>ERZ773252.228-NODE-228-length-71682-cov-17.120988_pt1 | contig 71682 bp, 72 predicted proteins | sample MGYA00580517_ERZ773252 | MGnify/ENA primary metagenome ERZ773252 (study PRJEB29015, sample SAMEA2737766) | human gut metagenome | biome: human gut; feature: human-associated habitat; material: faeces | place: China | collected 2012 ...
CCTAAGGTAGCGAAATTCCTTGTCAGGTAAGTTCTGACCCGCACGAATGGCGTAATGACTTGGGCACTGTCTCAACTGCAAATCCGGCGAAGTTGTAGTGCGAGTGAAGATGCTCGCTACCCGCGATTGGACGGAAAGACCCCGTAGAGCTTTACTGTAGCTTAGCATTGAATTCCGGTATTGTCTGTACAGGATAGGTGGGAGACTGGGAAACTAGGGCGTCAGCCTTAGTGGAGTCAACCTTGGGATACCACCCTGACAGTACTGGGGTTCTAACAGGACGCCATGAAGCTGGTGACTGGACATTGTTAGGTGGGCAGTTTGACTGGGGCGGTCGCCTCCTAAAAAGTAACGGAGGCGCCCAAAGGTTCCCTCAGAACGGTCGGAAATCGTTCGTAGAGTGCAAAGGCAGAAGGGAGCCTGACTGCGAGACCCACAAGTCGAGCAGGGACGAAAGTCGGGCTTAGTGATCCGGTGGTACCTCGTGGGAGGGCCATCGCTCAACGGATAAAAGCTACCTCGGGGATAACAGGCTGATCTCCCCCAAGAGTCCACATCGACGGGGAGGTTTGGCACCTCGATGTCGGCTCGTCGCATCCTGGGGCTGTAGTAGGTCCCAAGGGTTGGGCTGTTCGCCCATTAAAGCGGCACGCGAGCTGGGTTCAGAACGTCGTGAGACAGTTCGGTCCCTATCCGTCGCGGGCGTAGGAAATTTGAGAGGAGCTGTCCTTAGTACGAGAGGACCGGGATGGACTGACCTCTGGTGCACCAGTTGTTCTGCCAAGAGCATGGCTGGGTAGCTAAGTCGGGAAGGGATAAACGCTGAAAGCATCTAAGCGTGAAGCCCCCCTCAAGATGAGATTTCCCATAGCATAAGCTAGTAAGACCCCTTGAAGAACACAAGGTTGATAGGTCAGAGGTGGAAGTGCGGTAACGTATGTAGCTGACTGATACTAATAGGTCGAGGGCTTGACCAATAATATAAGATAATTCATGTGCAATTTTGAGATAACAATCTCTAAAAAAACTCACTCAACAAAGTTGAGGAGTACAAAGTTTTAACTAAATCGAAGATTTAGAAAACTATAGCATCTGGTGATGATGGCGTAGAGGAAACACTCCTTCCCATTCCGAACAGGACAGTTAAGCTCTACAGCGTCAATGGTACTGCATGGGTGACCGTGTGGGAGAGTAGAACGTTGCCAGGTAAAGTATCTAGTTTAAGACTAGATACTTTTTTTATTTTCAGAAATATTTTGGATAGAGTAAAAGCATGTTATGCTTTTACTAGACAATTTAGTGCAAATTTATTGAAACGTAAAAAATTGTCCCGAAGAAAGCAGAGGGCACTGAAAAAGTGCCTTTTATTTTTGTCTAAATTACATGGTAAAAAATGAGAACCCTTAGAAGCGATTCTAAGGGTTCTCTATTAACTTTTTAGACATATTTGACCTCTGAAATTTTCCTAAAATTTTGATATTTACTCAATAATTTTAGTTTTTCAGTGGCTTCAAGAAAGCATGTTATGCTTTTACTGGGCAATTTAGTGGAGATTTATTAGATTGTAAAAATTAATACAATATATTGTAGGATTTATTCTTAATGCGACATCCACTTTTTTATCTAAAAATAATAATATTAGAATTTAAGTAATAAATTGTGTTTAAACAGTTAACCTATATATTGAAAATTTTTGTCTTTTATCATTTATACTTAAGTTAGGTAGTTCTATTTCTTTATATAATAAAAAGCCTGTATAATTTTCTAAATAATATATGTATTCATCAGATGGATAATATAATATTAAATCTATATCACGAGGAGATTTTTCTAGTGATATAAGTATGTTATTAATTACTTTCATGAATAACTGAACAGAAAAAGGATTAAAGAAATAAAATTTGTTATCAGTACTAGAAATTTTATATTCTTCTGCAAATATATTTAAAAATTCAATTTTATTCTTTTCTTTATTATAATTTTTTAAATAATTCTTTTTATTATTAATGCAAATATCAAAATAATTATTATTCATTTCAATTCCTGTTATTTTGCAATTATAGTAATAATTTATGTAAAAAGAAAGTCGTCCTTTTCCACAGCCAAAGTCAACTATACAATCATTAGAAGAAAGAGGATATTCTTTAAATAATGTTTCTAATGCAAAGTAAGAAGTAGCTTCGTATCTATTATAATGATGAGATTCATAAAAGCCTTGTTGTTCTCCAGTTGTTTTAATGTTAAATAATCTTTCGTAATGTGAGTATTCCATAATATATCCTTAATATATACTTTCTTAAAAAGTTTTTAGTATTATAAAGAATTAATTTAAACAAATATATAATAGGATATTGTAAAATTTTAATATAGAAATACTAAATATAATAAATTATAATAAAAATAAGCAAAAAAGTCTAAAATAAAGAATAATTTAATATAACTATTTATTAATATTCGTTATTAGTATATACTATTAATGATTAGAAGTTGTAGATATTAAAGGAAAGATTATAAATTTATGTAAATATTAAATTTTAATATTTTAAATGATTTTTTGATTTATCATGGTGTATATTAAACATTTAATATATCATCAACCCATATTTAAGATAGGGGATTAAATAAAAAGGAAAAGGGGAAATTTTTTATGTCAGAATTAAAACATGAATTAGGATTAATTGCATTAGAAAGTTGCAAGGAGCTTGGAGAAGCTGTTGATAAGCTTATTCAACAAAAGAGAAATACAAATAAATCATTTTTAATACCAACTAATGAAATAAGATTTTCTAACGGAGAAGGTAAAGTTAAGATATCAGAGAGTGTTAGAGGTAAAGACATATATATTTTATGTGACATTGGTAATTATAGTTGTACATATAAAATGTTTGGGTTTATTAATCATAAGGGACCTGATGAACATTTCCAAGACATAAAAAGAACAGTTTCTGCAATAAGAGGTAAGGCTGCAAAAATTACAGTAATAATGCCACTTTTATATGAATCAAGACAACATAGACGTAAAGGTAGAGAATCGTTAGATTGTGCATTAGCACTTCAAGAATTAGAAAGATTAGGTGTACATGAAGTATTAACATTTGATGTGCATGATCCTAACGTACAAAATGCAATTCCACTTTTATCTTTTGAGAATTTTTATCCAACATATGATATAGTAAAGTCACTTATAAAAAATGAAAATACATTAGAATTAAATAAAGATAAGCTTATAGTTATTAGTCCAGATACTGGTGCAATGGATAGAGCAATTTATTATTCAAGTGTTTTAGGTGTTGATGTAGGTTTATTTTATAAGAGAAGAGACCATTCAAGAATAGTAAATGGAAAAAATCCAATTGTTCAACATGAGTATATGGGAAGAGATGTAGAAGGCAAAGATGTATTAATAGTAGATGATATGATAGCATCAGGAGAATCAGTTCTTGATATAGCCTTAGAGTTAAAAGAAAGAAATGTAAGAAATGTTTATGTGGCAACTACATTTGCATTCTTTACAGAAGGCTTAGAGAAATTTAATAAGTTCTATGAAGATGGAATCATAACAAGAGTATATTCAACTAATTTAACATATATTTCAAATGAATTACATGCAGCAAAATGGTATAAAGCCGTTGATATGTCTGAATTATTATCAAAGATAATTAATAAATTAAATTATGATAAATCAATTGCTTCTTATATGGATGCAACAAGAGTTATAAGAGACTTAATAGAAGAATAAAACTATAAAATATTATAGAAATGTATGAGTTAATATTAATTTATATATGCTATAATATTTTTTTAAAAGGGAGAATATATGACAAAAGAAATCAATAATAACTTAAATAAAGAAAAGTATGTTATAAAGAATACGAAAGATAATTTTTTGAAGAAAATAACAAATGAAAATAAAATAAATAATTCCTCTAAGACACAAGGTCTTGGGTCTGGAGCTGGAGGATATGGATTAAATCTTATATAAGTATTATTTAGGTAGGTTATTATGATAGAAGCATTTCATTCAAATTGGACAGCACCGTTTTTGAGAGCAAATCCTAATAAAAATTATTATATAGATGATTTTGAAATTTTGACTACAATAATATCAGCATTAAAATGGAGAGAAAATAATGGCAGTATAAAAATGATTACTGATGATATTGCTGCTGATTATTATAAAAAATTAGGTATTGATACTATATGGGATTTGGGAATTGATGTATCTTTAAATAAAATAAATAATGATATTGATAGTAATATATTTTGGGCTGCAGGAAAAATTTATGCATTAAAGGGCCAAAAGTCACCTTGTGTAATGATAGATACAGATTTTATTGTATGGGATAATATTGAGAATCTTTTATTACAATCAGAAATTAGTGTAATTCATAAGGAAAAAATAATTAGTAGTGTTTATCCCAATAAAGATTATTTTAATATGAATAATAATTATTTATTTGATGAAAATTTTGACTGGTCAGTACTGCCAAGCAATACGGCATTTACTTATATATCAAATAATGAGTTTAAGGATTATTATACCTCAGAATCAATAAAATTTATGAAAAATGTAATAAATAATAATGATAAAATTACAAATATGGTTTTTGCAGAGCAGAGATTATTATCTATGTGTGCTGAGAGAAAAAAAATTAAAATAAATGAAATAATGACATTAGAAGAATTGTTTAATGAAAATCAAAAGTTATTTACTCATACATGGGGATACAAACAAGAAATGAGAAATGATTTTAAAAAAAGAAAAGATTTTTGTATAAGATGTATAAAAAGAATATTTAAGGATTATCCAGAATATAAGGAAGTTATTATGGATATAAAAGAGTTAAAAGAGTATTTAAATGAACTTTAAATATATTAATTTTATTAAAAAATCAATAAGAATATTATGATAGGATATATTTATAAATTTTAAATATATTCTTTTTTTTAAATATATAAAGTTTTCAGACAAAAAAGAATAATTAAATTTTTTTAGTATTTAATATTTTTAATGGTATTATACTTATATAAAGTATAATACCAACAGGAGCGTGGAAATAATGAAAACATTAGTAATTAACTGTGGAAGTTCATCTTTAAAATATCAATTAATTGACATGTCTACAGAAGAAAGTATGGTTCAAGGTTTAGTTGAAAGAATAGGAATTGAAGGATCAATATTAACTCAAAAGGTTGAAGGAAAAGATAAATATATAATAAACACAAATATAAAGGATCACAAAGATGCAATTAAATTAGTTTTAGAAGCATTAGTAGATTCAATTCATGGTGTTATTAAATCTATGGATGAAATATCAGCAGTGGGTCATAGAGTTGTACATGGTGGAGAAAAATATTCTGATTCAGTATTAATTGATGATGAAGTGTTAAAATCAATTAAGGATTGTATAGTATTAGCACCACTTCATAATCCACCAAATGTAATAGGAATAGAAGCGTGTAAGGAGTTAATGCCTAATACACCAATGGTAGCAGTTTTTGATACGGCATTCCATCAAACAATGCCAAAGCATGCATATATTTGCCCAGTTCCATATGAATTATATGAAAAGTATGGAGTAAGAAAATATGGATTCCATGGAACATCACATAAATATGTTTCTTATAAAGTAGCAGAAACTATGGGAAAAGACATTAAGGATTTAAAGATAATTACTTGTCATTTAGGTAATGGATGTTCATTAGCAGCTGTTAAAAATGGAAAATCAGTTGATACATCAATGGGATTTACACCACTTGCAGGGGTAATGATGGGAACAAGATCAGGAAGTATTGATCCATCTGTAATTAGCTTTTTAATTGAACAACATGGATATACAATTGAGCAAATTGATGAATTATTAAATAAAAAGTCAGGAATTTTAGGGATTTCTGGAGTTTCTTCAGACTTTAGAGATGTTTTAGAAGCAGCTGAATCAGAAAATGAAAGAGCTAAATTAGCATTAGAAATATTCTATTATAAGGTTAGAACTCAAATTGCAGCTTATGCTGGGGCTATGGGTGGAGTTGATGTAATAGTATTTACAGCTGGTATTGGTGAAAATTCATCAATTACTAGAAGAGAAATTTTAAAAGGATTAGAATTCTTTGGATTTACAATTAATACTGAAAAAAATGAATTAAGAGGTAAGATTCAAGAAATATCTAATGAAGATTCAAGAGTTAAGGTGTATGTAGTACCAACTAATGAAGAATTAATGATTGCAAGAGATACAGCAAAATTAGTTAAATAGCATTAATAAGGCATGTTGAAATATTGTTATTTTAGCATGTCTTATTTAAAATATAGAAATTTTTAATATGAAATTGTAAATTTATTGAAAATAAAAGGTATAATAAAATAAATTAGTTTTAAATAATAAGGTGGTAAATAAAGATATTGGAGGAAATGAGAAGTGAATAATATTGATGTTGCTAAGAATATAAATATTTTAGGAAGATTTTGTGGGAAAAGGGGTATTACCATTACTTGAGAAATATGGTATTGAACAAGCTGATGTAATGGTTTTATTTGGTGGAAGCATTATTGCTGGTGGTGATGTTATCAAATATGTTATAATAATTTTTATCATATAAAAAATAAAAAAAGGAGATTGTTATGGCAAATAAGATAACATTAACATATGAAAATGGAGAATTTATTGTATCATTAAATGAAAATATTATTTATACAGATAAGGAAATGGAAGGTGCAATGCTTAAGTTTAATTCTGTTGTAAAAAATAATGCTATACAGCAAAATGATTCTTGGCAAGCAATTGAAAAATCTATTAAAAATTTTGATATGAGTGATGTAGAGTTAAATTCACAATTTAAAACAGTATCATATGGAAAAATGAAATATTTTTATAATACAGATAAGGTATTTTATATTGATGAAGGTAGCATGATATCATTGGGTGGAGGATTTGCATTATTTAGGTTTATAATTGGTAAAATTAAAGATGGAGAGTTAAAAAGTGAAGAAAGTTTCTTAGAATTATGTAAGGTATCAATGATTAACAAAGGAATTTTCAGTACAAATGAAGATAAAGTTATGATAGCTAGCCCTAAATTTAATTATGGAAGTGTTGAATATAATTTTGCAACTAAGAAAATTAATAAAGGTACTAGCAATGAAAAAGGTAGCTTTGAAGAATTTAAAGATTATGTTTTAAGTATAATTAAATAACTATTATAATAAAGCAAAGGATAAATAAATTATGAAAGAATTAAGATTAGAAGCAGATAGATGTTTATTATGTAAAAATGCAAGATGTAAGGCTAATTGCCCTATAAGTACTGAAATTCCAGAGGTTATAAGGCTTTTTAAAGAAGGAAAATTAGATGAGGCAGGGGAAATATTATTTGAAAATAATCCTTTATCAGCAGTTTGTGCTATAGTTTGTCCACATGAGGATCAATGTAAAGGAAATTGCATAAGAGGTATAAAGGGGGAACCTATACCTTTCTGTGAAATGGAAGAATTTATATCATTAAAATACTTAAAAAATGTTAAGTTAGAAAAAGTAGGAAATAGAGATGAAAGAATAGCAATAATAGGTGCAGGACCAGCAGGTATAACTTTATCTATTATTTTAGCTAGAAAAGGATTTAAGGTTACTTTATTTGATGCTCATGAAAAAATAGGCGGAGTATTAAGATATGGTATTCCTGAATATAGATTACACAACTCTATTATAGACAGATATGAAGAAATTCTTATAGAATTAGGAGTTAAAATAAGACCTAATACATTAATTGGACCAGTTCTTACTTTAGATAAATTATTTTTTGATGGATATAAGGCTGTTTTTATTGGAACTGGAGTATGGAACCCTAAGACTTTAAATATAAAGGGTGAATCTTTAGGAAATGTACATTATGCAATAGATTATTTAAAATCTCCTAATGTATATAATTTAGGAAAGAAGGTTGCTGTAATAGGAGCAGGAAATGTTGCTATGGATGCAGCTAGAGTTGCAAAGAGAAATGGTGCAGAAGAAGTTTATATTCTTTATAGAAAAGGATTTGAAAATATGCCTTGTACTAGAGCTGAATTAGAAGAAGCAAAAGAAGATGATGTTAATTTTGAATTATTTAAAGCACCAATTGAATTAACAGAACAAGGCGTAAAATACATAGAAACTAAAAATGAAGTTAGTGAAGATGGAAAAGTTTCAACTATTACAATAGAAGGAACAGAAGGAATGTTTGAATGTGATTCTGTAATAATTGCAGTAAGTCAATCACCAAGAAAAAATATAGTAGCAAATACTACAGGACTTGATACTAATAAGTGGGGATTATTACTTACTGATGATAAAGGTCACACAACTAGAAATGGTGTGTTTGCATCAGGAGATGTTGTAACAGGTGCAAATACGGTTGTTCATGCTGTATCTTATGCTAAAATAGTTGCGGAATCAATTGAAGAATATTGCAATAACAATAAATAATTAAATGTAAAGGGTGTTGTAATGAGTATTGAATTAATAAATGATGAGTGTGGGAACACCCAAAATAAATACTTTTATTTTATAAATTGTTCAGATATGGAAAAAGAATTATGTAATATGGAAATGAAAAGTATTTTTAAACAAATACCAAATAGAAAGTTTTTATTTTCTAATAAGGATTTTAATCCATCAAGGAGTCCATTTATAAAATTTAAAGTAAATATAATATACATAGAAGAATCATTAGAAATGATTATTAATAAAATTAAAAATGAAAAAATTTCATATGATGATTTTAAAGTTAACTATATGAAAAGTGAAGATGGGGATGTTTCCTATGAAAATCGTTTAAAGGCTGTTAGAGAAATTGGATTTGTTATTAATGGATTTCCTGATATTCATAATCCTAAAGTAGAACTTGCTATTATTAAAATTAAAGATAAATGGATATTTGGAGAACTTATAAAAAATGATTTTAAGTGGCAAAAGCATAATGATAAACCACATTCATATTCAAATGCAATTCCTTTAAGAATGGCAAGAGCTTTAGTTAATATTGCAACTTGTGATGATAAACGCTTAAGTATAATTGATCCATGCTGTGGAGTTGGAACTGTTGTTATAGAAGCATTAGATTTAGGTTTTAATATAAAGGGATATGAAATTAGTAAGCCTATTGCTTGTAATGCAAGGAATAATATAGAGTTTTTTGGGTATAATAGAGAAATAATAACTAGTGGAGATATGCATAATATACGTGAAAGATATGATGTTGCCATAGTTGATATTCCTTATGGATTATATTCACCTATAACTTCACAAGAGCAAAAGGATATAATTAATACCTCAAGAAGGATAGCTCGTAAACTAGTTATAATTACTTTTGAAGATATGGATAATATAATAACTTCAGCTGGTTTTAAGATACTTGACAAGTGTTATATGATCAAGGGAAATATGAAAAGAGAAATTAGTATTTGTGAATAAATGGTTAAAATTTCTCGTAGAATAATGAGCAAAAAGTTTGACAATAAAGAAGTAGAATGCTATAATAAATTTCGTCAAGAAGAAACAGCCGTTTCTCGCCTTACGGCCTAGCTTAGTAAGGTAATGAGTTTATTGGATTTTTATCTAGAAGTGAGTCTAGATTTTCTAAATAATACGAGGGCGGCATTATATGTCGCCCTTTTATTTATATATTTTTCTTGATAGATTTTATCGGAGGTGAATGTTATCAGTAAAAACTTTACTTGTAATGAAAGTATTAGAGAAAGAGAATTAAGAGTAATTGATTCAGATGGTAGTCAATTAGGAATAATCTCAAGAAATGAAGCTTTACAAATGGCTGAGGAGAGAGATTTAGATTTAGTAATGATATCTCCAACAGCAGTGCCACCAGTATGTAAAATAATGGATTTAGGCAAATACATTTACGAGCAATCTAAAAAGGAAAAAGAAGCTAAGAAAAAGCAAAAGGTAACTGTCATTAAAGAAATCAGATGTAGTTTAACTATTGAAGAAAATGACATAGCTATCAAAGCTAAAAATGCTAGAAAGTTCTTATTAGACGGGGATAAAGTAAAAGTCACTGTTAGATTCAAAGGTAGAGAAGCAACATTAGGTCATTTAGGATTAAAGATTCTAGAAAACTTTGTTTCAAAGCTTGAAGATGTTTGTGTTGTTGAAAAAGCAGCAAAACAAGAGGGAAGAAACATGACAATGGTATTAGCCCCTAAAAAAGCATAACCAGAGAGGAGAATATTATCATGCCAAAAATGAAAACGCACAGAGGTGCAGCTAAAAGATTTAAAAAGACTGGTACTGGAAAGTTAAAAAGAGCTAAAGCTTTCAAGAGCCATATCTTAACTAAGAAGAGTGCTAAGAGAAAGAGAAACTTAAGAAAAGCTGCTTACGTTTCAACTACTCAAGAAAAAGCAATGAAGAAATTATTACCATACCTATAATATAGAGGACTCAGGAGGAATACAAAATGGCAAGAGTTAAGAGAGCAGTAAATTCTCGTAAAAATCATAAAAAAGTATTAAAGCTTGCAAAAGGTTACTACGGTGGGAAGAGCAGATTATTCAAGACTGCTAACGAATCTGTAATCAGAGCTTTAAGAAACGCATACGTTGGAAGAAGATTAAAGAAGAGAGATTTCAGAAGATTATGGATAGCAAGAATCAACGCTGCTACAAGAATTAATGGTCTTTCATATTCTAAATTCATGAACGGAATTAAATTAGCTGGAATCGACATGAACAGAAAAATGTTATCTGAAATAGCTATCAATGATCCAAAGGCATTTGCAAACTTAGTAGAAACTGCAAAAGCTCAATTAAACAAATAGTTTGTTTACATAAGATAATCCTTAGGGATTGTCTTTTTTTTGTATAGCTACAAATAAAAAGTATGCATATAATAAAAGGTAAGTAGTTATTATAAATTATCAATAGAGAGATAGAAAAATATCTCTCTATTTTTTTATAGTTTATTGAGTAGTAGGAAAATTTAATCTTAAAGCTACAAATAAAAAATATGAATATATAAGAATATTTTTACAAAAGATAAAACTATGACAAAAGCGAGGTGGAACTAATGAAAATTAAAATGACTGTTCAGGAATTTGATGAAACAGTAAATAGCATAAGGTATAAATATAAGTTAATTTTCAAAAATTATAAGGTTATAAGAGATAATAGCAAATGTATAGGATCTGGAGAATGTGTTTTAGTATATCCTAACAATGCATGGTCTAGAAGTCCTAATAAATATTTTAGAATTGTTATTATGGGTAGAACAGGAAAAACTAATCCAAGAATTGCAGAAGATTTTATAAAATGGGCAGATGAAGATACAGTATTAAAAGTAATAGATAATACTTATAAATTTGTTAGAGAATATATAAGCCCAGATGCACCTTATGGAAAAGAGCATATTGGATATATAGTTGATAGAGTTGGATATAAGGAATATAAAAAATGGGCATTGGATAATGTTAAGTTATCAGATATTGCTGAAGTAAGTAAAAATGTAAATTGGAGTGGAATGCATTATGTAAGAAAATAAAAATATTTAATTATATTTTTACAAAATAACCAAGAATTATAATAAAGTATTAAAAATAAAAGGAAGTGATTTTATTGAAGATTGTAAGATCTACTTGTAATTATTGTTCAATTGCATGTAATTTAGATTTTAATATTGAAGATAATGGATTTATTAATAGAATTGTACCAGCACTTAACTATCCAGTTAATAAGGGATTTTGTTGTGTAAAGGGATTAAATTTAGATAAACAAAATACACAACATGAAAATCCTGTATTACCATTACTAAGAGATAAAGATGGAAAGTTGAAACAAATTCAATGGAATGAGGCTTTTGATTTATTTGCAAAAAGGGTAACTGAAATACAAGACAAATATGGTAAAGAAAGTTTTGCATTTTTAAGTACAGGTCAATTAGCTACAGAAGAAATGGCATTAGCAGGACATATAGGAAGGACATTTTTAGGGGGAAATGGAGATGGAAATACAAGACTTTGCATGGCTACATCAGTAGTTGCTTATAAGCAAAGCTTTGGATTTGATGCACCACCATATACGTTTAATGATTTAGAACATTCAGATGTAATTATATTTATAGGTTGTAATCCTGTAGTTGCACATCCAATTCTTTGGGGAAAGACAAAAAATAATAAGGATTGTATAAAAATTGGCATAGACCCAAGAAGAACGGAAACAGTAACAAATTGCGATATGTGGATAGATATAAAGCCAAAGACAGATTTAGTGCTTTTATATACATTAGCAAATGTCCTTATTAAAAAGGGATGGGTTGATAATGAATATATTGAAAAGTATACAGAAGATTTTGAGGGATTTAAGGAACATGTAAAAAAATATATATTAGATGATGTAGAAGAAAAAACAGGTATATCTAAAGGAAGAGTTTTAGAGTTAGCACAAATAATACATAATGGAAAAAGGGTATCTTTGTGGTGGACCATGGGAGTAAATCAAGGATATCAAGCAGTAAGAACAGCACAAGCAATTATAAATATATGTTTAATGACTGGAAATATAGGAAGAGTTGGAACTGGACCAAACTCTATAACAGGTCAGTGTAATGCTATGGGATCTAGATTATTTAGTAATACTACAGGTCTTTATGGTGGAGGAGAATATGATAATGAAGAAAGAAGAAAAGCTGTGGCAAAAGCTTTAGATATAAATCCAGAAATGTTACCTAAAAAGCCTACATTACCATACAATGTTATAATAGATAAAATAAATTCAGGGGAAATAAAAGCTTTATGGGTAGTTGCAACTAATCCTATAGTTTCATGGATAAATAACTTGGAATTTAAAAAAGCTGCTGAAAACTTAGAATTTCTAGTTGTAGAGGATATTTATTCTGATACAGAAACAGTAAAATACTGTGATTTATTTTTACCTTCAACTAATGGTTTGAAAAAAGAAGGTGTGTTGATTAATACAGAAAGAAGATTATCAAAAATTAATCCAGTGTTAGAAAAAAAAGAAAATGAATTAACAGATTATGATATTATGCTTGGAATAGGTAAGGCTTTGGGAATGGGAAAATTATTAGATAAATGGAAAACACCAAAGGATGCTTTTGAAACATTAAGAGAATGTACAAAAGGAATGCCATGTGATATTACAGGTGTAAGTTATGAATTATTAAGTGATTATCAAAAGGGAATACAATGGCCATTTAGAGAAGGAGAAAAATTAAAACAAGATGAAAGAAGGTTATTTGAGGATAATAAATATTATACGCCAAATTGTAAGGCTAAATTTATCTATGAGGATGTAGCTACATTTCCTTATGAGCAATCTAAGGAATATCCATATTTATTTAATACAGGAAGAGGTACTGTTGGACAATGGCATACACAAACAAGAACTAGGGAAATACCAGATGTTTTTTCTATAGTTCCGCATCAAGCATATGTGAACATAAATACTGATTTAGCTCATGAATTAGGAATATTGGATAATGAAATAATTAAAATTACATCACCAAATGGTGTAAGTAATAATTTTCTTGTTAAATTAAGTAGAACTGTTAAAAAAGATCAGATATATGCTCCTATGCATTATATAGAAACAAATTCATTATTACCATCTATATTTGATACATATTCAAAAGAACCTAATTTTAAGTATGTACCTGTAAAAATAGAAAAGGTAGATTAGGAGATTGCTATGAAAAGAATAAAAATAGATAGAAAAAAGTGTATTGGTTGTTTAACATGTACTACTGCATGTAAAGTATCTCATGGCTCAAGAGATATAAGAGGAAGAATAGTTATCAATAGTAAAGGAAATTTTACTCAAATTTATTGTAGACATTGTACTAGACCAGAATGTGTATATGCTTGTCCAACTGGAGCTATGAGAAAATATGATGAAAGTAAATATGTAATTTATGATAAAAGCAGATGTGCAAGTTGTTTTATGTGTATAATGGCATGTCCATATGGGGTTTTAAAAATGGATTATCAAACTAATAGAGAAGTAATGAAATGTGATATGTGTATATCAACAGAACAAAACTTTCCTCAATGTGTAGATAAATGTCCAATGAATGCATTAACTTTAGAGGAGGTGGATGAATAATGGTATGTGTTGTAGTAGGAGTATCTGCAGCTGGAATTAATGCAGCAAAAACTTTACGTGAAATTGATAAAAATATAGAAATAATATTAGTATCTAAAGACGAATATGTTTATTCAAGATGTATACTTCATCATTTTTTAGATGGAAGAAGAGATATGAAATCTTTAGATTTTACTCCAGAAAATTTTTTTGAAACATATAAAATAAAGTGGGTAAAGGGAGTAGAAGTAATAGGGATAGATACTAATGAAAAGAAATTAAAATTATCAAATAATGAAGAGTTAAGTTATGACAAAGTTATATTAGCAACTGGTTCATCATCATTTTTACCACCAATAGAAAATTTAAGAAGTGCTAATAATGTAATTGGATTAAGAAACTTGGATGATGCTATTAAAATTAAAGAAGAGGTTAAAAAAGTAAAAAATGTTGCTATTTTAGGAGCTGGCTTAGTTGGAGTTGATGCTTTAGCAGGCCTTTTAGATTATGGTGTAAATATTACTTTAATTGAAATGGGAGATAGAATTTTACCACTTCAATTAGATAAATATGCAGCTGGAGTATATGAAGAAAGGTTAAGAGAAGAAGGAGTAGACTTTAGGTTTGGTGTAAGGGCAGAAAAAGTTATAGTTGATAATAATAATAATCCACTTTCCATAAAATTAAATACAGGAGAAGAGGTTCCTTGTGAATTAATAATTGCATGTACAGGTGTTAGATCAAATATTGGATTTTTAAAAGATAGTGGAATAGAATGTGATAAGTTTGGTCTTATAATTAATTCAAAAGGTGAAACAAATGTAAGAGATGTATATGGAGCAGGAGACATAACAGGAAGAAATCCAATATGGCCAACTGCTGTAAAGGAAGGTATTGTTGCAGCTAATAATGTATTAGGTAAAATGATTTATATGAATGACTTTTTTGGAAGTAAAAATACTATGAATTTTTGTGGAGTAGCTACAATGTCATTAGGAATGGTAAATACTCCAGATAATAGTTATATAGAAGAAAAACAAATTAAAGGAAAGGATTATAAAAAGATAATTCATAAGGATGGAGTAATATATGGTGCTATAATTCAAGGAGATTTATCTTATGTTGGAGTATTAACTCAACTTATAAAGGAAAATATAGATATAAGAAAAGTTACAAAGCCACTATTTAACATAGATTATTCAGACTTCTTTAATGAAAAAGAAAACTTAGAATTTGTATATTAAAAATATAATTTTACCTACTTATTTCTCCTTTTAGTAATTAAAATCATTATCATATGATATTAATGATAATAAATTAAAATAAGTACATATATACTTCATAATCATATAATAGGATTATCAAATGATAATTGGAGGAGATTAGGGTGAATAGATATGATGAATCTAATAAGGTAACAATAATATCAATTTTACTTAATATAGGGTTGACTGTAATAAAATTAATAGCAGGTATTTTAGGCAATTCTACAGCTATAATAGCAGATGGATTACATTCAGCATCAGATATAATTACTTCCATTGGAATTCTTATAGGAAATAGGATTTCTAGAAAGCCTAGAGATGATGAGCATCAATATGGTCATGAAAAAGCAGAAAGTTTAGTTTCTTTTATTTTAGCATCAGTACTTATAATTGTAGCATTAAAATTAGGATATGATGGAGTTAAAAATTTAATTAATATAAATAAAATAATAAAGCCTACTATGCTTCCTTTAATAGTATCTTTGATTTCAATAGGAGTTAAGGAATATCAATATCAAATTACAATTAAGGTAGCTAAGAAGACTAATTCATCATCATTAAGAGCTGATGCATGGCATCATAGATCAGATGCATTTTCATCTATAGCAGCATTTATTGGAATTGGAGGGGCAATACTAGGATTTAAGAGATTAGATCCAATAGCATCAATTATAGTAGCATTAGTTGTTGTAAAAGTAGGTATTGATATTTTAAAGTCATCTTGTGATGAATTAATGGATAGTTCAATAAGTAAGGCTGATATTAATAAAATTAAATCCTTGGTTGAAAATGATGAAAAAATATGTGGAATAAAGGATTTTAAATCAAGAAAATATGGTTCTGTTGCTTATATTGATATGAGTATTTTTATTGATAATAATAAAACATTAGAGGAAGCACATAATATTGCAGATAACTTAGAAAATGATATAATATCAAAATTAAGTTATATTAAAGAAATTAATATTCACACTGAACCGTACAAAGGGTAAAAATATAAATAATTAAATTTTAAAATCAAATGAATTTTTATATTAATATAGAAGTTCATTTGATTTTTTTGTTTGATTTTATATTAAAATTTAATTTCCATAAAATTGATTTTTATAATTATTTTATAATAATATAAAAAATTATAGAAATATGGAAAAGTAGATTTTTGTTTATAAAATCATTCAAAATAGTAAAAGAAAAATGTTATATGATGCAGAAAAAAAACGAATGAAAAGGTTTGACTAGGAAATATAAAGAAAATATAATTATAATGCGAAGTTTAGGAATATATTACAAATTGTTAAATAAAGTATTATTTTACTTTATATATTAATTTGTTTATTGTTTTTTAGCTTAAATTCTCTTTTAAATAATTATTAAAATATAAGGAAAGTTTAGAGTAATCATAATGAAAATTAAAGATGTTTTTAAAAAGTTATGTAACTTTTTATGTATATTATTTTTCATAGCGTTATTTATTGGACTTGCTGGAAATATATCAAGTAAGTTTGATAAGGTTTATGATTTAATAAAATTTAAAAGTTATGTAATTTTATCAGATAGTATGAAGCCAGCAATGGATCCAGGTGATGTTATCTTTATTAAGAAAATTAATGTTGATAATTTAAAAGCTGGTGATATTATAACTTTTCAAAAAGAAAAGTTTATAGCTACTCATAGAATTATTAAATTTGAAGATAAAAGTATAATAACTCAAGGTGATAATAACAATTTAGCTGATGATCCATTAACTAAGGAAAATGTTATTGGAAAGTATATGTTTAAGGTACCTAAGATTGGTTACTTTTACTCATTTGTGGGGTCTCCAATTGGAATTATAGTGATATCTATAATTATAGTAATTATTATAATTTATGAAATTTGCTTTGTAGATGATAAGAAGGAAAAGAAAAATAATAAAAAATTAAGGTAAATAAGTTTATTGATAAAGTAATTTATTACATAAAAATTTAAAATATTAAAGGGAGAGATAATAATGAATAAAAAAAGAATAGGAGCTTTATTAATTGGAGCAACATTATTAGTAGGATCGTTAGGATCATTTGCTTACTTTACAGGAACAACAAGTGAAATTAAAGGTAATGGTGAAAATAATAAACTACAAAAATTAAATATTACAAATGGTAAGGTAGAAGTATCATCAGAGGTTACTAATAATGGAACTGGTAATTTAGATTGGTCTTATGATGTGGTTAAATATAGTTTAGAAGAACTTACTGTAAGAAATGAAGAATTTATAAATGCAAACAGAACGCCTGATATAGAAGGACCCAAAAAATCAAATGTAAATGGAATACAAAGAGTTGAGATTGGAGCAGCATTACCAACTAAAATTAATTATACTAGACCAGGAGATGCTATTGTTTTAGGTGTTCCTCAAGGAGATGGAACAACTGGATTAGTTGTAATTAATAAAAGTAATTTAACAGTTAAAATGCAATTAGTTGTAAAAACTGATGATAAAGCACAAGCAATGATACAAGCAATGAATGATGCTGGATGGGTAATGTATATAAATGGAGAAGAAGTTGCTCTTCAAGGTGGAAATGTAATAGGATTAGGAGTTGTACCAGGTAATACAATATTAGATAATGCTATTGATGTAAGATTTGAATTACCATTAATAACAGATAATAGCTATCAAAATGCAACAAATGTTAGCGGAACTATAGAAAATTTAGATTTATCACAAATTATTGAAATACAAGCAACTCAAGAAAATAATACTGGATGGAATGAAAATGGAACTGTAAATAGAATTGAAGATAGATTTAATGAGAAGTAATCTTTTATCTATTTAGTTTAATATCATTAAAATATAAATTTATAATATAACTATAAGTTTTCTTATGGTTCTATATTTATATAAGGAAGTGCTTATGTGTAAAAGAACAGCTAAGTTTACTACTTGCTTTTTCATAGTTTTTTTATTGTTTTTTATAGTTAATAGTTATGATGTAAAGGCATATAAAAAATATAATGAAATATACAATTTTGAAAAAGATGGATATTGGAAACCTACTGATGATATAGTACATGACTTTTATATAGAAAATATATGGAATGAAGGATGTTATTTAGAAGGAATAGGGTTTCAAAGGGTTTCTATAAGTGATATACAAAGCAATAAAATTTATGAAACCAATGAAGCAATATCATCAGGAATAATGGATGATAAATATTATGTAACTATAAGTAAAGGAGATAAGTTATTATATTCAGGTAAAATGTCTCAATTAATGAAGCAAGAATATATAACTTTAGATGAACCTATATTTTTAGAAGTAGATACAAAAATAAAGTTTTCAATGGAAATATATTTTGATGCATTGGCAGGTAATGAATATCAAAACAAAAAATATGAATATGTAGTATATCCAAAAGTATTTAAGATTAAAGAAGAATTTAAACCAGAAATTAATTTACCTCAAACAGGTTCAATTATAAGTAGTAATTTAATAATTGTACTAAGTATATTATTGATAGTATTTGGTATTAATATTAAAGTTGCTAAAGGGAGGAATATAAATGAGAAATAAAAAAATAGTTTTAATAATTTCAATGTTATTAATATCTATATTTATTGGATTATATTCTTCAGTTTCTTTAGCTTATTTTAATAATAAGGAAAGCAAATCAATTAATACTTTGACAGTTCAATATAATAATTAATAACTACTGTAAAAATGAAATAATGAGGTGAGAAAATGAAAAAGAAGGTTTACTTAACATTACTTTCTATATTTATTATAGTAATTACGGTATCTTCAAGTTATGCATATTTTAATAGTAAGCTAGATATAAAGGGTTCAAATGGAAATAATCTAAATGTATTGAATATACAAAATGGAAATGAAAAAATAACTATAGATACTAGTAGTAGTAAATGGGAATATAATAATGGTGAGGTAATAGATGATAAGATATCAAATCCAACTTCAGGAGCTATTGCTACTTATAGTGGAGTAAAAGTTTCGAATGAGTCTAACTTAACATCTAATGTAGAATTAGAGTTTGCATTTAAATCATTAAAGGATGGAGGAACAAAAGAAGATAATAATATAGTTCCTCCAGAAGATAGTGAAAAAGATGATAAAAGAGAACCAGCTAAAAATTTTGAAGTATGGGTTGGAGACATAGATAACTTAAATGTTGAGGGTGGATATGGCCAAGGAAGTGTAAAGCTAGATAAAGAATATATATTTTTAGGAAAATTACCTAATACAAATACTTTAGATGTTTATCCTTATATTAGTGAAAATGGATCAGATAGGAATGCGCCAGAGAAATATGATGGTACTGATTCTAATGGAGTGAAGACAAGTGATGCTCCAGGTACTGATAGAAGGATGGTAACAAGTGGATTTTATAATTTTTATAAAAATTTATTAGGAGAAAGTAGCGAATTTAAAGAAAAGCAGATAAAGATATATTTTGAAACAGCTAATGGATATCCTAAGATTCATTATTGGAATGATTCAGGGTTTACTACAACGTGGCCTGGAAATGAGATGAAGTATGAAAAAGATAATTTATATAGTTATATTATAACTGGTAAAGAAAAAATAAAAGTTTTATTGACTTTAAATGGAATCAAACAATCATCAGAAATGGAATTGATAGAAGGTGAATGGTTATATAAATGGGGTAAATTATATAAAATAAGTAATATTGTAAAAAATACTGATAATATCAATTTTTATAGCTTTAGAAGAACAAATAATTATCAAAATAATAATAATCCACTGCAAAGGGAAGTACTGGCATTTAATGCTGCCGATTTTTATAGTTTTACTTATAATAAATATGAATTAAATGACAATGGGTATTCAAGCGATAAAAGTTTATTTAAAAATAATTTAATAGGACCACTTTTTACAGATAATGGTGAAGTATTTTATGATGGTTATACAGATCGTGCAATAAGAAAAAAGATGCAAGATGGGGAACAAGATAATGAAAATAATTATATTCAAAATAGAGTTAATTGGTCTGAGTTACAGCCAGCAGAACCTATAACTTTTATGTATCAAGGAAAGATAGGAGATTTTAATGGAACTTCTAAAAAGGTAAATAGTGCTACTATTCAAATAATGCTAAATGATATTCAGCCAGAGCCATCAAAGCAAAAATGGAGTGAAAGATGGAATAATGGTGATTGGAACACAAGATTCCAAGAGTGGACTACAGGCAGTAAAAATATAGAATGGCAAACTTCATTTTCTGCAAAGTCAAATGTTAATTATCAAGTTACATTAAAGGTAAAAGGTAGTGATATGGAAGCAATAAGAGTTGCAGAATGGGAAAATATAATTAACAATTTAGACCAGCATGGGCCTAAAGCAAACTTAGTTACTCTTCAAGTTCCTCAAAGGTTATTATACTTAATTGAAGAAGGAGAAAAAGAGGGTCTTGAATTATTGATTGATGATCCAAGAGATGGTTCTACAATTAATAAAGTGACAGGAAAGCCGGAGGTTGCTGGTGGAGATAGTTATTGTATAGATTTTGCTAGATTATTAGTTAATGATACAATACCAGATACAAAAACTATAAAAGGACAAGTTATAGATGCAACTACTAAAAATGGCATTCAAGGTGTTAAAGTAAATAGTGGAAATAATGAAAATATAGTAACAAATTCTAATGGTGAATTTACTATTAGTGTTATTCCAGGGCAAATAGTTTTAAACTTTTCGCATCCTAATTATGAAGAAAGAAATTATACTATTTATAATTTAGAAAAGGATGATAATAAAGATATAAATATAAAAGTATTTATGACATCTAAAAGTAATGCAGTAATAATTCCTAAGATTAAATTTGAAGGTACATTAGTTATAAGAAAATATAAAAAACATAGTCATACTAATGATTGTAATAAAGATTGCAATACAGAAGATACATTAATTAAAATAGATGGTGAAGATTATAAAGAATATAAATTTAATTTAGGAGAGGCTGGAGTACAAGATGAAAAAACTGAAGTATTTACAGAATTAAAAATAGAGCCTGGGAATTATTATATTTTAGATTATAGTTTGAAATTATTTGATAGTGAACATATTGATGAATTAAATAGAAATTTTACATTAACATTTAAAAGTGACATTAAAGCTAAAATAACTCAAGAAAACAATCACGGGTGGGAAGAAAATTATAATTAAAAAAATACAATAATAGAAGAATATATATAAGAATTAATAAAAGCTAAATTTACTAACTTTGATTGTTTATAAAAAGCGATTTTTTTATTAATTAAGAATATATAAAATGTATAACTGGAAGGTTTATTTCCAGTTATATTTTTTTACTTATAAACAAGTTTTATTTAAAATTTTTTATAAATTAATAGGGTTGTTATTTATTTTTAGCATGATATTATTTTAGTATTAATGTAAAGAAGAGATAGGTCGTGTGGAGGAAAAAATAGTTATATGAGAATAAATAAACTTTTTAGCAATTATGGAATTTGCTCTAGAAAGGAAACTAACAAACTAATTGAAGATAAAAGAGTTATTGTTAATGGTGTTTTATGTAAGCCAGGACAATGGGTTGAAGAATATGATGAAATATTATTAGATGGAGAAAGAGTAAAACCTAGAGAAAAAATATATATTGCACTAAATAAGCCAGTAGGAATAACGTGTACTGCATCTGAAGAAGTAAAGGACAATATAATTGACTATATGAATTATGGACAATATATATTTCCAGTTGGAAGGCTTGATAAGGAATCACAAGGACTAATAATAATGACCAATGATGGTGTACTAGCAAATAAAATATTAGAATCAGATAATTTACATGAAAAGGAATATATAGTTACAGTTAATAAGGATTTTGATGATGAATTTATAAAAGGAATGGCTAGTGGAGTTGATATTGGAGATGCAGTTACAAGGCAATGTAAAGTAGAAAAAATAAATTCTAATACTTTTAAAATAATATTAACTCAAGGGTTAAATAAGCAAATAAGAAGAATGAGTAAATCATTTGGATATACAGTAATTAAGTTAGAAAGAGTTAGAATAATGAATATAAAACTAGATGATATTGGATATGGAAAGTGGAGAAATATAACTTTTGAAGAATTAAAGATATTAGAGAAACAGTCCAAAATAAATTAAATAAAATAAGGGATGTATTTAAAATAATAATGATACATCCCTTAAATATTATTGAAATTGAATTACTTCTCCATCATCAATTGGATAAGTAAATATATTTGTGGAACTTAATTTTCCACCACCACTAGTACGTTGAGTTACAACAATTGAAGATTCATTTTCTACTGTTGTATTATTTGCCATAATAGTATTTTGATCTATAAAAGTAGTTTTAGTATATTGATTATTTATATAAATTTTACTATATTTATTAAAGTTTTCACCTTTAACAATTAAATTGCCATCTTCTTCATAAACATTAGTTATAGTAATATCATAAGTTCCCATTTTTAAATCAGTAGCTATAAATGGATTTTCTCCACCATAAATATATTTTTGTCCATATAACATATCATATTGTAATAGTTTTAAATCATCTAAATAATCTTCAGAATCTTTAAATTGATTATGGAATTTATTTAAAACACCATTATCAATATTTAATCTATTTAATATGGATGATGTTAATTGGTAAGATGTTAAATCTTTATTATCTTTTTCAAGACTAAAGTTGTCCCAAATAATATATTCAGTTTGGAATATAGAACCATTATCTAAATCTTCATCTTTAAGTCCAAGAGTAGGTAAATGGTCACCAAATAAAACTAAGACTGTTTTTTCATCTCTTTCAGAAAGAGCTTGCACTAAATCTCCAATAAATTGATCTACTTCATATAATTGATTTATATAATAAGTGAAAGAATTAGTAGTCCCTTCATCAGATAGTCCATAAACAGATATTAATGGATTTTCTAATACCTTTTCTTTTGGATAATCACCATGAGATTGTACAGAAATTGTATAAATAAAATCACAATCATCTGTAGAATCTAATGATTTTAATATTTCATCAGTTAAATAATAATCTTTAGCCCAATCATTAGGATTAAATTCTTCAATATCCATGTATTCAAGTGAAGTAAAGGTATCAAATCCTAATTGAGAAAATACAAAGTTTCTATTATAGAAAGTTCCTTTATTATTATGAATTGCATGAGATGAATATCCTAATTCCTTTAAATTATAATTAACACTTTCAGCAGTGCTTTCTTGAAGGATAGTTTTATATGGATATTCTCCAGGGCCAAAGAATTTTAAGCTCATTCCACTTAAAACTTCAAATTCAGTATTTGCTGTACCAGCACCAACAGATGGTACAGTTAAATATCCAGAAGAGTAATTTTCCATAAGGTATCTAAAGTTAGGAACTGGATCTTGTGAAAAACTTAAGAAGTTTACTAATTCTGGATCGAAAAATGATTCTAATTGAACCATAATTATATTAGGTCTTTTTTCTTCTGTATTTTGATTTAAGCCATTTCCATTAGTGGCTAATAATATATTATTTTCTTCTATTTCATTATTAGCTGTTTCATTAGATGAAATTAAGCTTGATATAGATTTAATTTTTTCTAATGAATAATCACTTGGCTTATGAATTCCTGTATTTAATAATGTGTTTGAAAAGCAATATGGAAAACCATAATCTAAATAAGCAAAGGCAATATTACCAAAGTAAGATGATAAAACATTTGTATTTAAAGCTAGCTTAGTTGAACCAAATAAGGTTATCCATATAGAAGTTACAATTAAAATATTTCTTTTATAATTAATTTTTTCTTTTAGTTTTGGTCCTTTGAAAAATAAAAATACAAGTAATAATACCAAAATTATTAATAGACCACTTATTATGGTTGTTACAAATTTGGATAAGTATTTAGATATAATTCCTAGTCCAAATTCAGCAAGCGTTAAATCAGTAGCTGTAAAAGGAGTAACTCTATTGCTTAATATAATTCCATTAGTTACACCAAATCCTATCCAAATAGTTGTTATTAAAGTAAATAAAAATCTTCTTCTTTTAAATAATAATACTATAGATAAAGTTGATAAAATAATTAATGAATTATACAAAAATACTAATGGAGAGCCAAAGATATATCCTAATGTATTAATTAGGCTTCTTCTGCTAAAAAACTCAATTATAAAGTTAATAATTAATGGAGCAAATAAAAATTTCAAAAATGATCGATTCGATTGCTCGTTAAAAGAAAGTTTCATATACTAATCCTCCCATGATTATTTTTTTATTAAAAATATGTTAAAATAGTTAAATATTATTAAATCATAGATTATTATACAACTAATGATATTATTTTCCAATAATATGAAAACGGTAACAAGAAAATTTAAAAAATTTTTATATTTATAAAAGGTGATAGGAGGGAATAAGTATATATAAGTAGAAGTATACATATTATTAATAATCCACTTAAGAGAATTTTAATGTAAAGAAGGTGATTATGAATGAATATAAATGTAATATTGGAGTATTTTTCGAAATATGGATTGATATTTTTATTTATCGTTGTCTTTATAGAACATTTAAACTGTCCTGGAGTACCTGCAACAATAGTATTACCTACTATTGGAGCTTTTGTAAGTGAAACAAAAAATAGCTTACTTTTAGTTATTTTAATTTCTATAGTGGCAGCTGTATTTGGAAGTATAGTTCTTTACATAATAGGTTATTATATTGGAACTCCAATATTAGATTGCTTAAATAAAAAGATACCTAAAACAGAAAAATATACAGAAAAAATTTTGATGTATTCAAATAAATATGGAAATAAAGCTATTTTTATTTGTAGGTTATTACCTGTTATAAGAACACTAATATCGTTAGTTTCTGGAGTTGTAAGAGCTGAGTTTGGTGGATTTGTATTATATTCAACAATGGGGATAAGTATTTGGAATATTGTCTTGTTATCATTTGGATATTTTGGGGTGAAAGTAATAATACATTAAATTAAGATATGTATTATAAAACATTATAATTATCACTTAAATAAAACATTTTGTATTAGGTTAAATGAATAATTTAGCTTAATATAAGATGTTTTTAATTTTTTTGTTTAAGTGAATTTAAGGATAAAAAAATAAAAAAGTAAATAATCAGTGATAAAAGGGAATATATTTATTACTAGAAAACTTAAGTTATAAGGGAGTGTTGCAATTTGAAAATAAGAAAAATTAATTCCTTATTAGGATTAAATATTATCATTGTAATACTAAATATTGTTGTTTTTTCACCAGGATTAATTGGAATTAATATAGATTTTATTGATGATTTTAAAACAGCTATAGGTATAACAGTAATAATAATGAGTATTATTATTTTTATTATTGGCAATTATAAAATACTTATAAATAGTAAAGAAGAAGTTGATATCTTTAAATTAGAAGATGATGAAGATTATATAAATGCATTAAGAGAAAATAGTTATAAAAAGGTTTTTTCAAAGGATATTGATATTTTGTTAAATCAAATAGAAAGAATAAGTAAAAAGCAAGAAAGAATAGATGATATTTTATTACAAAAGTTTAATGAAAATGAGATAAGTTATAAAAATTTTAAAAATATAATTTCAGAAGTTGTTAATGTATTTTATATAAATTTAAAAAGTGTAATTAATAAGATAAATATTTTTGATGAAGAAGAATATAGAAAAGTAAAAAAAGAAAATATTAATAATAAAATATCACAGGAAAAAATAGAGATGTTTCAGAAATACATAACCTTTGTAAAAGAGTCTGTAGAGAATAATGAAGAAATTTTATTAAAGCTAGATAAGGTGTTATTAGAATTATCAAAATTTAATAGTTTAGAAGATGGGGAATTAGAAAATATGAATGCAGTTAAGGAAGTTGATGAATTAATAAATAAGATAAGGTTTTATAAATAATAAGTAATTTGTAAGTATGGGGGTGATAACATGAAAGAAAAAAAGAAAGGCAATATTATAGGAATTTTAATAGTCATGGCTATTATAATTTTTGGTGTGATTTATGGAGGAATTACTTTAACAAAAAATTGGGGAAAAAGTAAAGAAACAATAAGTAAGGAGAATGCAACAGGAAAATTAAAAAAGATTTGTAAAGACATTAACATAAATGAAGTAGAACCAAGAAAGGCACCTATAGATTTGGGGGTAAAAGATGTTAAGGATACAATACCTAATATAGATAAATATCCAGCAAAGGTTGAAAATACTACTGATAGTTATATTGAAATATTTTCTACTGGAGAAAAAGCAGGAAATGGTAAAGATGGATGGCTTATAGATGTAGCAAATAATTTTAATGAGTCTAAATTTGAGATAAATGGAAAGATAATTTCAGTTAAGGTTAGAGAAATTGCTTCAGGATTAGGAATGGATTATATAATATCAGAAAAATATCTTCCAGATGCATATAGTCCATCAAATGAATTGTGGGGAGAAATGATAAAGGCAAATGGCAAAACAATAGAATTATGTGATGATAGAATGGTTGGAAATGTAGCCGGAATTCTTATATCTAAAGAAAAGTATGATGAATTGATAAAAAAATATGGAGCAATTAATTTAAAAAATATTACTCAAGCAGTTGCTAATGGAGAAATAAATATGGGATACACAAATCCATTTGCAAGTGCAACAGGGTTAAATTTTTTGGTATCAACATTAGCTACATTTGATTCAAGTAATCCTTTAAGTGAAAAAGCAATTGATGGATTTAATGAATTTCAAAATAATATACCTTTAATAGCTTATACTACACTTCAATTAAGGAATTCTGCAGAATCAGGAATTTTAGATGGGTTTATTATGGAATATCAAACTTATATAAACTCTCCAGAGCTAAAGACCGATTATATATTTACACCATTTGGATATAGGCATGATAGCCCATTATATTCTGTTGGTAATTTATCAAATGAAAAGAAGGAAATATTAAATAAGTTTATTGAATTTTATAAACAAGATAAATATCAAGAATTAGCAGTTAAGGATGGATTTAATGCATTAGAAGATTATAAATGCGAAATTGAAAATTTAGATGGAAATACTATATTACAAGCACAAAAATTATGGAAGGAAAATAAAAATGGAGATAAGCCTATAGTTGCTGTATTTGTAGCTGATGTATCAGGAAGTATGGAGGGAGAACCTTTAAATGAACTTAAAAAATCATTATTAAATGGTTCACGATATATAGGAGAAGAAAACTCAATAGGATTAGTTACTTATTCTAATGATGTTAATATTAATCTTCCAATAGAAAAGTTTGATTTAAACCAAAGATCATTATTTACAGGTGCTGTACAAGATATGGATGCAAGTGGGGGAACTGCAACATTTGATGCAATTGCTGTAGCAGTGCAAATGCTTTTAGATGAAAAAGAAAAAAATCCAGATGCTAAATTGATGCTTTTTGTATTAAGTGATGGAGAAACTAATATTGGACATTCACTAGATGATTTAAGAGAAATATTAGAATCAGTTAAAATACCAGTTCATACAATTGGATATAATGCAAATATTGAAGCATTAGAAAATATTTCAAGAATTAATGAAGCAACAAGTATTAATGCTGATTCTGATGATGTTATATATAAATTAGGTAGTTTGTTTAATGCAGAAATGTAAGTTATAAGGGGGATGGGTATGGGATTTTCAATGAATGTAAGTGATGCTGAAGAAATAAAAAAAGAAGTTGTTGAAGAAGTAAAACCATCAAGTGAAGAAGTTAATAAGTTAAAAAAATTAAGCAATAGTAATGTAGAAGCTATTATGAATATAAATATGGATTCTTTATATGAAAGAAAGGAAATTTTAAAATCAATCGATGAATTTGGGCTAGATACAATTCAAAGATCTTCACAAAAGAATGAATTATTAGAAGTTAGCATAAAAAATCTATCTAAAATGGGAGATGAAGGTGGAGAAGTTGCAGTTGGATTGACAGAATTACAACGGACAATGAAAGATTTAGATCCAAGTATGATAGATTTTACCAAGAAGGGGCTTTTTGGAAGGGTATCAAATCCTATAAGAGCATATTTTGATAAATATCAAAAAGCAGATATTGTTATTAATGATATTATGGAGTCATTAGAAAGGGGAAAAACAACATTAAAAAATGATAATACAACTTTAGAAATTGAAGAAATTGCTATGAGGGATTTAACAAAAAGATTGGCAAAGGAAATTGAAATGGGAATGTTAATGGATGATGAAATTTCTCATGCATTAGATAATGCAAAGGCTAATAATGAAGATTCAGATAAGATTAGTTTTGTTTCTGAAGAAATATTATTTCCATTGAGACAAAGAGTTATGGATATGCAGCAAATGATAGTTGTTAATCAACAAGGAATAATAGCTATTGAAGTTATAAGAAGAAATAATAAGGAATTAATAAGGGGTGTTGATAGGGCAAAAAATGTAACAATTTCAGCATTGAGGACAGCAACTATTGTAGCAAGTGCTCTTTATAATCAAAAAATAGTTTTAAAGAAAATAGATATTTTAAATAAGACAACTAATGATTTAATTAGTGGAACATCTAAAATGCTAAAGGAGCAGGGGGCTGAAATTCAAAAACAAGCTATTGAAAACAGTATTTCTGTTGATACTTTAAAAAATGCATTTTCAGATACATTAGAAGCATTAAATTCAATTAGTAGCTATAAGCAAGAAGCATTACCAAAATTAAAGGAAACAATAAATCAATTTAAAGAATTAGCAGATTTAGGTGAAAAGCAAATTTCAAAGATTGAAAAGCAAAGAGAATTAAATTAATAAATTAAGATGCTTATAATAAATGACAAGTTATAGATACCCATTTAGAGGTATTTATAGCTTGTCATTTTATTTAAAATTTTATATTAATTAATTTTATATGATTCATATTAGGATTTAAATTTAATTCTTTTTTAGCTTTTATCTTATCTACATATTTACTAAATTTTGAATGAACAGGAAGATTAATGCCCTTATCAATAAATTCCTGTGAGAAATGAAATAGTAATCTAAATTTGTTTCCTTTTTTTGGGAGTGCTTTTCCCAGCAAAGTTTAATGTATCTAGCTCAATAGTTTCAATATCAAGATTTCTAAGTTCATGACAAAGAGATTTTCCAGCAGAAACATGCCCTGCGCCAGTATTAGTATATAAAATAAGTGCTTTCATAATATACCACCTTTAAAATAAAATTTAATTATATTTATTTTACCATATATGGTAAAATGTAAAAATGATAGTTGTTCTATAAAGTAAATTATGGATATAATTACTAAGGGGGAGATGATGATGAATAATACGGAAGTTTCTTTGTTATTTTCAATAAATGAAATGATGTATTATGGAAAAATATACTTATTTTCCTATAATATATATTTTTAAGAAATAATTAAGAAATATTAAAAAGTTTATTAAGAAATACTTATTATAGTAGTATATGTACTTCAAGAAATAGTAGGAGGAATATAGATGAATGTTTTAGAGGTAAATAATTTAACAAAGTCATTAGGGAAAAGAGAAATTATAAAAGGTATAAGTTTTAATATAAAATCTGGAGAGATATTTGGGTTTTTAGGTCCAAATGGTGCAGGAAAAACTACTACTATAAGAATGTTAGTTGGATTAATTAATCCTACATCAGGGGAAATAAAAATTTGTGGCCATGATTTAAAAAATGATACAAAAAATGCATTAAGGGAAGTTGGAGCTGTAGTTGAAAATCCAGAGTTATATAAATACTTATCGGGGAGAGAAAATCTTATGCAAATTGCAAGAATAAGAAATGTCTCTAAAGAAGATGTAGAGGAAACTATAAAGCTTGTTGGTCTTGAGGGAAGAATTGATGATAAAGTAAAGAAATATTCCTTAGGAATGAAGCAAAGATTAGGGCTTGCAGCATCTTTATTATCAAAACCAAAGCTATTAATTTTAGATGAACCAACTAATGGTTTAGATCCATCAGGTATATTAGATTTTAGAGAAGTTGTACAAAAGGCAGCTAAAGAAAGAGGAATGGCTGTATTTGTATCATCACATATATTATCAGAAGTTCAAAATCTTTGTGATAAGGTGGCATTTATTAATGATGGAGTAATTAAGGCTGTAGAAAAAATAAATTCAGATACAAATTCTATGGAGACTGAAAAAGATATAATTTGTCTAGTTTCTAATGATGATAAGAAAATGATTGAAAATGAAGTTAAAAAATTAACTTATGTTTCATCATGTAAAATTAATGATAAAGGATTACAAATAATATTAGAATCTAACTCAACGTCTAGACTAGTTAAGCATTTAGCATGTAATAATTTTAATATTGAAGAAATCTATAAAGAAAGAAAAGGCTTAGAGCAAAGATATATGGAATTAGTTGAGGGAGGAATAAGATAATGTTATTTACTTTAATAAAAAATGAATTAATAAAGCTTATGAAAAAGTCTAAGACTTGGATAGTATTTTCGCTTTTTGCAGCATTTATATTAATAACTATATTTGCGCAATATAGGGGTGATAAAAATATGAGGATATGGAATTCACCAGAAAGACAATTAAAAGTGGCTCAAGATAATTTAAAGTATTATAATGAAGAACTTGAATCAAATAAAGACACTGATGTTAATCCAGAATATATAGCATATTTACAAGATGCTATAGAAAATTCAAGGGAGCAAATAAAAAACTATGAATATATAATAAAAAATGGATTAGATGAAGAGGCATGGAAGATTCAATTAGATAAAATGATTGAGGATAGTAATCAAACTATAGAAAATTATAAAAATTATGATGATGAGTGGTCAAGAAGATATTTAATGCAAGAGCAAGATAATTTGGAAATTTATAATTATCTTAGGGATAATAATATTGAGCCACTTTATGGATGGGAATATGAAGCTTATAATTATATGACTTCACTTATGCAATTTTTAGGGGCAGGGCTTTTAGTTTGTGGTATAGCTGTATTTATGAGTGATATAGTTTCAGGAGAATGTACTCCAGCAACATTAAAATTCTTACTTGTACAACCAGTAACAAGAGGAAAAGTACTTTTATCTAAGTTTATAGCAGTAACATTAACAGTTATTACTATGATTTTAGGGGCAGAACTTATAGGATTTGTTTTTGTGAACTTAACTAGTAAGTTAGGTGGAGCTAGTTATCCAGTTAGTTTGGGAGCTAAGTATAATAAGATTATAAATTCTGAAGGCACAGCTGAATTAGTTAAAGTTGTAGGTTCAGGTCATATAGGAAGTAACTTAGAGTTATTTGTTAAATCTATGTTATTCCAAGGGTTATTTATTGTAGCAACTTGTTCAGTAGTTTTCTTAATTTCAACTTTAATTAAAAGTAGTATGGTAACTATGGCGTTATCAGTAGTAGTTACAGTTTTTTTAACTATAGCAAGCCAATTAATGGTTACAATTAAAGATTTTGCTCATTTAATATTTGTGAATTATGCAGATGGAATCAGTATATTAACTGGAAGTAGTGCATTAACATTTAATAATCCTAATATGACAGTTCAAAATGGAATAATTATTATGATTGCAACTAGTGTAATTTCATATATAATTGCGCATATTAATTTTACAAGAAAAGATATTTTAATTTAATAAAAATAATTATATTGTATAAGTTAATTAATAATAAATTGTATCAAGAGAAAATATGTATATTTTTAATCTTCGATAATTATAAAATACGCACACCAAAATGGTGTGCGATTTTTGTTATATAACTAAGGAAGAAGTTGAAGCAACAGAATTATGGGTAATGATTTCTTATTTAACAATTTATATAGGAATTATATTTTTAATAACATCAGCAGCTATATTAGCACTTCAACAATTATGTGAATAAGCTGATAATATTTATAGATATGAGTTATTAAGAAAAATTGGAGTAGATGAAAATATAAGAAATAAATAACTATTAACTAACCATAGCCATTATTTTGAAATAAAATCTTAATAATATTTTTTTTAAATTATAAAAATAATGAAATTATTTTTTAAAACACCATATTATTATAATAGATTATTTCTAAAACATAATGGAGGAATAGATGAAAAAGGCATTATCAATTTTTTTTAGTGCAGTTGTAGTAATAGCATTATTATTTCCAAGTACTTATTTTAATGCAGAGGAAAATAATGAGGCAAAAGAAGGTAGAAATATAAGTGAAGAAAATATTAAAGAAGATGATGTACAAGTAAATGATAAAAAGGATGTAGGTAATATAAATGTTGAAGTAAATGATAATGATGAAAAACAAGTAAAAGATGATGAAGGAACTAATGAAGAAGAAAAAAATGAAGAAGAGGGAGATAAAAAGCAAGATGAGGAATTAGGGGAAAAGCCAGAGTCTAAAAGTGAACCTATAATAAGTGTTAGTGATAAAACAATAAAAGTAGGTGACAAATTTAATCCATTAGATGGAGTAAGTGCTAAATCTGGTGATGGCGAGGATTTAACAAATAAAATTGAAATAAGTGATAATGAAGTTAATGTAGATAAGGCTGGAACATATAAGGTATCTTATTATGTTAAAGATTCTAATGGTAAAGAAGCATCTAAGACAATTACAGTAACTGTAGAAAAAGATGAAGAAAAAGATGAAAAAAAAGATGAAGAAAAAGAAAATTCATTACCGATTATAAATGCATCAGACAAAACAATTGAGTTAGGAAGTAAATTTAATCCATTAGATGGAGTAAGTGCAAGTGATGAGGAAGATGGAGATTTAACTTCAAAAATAAAGGTTGTAGAAAATAAAGTTGATGTAAATTCAATTGGCAAATATTCAGTTAGTTTTGAAATAACTGATAGTGGAGGTAAAAGCATAACCAAAAGTATTAATGTAACTGTTGAAGCTAAATCAGAATCTAAAAGTAATAAATCACCAATAATATATACTGAAGATATAACAGTTGCATTAGGTTCAAAATATGATCCATATGCAATGGTAAGTGCATCAGATCCAGAGGATGGAAATATAACAAATAAAATTAAAGTTGTTTATAATTATGTTAATGTAAATAAAGAAGGAACATATAAGGTTGGATATAAGGTTACTGATAGTTCAGGAAATTCAGCATCTTGTGTAATTAAGGTAAAAGTTAAGGATATGAATACTCAAAAGAAAAAAGAAAAAACCAATAATGTTCCTGTTATATATTGTAATGATATATTTATAGCATTAAATTCAAAGTTTAATCCATTAGGATGGATAGCGGTAACAGATAAAGAAGATGGAGATATAACTAATAAGGTTATGGCAATATACAATAATGTTAATACAAGTATTGAAGGAAATTACCATGTAACTTATGAAGTTGTTGATAGTGATGGAAACAAGGTAAATAAAGCAATGATGGTTGTTGTTCAATCAGAAGATGAGTTAAATAAAGAAAATACCCCACCAATCATTAATGCTAATAATATTACAGTAAAAAAAGGCACTTATTTTAATCCATTAGATGGAGTTACAGCATTAGATAGGGAAGATGGAAATTTAACTAACAATATCATAATAAAGGAAGATAGTGTTAATATAAATAAAAGTGGAGTATACCAAATAACTTATGAAGTAACTGATAAGAAAGGGCTAAGTGCTACAAAAACTATTAATGTCACAATTGAGGGAACTGGAATTTTTAATAATTTAGTAATAGTTGAAATTAGTATAGTAGTATTGCTTATAATAGGAATAAGTTCAATAATAGTAGCAATTATATCAAATAGAAAAAAGAAATAAATATAACTTTAGATTTATAAAGTAAAGAAATTAATGAGAAAAATAGTGATAAGCTCTGCTTGTCACTATTTTTGAATTTATATATAATATGACATAGTTATACACAGTTAGAGGAAGGGCAAAAATGAAAAAGATTAACTATTTAAAGTATATATATAATTTAGCATTTAAAATGGCTATATCAGCTACTATAGCATTAATAATAGGAAAGATTTTAGGATTACAATATGCTACAGTAGGAGCTGTAATTGCAATTTTAAGTATACAAGATACTAGAAAAAAGGCATTGATAATAGGTTATAAAAGAATTACTGCATGTAGTATAGGAATTTTATTATCAGTAATTTTATATAGTATTTTAGGCAATAGTGCAATAAGCTTTGGTATATTTTTATTGATTTTAATACCAATAACATCAAGAATAAATGTTCAAGAAGGAATGGTGCCAGCTGTAGTATTATCAACACATTTTTTAACAGCAAGTAATATTACATCTAGTTTAATAATAAATGAATTATTGCTTATGATAATTGGAATAGGTGTTGCAGGTATAGCAAATACATTTATGCCTTCATTAGAGGATAAGTTTAAGGATGATAAAGAATGGATTGAAGAGCATTATAGAATTATAATTCATAAAATAGCAAAATCATTGATAACTTATTCAGTAGATATTGATGAACAAAAATTAATGGATGAAATTGAAAAAAGGTTATATGAAAGCAAAGAAACAGCATATAAAATTGTAAATAATAATTTTTTTAAGAGTTCTTCATATTATACAGATTATATAAATATGAGAATTAATCAATTTCATATAATAAAAAGAATGAGAGTTCATTTTGAAAGGTTTAACATACCTGTTGAACAAATGAAGCTTATGTCTGATTTTACATTATGTGTTTCAGAAAATATAAGAGAAATAAATGATTGTAAAGAGTTATTAAATAACTTAGAAATTTTGAGAAATGAATTTAAAAAAATGGAATTACCTAAGTCTAGGGAAGAATTTGAAAGTAGGGCACAGTTATTACAATTCTTAAATGATATGGAGGAATTTTTGCTTATAAAGAGAAGTTTCTTTAAAAATAAATATAATAATTAAAACTAACAATATATATTATGTAAAATAAGGGAAAGTAAGAAGTGTTGATTTATAGAACTTAAATTACTTTCCCTTCAAAATATTAAATTAGTCAAGTTTTAATACTTTTGTATAATCGACAGTTGTATAACCAGCTGTAGACGTACCGTCTATTCCAGTATATAAGTCATTTCCGAAGTAAACTGCAACTTTATTTACATTATAATTATAAGCATAAGTATCTATTATGGATGCCATAAATCCTTGAGAAGTAGTATCATCAAGTTTCATTTCATCTAAGAAATTATTATTAAATACAACTTTTAAAACATTTGTATCATAATCTAAAGTAGCAGATTTAACACCATAATCTTTAGAAAGGGTTAAAAAGTTGTTGTTATTATTTGGTGCTGTATATAATTTTTCTGTTAATGCAGTAACAAATGCATTATTAGTAACTGTAGCACTAGTATCTACACAGTAAGTTTTTGAATCAACTTTATTATAATAGAAAATTCTACAACTTCTACTTACTGTTGAATTATCAGAGGTTGTAGTAAGCTTTGGTGAAGTAGAAGAGGAAGAAGTATTAGCAGAAGATGATGAATCATTGCTTTCTATAAATTTGTTATTAGCAACAGTAGATGAAGCATCTTTAGAATCTGAACCTTCATCAGTAGTCGTATCATTTGTTATGTTACCTTCAGTATTATTAACATTATCAGCATTATCAGTATTTTCTGATGCTGTCAAAGAATCATCAGTAGTATTTCCTATAATAGCATTTTTTAAACTACATGATGAAAGTGATAAGCATAATATAGTAGTACAACATAAAATTAATAAGTTTCTTTTCATAATTTCACCTCTAAAAAAATTAATTCTAAATAGATATTACCATATATTGTAAAATATTTAAATAAATTTTATTAAATAATATACAAATTTTTCATAAAAATATATAATTTATATGATGGAGGCGTAAAATGGATATTATAAAAGAAACTAAACTTATAGGTAATTATTTAATTTCACTAAGAAAGGATTTTCACAAACATCCTGAGCTAGGAATGGAAGAGTATAGAACTTCAAAAAGAATTAAAGAAGAATTAGATAAAATTGGTGTAAAGTATGAAGATGGAATAAAAACAGAAGTAGTTGCAACTATAGGAAGTGGTGAGGAAAAAGTAATTGCATTGCGTGCAGATATGGATGCATTAAGGATTCAAGAAAATACAGGGGTAAGATATGAATCACAAAATAAGGGGTTAATGCATGCTTGTGGACATGATGCACATATGGCAGCATTACTTGGTGCAGCAATGATTTTAAAAAAATATGAAGAAAACCTTCAAGGAAAGGTAGTTTTAATATTTCAACCAGCAGAAGAATGTTCAAGTGGGGCAAAATTAATATCAGAGCATGGATATATAGATGATGTTGATGAAATATTTGGATTACATGTATTTGGTGATATTGAATGTGGTAAGATATCAATTGAAGAAGGGCCAAGAATGGCAGCATCAAATAAATTTACAATTAAAATTATAGGAAAATCAGGTCATGCTGGAAAACCACAGCAATGTATAGATGCAACAGTTGCTTGTGCTGCAATTGTAATGAATTTACAATCTATTGTGAGTAGAGAAATTGATCCGTTAAATTCAGCAGTAGTTACAATTGGACATATTAAATCAGGGGAAACACATAATATAATTTCAGGGGAAGCAATGATTCAAGGAACTATTAGAAGTTTTAATGCAACTACAACAAAGCATATACAAAATTCAATAAAAAGAATTGCATATGGCACTGCTGTAGCATATGGAGCAACTGCAACTGTAGAATATGACATTTCTCATCATCCAGCTGTAATTAATGATCCAGAAGTAACTAAAATAGCATTAGATGCAGCTAAAAAAATATTTAATCCTAATGATTTGATTAGTGTTCCAAGAATGATGTTAGGAGAAGATTTTTCTATATATCAAAAAAGAATTCCAGGGGTATTTGCATTTGTAGGTGCTGGAAATGAAGAAATAGGAAGGGATTATCCAAATCATAATGATAAATTTAATATAGATGAAAAGGCAATATTAATAAGTACTCAATTATATGTTGCTTTTGCATTAGAAGCATTAAAGAAGGAAAATAAGAAACATCTTTTGATAAGTAAAATTAAGGAGGAAAAATGGAATTAGAGATTCTAAGAAACATACAAAGTATTGCCAATCCATTTTTAGATATTTTATTTCAACTAATAACTATATGTGGAGAGCAAATGGTATTAGTTTTAATAATATCGATAATTTATTGGGTAAAAGATAAGAAGTTTGGAGAATATATTGCATATGCAGTATTAACAAGTGTATTAGTTAACTGTGTAGTTAAAGATATTTTTAAATTTAAAAGACCAATAGGTGAAGAGGGAATTAGAACCTTAAGAGAAAAAACTGCAACAGGATATTCATTTCCAAGTGGTCATACTCAAGGAGCAGGTTCATTTTATGGGGCAATGGCAATTTATATTAAAAAGAAAGTTATGTATATTATAGCTATAATAATGATAATATTAATAGGTTTTTCAAGATTATACTTAGGAGTTCATTATCCGAAAGATGTTATAGTAGGTGGGATTTTAGGAGTATTAATATCATATATTTGTTATAACATATATAATAAATATGAAAATAAAATCATGGTATATACAATTACATTTATAATATTTTTACCTGCATTAACTTTTGCACATTCTGAAGATTTTATTAAAGGATTAGGTGCTTATTTTGGTTTTTTAATTGGTATGTTTATTGAAAAGAGATATGTTAATTTTTCTGTCGAAGGAAAAGGAATAAATAAAGTAATTAGAGTAGTAATTGGAGTATTAATATTATTATGTTTACAAAAAGGACTAAAAATAGTACTACCAAGTGAAGCTATATTTTCATTTATTAGATATTCAATAATAAGTATTTTTGGAATTGGGATTTATCCAATGATGTTTAAAAAGCTTAAAATTTAAAATAAGGGTGAATTTTCCACCCTTATTTTTATTTAATTGAATTTTTTAATGTTGTTAATCTAGATATGTATCCAGAAGTATTAGTTAAACTGTTTTTAGAAATTTTGCTAACTAAGTCATTATTAGTACATATGCTATCTATATCAGCTATATCATGAGAAGCTTGTAAAAGAATAAGTACTTCTTTAATATATGTTAAATCATTACTATCTTTAGATGAAATTTTAGAAAAATCAGTAGATAATTTATTAGCTATAGGATTAAATTCCTTATAATATGAATCATCAAATTTAGATGAATTATTTTTTTTAGAATTATCAATTAATTTAGCAAGTTCAATTCTCATTTCTTTTAATTCACCAGTATAATTTTCAATAATATCATCTGTAATATCAATTAATTCTGGATTAGAAGTATATCCTTGAATAATATGAGATGTAAATAAAATTGCTCTATGTAGCAATATTTCTTCACCAAGATAATCAATACAAGGATTACCAGAAGGTGGAAGAGATGATAGCTTATTAATTATGGTAGTTAAATAATCATTAGTAATATTATAATAAGAATCATCTATAAATGCTGAATAAGGGTCTTCTGATACTTCAGTTATTTGTGTTAAATCATTTAAAGTAGATGTATCTATAGGGTCAGTGTTATAAGATGAAAATGCATATGCTGATAAGTTGTTAAATAAAATTATTGTTAATATTAAAATTGATAAAAGTAAACTTAAATGTTTTTTCATTTGTTTCACTCCTTATAAATTATTTATTATAATATTTAGTATGGTTAAAATAATAGTTTTTATAAATTATTATAAAAAAAGTTATAAAAAATTGGCAGGTAAAGTTATAATTAATTTAAAGTATAAGAAAATATAAAAGGAGTTCTAAATATATTTTAGGTTCCTTAAAATCTTATTTACCACTATCACCATAGTTAGAAAGTACTCTAGCACTTGGGTCATTAACGTTACATCCAGGCCATTCTCTATTTGGCATCCAAAATCCCTTAATCCATTTTTCATTTCCAGCGTAGTATTTTTCAAAAATATCTCTATAAAGAAGTGCTTCCTTAGTAAAAGGGGTACAATGTTTATAGCGTTTTTTTGCTAAGGAAAGTTCAGAATCAGTATATTTTGATTCTGCATATTCCTTTAAATAATCAACAAGGGAATGTCCTACAGCATCACTAAAAGCAGCTTTTTCACGATATAATAATGAAGTTGGTAAATATTGTTGTCCATCAAAGGCTTTTCTTAATAAATATTTTCCTTTATTATAAGTGTTCATTTTTTTTGAAGGATTAATACTCATTACATAATTTACAAAATCTATATCAGCAAATGGAACACGACCTTCTAAGGCGTGAGCTGATATACAACGATCAGCTCTCAATACATCATACATGTATAATTCTTTAATTCTCTTTTGAGATTCTTTTTGAAATTCGCTTGCAGATGGAGCAAAGTCAGTATATTTATATCCAAATAACTCATCGCTAACTTCACCAGTTAATATAACTTTTAAGGTAGTATTTTCATGAATATATTTACATAATAAATACATTCCAATACTTGCTCTAATTGTTGTTATATCAAAGGTTTCTAAATGATAAATTACTTCATCTAATGTTTTAAGAATATCATTTTTATTTATTATGACTTCAGTATGATCAGTTCCTAAATAATCAGCGGCTTGTTTTGCATATTTTAAATCTATTGGATCAGTATCCATTCCAATAGCAAAAGTTTTAATAGGGTCTTTAATCATTCGTTGAGCAATAGAGCAAACTAATGAAGAATCTAAGCCTCCACTTAATAAATATCCAATTGGAGCATCTGCATGAAGTCTTTTTTCAACAGCAGAAATTAATTTAGTCCTTATATTTGTAAAAATAGTATTTAAATTATCGTTATTTATAAATTTTGTATTAGATAAATCATTATAACAAGTAAATTTTCCATCTTTATAATAATGGCCAGGAGGAAATGGCATAATATCATTACAATAATCTATTAATGCTTTTGCTTCACTTGCAAAAGAAATTTTATGATCTTTTTTTGTATATCCATAAAACATTGGTCTTATTCCCATAGGATCTCTTGCAGCCATTATAGAATTATCCTTAGAATTATATAAAACTAATGCAAATTCAGCATCAAGCATTTTACACATTATTTCAATTCCATACTTAAGGTATAATGGAATTAAAACTTCACAATCACTATTGGAGTGAAAAATATATTCTTGAGATAATAATTTTTTAAAAGAATTATAATTATAAATTTCACCATTACATACAAGTTCACAAGAATCATATTTAAATGGTTGATTTCCATTAGATGATAAATCCATTATTGATAAACGGTTAAAGCCCCATAATAAACCATTTTCAATGGCAAGGTAATTATTATCTGGACCCCTATGATAAACCTTTTTTAAGGCTTTTGAAAGGTCAGATAAACTTAAATTATCAGAAGAAAATACAACAAAGCTACACATCTTTTTTTCCACCTTTTATAAAATAATAAAGGCTCGCTTTAAGCGAGCCTTATGAATAATTCTTATTTAGACAAAGGCCACGATAAAAATAAAGTATATTTTTATTTATCATCGCCTTTGATGATATTTCAAAAACTATTTGTTAAATTATACCATATTTCAAATGAAAATGCAATAAAAATATAATAATACTAAAACTAATACTATTTATCTAATTGCTATTCTTTTATAGATAAAGAATAATAAATGATGTAAAATAGTTATAAGATATAGAGTTCATTGAGATAAGAGTTTAAAAATAAATTTAAGATAGGGAGATTTTAAATGTTATTAAGTAAAATATTAAAAAAATCAAATTTGGAGTATAGTTCTACAAATGAAATAAATTATCAAAATATAGACGTTATAGATATTACAAGAGATACAAGACAAGTTAAAAAGGGAAGTCTTTTTATTGCTGTTATAGGAGTTAAGGTTGATGGACATGATTTAATAAATGAAGCAATAGAAAAAGGTGCTAGTGTAATTATTCATAGTAAGGATATAAAGGATATTAAAGATAATGTTGCCTATATAAAAGTAAAAGATACAAGAGAATGTATGGCTATTATTGCAAAGACATTTTTTAATATACAAGATAATGACTTAACATTTTTAGGTGTAACAGGAACTAATGGAAAAACTACATCAACATATATGATGAAACACATATTAGAGCATGCAGGAAATAAGGTTGGTCTTATAGGTACAATTGCAAATTATATTGGAGATAAAATGATTCCAACAAACATGACAACTCCTGAAGCAATAGAATTATTTAGACTTATTAAAGATATGAGAGAAGCTGGATGTAAGTATTGTTTAATGGAAGTATCATCTCATGCATCAGCAATGGGAAGAGTTGAGGGATTAAACTTTAGTAGAGGAATGTTTACAAATTTAACTCAAGACCATATGGATTATCATAAAACATTTGAAAATTATTATAATGCAAAATTTAAATTTATTAAAGGTTCTAAAAGTACTGTTATAAACTGTGATGATAAATATGGAAATAAAATGTTAAATACATTACATGAAACAACTAATGATAACAAGATAGTTACTTCATATGGTGTTGAGGATGGATATGTTAGAGCTAAAAATTTAGATTTACAAGCTAATGGCTCTTCTTTTGATTTATATATTGGAGAAGACTTTAAGGGAAAAGTTAAGCTTCATATTCCAGGACTTTATAATATTTATAATGCATTAGGTGTAATTGGAGTGCTTGTAGTTGGAGGTTATGTTATTGTAGAAGATGTTATAGAAGGTTTTGATACAATGAAAGCAGTAGCAGGAAGATGTGAGAGAGTTTATCATGATAAAATGAATTGTACAGTAGTTGTTGATTATGCACACACTCCTGATGGGCTTGAAAATATATTAGAAACTATGAAGGAAGTTGTTAAAGGAAAATTAATAACTGTATTTGGATGTGGCGGAGATAGAGATAAAACAAAGAGACCACAAATGGGATCAATTGCTGAAAGGTATAGTGATGTTACAATAGTAACTTCAGATAATCCAAGAACAGAAGATCCACATAGTATAATAGAAGATATATTAGCAGGAATTAAGGATAGTCATACAGTAATTGAAGACAGAAAAGATGCAATAGAGTATGCATGTAGAATTGCTGGCGAAAATGATATAGTTGTAATTGCAGGAAAAGGCCATGAAGATTATCAAATAATAGGAACAGTAAAACATCATTTTAGTGATAAGGAAGTTGTATTAAATTATTTTGATTCAATATAAAAAATTAAGAAGTAGAGATAAAAGCTAAATTTATTTATTTAAAAATTTACTAATGGAATAGATAAAATTGGGCTTATATCTCTATTTTTTATAAAAGTCAATTATATCAATGGTGAAATTGTTTACTTTAGAAAATGATAAAAAGTTAAAAAAATTAGTTTTTTTTAAAATGGCATAAAAATATACAAATTTTAATAAAAATATACAAGGAGAAAATAAAAAAATTGTTATTATATAAGTATAAAATGATTAATCATAAAAACAAATTTTAAATTATATAATAAATAAAAATAATGAATTTAAGGTGGGATAATTTATTATGGTAAAAAGGAATTTGGAAGAAATATTAAGTTTAAGATTTGATACAACAATTAAGGAAGCTACAAATGAACAAGTATATGTAGCATTGTTAGAAATGACAAAGAATTGTATTAAGAATAAGGGAACTAATAAAGGAGAAAAGAAATTATATTATATTTCAGCAGAATTTTTAATTGGTAAGTTACTTTCAAATAATTTAATTAACTTAGGATTATATGATGAAGTTAAGGAAGTTTTAGCTGCTAATGGTAAAGAATTAATTGAAATTGAAGAAATTGAATTAGAACCTTCATTAGGAAATGGTGGACTTGGAAGACTAGCTGCTTGTTTCTTAGATTCAATAGCTACTTTAGGTTTAAATGGTGATGGTGTTGGATTAAATTATCACTATGGATTATTTAAGCAAGTATTTAAAAATAATAAGCAAACAACTGAAAAAAATCCTTGGATAACACCGGAAAGCTGGTTAAACAAATCAAATATTAAATTTGATGTATTATTTGGTGGATTTAAAGTAACTTCAACTTTATATGATATAGATGTAACAGGATATAATCAAGCTTCAAATAAGTTAAGATTATTTGATGTAGACACAGTTAATGAAACAATAGTTAAAGATGGAATTAACTTTGATAAAGAGGATATTAAGGAAAATTTAACTTTATTTTTATATCCAGATGATAGTGATGAAGCAGGTCATTTATTAAGAATTTATCAACAATACTTTATGGTAAGTAATGCTGCTCAATTAATTATTTTAGAGGCAGAAGAAAATGGATATGACTTACACAAGCTAGATGAACATGTAGTAGTACAAATTAATGACACACACCCTTCAATGGTAATACCAGAATTAATAAGATTATTAGGGGAAAAGGGTATAGAAATGCAAGAAGCTATTGGTATCGTTACCAAAATGTGTGCTTATACAAATCATACAATATTAGCAGAAGCATTAGAAAAGTGGCCAATTGCATACCTAGAAAAAGTAGTACCACAATTAATTCCAATAATTAGAGAATTAGATAACTTAGTTAAAGAAAAATATGATGATGAAAGAGTTTATATAATAGATAAAGATGACAGAGTACACATGGCTCATATGGATATACATTATGGATTTAGTGTAAATGGTGTTGCAGCTCTTCATACAAAAATATTAGAAGAAGAAGAGTTAAAGCCATTTTATGATATATATCCAGAAAAATTCAATAATAAGACTAATGGTATAACATTTAGAAGATGGTTAATTCACTGTAATAATGAGTTAACAAATTATATTACAAGCCTTATTGGAGAAGATTTTAAAACTGATGCAACTAAGTTAGAAGAATTAGGAAAATTCGTTGATGATAAAGAGGTATTAGCTAGACTTGGAGAAATTAAAAAACATAATAAAATAGCATTAAAGAAATATTTAAAAGAACATCAAAACATTGATATAGATGAAAATTCTATATTTGATATTCAAGTAAAGAGACTTCATGAATATAAGAGACAACAAATGAATGTATTATACATTATTCATAAGTATTTAGATATAAAGGCAGGAAATATTCCAACAACTCCAATAACAGTAATATTTGGAGCTAAGGCAGCACCTGCATATGTAATTGCTCAAGATATAATTCATGCAATTCTTTGTTTACAAGAAATCATTGATAATGATCCAGAAGTAAATAAATATTTAAAAGTTGTTATGGTTGAAAACTATAATGTTACAATTGCTTCTAAGCTTATACCAGCTTGTGATATTTCAGAACAAATTTCATTAGCATCTAAGGAGGCTTCAGGAACAGGTAATATGAAATTTATGTTAAATGGTGCATTAACATTAGGAACAGAAGATGGTGCTAATGTTGAAATTCATCAATTAGTTGGAGATGACAATATTTATATTTTTGGTGAATCAAGTGAAGAAGTAATAAATCACTATAAGAAAGCAGATTATGTTTCAAAGAAATATTATGAAAAAGAAGATATTAAAAAATTAGTTGACTTTATTGTTAGTGATGAAATGTTAAAGGTTGGAGATGAAGTTAATTTAAATAGACTATATAATGAATTAATTAATAAAGATTGGTTTATGACATTACTAGATATTGAAGATTACATTAAAACTAGAAATAAAATGATTAAGTATTATGAAGATAGAGAAGCTTGGAATAAAAAGGTATTAATTAATATTAGTAAAGCTGGTTTCTTCTCTTCAGATAGAACAATTGAACAATACAATGATGATATTTGGAAATTAAAATAAGAAAATAATAAATTAGCAAAGCAGGGAAACTATAAAAAGGTATTGCTCTCTGCTTTGTTAATAAAAGGCTTAAAAGTAATTTAAATATTAGTACTTAAAAGCTCGTTTATTCTCTTTTTTGAAGATGGTATTATTCCACAATTTGGAGATGAAAAAGGTAAATAAGAGATATCTAAGCTTTCTCTATTTGAAAATAATGCTTTAAATTTATTAGATGGTAAATTAGATTTAACTGAAGAAATTACACCTTTTTCAATAAATCTTTTTTCAGATATGTTATATAATAAATAAAATATATCTCCATCTTTTGCATCACTAATTAATCTTTCGGCATTTAAATTATTAATTTTAAAATTGTATCCATTTGTATTTTTTAAATTTTCTTCTACTGAATTAGTTCTTAAGATATAATATTTCACGTAAAAATCCCTCCCATAAAATAAAAATTAATCAACTTATAATTATATATAATACCATATATGTAAAATAAAGTAAATTAGGTTTAGTGGATATTCGTGAAACAATATATTACAATAGTAAACGTTTTACAACGTAAAAGTATAAGAAATAATAAGAAAAATAAAAATTATATATAATAATTGTAAATAATAAAATTATTATAAGAACTAATTGTAATTGAAGATATTAATAAAGCTAAAGATTTTAGAACATAAAGAGTTTTAAAATTTTTAGCTTTATTTTTTATTTTATGTAGGCATTTTTTATTACACATAATAATAATCTATGTAACACTATAAGAATAAAAACATAATATATAGTAAGCACAGTTAATTTATTAACTTATATTATTTTACTACAGAAAAATAATATTTAAAGTAGAGGTTTACAAAAGAGAAATATGGACAAGTATTTTAATAGAAATGATATTGTTAATGGATATAAAATTGTTACTATGATAGGTCAAGGAAGATATGGAATAGCATATTTAGCTATAAATAAATTTGGACAAAAATGTGTAGTTAAGCAGTTGAGAAATGAAATGCTTAAAATAACAAGAGATTCAGTAATATATGAGGAGAGAATATTAAAAACACTTAATAGTTCAAGATTTCCTAAGTTTATATCTGAATTTAGGGATGAATTTAGACAAGGATATTTATTAGAGTATATAGATGGAATAGTTTTTCATGATTTAATTAATAAGGAAGGTCATGAATTTACAAGAGAAGAAATATATGAAGCTGCACTTCAGTTATTAGAATTGGCTGAGATACTTCATAGTCAAGGAATAGTTCATAGAGATATTAGAACTCCTAATGTTATTCTTATGAAAAATAACCAATTAGCATTAATTGATTTTGGCTTAGCAAGGTTTATAAAATCAGGATATTCTGTAAAGACTGATTATTGGTATATTGGTGATTTTTTACTTCAATTATATTATTCAACTTATAATAATAAAATAAATAAATTTGAAAGACCTTGGTTTGAAGAATTAGATTTAACTACTCAAGAAAGGATTCTTTTAAGAAGATTAATGGGTTTGGATAGAAGATATAGAAGCATAAGTGAAATAAGAAACCAGTTATATAAAATTATAAGGTTAAATTCAAGAATTACTATGTATCAATGAAAGGTATAGATAATTATAAGAGGGATGAATTATGGAAAAATCCATAAAAATATTAAAGATGTATAAAAACACTTTTAGAGTCAATGTGTATACTGTCAAGCCATTTAGAGCAATTGGATTAATAGATGCTGATATTCAATATAACTATGGAATTGAAATAGTAAGATTAGCATTTTATAGGTCATCTGGAACAAATGGAGGGAAAATAAGGGGATTGTGGTATCCTCTAGTTGGAATTAAAGTTAATATGGGACAATTTACTGAATTTTCAAATAGGGTTAATAAAATAATGGAAATAAGTACAAGAAGTAATAATATTATGGTAGGATGGTTAGCTAAATCAGTATTTTTTTCAAATAAAGTAAATCAAGAGTATCAACAAAGAGGATTTTCATGTGGTACTCACTATAATGATTTACTAGAAATAGGTAAAAGGTTAAGTGTGTTATATAATAGGAATGAATATATTTATGATAATTCATTAACTTCAGTAATGTATAATCATTTGTTGTATTCAAGAGAAATATTCAAAGGAAATAAATACAATCAAGAAATTAATTTTAGCAATTTTATAGAAGATATATTTTTACAAAAGTAAATTAACAAAAGTAGCTGTATTATTTAATTATATTAATTACAGCTCTTTTGTATTTAAAATAATTTAGTAGAATTTTGATGTTTGAAGTATAATTCTAATTGTTGACACTAGAATTTGGGGATGTCGCATTAAGAATAAATACTACAATATATTGTGTTGATTTTCATTTTTCAAAACAATATATTGTGTATAAAAATTTTAGTGCGACAGCCCCTTAATAAAAGACATGGGTTGTTACTGGTTATGCAGGCTTTACCAAATTATTTATAATATTTTATAATAAATATTATTTTATTTGAGTATGGTATTTTTTTATACTTTAAAATGCAAAAAAAGGGGGGAATAATAGTTGAAGATAGATAAAATTATAAATAATAATTTAATTAGAACATTTGATAATAATGGTAAAGAAATACTCCTTATGGGATGTGGATTGGGTTTTCAAAAGAAAATTGGAGATACAATAGACCGAAGCAAAATAGAAAAAATATATGCTATTGAAAATAAAAATGATTCTAATAAATTAATGAATTTACTATCAGAAATCCCTTTAGAATATATACAAGTTTCTAATGAAATTATCTCTTATGCAAAGTATTCATTAGGTAAAAGGTTAAATGATAATATTTATATTTCTTTAACAGACCATATTAGTTTTGCAATTGAAAGGTATAAACAAGGATTAAACTTTAAAAATGCATTGTTATGGGAAATAAAAAGATTTTATAATCATGAATTTTTAATTGGTAAGGAAGCATTGACTATTATAAAAAAACGTTTAGATATTATGCTATCAGAAGATGAAGCAGCATCAATAGCATTATACATATAGTTAATGCACAACTAAATTCTAGAGATATGAATGATACTTTAGATATAACTAAAATGATTCAAAATATTTTAAATATAGTTAAAATATTACTTAGGATTGTTACTAGTAATGTAGGCTATACCTAAGAATTATAGATTTGAGCACTCATCTATAATTCTTAGGTTTTTTTATAAATAAAAGCTTAGTTATGAAAGATAGTTACCATTAGCAGCAGTAATAGCTGTTATGGTATATCCAGATTTTATTGGTCTTGTTGATGTTGGTGAAAAGATATCACTATTTGGATTGCCAGTAGCATCAGATAGTTATGCTTATTCAGTAATTCCAGTAATTATGATGGCATGGATTATGACATATGTTGAAAAGTTAGCAGATAAAATTACTCCAGCAGTTACAAAGAATTTCTTAAAACAAATGTTAACACTTTTAATTGCCCTTCCAATTGCTTTAGTAGTTATTGGACCTATAGGATATTATGCGGGTGAAATGTTATCATCAGCTATGGTATTTGTTTATGATAAAGCAGGATGGCTTGCAATTGCAATAATGAGTGCATTAATAGTTGTAGCTATTACTGTATCTGTTTAATTTATATTAACATGGATATTTGGATTTGAAGATCCAGTTAATAAAGAAGATGATGAAGAAACAACTGAAGAAGTAGCAGTTGAAAAAGAAGAAGTTACATCAAGTTCAGTTGTATTATCTCCAATTGAAGGTAAAGCTGTTTCTTTAAAGCAAGTTAATGATATTACTTTTTCAGAAGAAATAATGGGAAAAGGTGTAGCTATAATACCAACAGTAGGTAGAGCTGTTTCACCAGTTAATGGAATAGTTTCAGCATTATTTGATACAAAGCATGCTATAGGATTAACTGCAGATAATGGAGCAGAAATATTAATTCATATAGGATTAGATACAGTTAAATTAGGTGGAAAGCATTTTAAATTTTGAAAACTATGTTAGAACAGTATTTACAAGATATAAAGATAAGGTAAAATATTGGTTAACATTTAATGTAATTAATTCAGCTTTACATTTTCCATTAATGAGTGCAGGAATATGGAAACCAAAAGAAAAGTTAACTAAACAAAATTTATATCAAGCTATGCATCATGAATTAGTTGCAAGTGCATTAGCAGTTAAAATTGGTCATGAAATAAATCCAGAATTTAAAATTGGATGTATGATTTTAGGAGTACCAAATTATCCATTAACTCCAATGCCAAGTGATGTATTAAAAGCTATGGAACAAGATAAGGGAAATCTTTTCTTTGCTGATATTCATGCAAGAGGAGAATATCCAAAGTATATGAATAGATACTTTAAAGAAAATAATATTGAAATTAAATTTGAAGAAGGAGATGCAGAAATACTTAAGAATACAGTAGATTTTATTTCTTTTAGTTATTATATGAGCTCATGTGCAACTGCAGATTCTGAAAAGAATAAGGCTGGTAAAGGAAATCTTATTTCAGGAGTTCCAAACCCATATTTAAAAGCATCTGATTGGGGATGGCAAATAGATCCAGAGGGATTAAGATATATATTAAATTTCTTCTATGATAGATATCAAAAACCATTATTTATAGTAGAAAATGGACTTGGAGCTGTTGATAATTAATTACTGATGAAAATGGTAATAAGACAGTAAAGGATGATTATAGAATTAATTATTTAAATGATCATTTAGTTCAAGTAGCAGAAGCAATTGAAGATGGTGTTGAACTTATGGGATATACTACATGAGGATGTATAGATTTAGTATCAGCTTCAACAGCTGAACTTAAGAAAAGATATGGTTTCATATATGTTGATAGAAATGATGATGGAACTGGAACTTTAGAAAGATATAAGAAGAAAAGCTTTGACTGGTATAAAGACGTTATAGCAACTAATGGTGGAAGTTTAAAAAAATAAACTTCAATAAAAAATGTATTTTAAAATAAATTGGTGAGAAAGCGCTTGTGGGAACACAAGCGCTTTTATGGTTATTTTAAGAAAACAAATTCATTAGGTTTTGAATGTTCCTTTGAGTAAGAAAAACCAAGTTCATTAAAGTTTTTCACTTTTTCTATATCTGTAATATTATTTTCAGCTAGGTAACGTACCATAAGGCCACGTGCCATTTTAGCTTCTGTTGCTTTTACTTTAATTTTAGAATCAATAAGAGTTCCAAAAACACATGTTATAAAAATATCGTCTTTAGTTAAATACTTTTCTATAGTTTTACTATATTCTTTTGAAGCAAGATTCAATATGGTATTAGTATCTTTAGTAAGCTCTTTATATAAAGAATTTTCCCAAAATGAGTATAAATTTTTCTTATCTGCTATTGCTAATTTAGTTTGCATTTCTAATCTATAAGGAACAATACCATCAAATGGCTTTAAAATGCCGTAAAAACCAGATAAAATTTTTAAATGATTAGATATATAGTCAAATTCTGAATTACTAAATGAATTTGGTGACATGTATTTATATTGAATCCCTTCATAAGAAAGAATTGCAGGTGATAAGTTTTTATATAAATTCATATCTTTATATCTAGAATAGTTAAGTTTTGCAATTTCATCATTACAAGCTAAAAGTTTTTTGAAGTCATCATAGCTATATTTTTTTAAAGTGTTACACAAATCCTCTGTTTTTTCCATAAAACATGGCATAGATTCGCTTATAATATCATCATTATTTATATTCATTTTTTTTGCCGGTGAAATAATTATATTAAATGTTTTAGTGTTCAAGCTAACCCCTCCTAAATGAAATCTTATAAGCAGTATACCATATGTTTAGTGGATATAAGAGTATAAAATTAAATTGATATTTTAATGTATTTATATTTAAAAAATGGTAAAATATATAAATGTAATTAAGGAGTATAAAAAGTATTTTATTATAAATTTTATATAAATAGTGATATTAGAAAGGGAAATTATGAAGATAGGATTAGTATTAGCTGGGGGCGGCGGTAAAGGAGCCTATGAGCTTGGAGTATGGAAAGCGTTAGATGAATTAAAATTAACAAAATATATAACAGTTTTTTCAGGAACATCAATTGGAGCATTTAATTCGGTATTATTTGCTATGAATGATATGAAAAAGGCAGATGAACTTTGGGAAGAAGTAACTATGGATAAGCTAGTTCCTATAAGTAAGAGTGAATTAATTAAAAGAGGTATTGGATTATATATTGGAGGAAAAAACCTTCAATTAGCAAAAAAATTTTTAAATTATAAATTAGAGCATGGAGCAATAGCAAATGATGGTGCTATTGAAGTTGTAGAAAAGTATTTAGATTTTAATAAGATAAAGGAAAATAATAAAATTTGTTATGCAGCATGTACAAAATTATCAGATTTTAGTGCAAAGTATTTTAAAATTAATGATTTTGATGAGGAAACAGGTAAAAAAATAGTTTTAGCTTCTGCATCATTACCTTTAATTTATGATTGTACTGAAGTACTAGGGGAAAAATATATTGATGGAGGAATAGCTGATAATATACCTATACAACCTGTTTATGGAGAAAATTGCAATATTATAATTGTAGTTTTATTATCTAAGGAAGCACAAGTTGATAGAACTCTTTATCCAAATTCAAAACTAATAGTAATAAGCCCTGAAAATCTTGATGAAAATACAATAACAGGAATTTTAAATTTAAACACGGATGCAAAAAGGATGAGAATAATAGAAGGATATAATGATACAATTAATAAGCTTGAACCTATAAAAGAATTATTTGAATATATAAGCAAGGAAGAGGAAGAAAGAAAAAATCCTATTTTATATAAGACATATAAATGGTTAAGAAAAGTTAAAAATAAGAAAAAATAATTTAAATAATAAATAATATGTTTAATAAATAATTAAGAAGAAAATTAAAGATTTGGATAAATTTGATTTTGAGTATAAAACTGATATAATTTATTTTAGAAATAAAATTGATGAAAGTGAGGGTAGGTTAGTTATAATAACTAACTATAATAAATTATGTTAAAAGAAACATTAAAAAAAGACGAAATAGCAGCAATGAAAGCAAGAGATAAGGCTAGAGTAAGTGTTTTAAGATTAGTTAATTCTGAAATTAAATCATTTGAAGTTAATAATAGGGAAAATATTTCAGATGAAAATGTTATTAAAATAGTTGAAAAAAGCATAAAGCAAAATAAAGAAGCATTAGAATATGCAATAAAGGCTAATGATGAAGATAAAATAGCAGAAGGAAAATTTGCGATAGAAGTATTAACTCCATATTTACCAAAACAATTAACAGAAGAAGAAGTTAATGTAATGTTAAGAGAAATAATAACAAATGGAAATTATACTGCAAAAGATATGGGTAATATTATGAAAGAAATTATGCCAAAGGTTAATGGTAAATTTGATAGATCAAAAATTAATCCAATGGTAAAAGAAATTTTAGGATAAGATTATAATGGGCGTGTATCATAAGTATTTGATACTGCCTTTTTTATTAAAATAAATTAATAAAATAAAAAAATCCCTATTAAAGTTTAATATTTATAGCATAAGTTGAAATTATGTTATAAATATTAAAAATAAAATGAAACCTATAAGATAGGCATTTATAAAAGTAGGCTTATTTTATAGGTTTAAATTTTATGATAATAGTATATTTTTAAATTTAAAGTATCCATTTATTGATAGAAGAGGTATTACAATTATAACTAAGTGTGATTAAAAGAAAAGGAATAGTAAAGGCCAAATTAACCAATTATTACCCCAAGAGCAGTTGTTAAATCCATAACCGCCAAATCCAAAGTTATTAAAGTTATTATTGCATATATTATTGTTATTAAAATTACGACAATCTCTATTACAATTACGGCCCCTATTGCAATTATTTCTCATATTTATTCCCCCTATAATATGGTAACTAATGTTTTTATAATGAGTTTTATCTTTTGTTTTATACTATAATATATTCAAAAGTACATAATTTAGTGCACATAATAATTAGAATTGTAAATAATTTATATAGTAAAATAATAAAATAGACAGAATAGGGGAGATAATTAAGAAATACAGTATATCATACTATATATATCAGCTTTAAATTTAAGATAAAAATATTTATAATAATATTAAAATAAATAATAATTATTATTAGTTAAAAATTATAATTAATAAGAGGGATTAAAATATGGAAGAATCAAAAGCAATTGAAATGATTAAAAGAAATCCAATTATAATAAAAAATATAGATAATCAAACTGAAGAAATGAAGAAGTTAGCAGTTAAGGCAAATGGATTGTTATTACGATATATTAAAAATCCTACCGAAGAAGTAGAAAAGTTAGCATTAGAAAATAATCCAAGAGCTATTGAATTTATAGAAAATCCAAGTGAAGAAATGATGGAAACTGCAATAGAAAATGGATGGAGCAATTTAAACCAAATAAAGAATCCTTCAGAAAGTATTATTAAAAAAGCAATAAAACAAAGAGGATGGGCAATAAGATATGTAAAAAATCCAAATGAAGAATTACAAGTATTAGCAGTTAAAAAAGATTATGATTCAATAAAGTATATAAAATCACCATGTGAAGAGGCTCAAAAGGAAGCTGTGAAAATAAGTTATGATGCCTTAAGGTATATTGAGTTTCCTTGTATTGAGGCAGAAGTACAAGCGATAAAGAATAATGAAAGTGCTATAAATTTTATAAATAATTTAAATAAGGAAAAACTTTTAATTTTAATGAAAGAAAATATATTAGTAATTAAATATGTTTCAAAAAATTTATTAAATCAAATTTCACAAGAAGAAATAGAAAATTTACTTAAGCAAGTAATATCTAAAGAAGAGATATCAGAAAAATATATAAGAGATTTTATAAATTGTACTTTAATAGGTAAAAATTCCGAATATTTTAATATGGATAAAATTATGTTTATTTATCAATATGGAAGTAAATTAGCAAAAAAAATTGCTGTAGATGAAAAGCTAAAGATAATATAGGGGGAAGAAAAGTGAATTTTAAAGATACATTAATAAGTGCTGAATTAGTATTGGAAACAGGGGAAGTACCTTTAATAATTGGAGAAAGTGGTATAGGAAAAACAGCATTAGCAAAAAAATTAGCTAATAAAAATAATTTTAAATTAGTTGTTATTGATGGAAATCTTCTTAAAGAAGGAGAAATAGGCGGATTACCAACTATAGAATCGTATAAATCTATTGATTCAAATGGAAATCTTCAAGAAAAAAAGGCAACTATATATGCAGTTCATACAAAGCTTAAAGAAATAGATGAAGAAATTTTAAATGGTAATAAAGTATTATTGTTTATTGATGAAATTAATAGATGTGAACATACGGTACAACAAGAACTTATGAATTTAATTTTAAATAGAGAAATAAATGGATATAAGCTTCATAATAATGTAAAAATATTAGCAGCAATGAATCCATCAAATAAGTATGGAGAAGACTTTGATTATCAAGTTGTGGATATGGATGCTGCACAAGAAAATAGATTTGTTTGGCTTAATATGGAAAATGATTATATTGATTGGATAAGCTGGGCAATCGAATTTGGAATTGAAACAGAAGTAATAGAATTTATTTCAACATTTCCAGAGTATCTTCAAAAAATAAATGAAGAAGATGTAAGAGCAACACCAAGAAGTTATGAAAGAATTTCAAAAACACTTAAGTTATATAAAGAAAAGAAAGAAATTATACCAAGAGCTGTATTTTTAAATGTTATTAAAGGAAATGTTGGAAGAGTTATTGCAGAAGAATTTATAAGTTTCATTGAAAGTAATCATGAAGCATTAATATCTTTTGAAAAAGTATTTTGTAGAAATTATATTGATGAAGAGGTAATAGAAATTATTAAAAAAGAAACTCATACAAGACTATATTTAACTGCTATAAATATTTTAAAGATATTAGAAAGTAATATTTTTAGCTTTGAAAAAGAATCAAGTTTTTATATTAATAGATTTGTTAAATTTTTAAAATTATATCCAATTGATTTAATGGTAGGAATAATGAAGGATATGAAAAATAATTATCCTGTCATTTATAAATTAGCATTAGAAGATCAAGAATTTGTAGATGCTTATTTTGAAGCTTATAGTGCAATAAGGGGATAACATATGGAAAGTTATTTTGAAAAGTTAAAAAAAGAACTTTATATAAAGGCTGATAAAATAGTAAATGGTTCAGCTATGTTTAAGGCATTACGTACTGGCGAAAAGTTTGATGTAGATATTCCCAAAGATTTTGAAGAGGAATTTTTTAAATTTATAGATAAAGTAAATTTAAGTCTTATAGATGAAAAGGATAATTTCTATGGTTATTTCTTATTTCAAATGGGAAGAGAAATACGCTTTGATATAAGTACTCCTACTGGCATAAATTTTAAAGGGGCTAAATATGTTATATATTTTAATCCAATAATATTCTTGCAGCTTAATATAAAACAAATGGAAAGTAGTATTAAGCATGAAATTCATCATGTATTATCTATGCACTTAATAAGAGCTAAAGAATTAAAAGGTAAGATTAGTACACTTGCCATTAACTTAGCTATGGATATAGTAGTAAATCAATATCTTAATAATTTACCACCATATGCAATTACTTTAAAGGGAATAAATTTAAAGTATGAGCTAAATCTTGAACCTTATAATACATTTGAGTATTATGCAGAAAATATTCAAAATGTATTAAATGTACTTGAAGAAAATGATGAAGGTGAAGAGGATGATAGTTGGGGAGAAGATACTGATAGTGGATTTGATCCAGAAAAAACTCATGATTTATGGAATGAATATGAACATATAGATGAAAAAATGCTTAAGGATTTTACTGAAAAGTTCATAAGTAATGCTGAAAAAGGTATAATTCCACTTCATGTAGAAGGAATGATATCTTCCTTAAGAAAAAGTAAGAGCGAGCTTCCTTGGAATTTATACCTTAAGAGATTAATGGGGACTGTAGAAAGTAACAAGAAAAAAACTATAACAAGAAGAAATAGAAGACAACCTAATAGATTAGAGTTACGAGGGGAGCTTAGAAACCATAAGGCAGAAATAGCAGTTGCTATTGATATAAGTGGAAGTATTAGTGATGAAGAGTTTAAGCAAGCTATTAAGGAAGTTCTAGATATAGTAAAAAATTATAATCATGAAATAACTATAATAGAATGTGATAAAGAAGTTAAGTGTACATATAAAGTAAAAACTATAAATGATATAAAAGATAGATGTTTTTCAGGAGGAGGAACTAGATTTACTCCTGTTTTTCAATATGCTAATAGTAAAAATATTAATTTGTTAGTTTATTTTACTGATGGCAAAGGTGAAGATAAATTACAAGTTAAACCTAAGGGATATAAAGTTTTATGGGTTATCTCTGGAAGGGGAGATAAACTTTCATTAAATGAGCCTTATGGTGCAGTTAAAAAGCTTAGCAAAGTTGAAGTTAAGGACATTAGTTTTGATATGAAGGATGTTAGAACTGATGGATATTCAATGAATAACCAAGAGCCAATTTTTTAAATAAGGAAATTGTTTAAGTTGATGGTTATGCTTTAATTTAATATAATATAAATTAGATTATAATGAAATAAATATAAAAATAAGATTGTACCAATTAAGGTGCAATCTTATTTGATTTGGAGGAGAACTTTGGATAAGTCATACATGTTTGATAATTATATATCAATAGGTCGTAATTTTATGACTGAAAAAAACTATTTAAAAGCTTTAAAGTTTTTTAAAAAAGCATATAATTGCCCAGAGGGAAAAGAAGATATAGATTTAATTTTAGATTTAGCATTTTTATATGATAAAATTTCACATTTTGATTTAGCAGAAAAGATGTATAAAAGAGTATTAGAAATAGATGATAGCAATGCAATTGCTTATTATGGGTTAGGTATAATTCTTGATGATGATGGTTTATATGAAGAAGCAATTGAATATTATAAAAAGGCAATAGAAAATGATAATAAATATGAAAAAGCATATTTCTTTTTAGCTAATGCTTATGATGAGCTAGGCAATAAAGAAAAAGCAATAAAAAATTATGAAAAGGTATTAAGCTTAAATCCAAGAGATTTATGGGCCAATGCTAATTTGGGATGTATTTATGATGAATTAGGAGATACTAAATTAGCTTTAGAATATATGAAAAAAGCTAATGATATAGATAAAAATCATTTTAGAATATTATTTAATATGGGTGTGTTTAATAAAAAGCTAGGGAATCTTGAATTAGCAGAAGAATATTATAAAAAATCAATAGAACAAAATCCATATTATCCGTATAGTTATTTAAATTATGCTGTAATGTATAGAGAAAAGGAAGATTTTAAAAGAGCTATTGAAATAATTAATGAAGGAATAGCAGAAAATGAAGATGAAGGATTTTTATATTATAATAGAGCTTGTTTTTATGTAGGAGTAAATAAATTAGATTTAGCATTAGAAGATGTTCTTAAGGCTATTGAATTAAATGATTTTTTTGAAGATTATATGAAGGAAGATGAAGAACTTAACGATATAAGAACTTTAGAAAAATACAAAAATATATTTGAATAATAGGTATAAGACAAGTTTGAGAAAATAAGAACAAAATATAATTTGTATGGATACAATTGCTATGGTACAGGGTTATGGTATAAAATGGATTTAATGTTTAAATAGGGGGGATATTGATGAAGAATCAAATAAGATTTAAAAAAATAATTCAAACAGCATTGTTAGCAGCATTATGTTTTGTATCTTTTACTTACTTGCAAATTAAAATTCCAGTGCCAGGTGGAGATGCAACATCATTGCACATTGGAAATACTTTTTGTGTTTTAGCTGCTTTATTACTTGGGGGATGGTATGGAGGATTAGCAGGAGCAATAGGAATGACAATTGCAGATTTGTTAGATCCTGTATATATAGTTGTGGCGCCTAAAACATTTATTTTAAAGTTATTTATGGGTTTAATAACTGGATTAATTGCACATAAAGTTGCAAAAATTAGTGAAAGTAATGATAGTAAATATATATTTAAGTGGAGTTTAATTTCAGCTATAGGAGGACTTGCTTTTAATGTAATTGCAGATCCTATAGTAGGATTTTTCTATAAGCAATATATTCTTGGTCAACCTCAAGATGCAGCTATGATTTTAGCAAAGTTAAGTGCAGTAGCTACATTTGTAAATGCTGTAGTTTCTGTAATATTAGTAGTAATATTATATAATGCATTAAGACCAATATTAAAGAAATCAGGGTTATTGTTACCGGTATAATGTATTATTTTATTTTTAGGATATAAAATTAATTTGGAAAGTTAATAATACAGCTTAAATTTAAAAAAGAAAATGATATAAGTAATAAAAGAAATTTAATAATTAATATGGAAAAATTAATATAATGGGGCTGTCGCACTAAAAATTTTATACACAATATATTGTTTTAAAAAATAAAAATCAACACAATATATTGTAGTATTTATTCTTAATGCGACATCCCCATTTATTCAATTATAGGATTTAAATTAATAGTTAATTCAACTACTAAAACATCTAGATGACCTTTTGACTTTAATATTTTTTGACATTCTTCTGCTGAATCACTGTTATCAAAAATATGAATTAATGATAAATTAAATTCTCCAAATTTAGGAGTTTTTGAATTTTCTTCAAATCCATAAAAATATTCATCAGATTTCTTTTTTAGTACATAATATTGTTCCATATAAAATCACCTCTATAAAAGTATATAACAATATTTAATAAATGTAAAATTTTAACAAAAGAAGTTAAAAATTTATTTTATTATATACATATTGTTAAAAATTATAATTTGACAATAAATAATTTTTACAATAAAATAAGTTTTAATATAGTTTACTTTATGAACTATATTAAAATTGTTTATAGGTGGTGAAAATATGCAAAATAATGATTGGATGAATATGATTGAAAATATGAATGGAATAAGACTATTTAGTAGAAGTCTTATCCCTAGGGCTACAAAAGAGCATGAAATATCAAGTCAGCATTTAGATTTGTTATGCCATCTTATAATTAATAATGATGGAATGACTCCATTAAAACTTAGTAAAGTAATGGGAGTAAGCAAAACAATAATAAGCAGATTAATAGATGGATTAAGTAAATCTGGTTATGTAATAAAAAAGCAAGATGATAATGATAAAAGAAGTTATGATGTTTTTATTACAGAATTAGGAGAAAAGAAAGTTGATGAAATATTAAAATTTTATTTAGGGCCAATATATGATTTAAGAAGAAAATTAGGAGAAAAAAATTTTTTGCAACTAATGGATTGTATAAAGATGGCTAATGAAAAAATAAGTGAAGGGGAGAATGGAAAGTAAATGGGATTTTATCAAGCAATGCAGTTAAGTGCAGCTAATTTAAAGCCATTAATAAAAAATGCAGAAAGTAAAGAAACCAAAAATAAATATATAGCAGCACTTATATTAAAATCAATATTATGTCTTTTATTTTGTACTATTGTTGTTATTAGTTTTGGAAAAGTTTTCGGAGAAGAAAATAATGTAGTTGGAGTAGTGACAGTTATTAGTTTATTAAATTTTAGATTTTCAAACTTAGACTTTAAAGTGAGACAAGCAGCATTAACTATAGTGGGTATATTTGGTGTTTTATCAATATCACCATATATAGCATCCATATCAAATCCATTTTTAGGGTTTATAATAAACTTTATTTCTATAATAGGTATATTAATTTTAACATGTCATAATGTAAGGTTATGTAATCATAGTATATTAGTATTGTCATATTTTCTTTTATATGGATATAAGGTTGAAAATACTGAAATTCTTATTAATCGTATTATAGGGTTAATTTTTGGTGGAATTTTAGTAGCTTCAATTTTTTATATTAAGCAAAGAAAAATAGAATTTAAAAATACATTTATTGATATTATAAATGATGTTGATTTCAATACAGAAAGAACTAAATGGCAATTAAAGTTTGCATTTGTAACAACTTCAGCAATAATGATTGGTGAGTTTTTACATATTCCAAGAGTAATGTGGATAGGAATTGCATGTATGTCTGTGTTTCATCCTGATAAAAGTCAATTACAAATACGTTATAAACAAAGAATGTTATATATGGTTTTAGGTTGTTTAATGTATATGAGTATATATTTCTTAATTCCACAACAATTTAGAGGGCTTATAGGCTTAATTGGTGGAGTTATGATTGGATTTTCAGGAACATATAAGTGGCAAACTGTATTTAATGCATTTGGAGCATTATCAGCAGCAACGCCTATTTTAGGATTTGGAGGCGCAATAATATTCCGTATTTTAAACAATGTATTTGGAGCTTTATATAGTAAGGGCTTTGATTATATAATTAATTTTATAGATAATAAAGAATTTGCAAATGTAAATGAAGCATAAAGTTTATTAATAGAATAATATAGAGTAAAGGAAGTTCCGTATATAGAAATGATTAATGTTGATAAGAATAATAAAATTTAGATAGAATTTAAAAATGATGATAGCCACTTTACAAACAAAGGATAGGGTTATAGATAGTAAAATTCTTTATTTCATTATTACGTTTCTTTTTTAAGTTATATATGAATTGAATTTATATATAAAACAAATAATATTAAGGAAATGAGGTGTATAATATGAAAAAGAAATTATTATATATAAGTGTTAACTCAAAACCAGAAAACTTATCTTCATCTAAGATGGTAGCAAGAAAATTCATCAATAAATTCTTAGAGAGAAATGGAGATTTTAAGGTAGAAGAGGTAGATTTATATAAAGAACATATCCCAAGATTAGAATATCAATATTTTAAAGATAGAAATTGTGTAATAAGTGAAGAGGAAGCGAAAAAATTACCAGAAAAGGATCAAAAGGAAATAAGGAAAATAAGGGATTTATGTGATCAATTTATAAGCGCGCAAATGTATGTAATAGCAGCTCCAATGTGGAGTTTATCATTTCCAGCACCGTTAAAAGAATATATTGATTGTATAGTTCAAGAAGAAAAGACTATTTCATTTGAAAAAGGAAAAAAACCAAAGGGATTATTAGATGATAAAGAGAGAGCGGTAGTGTATATTCAATCTTCAGGTGGAAATATACCTTGGATATTAGATCCTATAATGGATAAGGGAGAAAATTATGTAGCTCAAATAATGAAGGCTATGGGAATTAAGAATGTTCAAGAGCTTAAGGTAGATGCTACAGGAACAACTGAAGAAGAAAGAGAAAATGCTATAAGAGATGCTGAAGAAAAAATTGATTCGATATTAGATAGAATAAATTTAGAATAATAAATTAATAATATTCTTAATACTAATAGATTTATAAAGAGTTACAATATTGTAAGGTAATTGTAATAAAGTTAAATATAAATTAAGATTAAAATGTATTATAATATGTAATGAAGCTTTGTTTAATAGAAAAAATATTAGCAAAGCTTTTTATTTTAAAAAAATCCGATTTGTATAATTATAGGAGTGTTGTAAGGTGAGTAAAATTTTTATTGTTGAAGATGAAAAAACAATTAGAGAGGAACTAAGTATTTTTTTATCTAGATATGGATATGAAGTGGAAGCTCCAGAAGATTTTGAAAATATTATAGAAAATATAAAGGGAAGTAATTAGTGACTTAATATTATTAGATATAAATTTACCTGTCTTTGATGGATATTATATATGTAGAGAAGTTAGAAAATTTTCTGATGTTCCAATAATAGTAGTTACAAGCAGAGATAGTAATATAGATGAACTTAAGAGTATGAATTTAGGAGCTTATATACATGGTTATGTTGGTGATAAGTTATCAAATAAAATGTTTTGTGTTAATGCATCTCATATTATTGAAGAACTTCCATATAGCATTGAAGAAATATTAAGATAAGGTTATTAAATTTAATTATTAATAATATAAATAAAAACTGTAGGTAGAATGGATAAATCTTCTTGCAGTTTTTTGAGATTTTAATTAAACTTTATAAAAATATGAGAGTAATGGGTGGTGAGTAACCTCACTTATGTATTATAATTATTAAAAAAATTATAATATATGAAATACAACATTAAATAATTAAGTTGTATTAGGAGGTATGAGACATGGAATTATGGGATGGATACAATGAAAATGAAGAAAAGATAGGAATTGATATAGTTAGAGGAAGTAAGATAAAAAAGGGAGTTTTTCATGCTGTAGTTAATGTTATTGTATATCATGATGATGGAACTTATTTATTAATGCAAAGAGATTGGAGCAAGCCTAATAATCCAGGCCTTTGGGAAGCTGGTGCAAGTGGTAGTGTAATTAAGGGAGAGAAATTTTTAGATGCCGCCAAGAGGGAATTGTTTGAAGAAACAGGTATTAAAGCTGATAATTTAGAACTTATTTATACAGTAAAAAAACCTTATAAAGGTACGTTTTATAAAGTTTATATATGTAAATGTAATATAAAAAAGGATTCAATTATATTGCAAGAGGGTGAAACTATTGATTATAAATGGGCTAAAAAAGATGAATTTATAAAAACAATTGAATTAGATAATTTTATTACACCAGATAAAGATAAACTTTCAAATTTTATTAAAACCTTATATTATTAATATTAAAAGTTAAAGAAGAAGTGAACAGTTTCTTGTATATTTTACAGGGGCTGTTCAAGTACTATTGAGTTTTTAGTATGTAAAGAATATACAATATTTTAAAACTATATTAATATGATAATTGAAAATATAATAAAAGATTATATAGTTGTTTTTTCAAGAATTATAGATAATAATTCTGATGCTGTTATTGAATTTATTGAAGATCAATATGGTGATATATTATGTACAAGTGAATACTTACAAAAAATTTGTATGATTTAGTTTAAGATTAATAAGGGGATGTCGCATTAAGAATAAATACTATAATATATTGTATTAATTTTTATTTTTTAAAACAATATATTGTGTATAAAAGTTTTTAGTGCGACAGCCCCTTATTATTAAATTTTTTTAGATATAAATTTAGAATCTTAAAAAAAATAAAATTATTTTATCATTTTTAATTTAGGCTATTAATACTACATAGAATATTTTAAAGTAATTTAATAATTTTTTCTAAGTCTTCACATAAAGATTGAGCTAAAAGGAAGTTATTATCTCTTAAAGCTAATTCAATTTTAGTTTCAACTGATTTTTTCTTTTGTTCAATTTTTAAATAGTCTTTATTAAAGTGATTAGCATAAATTATATCTTTAAAATGATTTATATTAATTTTTCTAATTTTTTTATTTTCAATAAATAAAACATAATCCATGCAATTTGCTATAGTATAGTAATCATGAGATACCATTAAGATAGCACCTTTATAGTTTTTAATTGCCTTTTCTAATGCTATTTGTGAATAAGTATCTAAGTGGCTTGTAGGTTCGTCAAGAAGAAGTAAATCAGCTCCAACTTCTGAAATTTTAGCTAATTGTATTAAGTTCTTTTCACCACCAGATAATGTTCCTATTTTTTGATTAAGTAATTCTTCATCAAAGTTATAACCTTCAAGATATTCCTTAATATCATCATAAGTTTTAAAGCCAATATCAAAGAATTCATCAGCAATTGTATTAGAATAATTTAATGTTTGACCTTGAAGCTGAGATAAATAACCTATTTTGATATTTTCATTTATTTCAATAGAAGAATTATTATTGTTAAAAATAGTTTGGAAAAGCGTTGTTTTACCTGCACCATTTGCACCAACAATAGCTACTTTATCAGTTGATTTAATTTCAAAGTTTACATCTTTTAAAAGAACTTCATCAAATGATAATTCATAATCAGTAACTTTTAGCGCTGTTTTTTCTTCCACTTCATCAGTTGTAATAAAAATAATATTAGGTTGTTTAATCTCAACAAATGGAGCTTTAATTCTACGTTTTTCTAATCTTTCTTGGAACTTAACTCTAGCTCTTAAAGTTTTACCTCTAAATTGTTCAGCATTTTCACTTGCAAGTTCTCTTAATCTATCTATTAATATTTCATTTCTTTCAATTTCTTCTGTGTCAGCAGCAGCTAATTCTTGAAGTTCTATTTTGGTTTGAAGTAATGAAAAATTATAATTTATGTAATTTCCATCAAACTCTTGAATTTCCATGTTTTCAAGATGAAGAATTTTATTAAAGCAATGATTTAATAAATATCTATTGTGAGTAATAACTAAAAGTGTTCCCTTATGAGCATTAATTAAGTTTTTAAGGGCATTAAGATTTTTAAAATCTAAAAACACATCTGGTTCATCCATAATAAGTAAATCTGGATTAGTTAACATTGACTTTATTACTTGGATAAGCTTAAATTCTCCACCGCTAAGTTGAGATATGCTTAAATTTTTATATTTAATTAATTCTATAAGGTTTAATTTCTTATCAATGATATTTTCAAAATCATCTCCATTGATTGATTCAAATTCATCTAAGGCATCTTGATATTTTTCAAGTAAAGTTTCGATATCAGAAGATGTTTCCATTTCAGTACATATGGCTGTTATTTCATTTTGAAGTTTAATGAAATTTTCAGCTAAGTATTCAAAAACAGTAATATCTTGTGTTTTATCTATTTCTTGAAATTGACGTACATATCCAATTCTACAGCTTGGATCAATTTCTAATGAGCCATCAAATAAATATTTTTCAGGGTCCATAAATATATCTATAAGAGTACTTTTTCCACTACCGTTTGTTCCTATAAAAGCACAATGTTGACCATCTTCTAAGGTAAAAGAAATATCATTATATAAATTTTTTTGGGGAAATGAGTAAGATAATTTATCAACTTTTATCATATTAGTACCTCGCTTTACATAAAAAAAGGGCCTATTTTTATAAGCCTTTAATATTATTTTATCACTTGAAGTTTTATACTTAGTTTTAATACTGATAGAATAACACCTTTTTTATAGAAGTTCAACTAAGAGATATTTTCCTTTTAATAAGGAGTTGTTAAGAATAGGAAATTATTACTTATATTTTTTGTGATTAATATTGACACAAAATATAGTATATGATAATATAAACGAAAAATCCCTTTAAATTGATTCGGGAAATCAATAAGGAAGTTATAATATACGTACAAATGACATTTATTATTATAAAAATATAATTAATAATAATTTATTGATTAAAATTATGTATTAATAAAAAGTTATTTATATTGAATTTATATTAGTCTTCCAGGTTTGGAAGACTTTTTTTACGCTTAGGAAAGTATAAAAATTTTTAAGTCGTAAAGCTAGGTATATCAATGGATTTCAAGATTTAAAACTGTAAGATTTATACCACGAACTTGGCGTGGCGATAGCCACTTTGTCCTAGCATTCAATAAAGGTATATTATCCTTATATAGTTATTTGAATTAGGGGAATAGCTAACAAGGAGAATAAGAAAATGATTAAAAAAATTAATAACAGTAATAAGCTGGCACTTAAGATGGCAATGGCACTTGCTTTAGGATTAGTATTTGGAATAGGATTTATAATTCTTAGAGAGAATTTGATAAAAAGTGGAAATGAACATGTTTGGACAAGTATTAATAATATTTTATTTCAAGACATATCACAAAAGGGAGCAACAAATGCAATTGGTATATTTTATATAATAGGGCAGTTGTTTGTAAATTCACTTCAATTGGTAATAGTACCAATGGTATTTACATCAATAGCATTAGCTATGTGTAAGATAAGTGATACTAGAAAACTAGGTCGTATTTCATATAAAACTATATTAGGGTTTTTATCAACTTCAGTTTTTGCATTAACATTAGCTGGAGCAATAGGATTTATAATAAAGAATTTAGGGTTATTTACAGCCAATGTTCAAAATGTAACAGCACAAGAAGGTGTTGTGAGTTCAAATAATCCATTGTTAATAATAATTCAAGCTATACCAAATAATATTTTATCTGCATTTTCAAGCAATAGCAGTATATTAGCAGTTGTTTTTATTGCAGTAGTATTAGGTCTTTGCATTAATTACTTAGGTGATAAAGTAACTGTATTAAAAACTTTATTAGAAGAAGTAAATTCAATAATAACAGTATTTTTAAGTTTTATAATAACTAAATTTGGAGCAATATCAATATTTGTTCTTATAACAAGAACATTTGCAATATATGGTATAGATAATTTAAAACCAGCATTTGTATATGTATTTACAACAATAATAGCATTGTTATTATTTTTAGTTTTTGGGTATTCAATATTTATAGCAATAGGGGCTAGACTTAACCCAATTAAATTTGTAAACAAAATAGGTAAAGTTGCATTATTTGGATTTTCAACTTCATCATCTGCAGCAACATTACCTTTAAATACTAAAACTACAGTTGAAGAATTAGGTGTTAGTGAAGATATAGCATCATTTATATTACCACTTGGAATGACTATAAATATGAATGGAACAGCAATAATGCAAGTTATAGCTGCAATATTTATAGCAACAAGTGCAGGGTATGATGTAACAATAGGAAATATAATAGTTATTGGATTACTTGCATTAATAGCATCAATTGGTACACCAGCTGCACCAGGTGCAGGAGCAATAATACTTTTCACAGTTTTAACTGGAATGGGATATAATAATGATGCGGCAATTCTTGCTTATTCATTAATTCTTGCAATAAATAGACCAATAGAAATGTTAGTAACTTCTTTAAATGTAGTTGGAGATGCAGCAACTAGTGTAGTAGTTGCAAAGTCTGAGGGAATGCTTGATGAAGAAGTTTATAATAGTGAAAATATAATGCAAGTTATAGAAAATTAAAATATATAATTCATATTTAAATAAAGTGTAAGGGAATAAAGATTTTAAAAAACGGCAATTTAGTGGAATAAATTCCAATAGTTGCCGTTTTTGTATTGAAAATAATTTTAGATATTAAAATACATTCTTAGTAATCCTAAGATTAATAGGTGAACTGGATAAAAACAATAATTTAATATTTTAGATTGTTTACCACGTTTTCCGTTATATGTAAGAATGAATCCGAAGCCAAGGGTTGCCCAAACTTCTTTGAATATAGAAAGATATCCGAATATAGATGATAAAATTGGCTTATTATAAAAAATATAAAAGAAATAAACTATTAAAATTGCATGATAATCATAATCCACAGAAAGAAACATAGATATAAAACACATTATGGTAACTATAAATAATGAAATTGTATACCATATAATTCTAGGTGATTTCTTTATTTTTGTTTTAATTATATCAATAATCCAAATAGTTATTAATGCTAGTGAAAGTGAAAAAAGAACATTATTAAATCTGGGATTAAAGAATGTCTTAGTTACAAATAGGTCAAAAGGTACTTCTGAAATTATAGCAAATCCTAAAAGATATAATAAATAATTTTTTCTGTTTTTTGTATTAAAAAAACCTTCTACTAAAAGAAAAGCAAAAATAGGAAATGCTATTCTTCCTAGTACATCAAAAAGATTGCTTATTTTTAGTAATAACCCTTCACCATTTAAGTTTGGGTAAATTAATGCTTTATTTACATGGTCAATTAACATTGATACAAATGCAATGTATTTTAGCTGTGCACCAGATAATATTTTAATTTTATCTAAGGTACATTTTTTGGGGGATGTTTGTATCAAATATCATCATCCTTTCTGTATTTTTATATTTAATAAGTTAATTGTTTTTATATATTCAAATAACTTAATTACTGTTGGAATATATAACATGTTGAAATTATTATATATAAATAGTATTATTTTATCAAGATAGTTATTTATTCTAATATATAAATCTAATATTAAATATTTAATGGTTACTTTTTAGGGATTAATATAATAATCAAAATAAGTTTTAAAAGTAGACAAACTTATTCTATAATCATATCAAAAATTAAAACTTACCGAAATCTAATATAAGAATTATATATTTACAGAAACTTAAAATTTAAGTATAATTAAAGATAATTTTTAAATTTATATTATTAAATTGTTAATAAAGTAAATTTAATTGGTAAAATGTTAATTATTTAAGGAGGAAATAATATGAGCACAAAAGAAAAAAAGTTAGCAATTGCTTTAGCTGGGGGATTAATAATTTCAAACTTAGGTGTAGTAACTGCTTCTGCTAATACAAATGTATTAAAGGAAGCTTTAGTAGAGCAAAATAAACAAAACAATTTTCCTACTATAACTCAACAGACTATAAAATTTGATAATAATAACTCTAAAGATTTGGTTATAACTGGGGTTGATTACTTTAACCAAAAATTAACCAAATTTACTATTTCTTATGGTGAAAATAGATACGAACTTAATGTTGATAAGCTTGTATATAATGATAGTGAAAAAACATTAACTATACCATATGAAGAACTAAAAGCATTAAATTTAACTAACGGAATGTATCCTTGTGTATTAATGTTTTCAGATCAGACACTTTCTGTTGGAGCAATAACAATTAATGTAATTAATAGTAATACTTCAATAAATAAACCAAATGTGCCAGAACTACCACCATCAAATGGTGGAGAAGAAGTTAAACCACCATCAAATGGTGGAGAAGAAGTTAAACCACCATCAAATGGAGGAGAAGAAGTTAAACCACCATCAAATGAAGGAGAAGAGGTTAAACCACCATCAAATGAAGGAGAAGAGGTTAAACCACCATCAAATGGAGGAGAAGAGGTTAAACCACCATCAAATGAAGGAGAAGAGGTTAAACCACCATCAAATGGAGGAGAAGAGGTTAAACCACCATCAAATGAAGGAGAAGAAGTTAAACCACCATCAAATGATACTCAATTTGAAGTTACAATTGATAAAAATAACCTTAAAGCAGTAGAAATTCCAAATTTTATTCCAAGTAACTCTAAAGTTGAATATGTTACTATAAATGGTAAAAAGTTACCGGTGATATATAAAAATTTAAGAAGTAAAGAGGATATATCTTCAGCTCCTGCTGTTTATATAATTGATGATAAATTAGTCCTTTCACCTGAGGTTTTAGAATATATAGGATTTGAATCTTCTAATTATGATATAAATCTTGTTTTAGAAGATGGAAGTATAGTTTCAAAAACAATAAAATTAGATATGAAAAACGATACTGAGAAACCAGTAGAGCAACAAAAGCCAGTAGCACCATCAGAAGATAAAGAAAATGAAAAAAATCCTTCTTCTGATAATAAAAATGAATCCTTAGTAGGATCAAGTAATGATTCTTCAAAATTACCACAGACAGGATATGTTGTAACTAGTGGACTTATAGGAACAATAATTACAGGAATTGGTGCTATTTTAATTAATAAGAAAAAGTAAATTTTTTATAAAGTTTAGTTAAAGTAAGTAGCTTAGTGATAGGCTACTTGCTTTCTTTTTTATGTATATGAAATTATAAAAATTTGAATTTGTAAAGCAAGTTATATCAATGGATTTCAATATTTAAAGCTATAAAATTGATACCACGAAGTGGGCATAGTGATAGCCCTTTTGTTCTTGAAAAATTTTTCATCTATAAAGGGAAGTTTCATTCAAGTAGGTGAATTCTAAGTAATAATAGAAAATATAGTAACTGACTTTTATAATAATTTTGTAAAGGTTTCAGGTTTTGGAAGTGTAAGCAAAGATAATATTAAGTAATGCACTAAATTGGCCATGGCTAGCACTTATTTTTATGATGCCATTGCTAGGTATATTAATTTGAATATTATCATTGTTTGGTCAAGAACCGGATAGTGTAATAAAAGCATTTACAGAAACAGCAGACTGGAATTTATCTATAAAGATACTAGCACAAAACCTAAATATGATTGACATTACTTATGTACTGTAGCAGTAGGAGGACATAAAGAAATTGTAAAACCAATAAGGCTTGGAAGAAGATGAAAAAAGTATATTGTAGTAAATAGACAGTTATGTATTGCTAATGCTTTTGAACAGATAATTGAGGAAAAGACTCCAAGATTTCATTATGTAGTAAGAAGTTTTTATGATAAGTATGGATATCCAGTTGCAAAACATATAAATTCTAAATATGCAGCTGATTTTGTGTATTTTTTAATGAAACCTCTTGAATGAATTTTTTTAATTGTAATTTATTTATTTGATAGTAAACCGAAAATCGTATAGCAGTACAGTATTTGCCTAAAAAATAATAGATTAAATTAAATAAGGCTGGATTAATTTTGTTATGTGTTTATCAAAATATAAATGGCAATAGTCCATCTAAAAATTCATTTGATTACTCCTTAATTAAGAAAATTGTATGGTAATACAATATTTACCTATAAAAACATAAATTAAAATTTGCAAGTGGTTTCTATCAAATATAATTTAATACTAATAAAATCAGTAACATAATTATAAATAAGTAATATATTAAGTAAGGGGTGATTTTAACTTTAATATGTGAAATTCCCCCATCTTCTATAAGTGGGAGATGGATAGCACTTGACGATAGTCAACAAGAGTAGTATGTTGTAATCAATAGTAAATGACAGAAATGAGAAATAGCAATGAAACTAGATACTAATAATCATTCAGTATTCAAGTTATCATATCACTTAGTATTGGTTATAAAATATCGTAGAAAGGTAATTGATGATGATATATCCAATAGGCTAAAAGAGATATTTGAATATATTTCACCTAAGTACAATATAACTTTAGAAGAATGGAATCATGATAAAGACCATGTTCACTTGCTATTTAGGGGTTCACCAAGTACAGAAATATCTAAATTCATAAATGTTTATAAGTCAGCAAGTAGTAGACTTATAAAAAAAGAATATCCAATTATAAGAAAACAATTTTGGAAAGAATATTTTTGGAGTAGAAGCTATTGTTTATTAACTACTGGTGGAGAACCTATTGAAGTGGTGAGAAAATACATTGAGAATCAAGGGGTAAAATAATGCTTAAAGCTTATAAATATAGATTATATCCTAATTTAGAACAAAGAGAATATTTAGTTAAAACATTTGGGTGTACTAGATTTATATATAATAAAATGTTAGCTGATAAAATTGAGTATTATAAAGAAACTGGCGAAATGTTAAAAAATACACCTGCACAATATAAAAAAGAATTTGAATGGCTAAAAGAAGTTGACTCATTAGCGTTAGCTAATGCTCAACAAAACTTAGAAAAAGCTTATAAAAACTTTTTCAGAGATAAATCTATAGGATTTCCTAAATTCAAATCCAAGAAAACAAATAGATTTAGTTATACAACTAATAATCAAAAGAATACGGTATATATTGAAAATAACCATATTAAAATACCTAAATTAAAAACTATGATAAAGATTAAATATCATAGAGAATTTACTGGTGTTATTAAAAGTTGTACTATATCAAAAACTCCAAGTAATAAATATTTTATATCTATATTAGTAGATACTGAAAATAAAACATTACCTAAAGTTGATAAGAAAATAGGTGTAGATGTTGGACTTAAAGAGTTTGCAATATGTAGTGATGGGTACAGGGTAGCAAATCCA
>ERZ773252.239-NODE-239-length-69043-cov-6.388502_pt1 | contig 69043 bp, 64 predicted proteins | sample MGYA00580517_ERZ773252 | MGnify/ENA primary metagenome ERZ773252 (study PRJEB29015, sample SAMEA2737766) | human gut metagenome | biome: human gut; feature: human-associated habitat; material: faeces | place: China | collected 2012 ...
ATTTATAAGAAATTTTCAGGGATGGTTTATGATTCAGTTTTCAATGTTCTTCTTTCTTGTCGTCAATCTTTGATTGATGACCTGCGCACCATCAGGTGCTTCTTTTTCTTGTTGTTATCAGCAACTTTTATATCTTATCACAGATTCAAGTGTTTGTCAACAACTTTTTTATTTATTTTTGTTGTTAAGCTTTCGCTCAATAACAACTCGTATATGATACCATGTATCCTTTCGGTTGTCAACAACTTTTTTAAATATTTTTTCGACTTTTTTCTGTCGAGCGGAGAGAATGGGATTCGAACCCATGCGCCCTTGCGGACAAACGGTTTTCAAGACCGCCTCGTTATGACCACTTCGATATCTCTCCATATATATCTTTTATCGCTTTCGCTCAGCGACGAAAGATATATTATCATTTATTACAGCATATGTCAACTGTTTTTTTCATTTTTTTACTTTTTTTGCGTTTTACGGTTTTATTTGTCTTTCGACCTGTTGTTCAGGATTGCTTCTGCAAAAATCAGGTCTTCCGGTGTGGTAATCTTTATATTATAATAATTTCCTTCAACCAGTCGTACCGGCTGGCTGAAATATGCTTCCCAAACCATCGCATCATCAGTAATATTATTCTCATCTTTTTCGATAATATACCTGTATGCATCAAAAATTTTCCGGAACTGAAAACATTGCGGCGTCTGCACCTGCCACAAACTCTTTCGATCCGGTGTTTTTACAACCCAGTTATCCCCATCTGCTATTTTAATCGTATCTTTTGTTCTGACTGCCAGAACACATGCTTCATCCAGCATTGTCTGCCCTGCTATTTTTTCTATGTCCTTTTCGTCAACAAAAGGTCTTGCTCCATCATGAATCATAACGATATCCGTTGTCGCAATGGCACGCAGACCACAATATACCGAATGATACCTTTCCCTGCCTCCCGGTACAATTTTACTAATCTTATGCAAACCATACTTTTCCACTATCTGCTTTCTGCAGTATTCTTCTTCTCCCTGTTCTGTAACCAGAATAATCTCATCTGCAATACTGTCTTCAAATGCTTTCAATGTATAATATAGTATTGGTTTTCCTTTTAATTCAATATACTGTTTACTGACCTGTGCTTTCATTCTTTTCCCGCTGCCGCCCGCCAGTACAATCGCAGTAATTTTCTTGTTTTCTATCATGCTAAACTACACTCTTTCTCCCAGTTTCAGATTCGGTATGGCATTCAGGTCCCATCCATGTCTTACTCCTGCCACATATTCATAATAAGCTGCCACTCCTATCATTGCTGCATTGTCAGTACAGAATATTGGAGACGGATGATAGAATTGTATCTTATGTTTTTCACATTCCTGTTCAAACGCACTTCTGATTGCTGAATTCGATGCAACACCGCCCGCGATGGCAAATTTATTCATATTATATTCTTTGCAGGCAAGCATCGCTCTTGTAGTAAGGGAATCCACAATACTTTTCTGGAATGATGCTGCAATATCCGCCTTATTGATTTCCATTCCTTTCATCTCACACATATTAAGATAATTTAATACTGCCGATTTTAAGCCGCTGAAGCTAAAATCAAACGGGGCATTTTCCACGGAAGCCCTCGGAAATTTAATTGCATTTTCATTTCCTTCTTTTGCCAGCCGGTCAACTTTTGGTCCTCCCGGATATCCAAGTCCAATCGCTCTTGCAACTTTGTCAAAAGCTTCGCCTGCAGCATCATCCCTGGTTCTGCCAATTACTTCATATTTTCCATAATCTCTTACTACCACCAGATGCGTATGGCCGCCAGACACCACCAGGCACATAAACGGAGGTTCCAAATCCAGGTTTTCAATATAATTTGCTGAAATATGTCCCTCTATATGGTGAACCCCGACTAACGGCTTTCCCGCCGCATAGGCGATGGCCTTTGCTTCGGCAACACCTACCAGTAAAGCTCCTACCAGTCCTGGTCCGTATGTAACCCCTATCGCATCAATATCTTCCAGTTTTACTTCTGCTTTCTCCAGTGCTTCTTCTATTACATAATTAATCCTTTCAATATGCTTCCTTGAAGCTATCTCAGGTACAACTCCTCCATATAATGTATGGATATCTATCTGCGAAGAAATTACATTTGACAGAATATTTCTTCCATTTTTCACAACGGCTGCTGCCGTCTCATCGCAGGAACTTTCAATTCCCAATATCAGTATATCTTTATCACTCATTTTTTCTCACTCTTTCTCAAACGGCCTGTATCCGCTGTTATTTCTCCAGTTCAGATGGTTCATCCAGTTTCCATCCATATATTTTCCACTGTCCATCATCATTTTTTCTGAGAATATAGGTTTCTTTACTTGTAGTGACATTATCCCCGGTCTGAAGATAGTAAGTACAGTTCAGGGAAGCAGTCTTTTTTCCTTCCACCGTCGAATAGACAACATCTGTCGTTTTATCGAAAATAATATTGCTGATGGTACGTTTGCTCTTCTTATAGGCTGCAATTTCTTCTTTCAATTCTTCCAGATATTCATCTTCCGGGTTCTGCTTCAGAAGTTCTTCATCCATCAGTTTTTTCGCCAAATCCGCTAATTCATTTACAATCTCATCTGTATTATCCTCATTATAATAACATTTCTGGATTCTGGTAAAAAATTTTACCACTTCCAGCGGGGTCTTCGGATAATATTCATCCAGATTCTTGGTTAATACTCTCTCAACTTCTGACAAACTGTCATTTTCCACTTTGTTAATGTCTCTGCTGCTATCCTTATTTGCGTAGCGGTAATAGATTAATACACACAAAACGATGATTAGTGTAATTGTAACCAGTTTTTTTATATGCTTCATATGTTACCCTCCTTTTCCTATTCTTCTTCGAAATTCAAGGTAATGCTTTTTCCATCCTTCCCCGGATATATCCTTGCAAAAATATTTCTTGCTTCTTCCAGATATTCTTCCGGTTTGACCAGGGACGGACTATAATGTGTGAGCCACATCTGTTTCGGCTGTGCAGTCTGTGCCAGTTTTGCAGCCTCCTGAAAGGTCATGTGCTTATATTCCCTGGCCTTCTTTATCTTCTCTTTCTCACCATACATGCCTTCACAGATAAACAGATCCGCTGCCTCCGCTTTTTCAGCAATAATATCCATCGGTCTGGTATCTGTACAATATGTTACTTTGAGTCCTTTTCGTGCACTTCCAAGCACCATGTCAGGTGTAAATACTCTTCCATTGTCTTCCACACTTTTTCCTTTTTGCAGACAATTCCAGAATTTCTGCGGAATTTCCGCCTTCTGTGCCCTTTCTACGCTGAATTTTCCGACACGTTCAATTACAATATTGTAACCATAACAAACTACCTTATGGTTTACCTTAAACGCTTCTATCCGGTAGCCATTTAAATATACAGTCTGGACATTCTCGGTAAGTTCAATGAATTTTATTTCAAATGGCAGTTCTGGTGCAATAACCCGGAGTGCATTTACAACCTTTTCAAGTCCTTTTGGTCCAATCATGGTGACTGGCTCTGTTCTGTCCGCATTTCCCATTGTAAGAAGCAGTCCAGGCAGTCCGCTGATATGGTCTGCATGATAATGTGTAAAACAAATCACATCGATCGGGTGAAAACTCCATCCCTGCTCTTTTATCGCAAGCTGTGTTCCTTCCCCGCAGTCTATCAGCAGGCTACTCCCATTATACCTTGTCATTAATGCCGTAAGCCATCTTTTGGGCAGCGGCATCATTCCTCCTGTTCCAAGTAAGCATACATCTAACATTTTATTAACCTTCCGTTCCGATATGCCCTACATTCTTATCAGATTAGTTCCGGATTGTCTATTATATCCGGTGGAATTATGAATCCGGCGGTTATCTTATCATAACATTCTTCACAAAGATCAAACCGATGTATCTGCCCGTCCTTTTCTGAAAAATATCCCCACTGGTATTCGCAGGTATATCTTCCTTCCATAACAACTCCGTTTTCTACTTTTAATTCCTTTCCGCACATATTGCATATCACTTTTTTCACTGTCTTATCTACATTATATTCTCTCATAATGCCACTTCCTTTTCAAGTATTACCTTTAGTTCTTTGGTTCTGATACTTTATTATATATTAGTTACGATTGTATTTGAAGTGGCAATATATGTTATTTTACGTCTTTTTTCCACATGATAACAGCATTTTCCCGCGGTTTTTCGTAAAAATCCTTCCGGATTCCCGCACTGATAAATCCAAAGCTGCTGTATAAATGAATCGCTGCCTGATTGCTTTCACGCACTTCCAGCGTCAAATTCTGAATACCTCTTTCGGCAGCTACCGATATAATTCCCTGCATGAGTGCTTTTCCAACACCCATTCTTCTGTATTTCTGTGCAACGGCAACATTTATGATATCCCCTTCATGGAATACCTGGTACATTCCGACATATCCTGCAATGCTGCCATTCCATTCCGCAACTAGAAATATAGCATGGGAATATCCCAGAGATTCTTCAAATGCCTTCTCCGACCAGGGAATAGAAAACGACTGCACCTCAACTTCATGTACCTCCGGAATATCCTCTATTGTCATTTTCCTGATCAGTATTTCATTTTTCTGATTTCTATTTTCTTTCATCATTTTTCTGATTTCGTTCTCTTTCTGCCTGGGATGGTCTCAGATAATCCGGTGCATGTTCTGCTGCTGTTTCTGTTTTTCCTTCTTCAAAATACCTTTTTCCCGCCTGTGCCACCGAACCTGCCTTCTGCCTGTTCATCTGTGCTGGTGCAAAAAATGCTTTCTCTCCGAGTTCTTCTTTGATTTTTCCAGCAAATACAGGGACACCGTCTCCAAGGAATATTACTTCTTTTTCAGATTGTTTGATTTTTTCAATCAATTCATCCATTGGAAGAATACACTGCCCCACCACTTCTTCCACATTTCCTTCATGGCTTGTATAAATCCCGGTATATACCTGATTTCTTCTTGCATCCATAATTGGTACAATATACTTTTCCGTATCATAGAAATTATATGCCATAGCTTCCACGGTAGGAACATGAATGAGAGGTTTCTTTAACGCAAGCCCCAGTCCCTTTGCGGTGGCACTTCCTATTCTCAGCCCGGTAAATGAACCAGGACCTGCCGAAACTGCGATCGCATCAATTTTCTCCAGTTGAAAGTCCGTCATCCGGCACATTTCATCAATCATTGGAAGCAATGTCTGGGAATGTGTCTTTTTATAATCTATGGTATACTCCGCAATCATAACATCATCTTCTGTAATTGCCACGGAAGCAACCAGGGAAGACGACTCTATTGCCAATATCGTCATTTCTTAATCCTCCTTTTCCCCAAATCAGCCTTTGGAGATTGTAATTTTCCGGTAATCAAATCCTTTTTCCAGATCCTTCTCTATGGTTATCGTAACTGCATTTTCCGGTATCATTTCCCGAATCAGCTGTGCCCACTCAATAAAGCACACACCTTCCCCGTAAAAATATTCTTCGCACCCAATCTCATACATTTCATCGATATCACTGATTCTGTATACATCAAAATGATAGAACGGAAGTCTTCCCTGAGTGTACACCTGTACAATCGTAAACGTAGGACTGTTTACCGGTTCTTCAATTCCAAGTCCGGCTGCAAATCCCTGTGTAAATACGGTTTTTCCCACACCGAGATCTCCATCAAGACAGAATACCGTCCCTGCCTCTGCCTTCTGCGCCATCTGTTTTCCAATTTCATATGTTTCGTCCGGCGAATTTGTTTCATAAACCTGAATTTCTCTTTCTGATTTCATATCCATCTCCTATTTCATCCGGATCGCCGCCTGAACTGCATAATTCCGGACTATTTCCTTTAAATCGTCATATTTGTCTGCGACATCCCTGCAGGATAATTTAAACACTTTCTTTTTTCCAACATATATGGCTATTATTTTTTTCGTAGAAATCACTTTCTGCACTTCTGCCCATGCATAAAATGCCGTGTCTTCACCCTGGCTGAGTGAAATACCTCGCTGCGAAAAAACATACTGCACTGGTTCCTGGTATCCCCTGTCATTCTCCATCATTCTTTTTGACTGGATATTAAGCCGGAGTGGCTGCACTACCAGAAATAATAATGCCGTAATCAGCATACAGGCTTTGGACAATCCGTCGCCATGCATATAACACAGCTGGATAAATGCCAGCATTGCACAGATACTGATGATAATTCCGGTAAATCCCCAGACAGAAGAATAGGTATGATACATCAGGAAATGGAATAATTCTTTCTCTGTTATCTTTGTATCTATTTTTAAATCCATGTTATTTGTGTATTCCTTTCATAGTAAGCTGTATCCGTTTTTTGGCAACATCAACACTCAGCACCGCAACATCGACGATATCTCCCACAGAAACTGCTTCTAACGGATGTTTGATGTATTTATCCGTCATCTGGGATATATGGACCAGTCCGTCCTGATGTACACCGATATCCACAAATGCACCAAAATCTATTACATTTCTTACCGTTCCCTTTAAGAGCATGCCCGGTTTTAAATCGGTAATTTCCAAAATATCTGATTTTAATACCGGTTTTGGCATCTCGTCCCTCGGATCTCTCCCCGGCTTTTCCAGTTCTTTTATAATATCGGAAAGTGTGATTTCCCCAATTCCAAGTTCCTGTGCCATCTTTTCTTTATTCCGGATCATAAATGACAGACCGACAAGCTTGCCCTCTCGCACTGCCTCCTCGTCAAATCCAAGTTTTTTCAGAAGTTTCTGCGCTGCTTCATAACTTTCCGGATGGACGCTTGTATTATCAAGCGGATTTTCTCCTCCTGAAATCCGTAAAAATCCGGCACACTGCTCATATGCTTTCGGTCCTAATTTTGCAACCTTCAATAATTGCTTTCTGTTTGTAAATCGACCGTTTTCTTCTCTGTATACAACAATATTTCTGGCGACCGTCTTACTGATTCCGGAAACATATTCCAACAGGCTCGCCGAAGCCGTATTCAGATCAACACCGACCCGGTTGACACAGTCTTCTACCACGCAGGTTAATGCTTCCCCCAGCTTTTTCTGGTTCATATCATGCTGATACTGACCAACACCGATAGATTTTGGATCGATCTTTACCAGTTCTGCCAGCGGATCCTGAAGTCTTCTTGCAATGGAAACCGCACTTCTCTGTGCAACATCAAAATCCGGAAATTCTTCGGTTGCAAGTTTACTTGCCGAATAGACGGATGCTCCCGCCTCGCTTACAATGACATATTGCACATTTTCATCAATTTCTCTGATTAATTCTACGATAAATTTCTCTGATTCCCTGGATGCCGTTCCATTTCCAAGTGAAATCAGTGTAATTCCATATTTCTTAATCAGTTTCTTTAATACTTCTTTTGACTGTTTTTCTTTGCTTTTGGATTCTGCCGTTGCATAAACAATTGTGGTGTCAAGCACTTTTCCAGTCGGATCTACAACTGCCAGTTTACATCCGGTACGGAATGCCGGATCCCAGCCAAGCACAACCTGCCCGGTAATCGGCGGCTGCAGCAGTAACTGTTCCAGATTCTTTCCGAATACCTTGATGGCATTATCTTCCGCTGTTTCTGTCAGCATATTCCTGATTTCTCTTTCAATCGCCGGGAAAATCAATCTTTTATAGCCGTCTGCCACGGCTTCTTTTAACACTGTTTCTGTTTCTGCATTTTTTCCGGTAATGACTTTCTTATACAGATAGTTCAGCATTTTTTCCTCATCTGCTTCTATTTTCACAGTGAGAATCTTTTCATTTTCTCCACGGTTAATCGCCAGTATTCTATGCCCCGCAATCCGGTTGACCGGCTCTGTAAAATCATAATACATCTCATATACGGATTCCGTATTTTCTTCCTTTGCCTTCGCCACGACAAGTCCGTCCTTCCAGACGTTCTTCCGGATATAAGTTCTGTACTCTGCCTGATCGGAGATATATTCTGCAATAATATCTTCCGCACCCTGTACCGCCTCCTGTGTAGAAAGCACTCCTTTTTCTTCTGAAATATATTTTTCCGCCTCTTCTGATACAGTTCCCGTTATCTTCTGCCCAAGAATATCTTTTGCAAGGGAATCCAGTCCTTTTTCTTTGGCAATCGTTGCCCTCGTTCTCTTCTTCTGCTTATAAGGACGGTATAAATCTTCCACAGCCACCAGTGTTTCTGCTTGCATAATCTGCTGCTTTAATTCATCGGTCAGTTTTCCCTGCTCTTCAATGGAAACAATCACCGCTTCTTTCCGCTCCTCGAGATTTCTCAGATACTTTAATCTCTCATCGAGATTTCTCAGGACTTCATCATTCAATGATCCGGTCTTTTCCTTACGATAACGTGCAATAAACGGAATGGTATTTCCTTCGTCAATCAGATTTATTGCGGTTTCTGCCTGCCATAACTGAATCTTTAATTCTTCGCTTATTTTCTTTGTAATATTCATGTTTTTCCCTGTTTCTTTCATCATACTTATTCTGCTTTTTCAGGATTTTAATTCAAAAAAATATCAGAATATTTATCTAAATTATACCTTTAACACTTAAATATTGCAAGTATGAATTACTCCGCCCCATGACCGAAGTTTTCAGAAAACCTGCGGAACACAAAAAATATCGCCACAGCTAAACTGCAGCGATATCTCTCGTTATTAAAAAAGATTAATCCTTAAAATTCCGGTTCAATCAGACCATATGTATTGCCTTTACGTTTATATACTACATTGACCTCTTCTGTTTCCGAATTGAAGAATACAAAGAAATTATGTCCCAAAAGTTCCATCTGAACACATGCCTCTTCCGGATCCATCGGTTTTACTGCAAATCTCTTGGTTCTGACAATCTTTACACTGTCATCTTCTTCATATTCTTTCTCAAGATATTCTGCTGAAAATCCTTCCCTGCCGTGTTTCTTATCAATCAGTTTATTCTTATATTTCTTTAACTGGCGCTCAATTACCTCTTCTACAAGATCAATTGATACATACATATCACTGCTGCTCTGTTCTGCTCTGATGATATTTCCTTTCACCGGGATTGTAACTTCAATCTTCTGTCTATCCTTTTCTACAGATAATGTCACAATTGCTTCTGTGTCAGGAGAGAAATATTTCTCAAGTTTTCCAATCTTATCCTCCACAGCTGTTTTTAATCCTTCAGTAACTTCGATGTTTCTGCCTGAAATAGTAAATTTCATGATGCCCACTCCTTTAACTAGTTATTCCTTATTCACGGTCTGTTTATAAGGTGGCTGTCATTTATCTATGACATTTATTTATGTTCTTATTATACCACATTTTGTTTTTTTTTCAATAAAAACATTCATTTTATTCTAATTTTTTTCTATTTTTATTCTTTCGCTTTCTTTATTATCTGACAACTCATTTTTTCAAAAATCTATTATTTTTTAATCTTTTGTTACATATCAAATACATTTTTTTGTTATATGACACCATCAATCCACCACTATTTCCTACTGTTTTATGTGGATAATGTGGATAACTTTGTGGATTACCCTGATTTTTCCGCTCTGACTTCTTTCAATTCCAAGTAATCCACCGTTTTTATCCACATTTTCACATTCGAACATATTTTCTCATTTCTTTAAAGCCTGTGTTATTTTTGTGGATATCTTTTGGTTGACATGTGGACTAAATTTTCTTCTTTTCCGCATTTTCCCATGGAACATCCTTTCCGGAAAAATCAAGCATTTTTTCGCAAAAATTTAATTTCAGAACATTTGAAATCTGAGGCATTTTTTTCTATCTTTGTTCCATGCAGTGGTTCTTTACATACATCATTTTTCCATATATAATGATATGCGTGTCAATAATTATATTTTACCTGACAATTGATTTTTATACAGCAGAAAGGATTATTTTATGAAGAATACAGTCATTATAACCGGTGCTTCCCGCGGAATCGGAAGAGCCTGTGCTTTGGAATTTGCCAAAAAAGGATATTCACTTTTTCTTACTTCTTATAAAAATGCGGATTTACTGGAAGAAACTGCCGAGGAGGCCCGCAAATACAGAGTCCATGTAGTAACTGCGCCGGGCGTTAATATCGGAAATTATGAAGAATGTACGGAATCTATCTGGAAAAAGATTGAGGAACTGAATTTAAAGATTGATTTTCTGATTAATAATGCCGGCATCTCCTATATCGGACTTCTGCAGGATATGAGCTATGAGGAGTGGAAAAATGTGATCGATGTAAATCTCAGTTCTGTATTTACGATGTGCAAACATGTAATTCCGCATATGCTTAAGAACGGACACGGAAAAATTATTAATGTGTCTTCTGTCTGGGGAAATGTCGGTGCTTCGTGCGAAACCGCATATTCTGCTTCCAAAGGCGGTATTAACAGTTTTACAAAAGCACTGGCAAAAGAACTGGCACCAAGCAATATACAGGTGAATGCAATTGCGTTTGGTGCCATAGATACTGATATGAATAAATTTTTAAATGAAGAAGAACGTCTTTCCCTTATCTCTGAAATACCAGCCGGACGACTCGCCTCTGCCGACGAAGCTGCACAGCTTATTTCGGCTGTGACAGACTGTGGAACATATCTGACAGGTCAGATAATATCCATGGACGGTGGTTGGTGCTAAGCATCGGCAGTTTTACCTGGGCTTCCGGTATGTATGCCATACCAGTAGTTTCCTCCGGAGCCGGTTCTGCCACAGCTTCCTCCGGAGCCGGTTCTGTCACAGTTTCCTCCGGAGCCGGTTCTGCCACGGTTTCCTCCGCCGTAGGAGCATCCGCTGTGGAATCCTGCGGTACGTCCTGAGACTGTTCTGCTTCGGTTTCTTCCGCAAATCCTTCGGTTTCCAGTTCTTCTGTCTGTGGCTCCGTATAACGGATCGCCATATCATTAATGGTCGTGACCTTCGCAGGAATCATACTCAGGACAATTCCTGCTGCCAGTACAATGACTGCCATCAGAAAAAAATGCTTCCAAAAGGATTTACTGTGAATACTTTTCTGTATTTTCTTTTTTGAACTTTGTATTTTTTCCTTCCATGAACTCATTTTAATAAACTCACCTTATACATTATCAAAATCAAATACCGGTCTTCCCTCTTCATCAAACTTTACTTTCATAACCATTGCATGACGGTTCGGATCGTATAATGGATCTCCTGTGATCTCTTCGTATGGACGTGCATGATAAATGCATAATGGAGTTTCCCCGTCTTCTGCAACCGTAAAACTGTTATGCCCCGGTCCGAAGATTTTCTTCTCCTCGTTAGTACAGCAGACCGGATATCTGGACTTTTTCCAGGAATTACGATCGAGAAGATCCGCATCTTCATCTGCTTCCATCAGTCCCATACAATAGCATGCACCTGTAGCGGATGCTGAAAATGTAAGATAAATCTTTCCGTTATTTTTAATTACAGCCGGGCCTTCATTTACCCAGAAGTCAACTCTTTCCCAGTCATAATCCGGTGTAGTCAGCATAAACTGTGCTGTTTTTAATTTTACAGGACTTTCCATCTCTGCCAGATACAGGTTAGATGCAGCGAACTGTCCGCCTGTTTTCTCTGCCCAGCACATATATCGCTTTCCATTTGCTTCAAATACAGTGGCATCAAGCGAGAAATCGATAAAGGTCTTATTATCGCCCTCTGCCGGCTGCATCATTCCACGTTCCACCCATTCATCATGCAGTGGATCCTGTCCGAGACATTCCAGAACATATGGCCTCAGTCTCCAGATATCATCCACCTTACTTGCGGCAAAATATAAATACCATTTTCCATCCAGATAGTGTAATTCCGGTGCCCAGATATGCTGGCTCATCTCACCGCTTTCATGTTTTCTCCACACCACGAAAGTTTCAGCATCTGCCAGCTCTGCGATTGTCTTTGCTCTTCTCAGTTCAATGCAGTCATATGCCGGAACGGAACCGGTAAAGTAATAATAACCGTCGGTATGACGATATACATAAGGATCTGCCCTCTGTAAAACGATCGGATTATTATAATGTAATTCTTTGCTCATAAAATTCTCCATTCTGAAACGATAATACTTTTTGCTTCTGTGTCGTTTCGCACTCATACCTTAATCTTACCATATATTAATGAAATTGTCTATTCACTAAAACCGGTTATTTTTTCCATTGGCTTATTCGTATACGGACAGCTGTACAATGGCATAAGAACTTCCCTGTTCATCATTTAAGGCAACCGTTATTGCATCTTCCTGTTCATATACCACCGGATAGATAATATCACGGTACATTGCGGATTTCTTGTATTCCACACGCAGTCTGTTTATTTTCCTGCCGTGAATCATCTCATCATCCGGCACAAATTCCATGGCAAACCAGACGTACCAGCTGTTATTCACATGCCCGTTTGTATCAATATGATATTTTTTTATATATACGGGATCTTTTTCCACACCTTCTCCCTGCACTTTTATCTTCCTGCCGAGATATTCCATGTCTATCTTCTCTTCACGTTCGTAGACATCGATATCTTCCGGTGTGACTTTTACCGGTTTTCCGCTTTCCGTGTCCACAAATACCCATAACGAATCGGCATTTACCAGCGGACGATCTTCTAATGTGCGGATGACAAAATTCCGGTATCCATACACACCTTTTGCAGAATATGACCAGGTTCCGACCTTAATATCTTCTCCTATATGCATATCCTCCAGCAGATCTATCTGCCAGGAAGTCAGCAGCCATGCCCTGTGAACTTTCTTTAGATGTTCAATGCCGACTCCCAGTGCTTCGGACTGAAATGTGCTGCAGTCCTGCAAATAATTAACAACCGCCGGAATGCTTAATTTTCCATGTCTGTCAACTTCACTGTATCGAACTTTATCCTGAAATGAATACATATTTCCTCCTATCTGATGTTCCGGTACTGCATCGGTGTCATCTGGAATGTTTTCTTAAAGGATCTACTGAAATGCTCTACATTGTCATATCCCAGTGTCCTTGAAACATTTTCCACTGTCATGCTGGTATTTTTCAATAATGTTTTTGCCTTTTTCATTCTTATATTTTTCACAATATCCCCAAAAGTTTCCCCTGATTTTTCTTTGATATATTTTGACATATACGGTTTTGACAAGTGGAAATGTCCGGATAAATCTTCTAAGGTAACAGAGGTGTAATTCTCCTGGATAAAGTTGAGAATCTCATTCATTCTGGCATCAAGGTTCTTGCTCTTAATGCAGTCTAACTGGTTTACCGCAACAGTAAGTGCATGAATGGACGCACCGATAATATCCTCATCAATGCCGACACCCCAGAAGTGCTTTCCTTCATGCAGAATACCGACATATGCGACTGCTTTTGAGGAAGAACCCCGTTCCAGAGAATGTTCCTCGTATACGGATAACTCATAGCTGATTCCGAAAAACTGCTTGATTACATTGCTTACGGCATCCAGTCTTCCGTTTCCGTTTGCTTTCACCCTGGTAACTTCATTATTATAGTTAATCGCTGCTTCTGCCACGATACCGTCCGTTTGTTTGAAATGACATTCCACAATCTGGAATACCGGCATATTATGAATGTATTTGTCCTCAAAGATCTGGTAGATTTCTTCCGGCTCTAATTCTTTGTGTCCCTTATCGGAAACATCCTTTATCATATAGCCTACGGATTCCTTCATGGCATCCGGCAGTGTCATGCTGTATTTTTCTTTTAATACATAGCTGATTCCACCTTTACCGGACTGGCTGTTAATACGGATAACATCTTTATCATAAGTTCTTCCGACATCTTTCGGATCAATTGGAAGATATGGCACTGTCCATCTTTCTTCTTTCTTTTCTTCCCGGTATGCCATGCCTTTTGCAATGGCATCCTGATGAGAGCCTGAGAATGCAGTGAACACCAGTTCTCCTGCATATGGCTGTCTTGGGGATACTTTCATCCTTGTCAGTCTTTCGTATGTTTTGCTGATCTCCGTCATATTGCTCAAATCAAGCTGCGGATTAACTCCATGTGAGAACAGGTTCATGGCAAGTGTGATAATATCTACATTTCCTGTTCTTTCGCCATTTCCAAACAGAGTTCCTTCCACCCTGTCCGCACCGGCAAGCACTCCGAGTTCCGCATCACTGACACCACATCCCCTGTCATTATGCGGATGAATGGAAATAATGGTATTTTCCCTGTACTTCAGATTCTTATGCATATACTCAATCTGTGTCGCAAAAACATGCGGAAGGGAATGTTCCACGGTTGCTGGCAGATTGATTATGGCTTTTCTCTCCTTCGTCGGCTGCCAAACATCAAGCACCGCATTGCAGACTTCCAATGCATATTCCGGCTCTGTTCCGGTAAAGCTCTCAGGACTGTATTCAAAAGTAAAGTTTCCTTCTGTTTCCTCCGCAAGGTCTTTTAACAGTTTTGCACCATCCGTTGCTATTTTCTTAATCTCTTCTTTATCCTTGCGGAATACCTGTTCTCTCTGTGCTACCGATGTAGAATTGTACAGATGAACGATGGCATGCGGTGCTCCCTTGACGGCCTCAAATGTTTTCCTGATAATATGTTCCCTTGCCTGCGTCAGCACCTGCACCGTTACATCATCCGGAATCATATTTCTCTCAATTAATGCCCGCATAAATTTGTATTCCGTCTCAGATGCTGCCGGGAATCCAACCTCTATTTCTTTGAATCCTATCTCTACAAGCATTTTGAAAAATTCCAGCTTTTCTTCCAAATCCATTGGCTCGACGAGTGCCTGGTTTCCATCTCTCAGATCCACACTGCACCAGATCGGTGCTTTGTCAATATATTCCTTTTTCACCCAGTCGTAAGTCACTTTCGGAGGCATAAAATATGCTCTCTGATATTTTTCAAAATTCATCATAGTAATAGTTTCCTTTCTCCTAATCTTCGATAATAATATTTATCAATTTTATATTCTTAATTTAACCTATTCAGATAATAACATTTTTGTGTCAAAAAATCAATGAGTAATTTTAATCATTTCTACAGACTTTTTTTATCTAACAAAAAAAACTGCTTCTTCTCATCTCTGAAAAAAAACAGTTTTTATTCTTCTTATCGGATTTCTTTTACCGTTTTATTTACCAGTTCAAACTCATCAACAATTTCCTGTGATGGTGCTTTGGTCGCCAGACTTACCAGAACATTGACTACCAGTGCGACAAGAAATGCCGGAAGCAGTTCATAAATGGCAAATACTCCGCCTAAGGTACTAATTCCGTATTTCCATACGAATACCATGATTCCACCGCTGAGCATTCCGGCAAGTGTTCCCCACATATTGGAACGCTTCCAGAATAATGCCAGAAGCACTACTGGTCCGAATGCCGCACCAAATCCTGCCCATGCAAAGGATACGATACGGAATACCGAGCTGTTCTGATTCCAGGCAAGAATCACTGCGACAAATGCAATACCAATCAGGGTGCATCTGGCAACCAGCATGGATTTCTTTTCACTCAGATCTTTTACAAATACTTCCCTTACAATATTCTGCGATACGCTTGAAGAGGCTGCGAGCATCTGGGAATCTGCCGTGGACATGATTGCCGCAAGAAGTCCCGCAAGGATAATACCCGCAATCAGTGCTGGCAGAACTCCATGTTTGCTGATAGCCGTTGCTATTGCAATCAGGATTCTTTCCGAATCGTTCTGGCTCTCGATTCTTCCCGCATGAATCATCGCATTACCTGCTACCCCGATAAAGATGGATACTGCCATGGAAATGACTACCCAGATGGTTGCCACACGTCTTGACAATTTAATTTTTTCCGGTTTTTCCACTGCCATGAAGCGAAGCAGGATATGCGGCATACCGAAATATCCAAGTCCCCATGCAAGCAGGGACACAATGGTTAATAAACTATACGGCTCTGCCGCACCGGTATCCGGACTAAAGATGCTGGTAACAGAAAAGTAACCTGCCATAGACTTTGCATTATCAATCACAACATCAATACCGCCCGCCGTCGTAGTTCCATAGATAATGACCACAAAAATTGCCAGTGTCATAACAATACTCTGGATGAAATCCGTGGTACTTGCCGCAAGAAATCCACCGAGGGCTGTATATGCCACGATAACCAGTGCGCTGACCACCATCGCAACATGATAATCAATTCCAAATAAAGAATTAAATAATTTTCCACAGGCAGAAAAGCCGGATGCTGTATACGGCACGAAGAAAATCACAATTACCACTGCCGCAATGACGGAAAGGATTCTTTTGTCGTCGCGATAGCGGTTTGAAAAGAATGCCGGAACTGTGCTTGAATTTCCACAGATTTGTGTATAAACACGGATTCTTTTTGCTACAATCAGCCAGTTTAAATACGTTCCAACTGCCAGTCCGACTGCCGTCCACACCGGTTCTGCCAGTCCTGTCACCAGGGCAACACCCGGAAGTCCCATCAGAAGCCAGCTGCTCATGTCCGATGCCTCCGCACTCATGGCTGTGACAAATGGACCTAATTTCCGACCGCCAAGATAAAAATCATCTGTATTCTTATTCTTTTTAGAACAGAGGATTCCTATCCATACGATACCTATCATGTATACAACAATTGATATCAGCATAAAAATCGTTGATGAACTCATTTGTGTTCTCCTTTTTCACTTATCTCATAGAAAATCCGATGTCCAAAGGAGTTTGTTACTTCTTTGTAACATCGGACTTAAATTCTGTTTTATCTTTTTATAAAGATGCTATTACTTTAAGGAATCTACGGCAGCTCTTTCGATTGGAAGTCCTGCTTTGTATCTCTTTAAGTATTCATCAAATCCTTCTACATCCTTTGGATCCGGCTGCATTTCCACACCTGTTTCTCCGTGGAATACTTCATCTGCAAGGAAGTCATCCAGAGTTTCTCCATCTTTCTTATTTACCATATAGGATGCAAGTAATGCGATACCCCATGCACCGCCTTCGCCTGCTGTTTCCATAACAGAAACCGGAGTATTTAAAGCTGCTGCAAGGATTCCCTGACCAACACCTTTTGTCTTGAATAATCCGCCATGTCCGTAAATCTTATCTGCCTGTACACCTTCCTGCTTGAAGAGGATATCAAGACCTGTCTTTAATACGCTGAGGGCTGCAAATAAGTTTACTCTCATGAAGTTTGCAAGGTTGAATTTGCTTTCCGGTGTGCGGACAAACATCGGACGACCTTCTTCAAATCCTGTGATATGCTCACCTGAGAAGTAATTGTAAGCCAGTAATCCGCCGCATTCTGCATCACCTTCCAGAGCCTTGTTGTAAAGTGTTCCAAAAAGTTTGTTCATATCTACATCCATGCCGAATGCTTCTGCAAATTCTTTAAATAATCCAACCCATGCATTCAGGTCAGAAGTACAGTTATTGCAGTGAGCCATGGCTACCGGATATCCGGTCGGAGTTGTAACGATATCGATCTCATCATATGCTTTGGATAAGTCTTTCTCAAGAACTACCATACCGAATACAGAAGTACCTGCGGAAACATTACCAGTACGAACCTTTACACTGTTTGTAGCTACCATACCGGTACCTGCATCACCTTCCGGAGGGCATACAGGAACACCTGCCTGAAGCTTGCCGGTAGGATCAAGAAGCTTTGCACCTTCTGCTGTCAATGTACCTGCATTTTCGCCTGCTACTAATACCTTAGGGAAGATGTCTCTTAACTTCCATGGAAGCTTTCTGTCTGCGATTAATGCATCAAACTGATCAACCATGGTCTGGTTGTAATCCTTTGTATTCATGTCTACTGGGAACATACCGGATGCTTCGCCGATGCCAAGAACCTTTTCTCCTGTCAGTTTCCAGTGGATGTATCCCTCCAGAGTTGTCTGGAACTTAATATTTGATACATGGTCTTCACCATTTAAAATAGCCTGGTACAGATGTGCGATACTCCATCTCTGTGGAATGTGGAAGTTGAATAACTTTGTCAGTTCCTCAGAAGCCGGTCCTGTGATGCTGTTTCTCCATGTACGGAATGGTACAAGGATTTCGTCATTTTCATCAAATACCATGTAACCATGCATCATGGCACTGAATCCAAGACCTGCCAGATTTTCTACTTCTACATCATACTGCTTCTTTACATCTGCTGCCATCTGTGCATATGCATCCTGCAGTCCTGCCCATATTGCATCCAGACTGTATGTCCAGATATTGTCCACTAACTGGTTTTCCCACTCATGGCTGCCTGATGCAATCGGTGCATTGTTTTCATCAATTAATACAGCTTTAATTCTTGTTGAACCAAATTCAATACCGAGTACAGCTTTTCCAGCTGCAATCGTATTCTTTACGTCACTCATTTTTTAATCCTCCTGAAATTTATCTTAAGAATACTGTCCGTATTCTCTCTGACACCATATCATTTTTAGTATACAATAAATCCGTTTTGTTTTCAAGCGAAATGTTACTTCTGAAACCTTCCGTTTAATTTTTCCACCTCACAGACCATCAGGACTCCCTGCCGTACACGGAAACGCACATCAAATCCTGCGTATTCCACGCCGTACACACGCTCCGGAAAGTCGTGATAGGCAGGTCTGGGATCCTGTTCCAGTATTCCCAGAATACCGCCTCTTTTTTCCTGTGGAATGTTCCGCATCAGAGCTTCGGGAAATTCTACCTGCAGAACTGCATCTGCGGTTTCCTGTGCAAATCCGTTTCCTGCACCCGGATGGGAATCGACATATTCCAGATATGGCTTGATATCATAAACGGGTGTTCCGTCCATCATATCAATGCCGGATACCAGGAGTACCGGGCCAAGCTCTCTGTCATATTCTATTTTCTCTAACTTTACGGAAGACAGACCGATGTGATTGGGACGGAACGGGGAACGTGTGGCAAAAACTCCCATCTTCGTCTTTCCTCCAAGACGCGGCGGTTTGACGGAGGGGGACCAGGAATCTTCCGCATCGCTGTCTTTACAGACACCGGAGAACTGCCACAGAACCCAGAGATAAGAAAAATCTTCCAGTCCTTTAAAGGCCTCTTTTACACGGTATTTTTCCTCAAACACAATCCTTCCCGTCAGATTTTGTACCAGACCGCTCTGTCTCGGCACACCGAATTTGGAAGGCAAATCTGTATAAATATGTGCAATTATTTCCATCTGACTCACCTAAAACTTTGCTTTCAGCATATCTAATTCCATCAAGGCAATGCAGTTTGGAATCTGCCTTTTCGCCACCGCCTCATAACAAGCTTCAAATTCCATAAAGCAGATACTTTCGATTTCTGATTCCTGAATGGTATACTCTTCGATTTCCAAATCATTTTTCCACAAAAGATAGACATTGCTAATCTGGTTATCCACGAAACGTCTGCCGTAAAACACATCTTCGTACATCCCCTTGCGGACACCACAGTAAATCAGTTCTTCGGGATTTGCTTCTATCCCGAGTTCTTCTTTTAATTCCCTTAACGCGGATGGGATAAAATCCACACCCGCCGGAATATGTCCGGCACTGGATATGTCGTAACAGCCCGGATGGGAATCCTTGTCCTGACTGCGTTTCTGAAGCAGAATTTCCACCCTGCCATCCCTTTTTCTGGCAATCCACACATGGGAGGTGCGGTGACGCACCCCTTCCCGGTGTGCTTTTTCCCGCTCGACAACTTCCCCGGTCGGTATTCCGTTTTCATCTACAATATCTAATAGTTCCATTTTACTTCACTTCTTCTAATTCAAGTCCTTCGTTGTTTTCCAGACACATACGCACATTCCACTCATTCTGGAACAGAAGCAGCGGATTGTCCCTCATATCCTTCGCCTTCTTGATTTCGCTGGAACGGCGCAGGTTATCAAGGTTAAATCCATTATCCTTTACCCATCTCATCTGGGAATATGGCAACGGATCTAAACGCACTTCGCAGTTATATTCGTTTTCCATACGGTATTTCAATACATCGAACTGAAGGACACCGACCACACCGACGATAATCTCGGACAAATCAAGGTTGTAGTCCTTGAAAATCTGAATCGCACCTTCCTGCGCAATCTGTGTAATACCAGCAACAAACTGTTTTCTCTTCATGGTATCGGTCTGCACAACCCTGCAGAAATGCTCCGGTGCAAAGGTTGGAATACCGGCATACTGGAATTTCTTTCCCGGTGCACAGATGGTATCTCCGATGGAAAATGTACCCGGGTCAAAGATACCGATAACGTCTCCCGCATAAGCCTCATCAATGACACTTCTGGACTGTGCCATAACCTGCTGCGGCTGCAGTAATTTCTGCTTTCTCTTTCCCTGCACATGGTATACTTCCATACCCGCTTCAAATTTTCCGGAACAGATACGCATAAATGCAATTCTGTCTCTGTGTGCCTTGTTCATGTTTGCCTGAATCTTAAAGATAAATCCTGAGAATGGTCCGGTAACCGGATCGATCACTCCCTGATCGGATTCGCGCGGAAGCGGTGCGGAAGTCATCTTTAAGAAATGATGCAGGAATGTTTCTATTCCGAAGTTTGTGAGGGCAGAACCGAAGAATACCGGTGAAATCTGTCCCTTTGCCACAAGTTCCATATCCAATTCTTCCCCTGCGATATCGAGAATCTCAACTTCTTCCATGAGCTTTTCATAGAGAATATCGCCCACGGCTTCTTTTAACTTCTCATCATCCACAGACATATCCGTCTCTGCCGCCTCGGCGGAGCCGCCGGTAGAAACTGCCTGGAACATGGCTACTTCCCTTGTTTCCCTGTCATATACACCCTTAAATTCCTTACCCGAACCAATCGGCCAGTTGACCGCACAAGTCTTGATACCGAGGACATTTTCAATTTCCTCCAGAAGTTCAAAAGTATCTCTGGCATCCCTGTCCATCTTGTTGATAAATGTGAAAATCGGAATGTGTCTCATGGCACATACCTTAAATAACTTAATGGTCTGTGCTTCCACACCCTTAGAACCATCGATAACCATGACTGCGGAATCCGCCGCCATCAGAGTACGGTAGGTATCTTCCGAGAAGTCCTGATGTCCCGGTGTATCCAGAATGTTGATACAGTATCCGTCAAAATTAAACTGCAGAATGGAAGAAGTAACGGAAATACCTCTCTCCTTCTCAATCTCCATCCAGTCCGATACCGCATGTTTGGCATTCGCCTTTCCTTTTACCGAACCTGCAGTATTAATTGCTCCTCCGTACAGCAGAAACTTCTCCGTCAGAGTCGTCTTACCTGCATCCGGGTGGGAAATAATGGCAAATGTACGCCGTCTTTCTATTTCTTCTTTTATCGTTGACATAAAAATCCTCTTTCTACTATCTGTTCAGATTAGGGTGTCAAAGCACCCAGCTTAATGCCTGCGGATTGTCCCGTGCTACGCACTCCACAATCCCGACATTTTATTCTATCATAGATTTATGTCCCGGTCAAAATATATTTTCTTTCTCCTCTTTCCTGTATTTCTATTTTACGGCATCTGCCATGGATTTGACATATTCGTAGATGTGCGGGCCTGCGGCTTCGCCGTATTTTGCAATAATTTTTACAATGGCACTTCCCACGATGACTCCGTCTGCTTCCCGGCTGTATTTCTCTGCCTGTTCCGGGGTGCTGATTCCAAATCCAACAGCAACCGGTGTATCAGTCACTTCACGGATATGTGCAACCATGGTCGGAATATCTGTGCTAATCTCACTGCGGACACCGGTAACACCCATGGAGGATACCAGATAAATGTAACCTGTGGCTTCTTTGGCTATCATCTGGATTCGGTCTGCGCTGGTCGGTGCAATCAGGGAAATAAGGTCTACTCCATGTTCTGCTGCAATCGGGGCAAGTTCTCCTTTTTCCTCATAAGGCATATCCGGAATAATGATTCCGTCAATGCCTGTCTCGGCACATTTCTTACAGAATTTCTCATATCCGTACTTAAATACCGGATTTAAGTAGGTCAGAAATACAAGCGGCACGCTTACTTTTTTGCTAACTCTTGCGACCATGTCAAATACCATGTCCGTGGTACATCCACCCGGAGCGGATAAGGCTCTTACGTTTGCGTCCTGAATGACCGGTCCTTCTGCAATCGGATCGGAAAACGGAATTCCGATTTCAATTAGTCCTGCTCCTGCTTTTTCCATTTCCAGAATAAATTCTTCTGTTTTATCGAGTCCCGGATCTCCGGCTGTCAAAAATCCGACAAATGTCTTTTTGTTTTTTAATGCTTCTTCTATTCTACTCATGTAAGTCTACTCCTCTATATCTTGCGATTGCTGCTACGTCTTTGTCTCCTCTTCCGGACAGACAGCAGATGATAATCTGGTCCTTGCTCATGGTCGGAGCTATTTTCATTAAATGGGCTACTGCATGGGAACTCTCAATTGCTGCAATAATTCCTTCTGTTCGTGCAATATATTCAAATGCATTGACTGCTTCTTCGTCAGTTACCGGTACATATTCTGCTCTTCCGATATCTTTTAAATGGGCATGTTCCGGTCCGACTCCCGGATAATCCAGTCCGGCGGAAATGGAATATACCGGTGCAATCTGTCCATATTCATTCTGGCAGAAGTAGGATTTCATGCCATGGAAGATGCCAAGTGTTCCTGTTGCCATTGTAGCAGCCGTTTTATCCGTATCCACACCATGTCCTGCTGCCTCACAGCCAATCAGACGCACGTCCTTGTCATTGATGAAGTTATAGAATGTACCCATGGCATTGCTGCCGCCTCCGACACATGCCATTACCACATCGGGAAGTCTTCCCTCTTTTTCCAGAATCTGCTGTCTGGCTTCTTTGCTGATAACACTCTGGAAGTCTCTGACAATCATCGGGAATGGATGCGGTCCCATAACAGAACCTAACACATATAAAGTATCATCCACACGGTTGGTCCATTCTCTCATGCACTCGTTTACCGCATCTTTTAATGTCATGGTACCAGATTCTACGGCATGGACTTTTGCACCAAGCAATTCCATACGGTATACATTTAATGCCTGACGGATGGTATCTTCTTTTCCCATAAAGATTTCACATTCCAGTCCTAACAATGCTGCTGCCGTAGCCGTTGCCACACCATGCTGTCCGGCTCCCGTCTCAGCGATGATTCTGGTCTTTCCCATTTTCTTTGCCAGAAGTGCCTGACCAAGCACATTGTTAATCTTATGTGAACCGGTGTGGTTCAAATCTTCACGCTTGAAGTAAATCTTTGCACCGCCCAGGTCTTTTGTCATCTTTTCTGCATAATATAACAGCGATGGTCTTCCGGCATATTCCCTCAGCAGGGTATCCAGTTCCTGGTTAAATGCCTCATCCTTCTTATAAAATTCATATGCTTCTTCTAATTTAATTACCTCATTCATCAGAGTTTCCGGTATATACTGTCCTCCATGAATCCCATATCTTCCTTTTGACATATTTCCTCCATTCTGTACAGCCTATGTATATGTTCTTACTTTGCTTACAATCTCTAATATTTTTTCCCTGTCCTTTTTTCCGTCCGTCTCCACCGCACTGCTCAAATCCAAGGCATATGGTGCTGCCACCCGAATCGCCTGCTCGATGTTTGTGCTGTCAATACCGCCCGCCAGGAAGAACTCACGTTCTACTCCCTGTGTCAGTTCCCAGCGGAACGTTTTTCCGGTTCCCCCGTAAGCCTGCCCCGCATAGGTATCAAACAGCAGATAATCTGCACTGCTTTGCAGTTTCTCCAGAATATCCTTTCTCTGCCTTACCCGGACCGCCTGTATAATTCTGCCCCGCTTCATTTTTTCTTTCAGAAGTCCGATATAATCTTCTCCCTCATCGCCATGAAGCTGTGCGATATCTATGATTTCTTCATTCAGCAGTTCAGCCACAATATCAGCGGATTCATTGACAAACACTCCCACCGGGCAAATCCTGCCATCCAGTTTTTCTCTCATCCTGTCAGCCTGTTTCCTGTCCACCTGCCGTCTGCTTTCTGCAAAGACAAATCCGATATAATCCGGCAGACATTCATTCACATAGCGGATATCTTCCTCTCTTGTGAGTCCGCATATCTTGATTTTACTCAATGGCATCACCTGCTAATTCTCTTAACATTGCCTTTTTGTCCGCACTCCGCATAAAGGTTTCTCCAATAAGCACTGCATTTGTACCATTTTCCCGTAACACGGCAACATTTTGTGCATTTTTAATCCCGCTTTCGGAAACAAATATTTTGGATTCCGGAACAAGCTTCCTTAATCTGACAGAGTTTGTGATATCGACCTCAAACGTCTTTAAATCCCGGTTATTTACTCCGATAATATCTGCTCCTGCCGTCAGTGCTTTCTGCACTTCTTCCACGTCATGTGCCTCGACGAGTGCTGATAAACCGAGCTGTTCTGCCAGTTCCAGGTATTCTTTCAGCTGTTCTGCGGAGAGCAGTGCACAAATCAGCAGTACGGCGGATGCTCCCAGAACTTTTGCCTCATATATCTGATAGGAATCTATGGTAAAATCTTTGCGCAGCACCGGTATGCTGACATTTTGTGCTATTTCCTGCAGATATGCATCTCTGCCCAGAAAGTATTCCGGCTCGGTCAGCACGGAGATGGCTGCCGCTCCTGCCGCTTCGTACTCTTTTGCAATTGCAAGGTAAGGAAAATCCTCCGCGATAATTCCTTTGGATGGGGAAGCCTTTTTTACTTCACAGATAAAGCTTATCCCTGGTCTTGCAAGCATCTGCCGGAACGGAAATGTCATGTGTTTTTCCTGCCGTTCTTTTTCGGCAATGGTCTCCGCCTTTTTCCGCATTTCTTCCGGTGATATCTTCTGTTTTCTTACAGCAATATCTGCTTTTCTCTTTTCCGCAATTTCTTCTAATATATTGCCCATATAACCTCTCTTATCTGTTGCTTAATTCTATAAACTGTTCCAGCTGTCTGAGTGCCTGTCCACTTTCCAGTGCAAGTCTTGCAATGCGTATGCCTTCTTCCATGGTACAGTTTTCTTTTGCGATGTGGATAGCCGCACCTGCATTTAAAATAACTGCATCTGTCTTTGGTCCTTTTTCACCACCCAGAATCTGTCTTGCAATGGCTGCATTTTCCTGTGGTGTCCCTCCGACAAGCTCTGATTTTTCACAACGCTCAAATCCGAAATCTTCCGGCTGGATGACATAGGATTTATACTCTCCGTTGCGGACTTCGCATACGGTAGTCGGTGCACTCATGGAAATCTCGTCGATGCTGTCCTGTCCATAGACAACCATGGCACGCTTCACGCCGAGATTTACAAGCACTCTCGCAAGCGGCTCTACCAGGTCCTCACTGTATACACCCAACAGCTGAAGATTTGCACCTGCCGGATTCGCAAGTGGTCCTAAAATATTGAAAATGGTACGGATGCCCATTTCTTTTCTGACTGCTCCGACAAAACGCATCGCCGTATGATATTTCTGGGCAAACAGGAAGCAGATATTTAATTCATTCAGAATCTGTGCGCTGGCTGCCGGTGCAAGGTCTATCTTTACGCCCAGTGCCTCCAGACAGTCTGCAGTTCCGCACTTGCTGGATGCGGCACGGTTTCCGTGTTTTGCCACTTTGATTCCGGTAGAAGATACCACGAGGGATGCGAGTGTGGAAATGTTAAAGGTATTGGAACCGTCCCCGCCTGTTCCTACGATTTCCAGTACATCCATGTTGTTTAAGAATTTTTCACAGTGACTTCTCATTACTTTGGCTGCAGATGTGATTTCTTCTATAGTTTCCCCTTTCATGCTCATGGCGGTAAGGAAAGATGCCTTCTGTGTATCGGTCGCCTCACCCTCCATAATTTCATCCATGACTTTTGTCATCATGACATCATCCAAATCTTCTCCTTTTACTACTTTTGCAATCGCCTCTTTAATCATAATGGGCCTCCTTTTCAAATTTATATCAATTTATTTCTCTTCTTTTATTCTTAAAAAATTGGCTATCATCTGTCTGCCCTCTGGAGTCAGAATCGATTCCGGATGAAATTGCAAGCCGTAAACCGGATATTCTCTGTGTTCCACTGCCATGACTTCACCGTCCTCAGAAATTGCTGTAATTTTTAAAGTTTCCGGAATTGTATCTTTTTTTGCAGCAAGTGAATGATATCTTGCCACTTTTTCTTCTTTTTCCAGTCCCTCAAAAATCCTGCTTTCCAAATCCAGTGTTACAACGGACTGCTTTCCATGCATCAGATGGGATGCATAGGTTACGGTGGCATGATATACTTCACAGATTGCCTGATGTCCCAGACACACACCGAGAATCGGAATCTTTCCTGCCAGTTTTTCTACCACTTCCTCACAGATGCCCGCATCCTCCGGCTTTCCAGGACCAGGGGAAAGAATGATGGAGTCGGGATTTAACTGCTCAATTTCTTCCACTGTCATCTCATCGTTTCGTATTACCCGGATGTCCGGATTCAGCTCTCCCACCAGCTGATACAGGTTATAGGAAAAGCTGTCATAATTATCAATCAAAAGTACCATTTTACATTTCCTCCTGTCCTGCCTCTAACGCATTCATCACTGCCTTTGCCTTATTGATACATTCCTGATATTCATTTTCCGGAATGGAATCTGCCACGATACCGGCTCCGGAACGGACAAATACCTTGCCGTTTTTCTTAAATGCAATTCTTATTGCAATGCAGGTATCCAGGTTTCCGGTAAAATCGATGTAGCCGATTGCCCCGCCGTAAATACCGCGCTTGTTATTTTCCAGTTCGTTGATAATCTGCATGGCACGAATCTTCGGTGCTCCGGAGAGTGTTCCTGCCGGAAGTACCGCGTCTACCGCATCCAATGCATTTTTGTCCTCTCTGATTTCTCCCCGGACGGTAGAACCGATGTGCATGACATGGGAATAACGTTCAATGGACATGTATTTTTCTACCTGTACACTTCCGAATCTGCTGATTTTTCCCAGGTCGTTTCTTCCAAGATCCACTAACATATTATGCTCTGCACATTCCTTCTCATCGGCGAGCAGTTCTTTTTCCAGCTGTTCATCTTCCTGCGGATTTTTTCCTCTCGGTCTTGTACCTGCCAGTGGAAATGTGTGCAACACTCCATTTTCCAGTTTTACCAATGTTTCCGGTGACGCACCCGCAATCTCGATATCATCGGAACTGAAGTAAAACATATACGGCGATGGATTTGTGGTACGCAGAACACGGTAGGTATTCAGCAGGCTTCCCTCAAAATCAGCCTCCAGACGGTTGGACAGAACGACCTGGAAGATATCTCCCTCATAGATATACTTCTTTGCCTTTTCCACCATCGCACAATATTCGTCTTTTTCAAATAATCTGCGGAAGTCAGAAGTCATCTTTCCCGGCACTGCTTCCACCGGTTCTCCCTCACGAATCAGTTTTATAATGCGGTCGATTTCCTCTACTGCCTGCGGATAGGTTACTTCTAAATTGTCTGTCTTTGCATTAACAATCACAATAATCTTCTGCTTTAAATTGTCAAATGCAATTACCTTATCAAACAGCATCAGATCCACATCTTTAAAACCTTCTTCATCTGCTGCATCCAGATGCAATCCCGGCTCACTGTATTTCATATAATCATAGGAAAAATATCCTACCAGACCACCGGTAAAGGATGGCAGGCCTTCTATCTTCGGACTGGTGTAATCTTTCAAAATGTTGCGGATTACAGTTCCCGGATGCTCCACCGGTGTTTCTACTTCTTTCCCATTCTTCACACGCATCATTCCGTTTGTACAGGTGATTTCCATGGTCGGCTCAAATCCGAGGAAGGTATATCTTCCCCATTTTTCCTGATTTTCCACACTTTCCAGTATATAACAGTGGGAACTTACTCTTTTCAAAATTCTCAGAACTTCCATCGGAGTCTTAATATCCGATAAGATTTCCCTGCTTATTGGCACAATGCAAAATCCCTTTGCCGCCTCTTTTGCTTCTTCTAATGATAACATCTCTCTTCCTCCTTATCAGGTCAGCCCTACGGAATGGCACAATTTTTTAGATCAAAAAACCGCCCATGACAACAGTCTTTTACTATTGTCAAGGACGGTAACTAATCTTATAACCGCGGTGCCACCTTGATTTGTGGAATCCACACTCTCCGCAGAATACTAACATATTCCTGACCTGTTACGCCGGTCCTGCGTCATGGAATACTCAGAGTCACACTCCTTTGACCATGCCCTCAGTGGTCCATTTAATAAACTGCATCTCTGCGGGTTCTCAGCCATCCCCACTCTCTGTAAGCGCATCTTTTATTTTTATCTCCACTTCAACGGTTTCAAGCTCTATTCAATTCACTTGATATGTTTAAATGTTTCACAAGTTATTTCTATTATACACTTATTTTTTCATCTGTCAATTGATAAATTTTAATGTTTCGGATAAACCTATCCCACATGTCTTTCAAATTTGCGGAATCCCAGAATTTCCCCAATTTCTTTCAATGCATCCTGTGGAATCTCAAATCCGCTGGCTGCAATATTATTTTCCAGCTGCTGCGGCTTACTTGCCCCAGTGATAACACTGCTGATGACCTGTTTGCGTAAAATCCATGCCAGTGCCAGCACGGACATATTTGTGCCGAGTTCTTCGGCAATCTTTGACAGTTTCTCTACTTTGTCCAGATTTTCATCGGTCAGCAGATTGTTGACCTGCCTATCTGCCTGATGTGTGGCTCTTGAACCTTCCGGATATGGCTGTCCTTTTTTATACTTGCCGGTAAGAAGTCCCTGGGCCAGCGGTGAAAACGGGGTAATGCCCATGCCATATTTTTCGCAGACATCCATGATTTCATGTTCGATATAGCGATCCATCATATGATACTGCGGCTGTACCACGGTCATCGGGTACAGATGATATTCTTTAATGATCTTCTGTGCCTCTGTCAGCCTTGCCGCACTCCATTCTTCGCTGACACCATAGTATAAGATTTTTCCCTGTGATACAAGGTCGCTCAGGGCACGCAGGGTTTCTTCCATCGGTGTTGTCGAATCAAATCTGTGACAGAAATACATATCAATATAATCCAGATCCATATTTTTTAATGTCCGGTCAATATTCTCAAAAATATGCTTTCTGGATAATCCCCATTCATTTGCACCTCTTCCGGTCGGGAAAAATACCTTGCTGGATACCACATAAGAGCTTCTGCTGTAATCCTTTAACACTCTGCCCAGAAATTTCTCTGCTTCGCCGCCGCTGTATGCGTCTGCACAGTCAAAGAAATTTACCCCGGCATCGTATGCCTTTCTTATGGTTTCTTCTGCTAATGCTGCCTTCTCACTGCCCTGTAAGTCCGTCATCCAGCTTCCCATTGCAATTTCACTTACCTTTAATCCTGACTTTCCCACATTACGATACTTCATAACATTCTTCCTTTCTTTTATCATTTCTAATTATCTTAAGATTAATCCTGCATCTCCTCCATAAGCGGCCCTATCATTTTTTCTACTGTTTTTATATCCGGCAGCATAATGACATGTCCGACATCTTCCATGGTACTTCCATTTTCATAAACAACCGTATATCCAGTGTCCACGCAGATTGCACTGGAACAGTTCTCTTTTACCCTGTCAAACACATCCTGTATCAGCCTTTTCTTATCAGCTCCCTTCATCCACACAGGTCTCACATATATCCTCAATCCGGTATAGCCGGAAATCGCTTTCAGATAAGCCGCAGTCGTTATATTGGCAAATTCCTGAAGTACGGATTCTCTTTCCCCTTCATCCAGCACTTCATTTTCCATATGCTCGGACTGGATGGTTTTCTCTATTACTTCATCCACAAATTCTTCTTTCAGAAGAAAAATCATAGAACCTCCCATATCACGTTCAAAATCAAGCAGAATTCCGATCCGCTCTTCGGCGTCACAGTCATCCTCCAGAAGCTGTTCGGCTGTCATCACCTTTGGAACACCGATATTCAGCCTTAATCCCATTAATTTTCCTATTGCAACACTCGCCATTCCCAGACCTACATTCCCCAGTTCATATAAGACTTCCTGAACATCAGAATCTATCAGTCCATTTTCATCATAAATCTTCATATTGCCAGCCTTTCCGCCCTATATCTCTTCTAAAATGCGAAAAATTTCCTTCAAAAAGTCTTTTTCTTCAAATGGCTTTGTAATAAAAGATTTCGCACCAGCTTTTAATGCATCCATAATAATGAGTTCCTGTCCGATTGCCGATATCATGATGATCTTTGCATCCGGCTGTTTCTCTAACATCGTCTTTAATAATGCCAGATCTGAATTATCCGGCAGGGTAATATCTAACAATACCAGATCCGGTTTCTCCTTTTCAAATAATTCAAGGGCCTCTTTTGCCGTTACCGCCTCCGTGATATTATCAAATCCTCCATTATGTAATGCCCTGATTGCCACTTTTCTAGCAAATTTCGCATCATCAACCAACAAAATATGTTCATCCATTTCTATTCCCTCTTTCCTGCTTTTTGCAATTTATGACTGTGTAACTTTCGCTTCATATTCCAGAACGGAAATTGGCCGGTAATAATAAAATCCCTGGGCTATCTTACATCCTATCTTTGTAAGGAATTCGACCTGTTCTTCCCGTTCCACACCTTCTACAATAATCATAAGATCCAAATCAACTGCCATCTCTACCACATGTTTGATAATGAGATTTGCCTTTTCATCATTTTCACCTGCCGGAAGAAATTTTAAATCTATCTTCAGCACATCAACTGGTATCTCTTTTAATGTATTTAAGGATGAATAGCCGCTTCCAAAATCATCCATCAATACTTTAAAATGTTCTTTCTGCAGCTTCTCCGCTAAAATCTTGATATAGGAATTATCACCAGAAAATGCACTTTCCGTAATTTCAAATGAAATATATTCCCGTGGAATCTGATATTCCTCCACATATTCACGGATATCCTGAATAATTCTCTTATTATAAAGATTCAGTCTGGATAAATTAACGGACACGGGATATACCGGAATACCGGAATCAATCCACCGCCGGATAATTGCACAGGTATTACGAATCATATATTTATCAATTTCTATAATAAATCCATTTTTTTCAAAAGCAGGAACAAAAGCTGCTGGAGAAATCAGCCCCTTTCCCGGATGCTGCCAGCGTACCAGTGCTTCCGACCCGATAATTTTCCCTGTCTGCATATTTACTTTCGGCTGCAGATATACCTGAAATTCCCCATTTTCCAGTGCATGATTCATTTCCGAAAGAATCATGGCCTCATCAGCTTCTTTTTTCCTTATGCTTTCATCATAAACTGCCACATGCTGCAGATAGTTTCCCTTTATGGTAATCTGTGCCGCAGCTGCACGATCCACCAGATTGCTGACCGGAACTTTCTGTTCCCGATCTTCTTTCGTTACATAATATCTTCCAAATGATAATACTACTTCATAATTTTTCGGATATTCCGTAACCGCCTTCTGCAGTTTCTGTATCATAGTATCCACAGAATAACTATGAACCGGAATACACATGGCAAACACATCTGATGCAATCCTGCAATATGCCACTTCGTCTTCTTCATCCAGATATTCCTGAATCTTAACCGCAATAAACTTTAACAGCTTATCTCCTTCATCGATTCCAAACATTTCACTTATGATACGGAACCGCTCAATATCCATTCTTACAATCTCATATTCTTCCTCCGGATGTTCCTCAATCAGTACCTGCGCACTTTGCAAAAATGCCCGCATATTCGGCAATGCTGTCAGTGTATCTTTTTCAGAGTAAAACTTCAGATTCTGCTCAATCTCTGCTCTTTCATTGATATTGGTAAAAAGATAACTGATACTCTGTCTGTTTCTGTTACTGTCAAAAAAACATATCGCAGTTACCCGGAACCAGTCATATTTATGTCTTTCCGTAAACAGCCTGAGTACTGCTGTCTTTTTATTTTTTTCCGGTGTATATTCAGAAAATGCCGTCAAATCCTGTGCTACCGGAATATCCGGGCGATATACCAGTGCCGCAAAATTCCTCTTTCGCAGTTCTTCTTCCCATGAAATCAGAATATACTTATCTTTGACACTGTCTATGTAGATTTCATCCATTTCAAAATTATATTCCGCAACAAAGGTATTGAGTTCTTCTATCATCAATTCTTTCTTCTGTAATTCATTCTGACATTGATTTAATTTGTTCACGTCCACATCTTTTTTTGCTTTCATAACAGTTCCTACCTCCTGCCTGCTTTACCCTCTTGCTTGTTCAGATACATTTTCCTGTCAGCCTCGTTTTTCCACTCGGCAACGGTTCTGAGTGTTCCATCCTCCCTGCTTATTGAACTTACTCCATATGCAATGGATAATTCATGCACACTTTTATTTTCATTATTATATCTATGTATCTCATCGCACAATCTTGCTTCATATTCGTCCCTTTCCACTGCATTTGTGATAATAACACAGAATTCATCTCCGCCTATCCTGTAACAGTAACCAAGTTCACCAAATGCCTTTCTGATACACTCTGCCGCACCGATAATCTGTCTGTCACCCTGTGCGTGCCCAAAGTGATCGTTTACATACTTCAACCCATTCAGATCCGAAAAAATCATAACTGCTTCTTTATAATCATTCCGGTTCTTCTCTATATTCTGAAGCATCAAATCAAATGCTCTTCTGTTCTTTAATCCTGTAAGTTTATCTTCTTCTGACAGCCTGCGGTATATATCCGCTTCTGTCCTGTATTTCATATTCTGAACCAATTCTTTTGCCAGATTGTATAATAAAATCAATACAAACAACAGAATTCCAATCTGGAACAGATTCTGATAAAAAGGAAATTCCATTGCATACAATATAATTGTAACAGCACCCGTGATTCCTTCTGCTGCAAATGCTTTTAAACAGACCATCAAATCCCGGTTTGTGCTTTTCATCTTCTCTTTTAATAACAGGATAATAATAGCAATAATTCCAACCACATAAAATATATGCGTAATTGGCAGCAATTCAAAAAATGTAAATTTTTCCGTATAAACCAGTATGGACTGCATGATAATATTAAAATATGCAAAATATATAAATACACTTAATGTCCTGTATTTCTGCATTTCCGGTATCGTGCAGATGTAACACATCATCGGTGTTACAATGAGCATGAAGAAATAGAAATTTGCATTTATAATCACTTCATCGTATACAAACAGAAATTGGATAAACGGCGAATCCGTTAATCCCCACATACTACAGACAATCAGAAAGCCTGATATATACCGCAGTCTTTTTCCATCCATCTTCATGACGCACATGACCAGGGATAATCCAAGTAATAAGATACCCATGGATAACAGGATGCAATTCATCAGAATGGAATAGATATTGCGGGACAGAAGATTTCGGATCTGGGCTTTCCATGTGCCAGCAGTTATCGCCGGTATCCGGCATCTGCCTTCGCTGTCCGGACTGAAATGCATTTCCAGAAGTCCGGTAATACCTTCCGGTATCTCCGCCATACATATCATATTATTCAGTACCGTGTCATTTCTCTTCACACCTTCATCATCATACCGGTAAATTTCGCAATCTCCTGCATAAATAACCGGCTGATATTCTGCACCTTTGAACATCAGAAATTCTTTCTGGTAATTTTCGACATTCTCATGATAAAGAATTACCTTATCCGTACTTTTTATTTCTGCCGGAAGTGTTATTTCTGTTTTTTCCCCTTCCTGTATATAATACCAGCCCCGGCTTAAATCATTTATATGTTCATTCTGACTGCCGGAAATCTGTATTGTCTGAAACATTACGAGTGAAACACTCATCAGAATTAATATAAGTATTACTGCTTTCCATATCGTTTTTGCCGTTGTTCGATTCATTCCTCCCTATTCCCTTCTTAATGCTTATCATTCATCCAGTGTCTTAGTTTATTCTTTGCCGTCCCTGTCTTTACAAAATGAATCCATTCTGCCACAGGACCTTCTCTTTTCTCATCTGTAACTATCTCTACCTGATCTCCATTATTTAACACAGTTTCCATCGGACTTACCTTCCCGTTAATTATACATTTTGTTGCATGATCGCCTATATCACTGTGTATCGCATAGGCAAAATCGATCGCTGTCGAACCCTTTGGCAGGGATTTTGCATCTCCTTTTGGTGAAAAGCAATAGATCGTTTCTGAAAATAGATTAAAATCCTGTTTTACAAGGTCGATAAATTCATCCGTATCCCTGATTTCCTGCTGCCATTCCAAAATCTGTGACAGCCATTCTGCCTTCTCTTTCTGGCTGTTTGATACTGTCTTGATATCCTTTCCCGGCATACCATACTTCCAGTGTGCAAGAATTCCATAAGTAGCAACTTCATGCATTTCTTTCGTCTTTATCTGTACTTCAAATAATGTTCCATCCGGTGCAACCAGTGTTGTATGCAGCGACTGATACATATTCACCTTCGGGAGTGCGATAAAATCTTTAAATCTTCCCGGCACCGGTTTGTAAAGGTCATGCAATACCCCCAGTGCAACATAGCAGTCCCTGACAGAATCCACAATGACTTTCAGCGCGTAGCTGTCATAAATCTCATTCAGTGTCTTACCCTTATTAATCATCTTGCGGTAAATACTGAAATAATGCTTCAGGGCATATTCCACCTTTGCTCCTATGTCAGCTTCGGTCAGTCCCGCGTAAATCTCCGCAGACATACGGTTGACAAAGATACGCCTATCAGGCTCGGTTTCCTCTATCTTCATGCGTATATTCCGATATGCTTCCGGATAAATATACTGCATGGACAGATCCTGTAATTCCGTCTGCACAATGGATATTCCTAGTCTTTTGGCAATCGGGCAATAAATGTCCATGGTTTCTTTCGATATCGCAACCTGCCGCTCCGGTTTCTGGAACTCCATCGTCCGCATATTATGGAGCCGATCCGCAAGCTTTATGATGATGACACGGATATCCTCGGACATTGCCATAATCAGCTTACGAAAACTTTCCTGCTTCAATGCTTCTTTGGAGAGGCATTCATGTGCAACCGTCATCTGAAGATTAGCAAGTTTTGTCACTCCATCTACCAGAAACGCAACTTCTGTACCAAACTCCTGTTCGAGATATTCTGTCGTAATCTCCGTATCTTCCACCACATCATGCAGAATAGCCGCTATGATTGTTTCTTTGTCCAGCTTCAACTCCGCCAGAATCAATGCAACATTCAGCGGATGTATGAAAAATGGCTCTCCCGACTTGCGGAACTGGTTCTTATGCGCTTCTTTTGCTACTTCATATGCCTTCCTTACCATTCTGAAATCGGAAGACGGATGATAACTTTTAATTTGTACAATCAATTTGTTGTATAGTTTTGCAATTTCATCATTATTATCTTTCATCTATCATTCTCCATCTGTATAATCTGTTATTAATGTATCACAAAACCTTATATTTGTAAATTACCTTATGCAATATCTTCTTATTTATTTCTCTATCCAGCTCCGGATATAATCCAGAACTTCGCCGGAATTTCTCTCATGCAGAACGTCATGTCTCATTTCCGGAAATATCTTGTACCCGATATCCTTGTATTCTGCTTTCTCAAATAATTTTTTTGCAGCCTGTACTCCTTTGGTAAAATCTCCAACGGCATCTTCAGATCCGGAAATAAACAGTACCGGTACCGCTATATTTCCTCTTTTTATATTTTCCAAAGAACCCGTTCGTTTCATTCCATACAGAAGCTCCCGGAACAGTCCTACTGTCATATATTCGCCTCTTAATGGATCTGCAATATATTTATCGAGTTCACTCTCATTGGCACACAGCCAGTCGTACTCTGTCCGATTTGGTGCAAAATGTTTATTATAAGTGCCAAATGTAAGTGCCTTGATCAAAGAAGTTACTGTTTTTTCTCCATGCAGTATCTCCTGTATTTTTACAATTCCCTGCATAATGGTCAGAACGGCTGCATTCGTCTGTCCTGTTCCGGCAATAACAGCTGTCGACAAATCCTGTGGATAGCGGATCATATAATCTCGCAATACAAAAGATCCAAGCGAAAATCCAAAAAATATGACTGGAATATTCCGTTCCGAATATTTCTTTTTTATATATTTATATGTGGTATGAGCATCTTCTACGATCCAGTTCCAGCTTCCTTTTGGCCCGAAATACATGGAGAGTCCGCTTTGTCCAATAGACCGTCCATGCCCTAAATGTTCCGCACCCGCTACCACATAGTTCTTCTCTGTAAAGTATTGTGCAAATTTCTCATAACGCATTATATTTTCCGTTACACCATGTAAAATAATGATAATTGCTCTGGTTTTTCCGTCCGGTGTCCATTCAACTCCATGTATGGTGGTATGCCCGTCCGCCGATAAAAAATTAAATTCTTCCTGTCTCATCTGCCTACCTCACGTCATTCTCTGTAATGTACTTTGTATAAGCAGCAAATGCTGCCGGTATCGGATATTTTTCATTCACTTCCTGTAAATCAAGGTACAACATTCCGCTGACATCTTTCTCCAGTTCATCGATCCATATAACATAACCGGTCATATGCCATTCGATATGGGAAAAAATATGCTTTGCTTCTTCCGTCTTCTCTATTCTGAGTGGCTGCAGATTCTTCTGCTTTATCCATTTTAATGCTTCTTCTTCGGATAATGTTCCCTCTACATTCGGAAATTCATACATACCTGCCAGCAATCCCTTTGCCGGTCTTTTATGCAGAATCACCTTGTCCAGGCGGCGTATGACAAATACGGTCCGGTTCTGTATTTTTCTCGCCTTTGCCTTCGTTTTTACCGGAATCTCAGAAATCTTATCATGGAATCTTGCCCTGCAGAACGACCGCCACGGACATTTCCCACAGAGCGGCTGACCATTCGGCAGACACACAATCGCTCCTAATTCCATTAGAGCCTGATTGAACTGTCCTGCATGGTCTGCGGGTATGATTTCGGCAAGCCTTTTCTCTATCTCCGTTTTCACGGACTGCTTCATAATGTCCGAGGAATCCTCTGCCACTCTTGTAATGACACGCAGAACATTTCCATCCACTGCTGGAACAGGCTGATGATACGCAATCGATGCCACCGCTCCTGCGGTATAACTGCCGATTCCTTTTAATTTCAGCAGTTCACCGTAATCCGACGGCAATTCTCCGTCAAATTCTTTCATGACAGTTTTTGCCGCTTCCTGCATATTTCTGACACGATTATAATAACCAAGTCCCTCCCAGAGTTTGAGCAGACGTTCTTCTTCACATTCTGCCAGGTCCTGTATCTGGGGCAGTTCTCTCATAAAGCGTTCGAAATAAGGCTTTACCGCTTCTACCCTTGTCTGCTGAAGCATAATTTCAGATACCCACACACGATATGGAGTCGGAGATTCCCTCCACGGAAGGACTCTTGCATTTTTCTGAAACCACTCAAGCAGCGGCTCTACTGTTATACTTAAATCAAAATCAGACAGCATATACTATTTCTCCATCTATCTATAAATATATTTTTTTATAGCCAAACAGGAGAGAACGGCATCTCATAGTCGCTCTCTCCTGTTTCTCTGTTGAAACCTTTCATCAGATCTCACTGGTGGATTCTGATTAAAAAATTCTTCTAACTGTAATTACGCTCTTATAATTAACCGGTGATGTATATTTAATACCTGTTTCCGGTGTACTTGCATGTACGATGGTGTTATTACCTACATAGAGGGCTACATGACCGCTGTAACATACAATATCACCCGGCTGGATTTCGGAAAGACTTACTTCATATCCCACACTTCTTAATGATGCAGAAGAATGAGGAAGACTGATGCCGAACTCTGCATAAACACTCATAACAAATCCGGAGCAGTCTGTTCCATTTGTCAGACTGGATCCGCCATATACATATGGATTTCCAACAAACTGGCATGCATAATCAACTACTGCCTGTCCGGTTGCACTTGTCGGAGCTGTATAAGTCTTTGCTTCTGTCGCCGCTTCAGTGGTTGTTTCCTTAGCAGCTGTAGTTGTCTCTTTTACTGTTGTAGTTGTTTCTTTCTTTGCATTGGCCTTATTGGCTTCCGCAATTGCTTTCTCTGCAGCTTCTTCTGCTGCCTTACGCTCTTCTGCTTCTTTCTGCAGTCTTGCCTGCTCTTCTGCGGTAGACTCTGCCGTAACAAAATCTGTAGTCATTACAACATAATCAGCAGAAATATAACCATCGCCTGCCTCTGTAGTTACTTTAATCCAACCCGGATTAGATTCATCAATTGCTACCAGATCTTCGCCTTCCGGAAGCATATAGATAATCTTTGATTCCGTTGTCGGCTCACTTCTTACAAATAATGTTTCTGTATTTACCTTTGCATATCTTGTTGCAACACTCTTTGCAAGGTTTTCATCACCAACTACTACATATTCTGATTTTACATATCCAACTACATTTCCGGAAGAAATCTGATACCATCCGTTCTCTTCCCCTAAAATAGTCGCAGCTGAATTATTATATAATTTTCCAACTACTTCTCCATCTGTACTTGCAATGGATCTTACATTTACATAGTCATTTACCTGTGCAATCGCAATATCACTGAATTCTGACTTTGCTTCAGCCTGTGTTTCTGTTTCTGTCTGTGTCTCTGTTTCCGGCTGTGTCTCAGCCTGTGTCGCTGTCTCTGTCTCTGGCTGTGTCTCAGCCTGTGTTTCTGTCTCCGTCTGTGTCTCTGTTTCCGGCTGTATCTGGGTTTCTGTTTCCGGAGTAGTAATTCCCATCGCATCTTTCATCATCTGATCCTGCATTGCCATGGCAACGATACTCTGTTCTCTTCTTTCAATTCCAATCATAGGCTGTGTCTCGCTGTTATAAGCTGCCACAGTCACTTTCTCTGTCTTCTTGCTGTGATCTACGGAATCTATCTGTTTTGCTCCAATGTAACCCACCATCATCAATGATACACCAACTGCAATCATTGATGGTACTTTCTTATTTCGCATTTGTATCTCCTTTTATTCTGTAAAACAAACCTATACACTTCATGGTTTTTACAACCAACAGTTACTAGTATACTCATTTTACAGCTATCTGTCAAGGGTGTTATTCTTTTTCATGCTTATAGAACGTTACGCAGTATCCTTCCACCTTCTTGCTCTGATACATTGCTTCATCAGCTTCTTTATAGAGACGGTCAAAACTGATCTCCTCATCCTCAAGACAAAAAGAGGCTCCCATACTGACATATATCTGCTTCGTTCCCATCTCCGGAATATAAATGGAAGAAATCGCTGCAAATACTCTCTCTATAAACAAATCTGCCGCCTGCCGGTCCAATAATCCCGGAATGTACATGGCAAATTCGTCCCCGCCGAGTCTCAATACGATATCATTTTCCCGGCAGGAATTCTGCAAGGTTTCTGCAACTGCTATGATAACACTGTCTCCTACTGCATGACCATAAGTATCATTGATTGCCTTGAATTTATCGCAGTCAATCAGGCACAACAATCCTCCGATATGCTTATCCAGCATTTCTGAAATCTTCCGTTCTCCACATCCCCGGTTGCAAATTCCAGTCATCCGGTCAGTTTCAGACAGATACAACAGCCAGTTCTCCCGTTTCTTTTCCTCATCTATAACTTCCACACAATACAGTACATTATCCTCATCTACTTTGATAAAACGTTCTTTACACCAGCCGGAAACCGTTCCTAGAAATTCATGCACTATGGTTTCTTTTCCCTTCATTCTTTCTGCCAGTGTCGCAATATCCGTAAATTCAAACACACTTCTCTTATATTTCTCCGTTGCCAGCCGTTCCATGACATTTTTTATCTGTACCGGAAAATATGGACCACTTTGCAAATTCAGGTTTTCATCAACAAAATTCTGAGATTTAATCGTTTGAAGCATTCCCGTTTTTATATTAACCATATGCATGGACAGATAAATCTGTGACAATGCTGTATATCCGGAAAATCTGGCATCTTCCGTCGATTTATGAAATGAATTTCTCAATTTTATAAGCGAAATCAGTAATGTCCCTATCATTTCCAAAAAGACTGACAGCCTGTCCAAATCTCCTTCCGGCGGATTATCCACTCCGAAGAATCCTTGTATGGAATCCTTGTAGCGAAGCGGACTTACTACAAGATTCTGTATATTCTGTCCTTTTAAAAGTTCATAGGATTCCGGATGTGTGTCTTTTATCGTTTCCATATCTTTGATAATAATATTTTGTCCCTTGTCAAATGCCTCATACCACCAGTCAATCTGTTCCATTCCCACCGCCTGCAGCAGATTTATCTGTGGTTCTACACCATCAGCACACCATTCATAGCTATTATTCGTAATACTTTTTTCCAAATCATCTTCAAATATATAGATTCTGTCTGAACCAATATGTTTTCCAAAGAAACGAATAAATTCGTTTATCTGTTCTTCTGGGGTATCATAGTCTAATGCCGAACGTAATGCCTCGTTGATGATTAACGCATACTTCTTGTTCGTTTTCATAATTCTTCCTTTATTTTCTCAATTAGTACAATATCTGCCGGTAACCAGTTTACATCAGATAAGTGTTTTTTGTCAAGCCATCTGGCATCTTCATGCTCTTTTAAAATGAGTTCCCCGCCGTTTAATCTGCACCAGTAACACTTCATGGATAAATGAAATGCCGGATAATCGTACTCTACCGTGTCAAGCAGGTCCAAAACTTCTATTTCCGCATCCAGTTCTTCCCTGATTTCACGAACCAGTGCTTCCTGCGGAGTTTCTCCCTCTTCCATCTTTCCTCCCGGGAACTCCCACCAGTCCTTAAATTCCCCATAACCTCTCTGGGTTGCAAAGATAACAGGAGTTCCGTCTTCGGTCTGTGATTTAATAATCGCTGCTGCTACGTTGATTGTCTTCATGTGGTGATCCTTTCTGCCTTTTGCTATTTAGTCAAATACTCATAAATATCTTCTCTTACACTGTTTTTCAGCCGGAATACAAAATTTACAATCGGAAGGATTTTTCCTTTATTATTCTGGATAGTTGTTTCTCTCCACTGCACTGGCTCTGCCTCTCCCATATAATAAAAATCCATTCCTTCTCCATCGCTCTTTTTTATAAAAAGACATATTTTCAATCCGGTCTTTTTATAATTTATAATATCAACACTTTCTCTGCTGTCAAGCGAAACACCATTTCTTGTCATCCAGCTGAAGAAACGGTTATCTATAAATGCATCTTCATATTTTGTACTGTCAGATATATCTTCTTTCTTTTCATACGTTACAAATATCGGACAGGTATTATGCTTAATCCTATATCCATACATGGTAGAACTCTCATCCTTATCCCAGTTCATCAGCCGGCATACATCTTTTCTCGAATATTTTTCATATAATACCATATTATTGTTATCGTGCCTGGCATAGATATCTTTATATCTGAGCAATCCATATTCAATTAACCTGTCCAGCTCCTTTTTAAATTCCAGATGTCTGAGCTTTTCAAAAAAGCTTATCGAACGTAATAAAATGCCTTTTTCCATTTGTTCATCGGAAAAAATCTCTATATCTGCATACTTTTTCGCATCGCTTCCCGCAACAAAATCCATATTAAGAATTCTCTGTGCCGAATAATAATCTGCATCTCTGTAAATTTCTCCTATTTTTTTTAGTTCTTCTGCAAATATATTTTCATTTATCTCCCTGTTTTCCACAAGCATTTTAAGCAGCAATAATTCATGTGGTCTCTTTCCATCTACGATAAGTGCCGAAATAAATGCCAGTATCTGCTCCTCCCTCTCAGTAAATGTCATTTGATATTCCTTATCTGCCATTCTGACAAAATTATCATACGTTCTTGCATAACTGATAAACAGCATCGGGTCTATTTCTCCTAATTTATAAAAATCCAAAATCGTCGGAATATGACCTATCATATATTTTACCTGATTATACCAGTCTGTGAGCATCTTCTTTGTTGTTGTCATTTTGTCAATGGAAGCAAAGATACGTTTCTTTGTAATTTCATCAAAATGGATCGTAGAACAGCCTGGAATAATCCTGGAGCCTTCCCTGACATATTTACGAATGGTATCTTTATTATAAGTTCTGTCTCCGGATAATGCTATCGGAATCAGAAAATTCCGGTTATAATTCCCGACAAAATCCAGTACAACAACATATTCTTTGCCATCTGTTTTTCTAAGTCCTCGTCCAAGCTGCTGCACAAAGACGATCGCGGACTGTGTCGGTCTTAGCATAATAACCTGGTTTACTGCTGGAATGTCAACACCTTCATTGAATATATCTACAGTAAATATATAATCAAGCTTTTGATCCGTGTTATCTGCTTCGAGTTTTTCTACCGCCTGCTCCCTCTCTTCCTGCGAATTGGCACCAGAAAGTGCAATGGTCCGGTATCCTCTTTTATTAAACTCTTCTGACAGAGCTTTTGCTTCTTCATTCCGGCTACAGAAAACCAATCCTTTTACTCTTTCCCCATCACATCCGTAATACTCCGCCTGTTCCAGAATATGATTTACTCTCTGTTCATTTGCCAGCAGCCGGAAATCGGCATGATCATCTATTGTCTGCCCATTTATTTCCAAATCTGAAATACCATAATAATGAAACGGACATAAAAGATTATCCCTTAATGCATCCTGAAGCCTTATCTCACTTGCAATGTTATGGTCAAATAAACTGTAAATATCGAATCCATCTGTCCGTTCCGGACTTGCTGTCATACCAAGTAAAAATTCCGGTGTAAAATACTTTATAATTCTATGGTAACTCTCTGCCCCGGCTTTATGTGTTTCATCGATGATAATACATTCAAATCTGTCTTTTTCAAATTTCTCCAATATATGGCTCCTGCTCATTGTCTGAACGGTAGAAAACAGATAATCCACATCCGTATCTTTATAATTACCAGAAAGCAATCCCATTGAAATATTTCCCGGTAAAACTTTTTTATAAGATATCAGTGCCTGTTTTAAAATCTGCTCTCTATGCACCAGAAATAATACTTTTTTAAATCCCAGTTCACGCATGGCAAATGCAGAAGCATAAGTTTTTCCAGTACCGGTCGAACTTAATAACAATGCCTTTGTTTGTCCCTGTTCTCTTAATCTCTGCATTTTATTTACAAATTCCACTTGCATTTTATTGGGCTTTAATGTATAAGTTGCAAAATCTACAACTTTTTCATCAGACAAAGCTCTCTGCTTCTGTCTTTCTATTAATTTATTCTGTAAATATCTTTGCTCATATTCCTCTATAAAATCATGATATTCCTGTGTCACTTCACTGTTCCACAGCTCATCAAATTCCTGCAGGATATCTGTTACTATCTGTCCCTGCTCTGTGGATACTAATTTGGTATTCCACTCTCTGTTTTTTGTAATCGCACTTAATGTCATATTGGAACTTCCAATAATGATCCGATAAATTTCATCCTGTTTAAAAATATACCCTTTGGTATGAAATCCGCCAGTTTCATCATTGGTCCGATACATTTTTATTTTAATATTTTTTAATTCTGCAAGTCGCATAAGTGCCTTTGGTTCACTGAATGTCAGGTAATCTGTGGTAAGAATTTTACCCGGGACATTTTTCTTTTCCAATTCTTTTAAAATCATAAGTAATGGCTGTATTCCGCTCTGTGTGATAAATGCAACACTAATACAAAATTCATCACATTGATTTAATTCATATTCCAGTGAAGCAAGCACTTTCTTTCCCTGTTTATAATCGTTTAAAATAAATTCCGGACGATATGCCAGATTAGAGTTCACTGCATGATTAATAAACGCTGTCTGTAATCCATTTTCTAATTCCTCGTATTTTTTCATTATTTCTCCTTATGCAGAATGTTATTATTTTCTTACTCTAATACTACCACATTCCATCGCCCAAAATCAACATTCGTCTTGACTTTCTTCCTTACCTTTTGCTATAATCATTTTGAAAATTTTTGTGGATTTTTCCAGAATGAGATTTCGATTCATCTTTTCGCCACACAGGAGACTGTGTGGCATTTTTTGTTTTAAGGAGGACTTTATGAATCAAAGTTATATGAAAGAACGCCCGGTTATGAAGCTGTTACTTACCATGTCTCTTCCGATGATGATTTCAATGCTTGTGAATTCACTTTACAACATTGTGGACAGTTTTTTTGTGGCAAAAATCAGTGAAGACGCAATGACTGCATTATCACTGGTATTTCCAATGCAAAATTTAGTGAATGCCGTTATGGTAGGATTCGGCATCGGGATTAATGCCATGATTTCATTTTATATGGGAGCAAATGATAGGAAAATGGTTGACAAAGCAGCAAGTCAGGGAATGCTGCTCGGAACTTTACACGGTGTAGTGTTGACCGTAGTATGCATTTTATTTATTACACCTTTTCTTAGGATGTTTACTTCTTCAGAACAGGTGGTAGAACTTGGAAGCAGTTATTCTGTGATTGCATTTTCTTTTTCCGTTATTCTTGCCTGGGAACTGGTTTTTGAAAAGACTTTCCAGGCGGTGGGACGAATGGCAGTATCCATGGTATGCATGATGAGCGGATGTATTGCAAATATTATACTGGATCCATTGCTGATTTTTGGTATCGGACCATTTCCATTGCTCGGTATACAGGGAGCGGCACTGGCTACCGGTCTTGGGCAGACTATCAGTGCTGTTTTTTATCTCATCATTTACCTTACCAGACCTATGTCCGTTCATTTTCATAGAAAAGATGCCATTTTAGACACTACATTATGTAAAAAGATGTATTCTATTGGGATTCCGGCGACTTTGAACATGGCTCTGCCTTCCCTGCTGATTTCGGCATTGAATATGATTCTTGCAGGATTTTCACAGACCTATGTTTTTGTTCTGGGTGTTTACTATAAACTGCAGACATTCTTATATCTGCCGGCAAATGGTGTAATTCAGGGAATGCGACCACTGATTGGCTATAATTATGGTGCCGGGGAAAAGAAACGAGTGCATCAGATCTTTTTACAGGCTACCGGACTTGTCGCAATGATTATGATCATTGGTACAATCCTCTGTTTTGCAATCCCTGATGCACTTATTGGATTATTTACCTCAAATGCAGATTCCATTGCAAGCGGAAGTCATGCACTTAGAATTATCTGCATTGGATTTATTATTTCTTCCTTATCTGTAACTGCCTGTGGTGCTTTGGAAGGACTCGGAAAAGGACTCCCTTCCCTGTTTATCTCACTATGCCGTTATGTTGTCCTTATGATTCCAATAGCATGGATTTTAAGCAGAATATTCGGTGCTTCCGGAGTGTGGCACGCATTCTGGATTACCGAAACGATTACTGTCGTAATATCAATGTTTATTTACCGCAGATATTCGGTAAAATAGCAAATAATGAATTGTACCATTGTTTTTAAAATATTTCTATGATACAATTTCAACAGAACAAGATAATTCACAGAAAGCAGGTGGGGAAATGTCAAAAACAATCAGTATTGGCAATCAGGGCTTTGAAGATATCCGAACAAACGACTGCTTCTATATTGATAAAACTTTATTCATCAAAGAATGGTGGGAATCAAAAGATATTGTAACCCTGATTACAAGACCCAGACGTTTTGGAAAAACTTTAAATATGGATATGCTTAAATGCTTCTTTTCAAACAAGTATGCTGACAGAAAGGATCTTTTTGAAGGATTAAATATCTGGAAATACGAGTATTACAAAAAAATCCAGGGAACTTATCCCGTTATATTTTTAAGTTTTGCAGATGTAAAAGAACGCAATTATAAAAATGCAATCCAAAAAATAAAAAACATTCTGGTTGATTTATATACGCAATTTGGATCTCTCGAAACATATTTTAATGAACGCGAAAAGAAAACATATCAACTTGTCAGTTATGATATGGACGATGTAATGGCTCAGGATGCTTTAAAAAACCTCTCTGCACTGTTAAATAATCATTATCAGAAGAAAGTTATTATTCTTTTGGACGAATATGATACTCCATTGCAGGAAGCCTATTCCTATGGATATTGGGAAGAACTTACAGGATTTATGCGTAGTTTTTTTAATTCAGCATTTAAAACCAATCCTTATATGGAACGAGCTGTTATGACCGGAATCACAAGGGTTTCAAAAGAATCTATGTTTAGCGATTTAAATAATCTGAACGTAGTTACCACAACCGCAAAGGAATACGAAAGCTGTTTCGGATTTACGGAATCAGAAGTTTTTCAGTCTTTAGAATTATTTGGGCTATCAAAAGAAAAACAGCAGGTAAAACAATGGTATGATGGATTTATATTCGGCTCTCAAAAGGATATTTATAATCCATGGTCCATCACCAATTTTTTAAGTAAACGTGAATATCAAACCTATTGGACCGATACCAGTTCTAATGCTCTGGTAAGCAAATTAATACAAACAGCTTCCGCAGAAGTAAAAGAAAAAATGGAAGAACTTCTGCAAAATAACGAAATTGTCGAAAATTTTGATGAACAAATTATATTTCATCAACTAACAGATGACGAAAGTGCTGTCTGGAGTCTTCTTATGGCAAGCGGCTATTTAAAAGTAGAAAAGGTTGAATATCGGGACGAGGATTTAGAAACATGGTACTATTTGAAAATCACAAATAAAGAGACTCACATCATGTTTTCAAAAATGTTTAAAGGCTGGTTTCGTACTGTAAGAAAAGAATATAATGAATTTATAACTGCTCTTCTTGCTGGAAATGTAAAAAACATGACGAACTATCTAAATGATGTCGCATTAGAAACGTTCAGCAATTTCGATACTGGAAGGCGTGCTTCTGCAAAAGCTCAGCCGGAACGTTTCTATCACGGATTTGTACTGGGACTTTTAGTTGCATTACGCAAAGATTATCAGTTAAAGTCAAATCGTGAAAGTGGTTATGGGAGATATGATGTTATGCTGATTCCTAAACATTCTGATAAAGATGCTATTATTATGGAGTTCAAGGTATTTGATTCCAGCGAAGAAACCGGATTAGAAGGAACTGCAAAAGCCGCATTAAAACAAATCGAAGAAAAAGGTTATGATACCGAACTTCTTCTACTTGGAATTCCAAAAGAAAAAATCCGCCATTATGGATTTGCTTTTGAAGGAAAAAGGGTTCTTATAGAAACTAATACTGACGTTATTACAGGAGGTTCTTTATGATTTTATGTTTCTTACTCGCCATTCTCTGTATCGGTTACGGGATTTTGATCCGTATGGCCGGCTCCGGCACTCTATTTTTTGCTGTCTGGTTTGGAATTGCAGGCTTATTTATTTTTTCCGGAATATTTATTCATTGGAAATTATGGCAGAAACTTCCTGTTATACTGGTTCGTATCGGCAGTATTGTTCTCGCATTATTTCTATTCTTTTTTCTTATTATAGAAGGAATAATATTTTCTCATTTTTATGATACCGGGGAAAATAATCCGGAATATATTATTGTTCTCGGTGCACAGATGCGCGAACACGGTCCCAGCAGAGTGCTGCGTTACCGTCTTGACCGGGCAGTCGAATACTTATACGAACACCCGGACGCCATCTGTGTCGTATCCGGAGGACAGGGAAAAAACGAACCTTGCAGTGAAGCAGAAGGAATGGCGGCATATCTGGAAGAACAGGGCATAGAAAAAGACCGGATTCTTCTGGAACCGGATTCAAAGACAACCAGTCAGAATATACAAAACAGCATGAATTTAATTCCGCAGGATGCCGCAATCGGAATTATAACGAATAATTTCCATCTGTTCCGGGCATTGCAAACTGCAAAAAAAGAAGGACTTACTAATATCAGTGGAATTGCCGCTGATTCCTCACCTTTATATCTCCCGAACAATATGCTGCGGGAATTTCTGGCAGAAATAAAATTCCTTCTCCCGTAAACAGCTTTCGTTCCTGAATGTAAAATATAAAAACACAGTGAAACCGGCTCGTACCTGTTTCCACTGTGTTTTTTTGTATTTTACATATTAAAACTTCTGCATAATTATTAAACCACATGGACCAACATCCATTCTCTTACATATATTATATTTTGATGTGTTCGACGATTGCAGAAATTACACAATAATACTGCAAATCCTGCAGTCTGGACAAATCCGAAACTATTTAAGAGAAAGGATAATAATTATGGCACGTTTTACCAACCAGGCACAGCTGCGCTATGGAAATGCAGTTGCTAATTCCAATATTGCAGTCGGTGAAATATTAGAAGTTCTGTCCGCAACCAAAACCGCAGTCAGAAACACTTATGAACAAAACGATACAATCACTTATATTATCAGCATTGTTAATTCCGGAAATACCGCTTTCACCGGAATTACAGTTTCTGATAATCTTGGATCTTATAACTTTGATACTGGAACTCTTGTTCCTCTGAGTTATATTCCTGATACCATGAAGTATTATATCAATGGGGTACTCCAGGCAAATCCTGTTGTTACCGCAGGTCCGCCTCTGACCGTTACAGGTCTTAGTATTCCGGCAAACGGAAATATTACCATAGCCTATGAAACAGCGACAAATCAGTTTGCACCATTGGGAACCGGTTCCGTAATCCGCAACACAGCTACCATATCAGGAGTTGGCATTACACCTATTGAAATAACCGAAGAGGCAACTTCTGACAGTGCTCCTCTTTTGACAATTACAAAGTCCGTCAGTCCTGTACCAGTAACAGAAAACAGTACCCTGACTTATACTTTTGTAATTCAGAATACGGGAAATGTACCGGCAACTGCCGAAACGGATGCAGTTATCACGGATGCATTTAATCCGATATTAACCAATGTGACTGCCTCCTTCAATGGAACGGCATGGACGGAAACAACAAATTATACTTATGATGAAACTACAGGGTTATTTACAACTAACGCAGGACAGATTACCGTTCCTGCTGCCACTTATACACAGGATGCAGCTACGGGTGCATGGATTATTAATCCTGGAGTAAGTACCCTGATTATTACCGGTACTGTATAATCTATGCTGATACTCCGGCTGTAATTCCAGAAAATCCTGAAAAATACAGTCTGGCTGAATAACTATTAATATACAAAAATTCCGGGCAGAAGCCGGACACTTTCTAAATGTCCGGTCTCTCCCGGATATTTTTATTATTTCTCTTATAACAAATAATTAATTTTCGCTTTGATTACTTAACTTCTGATATATTTCTTCCAGTGCATTGCGGAAAGATCCTTTTGTAATCTTAAGTTCACCGGATTCTGATCTCGCTGCAACGGTTTCGCCCTGATAACCTGCCTGCTCAAATTCTGCAATAATACTGGACCAGCTTCCGAGATTTGCCACTTTATGCGGACATTTTCCCAGTATCATGGCTGCATACCGGTTGCTGCTATGGACTCTCTTTGATACTCCTACAATTTTCTTATAATCCACCTGAAATTCAATATCATTTTTGGCAAATCCATATTCTTTTTTGGCAATCGCCTGCATGATTTCCAGTGTAATTCCTGCATCTCCCAATACAAGAATTTTCTGGTTTCCTTTGAGCAGTTCGTGTCCTCTTTTTCCTTCTTCTTCGTTCTTCTGCTGCTCCCTTGCCAATGCCTGCTCTTCTTCCTGCTGTTTAAAATCCCGGATATGCAGAATAGTTTCATGATATTCTTCATTTTTCTTTGTCAGTTCCCGGATTACAGATTCACTCTGCTTTTCATTTTTTGAAATAATTTCCAGCAATTCTGAAATATATGCTTCCATTCCCTGGATTTTATCCATAAGAAGCCCAATGGTTATCTCTTCTTCTTCGTTCTGCTGTCTGGTAATTATCTCTTCTGTTATTAGTTCTTCTGCTTCCTCTTTCAGATCTTCTTCCGCACTGTCCTCAGGACTGCTTTCTTCTACTGCCTCAAATATAAAGTTTAATGCCTTGATTTTTCTTGCCATCTCTGAATCGCACGAATCCTGCTCTTCCGGATCTGATGCCTGGACATCTTCATAACCTATATATTTCAGCTTCCTGTCCTGGATTTTCCGATTGTATTTATCAAGAAAACGTCTGTAATTCTGCTCTGTCACAGGAGTCTTCTTATTATAATTTTTTACATAATCTGCAAGGCTGCGGAATGTCCCCGTATAATTTCCAATGTATACGTTTCCGTTTTTATAAAGACATACCATAAGCGGACACTCCTTTGTGTCAAGATACCCGGTATCCAGCCACACATATCTGGAATCCTTCTGTTCTTCCACGGAACTTCCCAGTTTTTCATCGATATAAAATTTTGTCGCTTTCTCATTACAGATAAATTTTTTGATTAACCCTGCATCCGCTCTCCGTCCGGAGGCTTTGTATATTACATCCAATACTTTTTCTATTTCGCTGATAATAATTTTATCCTGAATAATAAGTTCTCCCATATCTTTACCTCTTCTGTATTTCTAAATAAATAGCTTATTCATTATGTTATTCTCCATATCATCTATATTATACAATGTTTCCATGACATCAAATGTCTCCCTTAAGTTTTCTTTTGCATTCCACCAGCCTGTACCGTCTGTAAACCATACAAAAGTAAAACCGTTTATCGTATCCGCCTCCTGCGAAAGCATTTTGTAGCTTCGTGCCGTTTCATTTAATTTTGAACCGCTGCTGGCATAAAAATTCGTCTCAACCGCATATATCATCTGATCTGTCTTTATGACAAAATCAAATCGCTTCGCAGCTTTTCCCTTATTGGACAAAGCAGATAAATCGATATTCCATTTTTTCTCCACATCTTTTAAATACATCTCTTTAAAATAATTTCTGTCTTTTTCAAATCCGGCTTCCTGTATGTATTTTTCCACAAGATCTTCCATGAGATGGCCACCTCTGTTCTTTCTTGCATTTGAATCCAGCCCCGCTTCAACCCCTGTTACATAATCAATCAGATTACCTGTGATATGATTCTGGAGCAAATCAAACAATCCTGTTTTTCGCATAAATTCTTTGTATCTGTCCACATTGTAATTCATCTTCTTAAAATCATACAAAAACTGTCCATCTTCATCCTGTGCATAGATTTTATTTTCCCTTACTGCCAGCAGGAGTGGAATGCATTTCAATGTTTCCGGGTATCTGGTTATGATTTTCTCAAAATCTTCTTCCATATTTTTTGAGCCAACCAGTGCATTTAAAATATTTAATTCTATTTTCCATTCTTCAATATTCCGTATTATTTTAGGAAAATCACTGTAATAATCATAGGTTGCTATACTTGGTTTGAAGGTTGCAATCCACTGTTCAAAATTTCTATTGTTCATCTGTTATTTTCTCCAGTCTTCTCTTTGTCAGTTCCAGATATTCTTCCTCAAAGTCTATTCCGATAAAATTTCTAGTGTTTTTGAGGGCTGCTACCCCGGTTGTGCCTGAACCGCAGAATGGATCAAGAATGATCTGGTTTTCTGTTGTTGATGCAAGTATGATTCTCTCGAGCAGATATTCCGGCTTCTGTGTCGGATGTTTTCCTTCCGTTTTCTCGGATGGTCTGGTCAGAGATCCTGTCCACACATCTTTCATCTGTTTCCCGCCATTTATTTCTTTCATTTTCTGGTAATCAAAAAAATGCCGTGACTTCTTATCATTCTTTTTTGCCCACAAAATGGTTTCTGTAGAATGAGTGAAGCATCGACATGCTAAGTTTGGCGGTGGATTTGTTTTCTGCCATGTTATGTTATTAATTATCTTGAAGCCTTCCTGCTCCAATGCCATACCAATCGAATATATATTGTGTAATGTTCCTGATATCCATATTGTGCCATCCGGCTTTAATACTTTCTTACATAACCTGATCCACTTTCTGTTAAACTTGTGTTTCTCATTCACTCCGGTTCCATTTGCTGAAATTCTGTCCCAGGACCCCTTATTTACAGATACCATTTTTCCCGCCTGGCAGGTAATGCCATCGTTGCTGAGAAAATAAGGCGGATCTGCAAATATCATATCCACAGATTCCGGCTTTATCTTCGTAAGGATCTTAAACGAGTCCCCCAGAACCAGCCCCGCCTGACAAGTTTCATAATAAAACGGTACTTTTTTTATAAATAAGTCTTCCATTTATTTCTGTCATATTCTCCTTTAATAATTGCATATAATAACTTCTTCACCCGTCCGCTTTGATGCATCGGAATTTATCATACGCTTTACACTTACTACGTCGATCCGGTATCCTTTCCCCTGATATAACTGATTAATCAGTTCTGTATTGTGATTTGTCAGCATACAGCAGCAGCCTCGCCCGGTAAGCCTGTCATACAGATCTGCCAGTCTTTTATGGCTTTCAATATCAAATCCTTCTTTTGTATAGGACTCGAAGGAGGTCGGATTGAGCGGTGCGTAGGGACTGTCTATAAAGACAAAATCACCTTCTCCTGCTTCTTTGCAGGCTTCTTCAAAATCACCCTGCGTAATTCTGACTTTCTGCAGATATCCAGATGTTTCCAGAATAAGCTCTCTGTCCACAGATGCTTTCCGGCTGTTATTGTACGGCACGTTAAAGAGTCCTTTTCCATTTACCCTGTATAATCCATTAAAACAATGCTTGTTTATAAAGACAAACAATGCCGCCAGCTCGGTATCATATTCCTGCTTCATCAGCTTGTCATTATACAATTCCCGCATTTCATAATAGTAACTTTTTCCATCTTCCGGCATCTCCTGATCCAGCTTTTCCACTTCTCTTAAAAAATCTTCCGGATTGCCCTGAATCTGTCTGTAGGTATGAACCAGGGCAGTATTAATATCATTAATCCATGCATTTTCCGGCTGTAATTCAAATAATACTGCTCCACCGCCTATGAAGGGTTCATAATAATTATTGTATTGTTCCGGCATTCTTTCTCTTATCTGCTGAAGTAACTGCCGCTTCCCTCCAGCCCATTTTACAAATGGTGCAATATTTGAATTACTCATTTCTCTTCCTCGTCTTTACATCTGCTCTTGTCATCCTATCTATTATACTTGCAAATGACGAATTTTACAATATGCATATGCTATTTTCTGTCTGACACTATTTTCAGAATCTTATGCCCCGCACATTTCTCATAACAAATTCCGCACTTTGTGCATTTTTCCTGATCAATTTTCATCGGACAATGGGTGATTGCACCTGCCGGACAGCATCGGTAACACTGCCTGCAGCCGATACAGCCCACTCCGATGCGGTACTGGTATTCCATAGTGTTTGTTCCTTTCTGGTTGGGGGGATTAAATATTTGTTGTTTCAACCCTAAAATTTTTTCCATTCAATCATTACTATATCTCTCATTCTCCAGCTCTTGAAGCGGTTTTGCCAGTTTACTATATATTTTTTCAATATTATCAGTCACATCTTTTATATACGAACTTTCTCCGTCCATTTCAGCTAAATAATATTTACATTTATCATTTATTTCATGTTTTGCTGCATATACCTCAATAGCATTTAAAAAGTATGGACTATGTGTATTTACCAAAATATGCACTCCAAATTCCTTTTGAATTAACACAATAAGTTCTGCAAAAATCAGCTGCCACTCTGGATGCAGGTGTATTTCCGGTTCATCTAATACTATTGTACTATTAAATTCAATTACTCCATTTGTTAAAAGTGTTTTTAAAATAATAAATGTTTTTAATCCTGTTGACAAATTACGCACATCAAGAACATTTTCATTATTCTTCTTTTTATACCCCCATCCACGTCTTGACTTTACAATATTGCCATCACATACTTCGTTAAGCTTATCATAAATTTTCTCAAATTTATTATTAACAACAATCTCATTTATTACGTTTAGATTTTTTTCACCCATAGATAATTTAGACTTCAAATGCGATCTATGATCTAAATAATTTATACTATTTCTAAATAATTCTATTCTCCTTTGCTCATCTAACACATACGGATCATCAAAATACAACACTTCTGTCTGCAAATCTATTCTACTGCCAATATTATACACTTTATCATCACGAATTGTTATGTCTATCACTTCATCTTTTATCTGCAATTTAATTTCTGCTTCATCTTTAGTAAATATATTGTTAATTTGTCCATTAAATTCTACTTCCAGATTTTTATCCAATACTGTTTTAAAAAATTTTTCATCTGTTATTTGTAATATTTCATAAATATGAGAAATTAATTCTTCTGCATCTTCTATTTGTGCATTTTTTTCAAAATATTCATCATATTGCATAATTGACTTCCAGATTTCATCTTTTAACTGCTCTAACTTTTCAAACTTATTTGCATTATTAATAATGCTATATGCGATCTCTTCAAAATCCACACGCGAAGTCAATCTTGCTGTAGCATTTCTATATATTAATGCTAAAATATTTTCTATGCTTTGAATCTTTTCATTACGTATTTGCACATCAACATTATAAAAGCTATTGAAAATCGAATATAATGATTTTCCAACTGTACTTTTTCCTGTGTTATTTTCACCGGCAATAATGGTAATGCCTTTTATTTCTACGTCTGCACTTTTTAATTTTCCAATATTTTTTAAAAAAATTTTCATTTTATTCTCCCAATAATAGTTTATACCTTATACACTTACCTCTATTTGCTCTTTTTTATTATATATTATACCCTTTCTTTTTTTATTTGACTAGACAAAACTTATATTACTTATATCCTAATAAATCCCATAGAAAAAAATAACGCCAAAGGAATATAAAAACATTCCTTTGACGTAATATTTCGTTTCTGCACTGCCTGTAGCAATCGCGGATATTATCTCTTTGCTTATTGTGATTTATTGATTTTACTTGCATTTCAGCCTCGGTGTGGCTACAATGTGGCTATATTTCATTGATTGCTTTTAACAGTTCTTCAAAGTCTACATAGGTGTATGTCTTTTCTGTCAAATCCAATGCGCCCTCATGACCGACAATCAATTTAATATATGTAGGTCTTACACCTGCCTTTGTAAGTTTTGAAATACAAGTCTTTCTGCAATTATGTGGTGTCAAGTTCTTATCCCAACCAAGCAAGTCAATCATTCTGTCCCAGTAACTATCTCTAAAATTAGCATATGTAAATTTCCTTTTATTATTCGGGTTAATAAGGAAATATCCTTTTTCCCTTTCATTTACAATGCTTTCATAGATGTTTATAACCTTGTCACTAATAGGAACTTGTCTTATGCCTGCGTCTGTCTTACTATCGGTAACATTGAAATACTGGTCTTTCAAATTCATATCTTCTATTTTAAGATTTAAGAACTTACTTATTCGGCAACCATTATACATCAACATAAGCATAATCTCGATAGTTAGCCTTGTATCTTCGTTCTGTTCGTAATACAACTTCCATAAGCGTTCTATCTGTTCATCAGTAAATATCAATGCCTGCCCTTTTCGTGGGCTCTTGCCTATATCAAGCAATTCGCCATAATTCTTACTGACAATATCACACTTAATAGCATACTTATATATTTGTGAAAGACAGTTCTTAACCTTTCTTACTGATTGATAACCTTTTCTATTTCCCAGTAATTCATTTATCATATTTTGCAAGTCATTAAACTTAATATCGATAAACTTCATATTCTTAATTTTATCGGTAATCAGCTTATAAGAAAACTCATAACCCTTGATAGTATCAGATTTCAATGCCTGCACTTTCTTACTGTTCTGCCATTCTTCCCATAAATTAGCAAAAGTAATGTTCTTATACAAAATATTAACTTCATCTTTATTCATATTGTAATTTGTCAAGGCATTTAAGGCTTCTTCCTTTGTTTCAAAGTAGCCTATCGTCTTTTTGTGCTGATGTTTCTTTCCTTGTTCATCAATCTCAATATCCGTAGTAATCCTTGCTATGTACTTCTTCCGTAAGTTCTTTCTATTAACCTTGCTAACACTTCCATATCCGTTAGGTAGTTTCATAATGTCCTCCTTTCGCTGAATAATAAGAAGTAAATTGATATAGTTATTATAACTCCGTAGCCACACTTTGCAAAGTGGGATTTATATAATATTTTATCTAAATATTTCGGTGTTTTTAGGATTAAAAAAGATACTGGCGCTATGTCCAGTATCTATGTATCATTTTACAAATTTGAATTTCTTTAAACAAGCCAACTGTTATCCCATTTTAATTGCTCTGGTCAAAAAATGTAATTCCGTTATATCTTCCAACTGACATTCACTATAACCATTAATAACAAATCCACTTTCAATTTGTCCACCAATATAATCTTCCATAGTGTGTCCATACTCTACCCAATTACTCGAACTATCAAAATCCGCAGAACAATACGGCATTCTATTTACAGCCTTATAATATCCTCCGTTTTCATCATCAATAAAATCACATAAATAATTTATTGGACTTGGTGCCATCATTATAAATATTCCACCATTTTTCAAGACACGATAACATTCTTTAAATACTGGTTTTACATTTGGAACATACATTAACGAAGTAGGGTTTAATATATAATCAAAACTACCATCAGAAAAACGTGACAAATCACACATATTTCCTTTTTCAATTATAATATTTAACTGCTCCACTTCTGCTATTTTTCTGTCTTTCTCTAACATCTTTTCAGAAATGTCTAAAACAGTTACTTCTGCTCCTGCACAAGCAAGCAAAGGTGCCTGCAAGCCCCCTGCTCCTGCTAAACATAAAATCTTTTTTCCTTTTATATCCTTTAGCCAATCTGACGGTATTTCCTTATCAAAAAACTTTATTGTTAGCTTTCCCTCTTTGGCATTCTGCATTTCTTCTGATGTTGCACATGCAGACCAATCTACATTATTTTCTACAAGTTCATTTATATTTCTTTCAACTTGTTCATATACATTCATCATAATAATCCTCCCATAATTTAATGATACTATTATATCAAATTCCACAGATTATACAATCACTTTATCGGTTGCGTTCCTGCTGATTTATTACCTCATATGCCTTATCTCTGTTCTTTCGTTCCAATGCTTCCTTATCTTCGACCAACTTGTTATACTTATCAGCCAACTCATTATATTCCTTAACCATATTGTCAAGTTTCTTGTTTAGTTCCCTGCTTTCTTCTTCCATTTGCTTTTTATATTCCTTTGCACTCAAACCTCCAGTTCTACGGGTTTCGGTTTCTTTGTAACTTTCTACATTAAAACCGTGATTTCGTAACACCATAGGCATTAGTCTATGTATTGATGTTATAAAATCCCTTGTTATCAAAGTTTTACTTGATAATTTCCCATTGTCTATCGGGATAATATCTAAATGTAGGTGTGGAACACCTGCCTCATCTTGCACATGACAACAAGCCATTACTATATTATCAGCCCCAAGCCTTGCACCCATATATTTAATAACTAAATCGTTATATTCATCAAGCCTTTCTATCGGTAATTCCTCAGGATATGAAAATATACATTCACATATCCAGTTTGAAGCTTTTGTAACCCTGCCACCATTTGCAATTACCTTTTTATTTATAATGTCCTTACAATCTTTATAAAGTGATTGCTTCGGTGCAATATAAATACGATTTTCTTTGCTTCGTTCCAAGTCTATATCTGGATTACTGATATAGTTCTTGTTTAATCGTCTGTTATGTTTGTCAATTCCTCCAAGTTGCCCTGCCTTATAGCATTGACAATGAAAACTAAACTTCGCCATAAAATCCCTCCTCTCAAACACAATCAAGAAAATGACAAAATCGCCTATGCTTCTAAAGCTTGCCAAACAATCTTGATTGTGTAAGCCCCTATACTTTCAATATAAATCTTTGCAAGATTTCCCTTTGAAAGTGGGGCTCTTCTTATCTTTCCTCTGTTGTCTTTCTTTCGTATGGTTCTACTTTTGCAAAATCATCATCTGTATCTTCCGAACCTTCCTTTTGACACTCTTCAATTCCCTCTTGTGCTAATGCTTGAATTAGAAAATCAATAGAAGCATTATAAAAAGTGTCATCATCACATTCTATTATCTTTCCCATTTCGTTCCACCTCCCTTATAAAAAGTGTGATTTTTGATCCTACCTCACAAAATCAATTTTTGATAAATCTTGCCCAATCCAGTACCAACACTATCCCCCTCACATCTCGCAAACCCTTATAAATAAAGGATTTTGCAAAATCAATTTTTTATATTCCTCCAAAAAATATCAAAAATTGAAATTTTTTAAATGAAAAAGGCTATACAGAAAGAACACAACCGATTTCTAACTTGCATGCTACTTATGAAACAACAATGTAGTACGTAGTAAAACCATTGAAAAGCTTGAAAAATAGCCGAACAGTGGGCTTGTCTGTTCGGCGTAGTTTTACTGTCGTATGTAGTAAAATTATAGGAGGTATGTATATGCAAGTAAGATTATGTGAAATCGTATCAGATGTAGAACACATCAACATTGAAGAAATTGTAAAGGTATTAGACAATCAAAAACCATTTAAAGATTATGCTTATATCTTGCACGACAAAGATACTTATAATGAAGCTGATGAAACTAAAAATTCCGAACATAAGACAGGAACACCTAAAAAGGCTCATTATCATATTGCAATTAGACTGGAATATGGAACGGATACCAAGTATATTGCTAACTGGTTAGGTATCAAAGAAAACTTTATAAATAAGGTAAAAGGCAAATGGGTTGATATGTTGAAATATCTTACCCACGAAAATGCACCAACTAAATACCAATACACCGAAGACGAAGTAACCAGTAATTACAACTGGAAAGTAGAAAAGACCAAAGCAATCAACAAATCTAATGGTGAAGCAAGAAAATTTCAAATTATAAATGACATTGTAAGTGGTGTTATTCGTGAATTTAACTATCACGAACATATAACCATTGACGAATACGACAGATATAAGAAATCTATCGACAATGCATTTAAATACAGAACCGATATTATAAAGGGGGCAAAAAGAAATATGGAATGTGTTTATATTACTGGAAAAAGTGGAACTGGCAAAAGTACATATGCACAAATGATGTGCGAAGATAAAGGTTATAGTGTATTTGTATCAAGTGGCTCTAATGATGTACTTGACGGATATGCAGGACAAGATTGTATTATTCTTGACGATTTAAGACCAAGTTGTATGGGATTAAGCGACTTATTGAAAATGTTAGACAATAATACGGCTTCTACTGTTAAAAGCCGATACAAAAACAAGGTTTTAGAATGCAAACTAATCATAGTGACATCAGTATTAAAGATTGATGAATTTTTCAATGGTGTATTTAAGGAACAAAAAGAACCAATCGTTCAGTTAAAACGAAGATGTAAATTACATTTGCGTTTTGAACAAGACCATTATTATGCAAGCCTCTTTGATGACAAAAAAGGCGATTACTCCGAAGAATACAAATATGTTAATCCAGTTGCTACAATGTACCCAAAGATAGAACTTACAGATGAACAAAAACTTAATTACATCAACACTTTATTAGTTACTGGTGCTGAACTTACTGGCAAGGCTGAAGCTCCTGCCGAAGAAGATAAAGACCCACTAACAGCCAAAGAACGCTCATTACAAAACAAGGTTGATATGTTGTACCGACACAACGACATACTTATGAATGAATTAGATAGAAAGGGGTAATATTATGACTTATAGATTTTTAATAGAAGATGAATGGGATTATATTGATGATGATTGTATTGATTATGATGATTTAAAAGATTTTTTGAACAAATTAAAACAAGAAGGATACATAGTAGAAAAAGAATGTTTTTCATCAGATTATGGCTGGATTAATATTTAGTGTGGCTAATATGTGGCTATGGTGTGGCTACGACTTTATTTTAGATACTAAACTCGCAATTTTTCAAAATTTCAAGACATAAGAAAAAGCCCCAAAAATCGGGGCTTTTTCGGTATTCTTCAAAAAAATCAATTTTCTTCTTATTATCTCTTTGAGAACTGTGGAGCACGTCTTGCTGCTTTTAAGCCGTACTTCTTTCTTTCCTTCATTCTTGGGTCTCTTGTTAAGAATCCAGCCTTCTTTAAGGTAGGTCTGAAATCTGCATCTGCCTGTAATAAAGCTCTTGATACACCATGTCTGATAGCACCAGCCTGACCTGTGTAACCGCCACCCTTTACATTTACTAATACATCATACTTGTCTACTGTTTCTGTAGCAACTAAAGGCTGACGAACGATAACCTTTAATGTTTCAAGTCCGAAATATTCATCAATGTCTCTTTTATTGATTGTAACCTTGCCTGTACCAGGTACTAAGTAAACTCTGGCAATGCTCTTTTTTCTTCTTCCTGTTCCGTAGAACTTATCGTTAGATTTAGCCATTGTAATTTCCTCCTATCGCCGATTAAAATGTTAAAACTTCTGGTTTCTGAGCTGCATGTGGATGTTCAGCACCAGCGTATACATGAAGCTTTGTATACATCTGTCTTCCTAAAGGTCCCTTTGGAAGCATTCCCTTAACTGCGAGTTCGATTACCTTTTCAGGCTTCTTCTGCATCATTTCTCTTAATGTAGCTTCTTTTAATCCGCCAACATAATCTGAGTGATGATAATACATTTTCTGATCTAACTTCTTACCTGTAACTTTAATCTTATCAGCATTGATAACGATTACATAATCACCTGTATCAACGTGTGGTGTGTACTCCGGTTTGTTCTTTCCTCTTAAAACCTTAGCAACTTCTGAAGCAAGACGACCTAATGTCTGTCCTTCTGCATCAACTACATACCATTTTCTTTCAATTTTTTCTGGACTAGCCATAAAAGTTTTCATTGGTTTTTCCTCCTGTAAACTTTGATTAATAGATATTCTTGGCTTCTGATATTTTTAAAAATAAGAGAAACCCGAACTGCAATGCAGTTCCTCCAACATGTCTGTCCGCCTGTGTAAAACACGGACATCTACGCGAAACGTGAAAACATATCAAAGCGGTAATCAGCCGTTCTGTATGCTGCCACAATTTAGTATTATATCTTAGTTTACCAGTTTTGTCAATCTGTTTTATTAATTTTTCCTCTCATAATCCATGTCTTCATATTCCAGCCGGATTAATGTCAGCCCACAGGCTGCGGCTTTCGGTCCGGCAGCATTCCGGTCTTTTGCTGCGATAATTTCCCGGACATGCTCCGGCGGATAAAATCCAAGTCCTACTTTCATCAGTGTCCCGACAATGATTCTTACCATGTTGTAGAGGAATCCATTTCCACAGATACGGATATATATCATATCGCCTTTCTTGTCCAGTTCCAACGAATATACAGTGCGGACAGTGTTTTCCACCTGGGTTCTCGTGGAACAGAAACTCTTAAAGTCATGCTCCCCGACAATATATTCCGCCGCTTCTTTCATCTTCTCAAAATCAAGCGGCATGTATACAAAATGGGAATACAAACGTTCTGTCGGCATGGCAAACCGCCTGTTTAAAATCTTATATTCATAGGTTTTCCGGCTGTTGCAGAAACGCGGATGGAAATCTCCGGCTACCTCCTTTGATTCCTGTATGCGGATATCCTCCGGCAGTCTCTGGTTTAACGCAAAAGATATTTTATCTGCCGGAATCCTTGTGTCCGTATCAAATACCGCAACATTCCCCAGTGCATGCACTCCGGAATCTGTACGGCTTGCCCCGATGACTGCTATCTTTTCTCCCAGAAGCTCTGTCAGCTTCCTGTTGATGATTTCTTCCACTGTGATTCCATTATCCTGTATCTGCCAGCCATGATAATTCGTCCCATCATATGCTATTCTTAAAAAAACTCGTTTTGACATTTCTTTCCTCGTCTGCTTAAATTAATATCTTTATGGCAGTCATTCCAACCATGTAAAGAAACATAATCAGATATGCCATCTTATCTCTTTTCCGGTAAGTCAGCGGTTTCATCTTTGTTCTTCCGTCACCTCCCCGGTAACATCTTGCTTCCATTGCCATCGCAAGATCCATTGCCCTTCTTACGGATGAAACAATTAATGGAATAAAGATTGGCACAAGACTCTTTGCCCGTTCAATCAGATTGCCATTTTCAAAATCCGCCCCCCTTGCCTTCTGTGCTTTTATGATTTTATCCGTTTCCTCCATAAGAATCGGTATAAATCTCAATGCAATGGTTATCATCATTGCAATTTCATGCACCGGAACATGAATTTTTGTTAAAAATCCACAGGATTTTTCAAGTCCGTCCGCAAGATCTGTCGGAGTCGTTGACAGTGTGAGTACGGTTGACATCATAATCAGAAGAAAAATTCTGATGCATATTTTTAATGCCAGAAGAAGTCCCTGTACGGATATGACGATAATTCCATATTCAAAAAGAATATCCTCTCCCTTCGTAAATAATACGGTAAAGACAACACTGAAAAGCAATAAAAACAGGATTGACTTTATGCCTTTTACAATCTGCCGGAAAGGAACTCTGGTCAGTATTACTATGCCCGTCAGTACTGCTATATTGAGCAGGTAACTAATAAACGTATCATTTATAAATAAAAACAGGGTATAACAGATCACCGCCAGAAGCTTTACTCTGGGGTCCAGCCTGTGTATTATGGAATCTGCAGGATAATATTGTCCCAATGTAATATCTTTCATCGTTGTTCTGCTCCATCTCTGATTCTGTTTATTTCTTTTACAGCTTCCTGTGGTGTAAATATCTCTGTATCCACCGGAAGTCCGTATTCCTTTAATTCTTTCATTATATACATTGCCTGTGGTGCCGCCAGCCCAATCTCCTCCAGCTCCTTATGCCTGCGGAAAATGTCTGCCGGAGTACCATCCATAAGGACCTCTCCTTTATCCATTACAATGATTCTCTGTGCAAATCTTGCCACCTCATCCATGCTGTGTGAAACCAGCAAAATGGTAATGTTCTTCTTACGGTGCAAATCTTCCAGTATGGCCAGAATTTCATCCCTTCCATACGGATCCAGTGCCGCGGTAGGCTCATCCAGAATCAGCACCTCCGGATTCATGGCAAGAACACCGGCAATCGCAGCTTTTCTCTTCTGCCCGCCACTCAATTCAAATGGGGACATTTCATAACATTCTTCCGGAAGGCCGACAAGAGCCAGTGCTTCCCTTGCCTGCTGCTCTGCCTGTTCCCTGTCACAGCCCAGATTTTTCGGTCCAAATGCCACATCCAGCAATACTGTCGTTTCAAAGAGCTGGTACTCCGGATACTGAAATACCAGCCCCACTTTCTTGCGCAAATCACTTAATTTAAAAGATTTTTCGCTGATATCCTGTCCCTTGTACAGAATTTTTCCGGAGGACGGTTTGTTTAAACCGTTTAAATGCTGAATCAGCGTGGATTTACCCGAACCGGTATGTCCGATTACTGCGATAAATTCTCCTTTCCAAATATCCAGACTGACATTTTTTAACGCATGTCTGCGATATACGGTATCCGCAGAATAAATATAATTCACATCACGCAGGGAAAGTATAACTTCGCCTGAATCCTTCTGCTGCCGTGCCTCCCTGTTGTCCTGTTCTGCTTTCGATTCATTTTTCTGCTTCACTCTATGTTCTGTGCCCTTCTCTGCTTTTTCCGGAAGATTCTTTTTTATACTGTCTAACAGTTCTTCTTCGGAAATAATATCATCCGGCATATGCCATCCATACTTTTTCAGGCCATGGGCTATTTCAGTGGAAACCGGCACATCCAGTCCGATTTTCTTCATTTCATCATAATGCGAAAAGACCTCTTTCGGAGTCCCTTGCAAAGCAATCTTACCCTCATTCATAACAAATATTTTATCCGCAAGGGCAGCTTCATTCATATGATGTGTAATCAGAATAATGGTTACTTTTTCTTTTTCATTTAATTCCTTTAAGGTCTGTATTACTTCCTTCCTGCCATGCGGATCCAGCATGGCGGTCGGCTCATCGAGCACGATACAGTCCGGATGCATGGCAAGGACACCGGCAATCGCAACTCTCTGCTTCTGTCCGCCGCTCAGTCTTGACGGGGAATGTTTCCGAAACTCAAGCATTCCGACTTTTCCCAGGGCAGATTCCACCCTTTTCCAGATTTCTTCTGTTTCTACTCCGAGATTTTCCGGTCCGAAACCAACGTCCTCTTCCACAACGGTCTCAATAATCTGATTATCCGGATTTTGGAATACCATTCCTGCACTTTGCCTGATATCCCAAATGTTCCTGGCATCTGCAGTATCTTTTCCATTCACATACAAAATTCCGGAAGTCGGCATTAATATCGCATTGATATGTTTCGCCAGAGTTGATTTCCCAGAGCCATTATGCCCCAGGATCGCTATAAATTCTCCCTTTTCTACATCAAGCGATACCGAATCTACCGCATTTTTTTCTCCCGTAACATTTCCTTCTGCATCTGTATCCACAAATTTATGAATTAAATCTTTGATTTGCACAATTTTTTGCATTGTTTACACCATTACACCTGTCCATCTTCATATGCTTTTACCAGCATTTTTAAATCTTTGATTCGTTCCCTGAGCATTGCACCGGTATCGGTATCGGCAACTCTCACTCTCTCCTTCATGCGCTCCGTAATTTTCATGACCGGAGATACTTTATAATTAATATAGCTGTTCTGTCCTGCAAGCACCCTGTCTTTTGAGGCAATCGTATGCTCCGCAAGTGCGATATGATGGGAATTGAAAATCAGGGTATATCCTGCGATTCCCGTCTTTGTACGATATGCTTTGGAAATTCCCCCATCAATGACGTAGAGCTTTCCATTCGCCTTTACCGGGCTTTCTCCATCTTTTAATTTTACCGGCACATGACCGTTAATAATATGGGACGTATCCGGATTTAAGCCAAATTCACAGAAAATCATATCACAGATTTTCTCGTCATTGCTTAATTTATAATACGGATTGTAAATTTCTTTCCTTGCATCTGTGCCTTCGATAAAATATCCCTCAAATGCTGACATCTTGCTCTTTCCATATACGGAAGAATTTCTTCCGCACCATAAATACCACATGAAATCCACGGCATTTCTGTCTTTTGTATAATATGCATCCTTCACAATCTGATTCATATAATCAAGAAGTGCTTTTCCCTTGTAATAATGTTTTCCATCCAGTGTAATTTCCGTAAATGTTCCGTCCTGGTTCATTGGTATACATCCATGATATAAAAGGTTGGAATTACAACAGGTATACATCGAACCTTTGTTATACAGGAATTCCACATGGCGGTTAAATAATTCCGAATGACGGAATGAAGTTACTAAGGTATACAGGAGTTCCTGCTCTCCTTCCGTCAGTTCCAGCGGTTTCTTTGGATCGATGGTCGGGAATGTAGTATCCTTCAATGGATATTCCACACCTTCAATCGTAACGGTTTTCTTTTCATAATTAATTTTTTTCAGCACATTTCTGTCATCCATTTTATATTCCGGATGACGCTCAATAATCTGTCCTTCCAGCTTAAACTGGATAATGGCGATTGCCTTATGCATCTTGGCTGCCAGCTGGATATCCACGTTATCATAAACATTTTCGTCCAGAAGTTTTGGCGTAAATCCCTTACACTCATCATTTTTGTATACACGGGAAGCGAACATGGATAATGGCCGCATATTAATTCCATATCCATCTTCGAGTACATCAAAATTATTATAACTTACTGCAATCCGGACAACGTTTGCAACCAGTGCAAGGTTTCCGCAGGCTGCTCCCATCCAGGAAATATCATGATTTCCCCACTGGATATCTACATCCGGGAAATTCATGAGTTCGTTCATAATAATGTCGGCTCTCGGTCCTCTGTCAAAAATATCTCCGATAATATGCAGTTTATCCACCGCAAGTCTCTGTGCCAGAATACACAGATGGGTAATAAAATCCGAACCGGAAGTGGAATCAATGATTGAATTAATGATTTCATCATAATATCTCTTTTTATCCATCTCGTCCGTATCTACGTTCAACAGTTCTTCAATCGCATAACCATAATCTGCCGGAAGTTTTTTTCTGACCTTTGACCTGGTGTATTTGGATGAAAGCTCCTTACACAAACGAATCAGACGAAAGATGAGGATTTTCTGCTTCTCATTATCAAGTCCCTGTGCCTGGTACAACTTCAGTGTTTCTTCCGGAAAATAAATCAGATGTGCAAAATTTTCCTGTTCTTCTGCTGTCATGGAATCAGAAAAATAGATCCGGATTTTATCCATAATCGTTCCAGATGCACTTCTGAGCAGATTCAGAAATGCTTCATATTCTCCATGTATATCACTGAAAAAGTATTCTGTTCCCTTTGGAAGACTCATGATCGCCGTCAGATTTATTATTTCACTCTTTGCAGCTGCTGCACTCGGATATTTCTCTGCCAGCAGTTTTAAATATTTCTTATCTAAATTCTTGTCCATATTCCCTCCATATCATATGCCTATATAAGACACTTATCTTTTTTCTATTATATCTGAATCCAGCACATATTGCAAATACTATCCTGCCTTTCCGAGAAAAACAATCAGTAGAATCGAAAAAAGGAACAGGTCTAACACCTGTTCCCGGATATTCTTTCAAATTATACTAATTCAAGTACAACTTCCATTGCTGCATCACCTTTTCTGAGACCGATCTTGATGATTCTTGTGTAACCACCGTTACGATCTGCATACTTAGGAGCGATTTCTGTGAATAACTTGTCTGTTAAATCAACAACCTTTGTATTCTTCTTTCTGCCGGCTGCCTGTGTAGGAACATCCTTTACAGAATAAAGAACTGCCTGCATTTTTCTTCTTGCGTGAAGTCTTGAAGGCTTATCTTTCTTGATTGTCTTTTCAACTGTTTCGTATTTTGTTACTTTCTTTCCGTCAACAACTTCTTTTACTCTCTTGCCATTTTCATCCTTTACAGGAACTTTAGCCTGAACAGTAACTTCTTCAAAGTTGTCTTTCTCTTTTACTGCAAGGGCAATTAAACCTTCAGCTACTTTGCGTACTTCTTTTGCCTTTGCCTCTGTTGTAACAATCTTTCCATTAGCGATTAAGCTTGTTACCTGTGCTCTGATTAATGCTTTTCTCTGTGCAGATGTTCTGCTAAGCTTTCTATTTCCAGCCATTTTAATTTAACCTCCATTTGTGGAACAAATACCCGCACTCTTCGGTCTTATCGGATATCTGCTTTTATATTCCATAAATCATGTATTACCTGCGGTCGATTAGTCATCTCCGCTCTTAAGTGAAAGACCTAATTCTTTCAGCTTATTCAGTACTTCTTCTAAAGACTTACGTCCTAAGTTACGAACCTTCATCATATCATCTGAACTTCTGTTAATCAGTTCTTCTACGGTGTTGATTCCAGCTCTCTTTAAACAGTTATAGGAACGAACGGAAAGTTCCAGTTCGTCAATGTTCATCTCTAATACTCTGTCGATTGGATCTTCTTCTTTCTCTACCATAACATCTACTGTCTTGGCATTTTCAGAAAGATCAATAAACAGATTCAGATGCTCGCTTAAAACCTTTGCTGCAAGGCTTACAGCATCATCCGGAGCCAGTGTACCATTTGTATAAACATCAAGTGTGAGTTTGTCATAATCAGTAATATGACCGACACGCGTATTCTCGATTGCAAGATTTACACGTTCTACCGGTGTATAGATAGAATCTACGGCAATTACTCCGATTGGAAGTTCATCGTTCTTATTTTTATCTGCACTGACATAACCTCTTCCCTTTGTAATGGTCAGCTCCATATATAATTTAGTATCAGCTCCGCCACTAAGTGTTGCGATAACCAAATCAGGATTTAAGATTTCGATATCAGGGTCTGTCTGAATATCCGCTGCTGTGACAACGCCTTCACCGCTGTATTCGATATATGCAACTTTTGGTTCATTTGTGTCGCTGTTGTTCTTAATTGCAAGGTTTTTAATGTTCAGAATAATTTCTGTGACATCTTCTTTTACTCCCGGAATTGAACTGAATTCATGCAGAACGCCATCAATTTTAATCTGGCTTACTGCAGCACCCGGAAGGGATGACAGCATAATTCTTCTTAAAGAATTGCCAAGTGTTGTACCATAACCTCTTTCAAGTGGCTCTACCACAAACTTACCATATCTCTTATCTTCTGAAATCTCTACAATTTCAATATTAGGTTTTTCAAAATCGAACACTATAAAGCCCCTCCTTCTTTGAAATAATCAAAATATCAATCCATATCAAACTTCTTGTTAAGAAAAGATGGCTTGCCCACAAGGCATAGAATGCCCTGCAAGCTGCCAAATTTAAAATCTTATTTTGAATATAATTCGACGATTAACATTTCATCAACCGGTACATCGATGTTTTCTCTTTCCGGTAACTGTTTTACAACACCGCTTAAAGCTTCGTGGTTAGCTTCTAACCATTCAGGAACCATTCTTCCTTCTGTAACTTCAAGGATATCTTTATATCTCTGAGAAGATTTGCTCTTTTCTCTGATTTCGATTGTATCACCAGCTTTTACAAGATAAGAAGGAATATTTACACACTTGCCGTTTACTAAAACGTGCTTGTGGTCAACGATCTGTCTTGCTTCTTTTCTTGTTCTTGCAAGTCCTAAACGGAATACAACATTGTCAAGTCTGCTTTCCAGTAAAATCATAAGGTTTTCACCAGACTGACCTTTCATTTTGGAAGCCTTTGCAAAATAGTTTCTGAAAGGTTTCTCTAAAACGCCATATATGAATTTTGCTTTCTGTTTTTCTCTTAACTGAAGACCATATTCACTGATCTTTCTGTTTGCTCTCTTTAACTCTCTATTTGATTTCTTATCTATTCCTAAGTAGATTGGATCAAGACCAAGTGATCTGCATCTTTTAAGAACAGGAACTCTATTAACTGCCATCTATGTGCACCTCCTATTAGACTCTTCTGCGCTTTGGTGGACGACATCCGTTATGTGGAACCGGGGTAACATCCTTGATACTTGTAACATCAAGTCCGCTTGCTGAAAGCGCACGGATTGCTGCTTCTCTTCCTGAACCTGGACCTTTTACCATAACATCTACTGATTTTAAGCCGTGAACTAAAGCTGCCTTTGTAGCAGTTTCAGCTGCCATCTGAGCTGCATAAGGAGTAGATTTCCTTGAACCTTTAAAACCAAGACCACCAGCACTTGCCCATGATAATGCGTTACCTTCTGTATCTGTAATTGTAACGATTGTGTTATTGGATGATGCCTGAATA
>ERZ773252.245-NODE-245-length-67938-cov-7.440920_pt1 | contig 67938 bp, 57 predicted proteins | sample MGYA00580517_ERZ773252 | MGnify/ENA primary metagenome ERZ773252 (study PRJEB29015, sample SAMEA2737766) | human gut metagenome | biome: human gut; feature: human-associated habitat; material: faeces | place: China | collected 2012 ...
TTGGCACGCAGGCAACCGAGCGTCAGCTCCCGGTATACTGCGTGGAGCGCGGCGATAATAAAATCTCGCTGACCTTCGACGTGGCTTGGGAAAACTCCAACACGCAGGAGCTGATAGATATTCTCGACGAATACGACGCCCGGGCTACTTTCTTCGTGACCGGCGACTGGTGCGACCGCTATCCCGACGACGTTAAAATGTTCGCGGACGCCGGCCACGAGATCCAGAACCACTCGGACGTCCACCCGCACGTTAAGGGTATGAACGTAAACGACCTCATCACCGACACCAAGTCAGCCTCCCAGAAAATAAAGGACATCACCGGCACTGAACCGACCCTCTACCGCGCCCCCTACGGCGAGTACGACGACACCGTGATAACCACGATCGAGGGCATGGGGCTTACAGTTATCCAGTGGGACGTTGAAGCGCTCGATATAGATGGAAAACCGCTCCCGGAGCCAGTTCAGGCAACGGGGGCGGTTTTTTCAGCAAAGCGGGCGCTTTAAAGATATTGATACCCGCGGCGGGGGTTCCGTCCGGGGCTGTTGTGCTTCCTTAAAACTGCGCGGTCATGGAACGCCGCGTCACACGGTCATTTCTGATTTCTTCATGCTGAGAATGTGATTCTTCACGCGGGCTTCTATCTCTTCCTTGGTGAAGTAGTCAAGTATCATCGTACCGCCGAGGATATTCAGATACTTTGAAGCCTCCTGGTAGATGAGCTTGCGCTCCCTGCCGCTGGAAGCGGTATCGCGCTCCAGGTCGTTCAGCGCACTGAGAAGCCCGAGCGCAACAGGTCTGCTGCTCATGTAATTGCTCGAAAATAAGATAAGGGTCTTTCTTGAAAAATCATCTTCGAAATAGTGCGTAAGCTCGAACGGGTCTTTGCGGTCCGGGTCGTAGGTAAGCCTGCCTACCCACCACAGCTTCGCCAGCGTGTTGGTTATCAGCGAACGCCGTCTGCCCTGACCGTAAAAATATCTCGACAGCACGTCCTCTTTGGTTATCTTCTTTGACGAGGAAGCCTCCCAGCGCTTGTTTAAGAACTCCCACATATCGCCGTGGCACATTCCCGCCCACAGCCGTTCATCGGAAGCCTGCGTATCCGTTATGTTCATCATAGCTGAATACAGCGTGATGACGTTCTGCACGTCAGCCTTTCCCTGTTCCTTTTCGGTGCATACAAGGCTGATATCTCCGACGGTGGTCATAAATTCTCCGAAAGGCTCTTCATCGCCGAAAAATTCATATATCCAGTCGTTGACCGGCAGGCGATACTTCTCAAGGTTGCCTTCAACGTTCGCACGCAGGGAAGCCAGTGCGTCATATTTCAGAAAATGCAGCTTCATTGTTCGTCCTCCACGCTGTCGCCAAGCTGTGCCAGAGCAGTTATCGCCTTGTTTACCGGAAGCTCCAGCAGCTTCTGCGCCAGCTCGAATGATTCATAGGTGTCAAGCGTGGTCTGATCCAGCTTCAGCCCCTGCGCGGAGAGCGTTCTTCGTATCGCCCTGAACCAGCGCCGCTGTTCGAAATCCTCCGTGCCGCTGCGCTTAAGCGTTTCGAACACATATATCAGCGCAGGCAGAATAAGTATCGAATGGAACACCGGCAGATACGCCGGTGAATCGGACATCACGCGGTAATTGCTGAAGCTTTCCGCGCACAGCGTGATGGCGATTTTTTCCCCGTCAAGGTCTATTTTCATGCTTTCATCTGAATCCATCGCGCTCCTGCATATCGAGAAAATGGACGGCACCTTTGCCAGCTCGTCGGTCTCCTTGATTATGTCAACGCTGCACTGACCGCCGACCGCAAGTATCCCGCCGCGCTCGACATCAAAGCTGATGTCGCTGTAGTCCGCGTTGAATGCAGGGTTTGTATAGCCGTGTATATCCTGCTTTGCGACTATGAACGCGCACACGGAGACCTTTCCGTTGAGCCGGCTTTCCACGATGTGCCGCGAACAGCTTTCAGAGGAGCATCTGATTATCTCCCGGAATGCGGTGTACGGACACTCTATATGTATCACGAACTCAGCCTGCCCCTCGCCGATAAGCTGCTGCAGCGTGCTGTCCTGCAAATTCAGCGCAAAGTCAAACACGACCTCCCGCGGGCCTTTGCTGATATTCGGCGTGAATGTAAAGCTGCTGCCGGTGTAGTCGTCGTTCGCCGAGGACAGCACCGGATAAGGGTACAGCTTAGATCTGATATCCATACAGCTTCACCTCCATCGAGCTCTGCTCCGCGTAGTCAATAGTGAAATCCACCGACAGCCGCTGACCTGCGGAAAAGCTTCCGAGAATTATTTCGTTGTCCTGGCAGGACAGCTTTTTACCGCTGCTGGCAAGGAACGAATCCCGCACCTTAACGTCAACGGCGCTCTGCTCTCCCGAAAGCTGGAACTGTAAATATCCCCACTGTGCGCTCTTTGACGGCGTGAATATCAGCCGGTACCGGTGCTGTCTGGGGTCGGTCATGAACAGCCTTACACGCATGATGCGCATTTCGATTTTCTTCTTGACGACAGAATCGCTAAACGGGTCCTCAACGCCGACCTGAAAAATATCGGTTCCTTCACCGTCCGTACCTTCACTGTCCCAGTCGCCGAAACCGCCGCCTCCCGGCTCGGAATCATTCCCGCCATCGTCCATGTTCTTGCCGCCGGTGCCGCCGCTGCTTTCACCTTCGGCGATACCCATTCCGCAGTCAGCGGGGGCGCCATCGGAATCCGCATAGTTTTCCGAGCCTTTCTGTCCTGTCTGAATATCCGACATGGCAACGTCAAAATCTTTGGTGACGCTGCTTATGGTCTCGGTTTTATCGCCGCCGTCGGATATGCCCTCGTCGTCCGGCAGGAATTCTCCCATTCCCTCTGCGTCAACCTCCTCGAGAGTGGTCTGCATTCCGTACTGCTGCACTATCTCCTTCAGCCGCCTGGACAGAGCCTGTTTATTTTTCTTCGCGGCGGAGGGTTCGCTGTGGCGCTCTGGCTCCCATGCGTCATGCTGGGGATTCTCCATCTCCCTGAAATACGCGTTTATCTTTTCGTCTTTAAGGATACATACTCCTGCGAAGAATATAGTGCCAGAAATACGATTCTGGTCGAATATCTTCATTCCGCTGCTTCGGCTCATGAGTATCTTGCGGTGCAGGTCCTTCTGAATAAGAAGATGCAGCTCTATCGTGCCCAGATCCTGAAAGCGCTCGCTTATTACTACAGCCTTGTCGGAAGTCATCGCCTGATAATAGTTGAATACTTCCGGAATGACCTCGCGGTATTTTTCCACGAGCGCCGGGAGGGTCTCAGAAGATATCTCGGTATCGCCCACGCTTACCACCAGATCGTTCTGGAAAACGGATATCAGGAATTCCGAAAGCACCGACCTGATGATATCGTCCTGCCAGTTCTTCCCCTCGGAGAACGCGGCGATGAACACATCGGTGCCGCTTGTCCGGCGGCGGAATTTACGATCGAGGGATATGCACTCCGGTATGGCTGCATTTTTTCTGGTTTCGCCGTAGAACCCCATGCCGGCGGTCATGCTGTCCGAGTCCAGACCGAGGAAGTTTTTCTGCCGGAAGGAGACCAGCCGTGCAACTCCCTGGAACGCTTTCAGTCCTTTGTTGTCCAGCGTTGAGTAGAAAACGGTGCGGAAATCCGAGCAGGCGAACGGAGCAGATTTCCCGATGCCGAAGCTGCCGCCGGACGAGCCGCCCTTCGACGAAACTCCGGAAGCCTTTACAAGATTCTGCCACGGGGAGTTATATTCCTTGTCCGAACCGGTAAGTCCGGTTGTGTTGAAGTCGCTTATGCGAAGCATGGGTATCCTGTCCGATTCGGAACGTTTCAGCGCCCTGGTGAAGAAATCCACGGTTTTCTTATTGCCCTGCTCCTTCCAGAAGCTGCGGCAGGATTTAAAAGCGTCCCTGAGAGAATCGAACTGCTTTATATCGCCGGGCGAAATGTATGACAAAGAAAATTCGACCCTGACCGGCTTGCCGGGATCCAGCCTTGCGTCGAGGGAATTCTGGCATATCTCCCTTGCGAGGGAACGGCAGGGCGAGCCTTTGAAAGTCTCTATCCCGGCTTCTCCGATACCGCTCAGCGTGCCGAAATTGTTGCCGGGAAAGTTCCAGTCGATGCTCATTATCTCAACTCCTGACATAAATGGTGTGCTTATATTTTAACACATAATATACCATATTTCAATATATTTTTGCAAAAATAACAGGGTTCTGTGGAAAAACCTCCGGCGGTCTGACAGGCGAAAATGCAGACGCACCTATAATGATATAGCGGTGGTATTTAAAACAGCTTGACAAGAAAATATAAAAAGGAGTATAATTAAATGAGGTAATGTTTCTTGCCATAATAAACGACAGACATGCGGCTTAACACCGCAGTAACCGCTTTGCATTTTGCGTCAGGGGGCTATGATGAGAGAATTAGAATATCCTTTTGATCCTGGTTATATAATGAAAAAAAGGCGCTCGATAAAAAAAGAGCTGTTGAAAACCGACAAACCGTTTGTTGAAAAACGAATTGCTGTTCTCGGCGGATCGACTACGCACGATATAATTGATATACTGGAACTTTTTCTGCTGAACTATGGAATCAGACCGACATTTTACGAGTCGGAGTTCAATCAGTACTGGCAGGACGCGATGTTCGACAATCCAAAGCTTGACGAGTTCAAGCCGGAAATAATCTTTATACATACATCGTTCAGGAACATCACAGAGCTTCCGACTATTTCCGATGACGCGGCAGCGATCAGCGATAAGCTCGACAGGCAGTATGAGCATTTCCGTGTAATGTGGGAAAAGCTGTTCAGCAAATTCGGAGCGGTCATAATTCAAAACAACTTTGAAATGCCCTTCTATCGTCTGATGGGCAACAAGGAAGCTTCAGACCTGCACGGTTCGATCAACTTCGCGGCTTCCCTGAACATGAAATTCTATGAATATGCACAGAAAAACAAGAATTTCTTCATAAACGATATAAACTACCTGTCTGCCGACTACGGACTGTCAAAATGGGCAGATCCTTTTGTGTGGCACATGTATAAATACATTCTGGATCTGAATGCCATTCCGCAGTTTTCGCTCAATCTTGCGAATATCATAAAGTCGCTGCTGGGCAAGAACAAAAAGGCGTTCGTTCTCGACCTTGACAACACGCTCTGGGGCGGTGTTGTCGGTGATGACGGCGTCGAGGGCATCGAAATAGGTCATGAAACGTCGATGGGGCAGGTGTTCAGCGAGTTCCAGAAGTACCTTCTTGACCACAAACAGCTTGGCGTAATGCTCAACGTATGCTCAAAGAACGACCACGAGAACGCTATCGCCGGTCTGAACCACCCTGCCGCGACATTGAAGCCCGACGACTTCATAATCATTAAGGCGAACTGGCTCAATAAAGATGAAAATGTAATGCAGATCGCCAGGGAGCTGAATATTCTCCCTGACAGCCTTGTCTTTGTTGACGACAATCCCGCAGAGAGAGGCATTGTGCGTGAAAATGTTCCCGGCATTGCTGTACCGGAAATCGGTAAGGTGGAACAATATATCACAAATATCGACAGGAATGGGTATTTCGAGGTAACTAACCTTTCCGAAGATGATATAAAGCGAAATGAAATGTATAAGGCGAATGTTGAACGCGCTAAGCTGGAAAGCACATTCACGAATTATACGGATTACCTGCTTTCGCTGAACATGACGGCAGTTATCAAGGATTTTGATGATGTGTATATCCAGCGTATCGCACAGCTTACCAACAAATCAAATCAGTTCAACCTCACGACAAAGCGGTTTACACAGGCTGAAATGGAAGCGGTCATGGCAGACGACAGATACATTCGTCTGTATGGAAAGCTGGAGGATAAGTACGGCGATAACGGTGTGATCACCGTCGTTCTGGGACGAAAAGAGGATACTGTTCTTCATATCGAACTCTGGTTGATGAGCTGCCGTGTGCTCAAGCGCGACATGGAGCTAGCCATGCTCGACAGCCTTGTTGAACAGGCAAAGAAACAGGGCATAAAAACACTTAGAGGCTATTATTTCAAGACACCCAAAAACAACATGGTCAGGGAATTTTACGGCGCCCTTGGTTTCACGAAAATCAGTGAACAGGAAAACGGCGATTCTGAATGGGAACTTGAAATTGATAACTACGAAAACAAAAATAAAGTAATTAAGGTGGTAACAAACAATGAACAGAACTGAAATTTTAGAGAAACTCAACGAAGTATTCCACGATGTCTTTGACAATAACGATATCGTTGTGACTGAACAGACCAATGCAAATGATATCGAAGAATGGGACAGCCTGATTCACATTACACTTATATCGGCGGTCGAAGATGAGTTTGACGTTTCCTTCGACATGAAAACGGTCGTTTCCATGAAGAACGTAGGAGATATGATCGACGCAATAGAGGAACAGATATAACTGTATCTGCATAAATCCTGATGATCTGGCTGGTATTGAGGTGTTATACAGGTAATGATATTTACATCGTTTGAGTTCATCGCTTTTTTCCTTATCGTGCTGATAGGGTATTATCTGATCTTTCCAAATTTAAGATGGATATGGCTGTTAGCGGCCAGCTTTTATTTCTACACTAAGGCGTCGCCGCATTTTTTGCCGTATATTCTGTCGTCTGTCGCCGTTATATTTGCTTCGTCCAGAATGATCGGGTACTTGGATTCCCGTAAAGCAAGCTATTTTCAGAAAAACGAACTTACAAAGGACGAAAAGAAAGCCTACAATAAGCGCTGCACGAGAAACAAGAAAATATTCTGCGCGGCAGGAATTATCCTCAATGTGGGAATGCTCGCCTTCACAAAGTATTTCAATTTTGTGGGGGAGAGCGTTTCAGCCATTACAGGAGGTACATTTACCGCGCTTGATATCATCGTCCCTCTTGGAATTTCCTTTTACACTTTCCAATCTACGGGGTATCTCATCGATGTATACCGCGGAATGTATGAGCCGCAGAAAAATCCGATGAAATATGCGCTGTTTATTTTATTCTTCCCCCAGATCATGCAGGGACCCATCGGCAGATACAACGACCTCGCACCGCAGCTTTTTGAGCCCTGCAAGTTTGACTACGACAGGCTTAAGTCCGGGCTTGTGAGAATGCTGTGGGGCTTCTTCAAGAAGATGGTCATAGCGGACAGAGCCGCGCTGCTTGTGAACACGGTGTTTGACAACTGGAAACCATATAGCGGCGCTGTTATTTGGGCCGCGGTTTTTCTCTATGCCGTTCAGCTTTATGCGGATTTCTCCGGATACATGGATATCGCACTTGGCGCAGGTGAAGCCCTGGGTATCAGGCTGTCTGAAAACTTCCGCACGCCATATTTTTCAAAATCCACTGCCGAATTCTGGCGCAGATGGCATATCACCCTCGGAACATGGTTCAGGGACTACCTGTTTTACCCGATAATCAGGACAAAACTGTTCCAGAAAGTTGCCAAGAGCAAAAAGCTCCCCAAGTTTGTAAAGACAAATCTTCCGACTATAGCCGGACTGGCTGTGGTGTGGCTAATAACCGGCATATGGCATGGCGCTGACTGGCACTATGCTGCATGGGGTATCTACTACGGAATGATCATCATTGCGTCCTCGCTCCTCGCGCCGGTCTATGAAAAACTCACAAAGCTGCTGAGAATAAAGACGGACTGCTTTAGCTATAAACTGTTCCAGATAGTTAGAACCTTTCTGATCGTGCTCGTTGGTTACGTCCTGTTCAGAGGAAACGGACTGATGGCAGCACTTAAAATGATAAAGAGCATGTTCACAGTCTTTAACCCGTGGGTATTCACAGACGGAACACTATTGACGCTCGGTCTAGACGCTGCAAACTGGAATGTGCTGATCCTTTCAATGCTGATTCTTCTTGCGGTCAGCATCGCCAACGAAAACGGTATAAATGTCCGCGAAAAGATAGCCCGTCAGAATATCATTCTCCAGTGGATATGCTATCTTGCCGGAATTTTTGCAGTACTTATTTTTGGAATTTACGGTCCTGGCTACGATGTTTCTTCTTTCTTGTATTTCAATTTCTAAACCAGTAAGTTGCGGAGGAAAAGTATGCTGAAAAAAGCTATTATTACATCAGCAAAAATAGTGACCTTTCTGCTGATAACATTTTTGATTCTCTCGGGTATAACTGAAATATTCAAGTATAAATCTACTGAAACGGTTTCCAGAACTTATTACTGCTACCCTGGCAACACATTTGACGTAATATTTTTAGGCTCCTCTGTAATGAAAAATGACGTATATCCGATGCAGCTCTACTCCGAACAGGGAATATCATCGTATAATCTGGGGTGCGGTTCACAGTCGCTGGCATCGTCCTATTGGCTTGCTAAACAGGCTATCCGTCAGCACAAGCCGAAACTTATTGTTTTGGACTGCGTTTTCAGTTATCTGGATACTGCTTACCTTTCTGACGAACATCTCCATTATGTGACAGATGTGTTGAGCTATCCGGAAAAATTCGAGCTTGTCAATGAGATCGTTCCGGAAGATCAGAGATCAAATTACCTTTTCGAACTGGCGGTTTATCACAATCGTTTTTCGTCCTTGAACAAAGCTGACTTTTTTACCGAAAACAATTGCGACTACGGAGCGAAAGTTCATAGTTGGGAAGGTGCATTTGACGCAAATTATGACGTAATAACCGAATCGTCAAAAATACCTTCGATTTCAGAAGAGTACTTGATCAAAATAATTGAGCTTTGCAAAGAAAATAACATCGAACTTCTGCTGACTGTTATGCCTATGGATTATTATCAGCAGGGAACGAGCATGGATATGGTCGAGTGCCAGAAAAATTATAATTACATTTCTGAGATCGCTGATAAATATAATTTGAAATATCTGAATTTCATGTATCATACAACCGAAACCAGTTTGGATCCACAAAGGGATTATGACGGCGGCAGACACCTCAATTATTTTGGCGCGACTAAACTGACAAAATATCTTGGAGAGTACATAAAAAGCAACTATGAACTGCCGGATGTGCGTACCAACTCTAAATATGATTTTATGAAGACCGATAACGACATATTCAATGAATATTGTTATAAACAAGTCATAAAGCAAACGCGTCTTATAGAACATTATCTTCAGGCGCTAAAAGGATTGGCAGATACTGAAAAATACACAATGGTGTTTTCAGTAAGGGACATCCAGGGATATTCTCTTACTCAGGAACAAGCGGATCTGCTGAAAGCTCTCGGATTCGATAATGCCGATACGCTTTTAGAGCATGAATACCACAGCTTTGTCGGCGTGATAGATGGCAAAACCGTTGTCGCGCAGAATATTGGAAACGGCGACAATGGCGATGGCAATACTAAATACCACGGCATGCTCAACGACATGAATATTTCCGTTACCAGCCAGACTTTACACGGTGGAAATACCTCGTCGATAAGCGTATCCGGAAAAGAGTATTCCAAGAACATGCGTGGTTTCAATATAGTTGTCGTTGATAATACGACCGGAAAGGTCATAGATTCTGTTGCATTTGACACACATGTGCCTGAATTTACATGCACAAGATAAAAAGGCTGTTGCTGTGGATTTACCGACAATTATATTGTAACAGAAAGAAGTTAAAAGCTAACCAGCAGAACAAAGCGGCGTGTATCCGTACATGCCGCTTTTTATTCTATAGTGAATCCCCGGCGCGCTAGCCCCGGGGATACTGTTTATTTTCTTACCAGCATCTTCAGCTTTTCCTATACCACAGAAAAGGCTGCTTCCCTTCTTTTTCGGAATGCAGCCTTTCCTTTATTCCGCTTATACTGCCAAGTATCTCGCCGCGTGGGATGACGCCATGTACATGAACTGCGAAATAAAGCGCGGGCAGTGCTGCACGACTGTAAAAGAACTGTCTGCAATCAATCAGCGAACGCTCCAACAGACCCGCACGGTGCTGAACCGCCTCGTTTCAACAAACGACATAACGATCGAAGCGCCCCCGCAGTTCTGCATTTTAACGCTGACGAACTACGACGAGCTGCAGCCGGTCGGCAAACCGCCTGCGGATAGTTTCTCTGACCGCCCGACCCTTGCCGTTGGAGAGTTCCACCATCTTAGGACATACTGTGGTCCTGCCTCTTCAATGACGAAATCGTCGAGGTCGGTGTTTATATCGTCCGTAACAAGCACAGCGATATCATCGAAGGATATCAGGCCGCTGCTCCACCAGCCCTTCTGACTGCCGTTCTTCAAATAGAGCCACACTCCATAGGTGAGATGACCTCGCATTCGTCGCCCGTCGGGCTGTCCCTGCGATCGTCCTGAGGATCCTGCCCGCGCCGCAGAACAATTCTCTGCCGTCCTCGAACCGGTAAGATTATACAATCCTTTTTCCGGCTGGGGATGTTGATTCGCACGTTTTGGCTTTCAGGCTTTTAATACTCAGTGTCATTTTCGGTCAGGCTGTCATAGTCGGGAAAAAACGCCTGTTCTGTAAGACCGGCGTTTCATATTTTATAGCTGCCGGAATATACGGGGCATGTTGTTCTGTGACAACTCTGCGCCTGTATGGATTTCTGCATTCACCGCTTGACAACAAGAACAGAATGTAATATAATTAAAATGGTAATTATATTTGAAACTGCCGGGGGGAACGTAAAGTGAAATTCATAGACAACGATGGAATGATAACTGCAAACCGCATGAGCGAAGCGCAGTCAAAGCTGGCGCAGGCTTCAAGGCGGCTCAGCTCCGGGTACCGCGTGAACTCCGCAGCCGACGACGCGGCAGGGCTTGCGATTTCCGAGAAGCTCCGCGCCATCGACCGCGGTCTGCGGCAGGGTCAGCGCAACATAAACGACGGCATCAGCTACCTCGACACCGTGGACGGCTGCGCGCAGGAACTCCACGATATGCTCCACCGCATGAAGGAGCTTGCCGTGGAGGCTTCAAACGACACCCTGAGCCGCCTCGACCGCGAGGCGATCGACCTCGAGTATCAGCAGCTCATCGACGAGATGGATCAGATCACGGATTCTGCGGAGTTCAACGGCATACCCCTGTTCGAAAAGCACCTCCCGGAATACGAAAATGACGCGGGAAGCCTTTCTCACGAGGGCTGGGTCACTATAGACGGCACAAACTCCCCGCTTATAATCGGCGTCAGCAAGGACGGCGCGGACTATGAATGCACGGTCAATATCCCCGCGGGGACCTACACGGTCGAGGAGATCGCCGACAAAATAGACGACGAACTGTGGGAGCAGGATCTTTCGCTCATAGTCGGCGTCAACGAGGACAAGCAGCTCACCATGCAGTGCGAGGGCGGGAAGATAAACTACATAGCCGGAAACGGCGCGTCGCTGTTCTATGATAAGGTGACAGGCAATTCCAACGGCTACCTGCTGGGCGTTACTAATTTCGTGACCCCGGACATCAGGCTGGATATAAAGCCGGGCAAGAATGACGTTATCGAGTTCCGGCTGGGCAATACCGACGACACGAAATATTCCATAAAGATAGATCAGGGAAAGTATACCCGCGATGAGCTTGTCGCGAAGATGAACGAGAAATTCCAGAACGCCGGGCTCCCCTGCAAGATGGAAGCGGTCGCGGAAACCGTCAGCGGCAGAAACGTCATCGGAATAAAGAGCGATATGACCATGACCGGACTTTCCGGCAACTTCCTGATGATAGACCACATCAGTTCTCCTATCTACGATATCTGCAAATACAGCGACCTTGTGAACAGCGAAGCGGTGCTGACCGGAACGCGGCAGATTCCGGCAGGGCAGGAGATAGAGCGCGGCAGGAACGACTATTTCGTACTTGACGCAGGCTGGTACGACAGCGACGGAAAACCCCATCAGGAGAAGCTGCGCATTGACCTGCTCGACCCGGGCGAGGATCTCCGCACCTACTCCAGCGCGGACGCCATCGCCGACCGCATACGCGAAAAGCTCGCGGAGTACGGCTGCCCTATAGAGGTCAAAACGGTGAACGGCGCGCTCAGGCTCAGCACGCTCCAGTACGGCAGCGAGTGCCGTGTGAAGCTGGACAAGACGGACGTACCGAGCAGCTATATGGTGTACGACCTCTTCGACAACGCAGCGCTGTCTGTGCTGAAACCCGGAAAGGAGCGCTCGGAATACACTCCCGCTTCGCTGAAGTGCTGCAAGAAGCTTGACGCAGGCATAGTCATACCCCAAAACATGAACACCCTCGCGTTCAAGATAACCACCGACCCGGCCGGAACCATTGCCGGCGGCGACCTGACTTTCGACATACCCGCGGGGACTTATTCCCGCTCACAGCTCCAGACGAAGCTCAACGACCTGCTCGCCGCGAATTATCCGCAGCTTAAGGACAAGCTGTATTTCACTGTCGGTGACACGCTTTCCGTCAGCGCTAACGGCTCTGACGGCTGGGAGATAACCGGCATACAGTCCTATAAGGATATAACGAAAAGCCCCGCGAACAGATATCTTGTAGACGGCACGAATTACTACGACAATATAGACGGCTCCCGACCCTCCGACCAGGAGCAGACCCTGGTATCCTACACCAACACCGACCCCTCCGGAAAGAGCACGGTAAACCGCACGGCGGGCGAATCCATTCCTGCGGTGGAGTATAAGGACGGGTACGTTTCTTCCACGCAGCAGCAGTCGGACAAGCTGCTTTCATACGGAAACGCTTCCCCCAGCAGCACCCCAGGCACTACCTACAAGGATCCCGGCTATGAAAGCGAACTCGGAAGCGAACACACTCATCACACCCCCGCCTACAGCACGCTGAACAACGTCCTCACACAGTTCACCGAAGCGGGAACTTCGCTGCGGGACACCACGCTCAGCTTCGACCTTACCGACAAGGACGGCAGGAAAAACTCCTACTCCGTCACGATACCAAAGGGTTCCACGGCGGAACAGGCTGTCGGGAAAATAAACAGGGAGCTGAAAGATGTTGTCTCCGCTTCGGCGGACGGCAGCAGCCTGAAGCTGAAATCTAAGGCTGAGGGCGAAGATGTTGAGTTCAGCAATTTCTCCGGCAATATGATGCAGTACGCGAAGAAAAGCAGCCTTGCCGGGAGATCCGGCGCGGTCATTGACGGCGATACTGTATACGTTCCGTCAACGCTCACCCTCAGCAAGGCTTCCTCGCATATCCCGCTCACCGTGGACAGCACCAACGACCGGCTGGCGTTCACCCTCGGCGGCAAAAGCTATGACCTCAGGCTGGAAAACCGCGCTTACGGCAGCCTTTCCGACCTCGCCGCGGAGATAATCGCGAAGATGGCGGCGGCAAACGGCGGTTCAACAGCCGGGGTGAAGGTCAGCGGGGACTCGCTTGTTTTCACTGGCGCGCCGAAGGACGCAGGCGGAAGCAGCTTCTCAGCCTCCAGCACCTGCCCGCTGAACAAGCAGAAAATAACCCATGACGTTATAAATTCGCCCTATTACAATCCGGCGACAGGTAACGCGGAGACCCCGGCGAAGATAGCGCTTTCCTCGGTGGACAGCCACCTGCCGCTCACCATCGACAGCTCCGGCAGCAGCAATAACTACATCACGATAGACTACACCTACCCCAAAAACAGCACGGTATCCGGAATCATCACCAACAGACTCACGATCATGATCCCCGATGGAACGTACACCAGCGGGGCGGACCTCGCCAGCGCCATAAACTCCGCGATAGACATGGACGCTTCGCTCAAAGGGAAGATAACTGCGGACTATGGCAGCGGCGGGCTGACGTTTACGTCCGTTCAGCGCGGAAAGGGCTGCAGCTTCAGCAATCTTACCACTACTTCAAACATCGAGAAATACAAGAAAACAAACACCGCCGCAGGCGGAACAGCCGTTCCGGGTGAGAACAAGCTGAAATTCCCGGCTTATATCAGGAACAGCAAGTTCTCCACGCTTTTCGGCGGCGACGGCGTTGAGATAAACGACCTGAACGATACCGTGTCCATAAACGTCAATGGAACGGACTATAAGTTCAAGCTCGCGCACGGCTCTTACAGCGGCAGCGACGGGCAGAACAGACTTGCCGGTCAGATAAGGGACGGTTTAAACGGCTCCGGCGTGACGGTGGACGCCAGCGGTTCAGAGCTGAAGCTCACCACCTCGAATGTCGGCGCGGGAGCTTCCGTTTCGCTGAACGCTGACAATACCTCGCCGATTTTCAAGCGCGCGGAGACCTGCAATTCCCCCAGGCCAACCTACCGGAAATATACCCCGGCGTATATAATCGGCAGAGCGACAGTCGGCAATATCGAGATAAAGGACTATTTCAGCGAGATGACGTTCGACTACGCCAACAACGGACTCAGCCAGACCCTCACCGTGTCCGTCCCCGAGGGAAGCTACACCGCCGACGCTCTCGCCGCCGCCATACAAGCCAGCATTGACGGGCAGATAGGCGCAGGTCAGCTTGAGGTCGGGGTTTCATCAGGGAAGCTGTCGATAACCGCAAAAGTGGTCGGCGGCGACCAGAGAATGGGGAATTTCTCCGGCAGGCTGTTCAACAGGGTGTTCCAGGACGTGAACTATACCCTGCTGAATCTCCATACCGAAAAGGCAGGCACCACCGCAGGCTCTGCGATGTCCTATATCATCGGCAGGAATACGATCCAGCCGGAAACAGCGGACGAGATAAAGAGCGGAAAGAACGTGCTGATATACGCCGGGCTTAACGACGAGCTGAAATTCGATTTCACCTATCAGGGGCATACCTACGAAGTCGGGTTCAATATCCCAGAAGGGGCGTACTATCCCGACGAGATAGCCGCCGCGATACAGACCGCCGGGCGCGAGGCGATGGGTAAGATGACCGATGTCAACGGCGACCCGCTCCCCGCCAAGAACTTCCACGCAACGATAGGTCTGAGCGCGATAGGAGTCAGCGAAAATTCAACGGGTATCGACAATTCCGACAAGCTGATACTCAGCTATATCGTCCCGGACAACGGAACGGTGAAGCAGGTGGACGCGATAATAGACGGCGTGCGCGGAAACTCGGCGTACAGGCTTTTCTATGACGCCACCCAGTCGCCGAGGCCGTCGAGGATAATCGGAAAATCCGACCTTTCCGGCGGCGTGACGATAATCTCCGGGCAGAACGACGAGCTTACGTTCGAGCTGGACGGCGTTCCGCTGACGGTGAAGATACCCGCGGGGACTTACGATTCCCGTTCGGTATCCGAGGCGCTGAACAAGGAGCTGGAGGCGATACCCTGTCTTGTCCGGGCGGTGGACAACAACGGAAATCTGATGTTCTACACCACGGAAAACGGCGCGTACGACATAGACAAATTCACTGGCAGCGCTTCTGACGAGCTGTTCTACGGCGCGGACAAGCGCGACGACGACAACGAGATAGGCATTCATTACGGCAGGCGCACGAACAGCTACATCTGGTACGACAAGACGCGCGCGGACGAACACCTCATGCGTATCAACACCACCGGCGTGACTACGGTCGACCGCGCGCTGAAAGCGATAAACCGCCTTGATTACGCCAACGACTACCTCTTGAAGTGGCGGGCGGTATCCGGCGCGCAGCGCAACCGTTCCGAGCACGCGTACAGCGTCAACGCTGCCACGGTGGAGAACCTTGAGAGCGCGGAATCCGGCATTCGCGACGCGGATATTGCGGAGGAGGTAAAAGCCGCCGCCAAGCAGAAGCTCATAATGCAGGCGCAGGGGTACATCATGTCAAAGCAGAAGGAGAACAGCCAGTCTGTTCTGGATATCATGGCGTGACGGAGGAATGCTGCGCAGTTCCGGCGAACCACACCCGCGCAGCAATGCCGATTTCCAACGGTATCCACAAAACCAGTTCACAAAACCGGATATAAATGAATCCGCTCCCGGAGCCAGTTCAGGCAATGGGAGCGGCTTTTATCTGATATGAACAGCATGATATCAGGCTGTGCATTCGGAAGCAACCGTTGAACAGATTACAGATTCACAAGCAAACCGCCCAGAGCCAAAAGCCCGGGGCGGTTTCCGCATATCAAAAAATCCAGGAAGCGTTTATTATCCGACTGCCCTTCTGAGGACAGCCGCCGCGTCGGAAGCGTTGACCGTTCCGTCGCCGTTGATGTCGGCCGCCGCGAGGTTTGCGCCTGCGGAAATTCCGACTGCGTACTTCAGTATCTCGGAGGCGTCGAGCGCGTTCAGGATACCGTCGTTGTTCATGTCGCCGGGAAGCGCGCTGAGTTCGCTCAGCATTACGGCGTAGCCGCCCTTGCCGTCAATGCCGGGGACTGTCGACTTTCCGGTGCTGTCGAGCTTTGCACAGCCCATGAATACCAGCTTCCCGTCCGCTGACTTGTACAGGTTCGCGAACCTGCCCGCAAAATCAGCCTTGAAGCATACTGCAATGCCTGCGGGGATATCCGCGCTGCTTACCGTGAACTGAACGCCCTCTGTTCCGGCAAGTCCGCCGGTCTTGAGCTTCTGGGTCGGGATAAGCGTGAGGTCGACCGCCGCCGCATTCTTTATCTGCGAGCCGTTGATAACCCAGCTCTTTAAGCTGTCGACAACAAAGACTGCCTTTATCTTCTTGTCAGCGACAGCCTTCATCACCTCTGCGGGAACGGTGTAGTTTCCGTTCAGGCTGATGGTTACTGTACCGCCCTCTGCAAGCTTAGCTATTGAACCTGCGATGTCTGCCCAGCTTGTTTCCTTGCCGTTGAAAGCAGGCTTGGTTTCCTCCGTCTTAGCGGAGGACGGTCTTGACGAACCGCCGGAAGAACCACTGGAAGAGCCGCCGGAGGTACCGGACTTTTTAGTGAACACAGCAGTTACGATGTCGCTTGCAGCCGCGTCAGCGCTTACCGCGAACGCCTTTACAGTCGCGGAAGCAGTCAGCGTGAAGCTTCCGGCGTACTTAGTGGAATCCACGGTGGGCGTAGAGCCGTCGGTGGTGTAGTAGATCACCGCGTCCGGAGCTGCGCAGGTGATGGTAACGGTCTGCGAGCCTGTGAACGTTCCGCCGTTCGGAGAGATCACCGGAGCCGCGGTCTTTTCAGCCTTGAAAGTTTCCTCTTCCATTATGTAGCCGCAGATGGTGCACGCCTTGTAGCGGTGGCCGTCCTCGGCAGCCGCTGCCTCGACATCGGTTATCCAGTCGCCGGCGATATGTGATTCGGGCTCGGTGGTCTTTCCGCAGGCGCACTCGTGCCAGTGACCGGACTTATCGTTAGCCCAGCTCTCGCTGAATACGCAGGTGTGCTCCTCGTCAGCCACGAACGCGTATACGCTGAAATGCTCGAGGTATACAACGTAGCTGTCCTCCCTCTGCTTGCCAGGGATAAGCTCCTTTGTGCCGTCGTCAAGCAGGCGGTAGCAGTAGAACGTCTTGCCGCGGTGCCCCTTCGGTATCGGGATAACTACCTCGACAAGCCCGTCGTAGCCGTTGGAGTAGTCCTTGTCGCCGTTTATCAGCGTGAGGTCGAGCAGGCTGTACTTCTTGTTAGCGGAAATTTCAGTTCCGAGAGCTTCCTCCGCGCGCTTTATGCCCTCCTCGTCGTATATCTCCTTCGCCTTTACCTTTACCTTGCTGAGGTCAAGACCTACGCCCGCTTCGCTCTTGTCCTTCATATTGAATGCGGGGGTCGCGATTATCGTGGTTATCTTTTCGTCCTCGGGAGTATCGGGGTTGGTTTCTACCTCGCTCTCCTTGGCGTTGTCCTTGTCGAAGGGCTTGTTGTCCTCGCTCGCCTCGCCTATGCAGATGAACGGGATATCGTGCCTTATAGCGTAGAAGTTCACTGCGGAATCCTTGTAGCCGCGCAGGCTGAAGCCGCTCATCTTCTGGTCGGCGTAAGCGAAGCCGAACGCCTGATTGCCGATGTTCGTCACGGACTGCGGAACAGTCAGCGTCTTTATGCCGTTGCAGCCGCGGAACGCCCAGTAGCCGACGTAGTTCACGCCGTCGCGGATAGCAACGTCGGTCAGCTTGCTGCATTCTGCGAACGCCTCGAAGCCGATGAAATCGAGGTTGCCGAGTATCGTCACGGAATCCAGCCCCAGCGCGCCGTAGAACGCCGCGTCGCCGATGTGGTTCACGGTAGCGGGGACGGTGTATCCGCCCTGGATACCGCCGGGGTACGCCACGAGCTCCTTCATATCCTTAGTGAACAGCACGCCGTTCACGGATACGTAATTCTTGTTCGCCGGGTCGCAGGTTATGGACGTCATAGAGCTGTTCTGTGCGAACGCGCCGCCATTTATCCGGGTCACGTTCGCAGGGACGTTGATAGTCTTAAGCTTGGAGCAGCGCTCAAACGCCCAGCTGTCGATGAACTCCAGGGAATCCGGCAGGGTGACGGTTTCCAGATTTTCGCAGGTGTTGAAGCAGTACCAGTAAAGCGTGGTCACTCCCTCGGGGATAACGAGGTCGGTTATAACGTTGTTTCCGGTGAACGCGTTCATTCCGATGGCGCTGACCTTTTTGCCCTCCAGCTCCGCCGGTATCTCCAGCTTTGGGGTTACGATATTACCGCCGGTGATGGTGACTGTTCCGTCGTCATTCTCGGAGTAGGCGAACATGTTCTTATCGCTGACAGTGACGCCGTAATCGTAATCCACGCTGCCGAGCATCTTTCTGGTTTCGTCGGCGTATACTGCGTAGACGTCGAGCTGGTATCTGCCCGGCTTATATCCGTTCAGCGACATCGCCAGCTTGAATCCCATGGAATTGTTGGCAATACAGTTATCAAGCAGGCTGTCGCCGCAGAATATCTCGTAGTGGTCTGCACCGACAACGGCGTCCCAAAGGATCATATCGTCAACGAGGAATATTCTGATATCGTTCTGGTTTATGACGACGACGTCGCCTGCCTTGAGTCCGAGCCTTTCTACAGAGTCGCCACTTATAGTCATCCGGAAACTCAGCTCCTTGACGACATCGCTGTCGTGGACGTTCTTCAGCGCGTCGCTGAACGTCATTTCATTCGAGCAGTAAGAGGCGTTCCATACCCAGTTGTCGCCTGTCATGATTGCGACAGTTGGGACGAGGTCGTCTGCGGTCAGACCCTCCACGGTGGATTCCCTTAGTTCGAATCCGCCGACCCTGATGCCGCGGTAGAGATTCTTGAGCTGACCCGCCGTAGTTTCACCTATCGTAACTCCGGGGAGCGATAAGTAGGTCGTGAAGGTGCAGACCAGACTGGTGCCTTCCTCGTTCTGGATCTCCTCCACTTCAGCGCGGAGAGGACCGCCGCGCATGGTGTATTCGTAGTAGTCAAGCTCCCTGCCGTCCGGATTCACGACAAAGCTGTCGCCGATTTTAAGCCCCAGCTTTGCGAACGAGTCGTCCTGCACGGAAATGGAGAATGCGATGGACTGCACGATATCGTCGTCCGCAACGTCCGCAAGGTCGCTGCTGAAGTTCATCTCCGTTGTGTTGTATACCGCTTTCCAGTTCCAGTCTGAGCCGGTCATGAGTACGATGGTGGGAACGAGGTCGGTTTCCGTCATTCCCTCGACTGTGGAGCCCTTGAATTCGTAGCCCTCCACCTTTATTCCATCGTAGAGCGCTTTCAGCTCGCCGAACGTGGTAACTCCCTTGGTCACGCCGGGAATCTCGAAATCGCTGTTGTAGGCGCAGGACATGCCGCTGCTGTTTTCCCATGTCGCCTCGGTGACGGTCATCGTGATAGGACCGCCCGGCTCGGTGTGGGTGTAATAGGACAAGCCGCTGCCGTCGGAGTTCAGGTATATCCTGTCCCCGAGCTTCATTCCCAGGCGGGACACAGCGCCGCCGTCTATGTAGATGTGGAACGACAGGCTCTGTACGACCTTGCTGTCGTTGTCTGCGGGCATGTCTGCGAAATCGAGGGTATCCTTGTCCGTTACGGCGTACCAGCCGTCATACGAATTTGAATCCGTACCGCTGAGCACTGATATCGAGGTGTGGATATCTTCCGCAGTCAGCCCTTCCAGGCTCGAATTGCTGAATTCGAATCCGTTCACCGTCAGCCCGGAATACAGCCTGCGCAGTTCCGCGACAGTGGTCACTCCGTTGGTAACGCCGTCTGCTGGGAAGCGGGTCACTACCTCGCACTTGAGCGAGCCGTCGTCGGCGCTCTGCACCGCCATCGCTACAGGCGACTGACTGAACTCATACCGGAACTCCGTCAGCGCCGCATATGCGTGGGAATACGCGGAGAGCTGCGCCGGCAGGTCTGAAAGCGGCGTTGAAACAAGGACAGCCGCCGCGCATACAGCGGATATTGCTCGTTTCAGGTTCATTGAAATTCCTCCTTTTTCAGGCGCAAAGCCTTATGGTCACCTCTAAAAACCTTGTTTGAGTGAAAATGTGTATAGCACACCGACTGCTTCTTCAAACCTCCTCGTAAGGCATACAGCCTTACTTCGTCGGCTTTCATCGCATTCGGCGCACTCTACCCATTTTCCCTTTTCAAACCGGTTTTTAGAGGTTCCCTTATCTTTTTTCTCTATGATTATAATATATTCCGCAGAAAAATAATGCGAAGATGTAATAAAATGCAGAAAATATGTAACGAAATGCGATACTTGACAAGAGCGAAAAATTCATATATAATTATCTCATCTCATGAAACGGAGGGATCAGCATGAACTATCTGATATGCGATGACGAGCCGGCGGCTGCCGAATCACTGAAAGCCAAAATAGCCGAGCTTGAACCGGACTCGTCGGTAAGGATATTCACAACGCTCCAGGCGCTGCTGTTCAACATCGAGGATATCGCCGACCGCATAGACGGCATGTTCATGGATATCAAACTGCGCAATGCAAACGGGATATCCGGCGCGGAGCGGCTGCTGTCCTCCCACCCGGAGATAAAGCTGGTGTACATCACCGGCTACGCCAGCGAGTATATCCAGGAGCTGTACTGCGTTGATTCCAAAGCGCTCCCGGCGGCGATACTCACGAAGCCGATAGAGATGAAGTACCTCCGGAACGCGCTCAGCAAGATACACGAGCGCGAAAAGCAGGCGGAGCTTCTCCCGATAAAGAACGGCGGCACGGTGACCTACCTCAGCACCGCGGAGATAATCTCCATCGTCAGCGACAAGCGCAAGCTGATAATCAGGCATCAGGGCGGGTGCGTCGAAATATACGGCAGGCTGTCGGATTACCGCGAGAAGCTGCCTGCCAGCTTCGCCCAGTGCCACAAGAGCTGCATAGTGAATCTGAACCGCATAAACCGCATAGTGAACTGGGCGAGCATTGAGATGTCCGACGGCAGCGTGCTGCCGATAAGCCGCACATACAAGGACGGCATAAAAACAGCGGTAACGCTTATCAATTCTTGATGGAGGGCATATGGAACGATACCTGCTTGAAACCTGCTACCTGCTTACCAGAGACCTTTACCAGATATTCATCACCTTCTTCGCGATGTCGTTCATGCTGAAGCCCAGGTACCACCGTGCCATCTGCGTATCTGCTTCGGTTCTGTACAGCTTCGCTTCGGAGCAGCTCTTATTAGACGGCCCACCGCTGCTGCACGGCGTCGGGATTGCGCTGTCGTTTTTCCTGCCGGCGCTGTTCCTGTATAAGGACAAGCTGATGTACCGTCTGTTCGCCGCCGGATTTCTCGCGGCTGGATCCATCATCATGGACGTCTGCGTTTCAGGCTTCGTCATGCTGATAGACGTAAACCTGCTCGTTTCGCTGAAGACATTCCATACATGGGATACAATAGTCATGATAATCGCGATGAATTTCTTCTTCACAGGAGGGTTTCTGCTCATCATGTCGGTGTGGAACCACTTCTTCAGGAAATCCCATGTGAAATCGCTGGGGCTGTTCGTGATGTTTCCGGTGAGCCAGTTTTTCTTCTTCTGCGCGTGCGCCTACCAGACCTGGACAGGCGAGCGCCTCGACCTTATAAGCAACCCGTTCATCATAATCGCGGTGGTGCTGTCGATAGCCGCGGATATCCTGATGTACCGCGCCCTCATGCAGAACACCAGAACACAGGAGCTGACCCAGAAGCTCAACGACATGCAGCATGAAATGGATATGCAGCTCCAGTACTACGACGGTCTCGCCGACAAAATGCGGGAGATACGCGAATACCGCCACGACATCAACAACCTTATCGAGGTCACGGAGTCCCTGCTGCGCAGAAAGACCACCTCGGAGGACGGCAGAATGCTCCTGGAGGAGCTGAAGGAAAAGACCGCCAACGCGAAAATGCCGGTGTTCAGCGGCAACCCCACCGTCAACGCCATACTCTACCACAAGCAGCAGACCGCAAAGGAGCTGGGCGCGGAGTTCCGGGTGAACATACCGATGAGCGAGGACTTCCCGTTCGAGCGTTCGGATATCTGCTCGGTGTTCGCGAACCTGCTGGATAACGCGATACGGGAGGTCTCCGGCGCTGCGGAAGGCTTCATAGAGGTCGGCGCCAGCCGCAGCATGGGGCTGCTTCTCATCGAGGTCAGGAACAGCACCTCAAAGGTGCTGAACTCCGAAAAGGGGAAGCCCGCCTCGGATAAATCCGAGCCGCAGAAGCACGGGCTAGGTTTGGAGATAGTCGGCAACATCGCCGGGAAGTACGACGGGAAGTTCCTGCTCACCGCTGAAAATGGAACAGCCCGCGCCATCGTCTCCCTCCCTATCCCGGAATCTGCCACTGTTTCTCCAAATGACCCGCCCGCCCAGATCTCCGGTCCCTCCCGTATGAAATCTACAGCGCCCCTGTGATTTCACATAACAAATAACCTCCCCCGAGCCTGAGGCTCGGGGGAGGTTTGAGACCGTCGAAAAAGTCATTAAAGTGACTTTTCTGCCGAACATCCCAGCCGCGCGCACGTCTTGGCGGCTTTGCCACCAACCCGCACACTTGCTGGGATAGAAGTGTTTTTTGCCTCGGCAGAGCTGAGGCAAAAAACGGATTTCAAATGCCTGCTTCGCAGGCAAAAGCTACTTTTTCAACAAGCTGCAACCTCCCCCAAACCTAAGGTTCGGGGGAGGTTTTAGTATGTATTCTCAAATGGTGGACTTACAAGCTTACCACTTCATGTCGGAAAACTCTGTGTAATACTTACCCTCTTCTTTAAGCGTGCGCTCCTTGAGGGTATCAAATACGGCATTTGTGTGTTCCGCGCATTTGTTCCATTCTGCGTCTACGTCTCCGGAATGCTCCGTTTCGATCGTATAATTTTCAGTAATATACCTGCTGAGGTAATCTGTGAACTTTTCGCAGCCAAATACATTCAGGTGCTCGGTGTTAAAGTAATCATTTTTATCGTCTATTCCGAATTCTTCCGAAATATACTCAAAGTTCATATAGGCATAGCCGTTTTGGGTGATGATTTCTTCAATCTGCTGGTTTGTTTTCTTGTTCAGCTTCTCATTATGCGGAGCCCTGATAAACAGAACATTCTTCAGCCCTTTTTCCTGACAGTAGGCGATGGTTTCTTCAAGATAGCTCTTTCCAAGGTCGGTAAGCTTGCTCTTGTTTTCCGCCGTGCTCACTTCCGGGTTGGTCTGGGTGCGTATGCCCATGCTCTTGCAGAGGGATACATCGCTTTCATTGTTCCTGTCGATATCGCATTGCCTTTTTACCAGGTCTTTAGGATTTTCCCAATTGGAGTGGTACTTTAGCAGGCGTACATAATAGTTTTTCCTGTCGTCCGGCTCTATACGTTCGCTGATAGTGTCAAGCCAGTTATCGTTCTTTTCCATGTTGTCGATCCACTGGCGCAGCGTTCCTTCATCTTGAAGACTATTCACATTATATAAAAAGCCGTTGACCTCTATCACCAGCAGCTGAGGAGTCTGCCGGCTTAACATCTCTCGTATCATTGATTTGTATACGCCGCCGGTAGTTCCCGCAACACACAGGTTGTAGCTTGTAAAACCGTATTCCTGGTAGGCAAGCGGCGCGGAATAGTCCGCATACATCTCGCTAGCGCCTATCAACCCGACATCTATCGTATTTTCAGGCTCACGGTAAAAATTCCTGACATGCAGCTCGGAATTTGTGTTGTTGAACTTCATCAAGTCTGCAAAGAAGATGTAAAGAATCATCATCGCAAGCCCCACGGCTGTCAGCTTGAATACACGTTTAAGATATGCGTTCTTCATTTTATCCCCCTATCTTAAAACTGCATATACACGAACTCTGCCGGATTTGTTCCCGGACCATATACGCCGAAAATTGCCACTACCCAGAACAGCAGGAGGAATACTCCAGCCTCAGCCCAGAAGCCTTTGCTGCATATCATCTCACGCAGTGTCCTGCCGGAACACTCTTGAACGATGGAGCATACCAGAAGTGCAAGGACTGCGATCGCGACTAAAATAAGGCTTGCACTGCTGACTCCGAGAGCATCGAATATTGCCGGATCTGCGAGCTCGCTGATATGGAAATCCGTAATCGAAAGCCACATCATTTTCAGAGCCGCCGTAAATCCCGGAGCTATGTCGAAATAATACCCCACCAGCACGATAAGGAACGTTCTGAACATCTGGAACAAGATGAACAGCTTGTTGGTATCCCTGATGTGCAGAGTTTTCTTCCAGACAGCGTATTTGTCCTCAAGCAGCGTGGAGACCATGATTATAAGTCCGTTCCACAGACCGAATCCGACATATCTCCAGTAAGCTCCGTGCCATATTCCCACAACGATGAATGTGATGAGCGAGGCTATGCTCACCGGCAGCACCTTGGATATCTTCATGCCGAAATGCTTCTTGAGGCTCCTGCCGAACTTCTGGAACAGCTTTGACATCGCGATGGGATAGAACAGGTATTCCCTGAGCCACGCTCCAAGGGTGATGTGCCATCTGTGCCAGTACTCGGAGATGTTCCTTGAGAAATACGGACGTCTGAAGTTCTCTGCGAGATCTATGCCGAAAAGCTGAGAAACGCCGCGGGAAATGTCAATGCCGCCGGAGAAATCCGCGTAAAGCTGGACTGCGTAGAACAGCGCCGTTATCAGTATCACGGTGCCGGAATGCTTCTCGTATTCCGCCGGGATAGTCAGCACGGTGTTCACCAGCCGGTCAGCAATGACCAGCTTCTTGAAGAATCCCCAGGTTATCAGCAGGACGCCCTGCTTGATGTTGGAAAAACTGATGTCATGACCCTCGTAGAGCTTCCCGGACAGGTCGCTGTAAAAGCTTATAGGTCCCTGCACTATCTGTGGGAAGAACGACGTGAACAGCAGCATTTTGCCGAAATTACGCTCCGCGGGGAACTTCTCACGATAAATGTCGATGATGTACCCCATTGACTGGAACGTGTAGAACGAAATGCCTAGCGGCAGGAACAGCCCCAGCTCCGGAAGCCCGCCGCCAAGCGGGTTCAGCAGAACGTTCAGCGCGTCCGCAAAGAAATTGTAGTACTTGAGGAACCCGAGTATGCCAAAGTTCAGCAGCAGGATCGCCGCTGTTATCCACTTCTTTCGCCGGGAGACCTTCGCCTTGTAGAGGTCGCGCTCTTCCTTCGGCCAGACGCCCTTCTGGCTCTTTATGTACGCCTTATGCTTGTTCGCATATGCCTCGAGTATCCGCCCGCCTGCGTAGGTGCTGGCTGCGGTCACGAAAACGAAGCTGATGTACTTCAGGCATACTATTGCATAGAAGCCTATGCTTGCTGCAAGAAGCACCCACCAGCGGTGCTTCTTCGGGAAAATGTAGTAAAATATCAGGCAGCACGCCACAAACAGCATGTAGCCAAGCGATGTGTATGACATTAATTACCTCCGGTTACGGCTTGTTGAGCGGATAGGTCTCCGTTATCTGCCGCGACAGAGTTAACCCGTCCTTTTCGCTGTACAGCGCGACATTCGGCAGGCTCCGCGACAGGAATATCGCTATGCCCTCCGAGATGGAGTATGCTCCGCAGCGCGAAAAACAGATAACGTCGCCGATATCGAGCTTCGGAAGCTCCGCTTTTCGCACCAGTATATCAGCAGTGGTGCAGAGGCTGCCGCACAGGCAGTAATCCGCGCGCTCCGATCCCTCCGGCTTATTGAGCACAGATATCGGCGGAACCTTCATCGCCATGTTCTGCCCATAATAATTGAGCTGATTTATTCCTCCGTCGCATATCACGTAGGTCGCGTCGCCGTTAGTTTTTACGTCCATTACGCTGGTGAGGTAGCTGCCGCTTTCCGCTGCGAAAAATCTTCCCATCTCAACGGTCAGCGGGTATTTCCCGGCGAACTCCCGGACGGCTTCCGCCGCCTCTGCCAGCAGAGCCATATCGGTTTCCTCGGTGAAATCCTTGAAGTACTCCACCGCAAGACCCGTACCATACTCAATATGCTCTGCACGGAAACCCAGCTCCGATTCCAGCTCCTGGCAGAATTCGTCCAGCAGTGAAAGCTCCCGGCGTATGGTCTGGACCTTCGTTTTCTGAGTGCCGGTGAAGTAGTGTAGCCCGACTATCTCAAGACCCTTGTAGGAATCCCGGTTCCGGATAACTTCCTTTATCACGGAAGCGTCCATGCCAAACTGGCTGCCGTGGGAAAGCCGGAGTATCAGCCGCGCCTTTCCGCCGCTCTTTACCGCGCGGGCGTTGATGAGCCGCACATGGAGCAGGCTCTCCGCAGTGAACAGACCTACCCCGTCGTTCCAGGCGCGCTCAACGTCGCGCTCGGTTTTGTTCACGCCGGAGAATATCACCTTGCTCATCGGAACGGAAAGCTCCTCGCATATGCTCAGTTCGCCCGGGGAGCATACCTCGATATATGAGAACGCGTCCGGCAGGTATTTCAGCAGGAACGGATTCGCCTTTATCGAATAGCAAAGCCCGGTATTTTCTCCGAACGCCTCCTTTACTGCGTTCGCGCGGCGTGCGAAGTCGCCGGCGCTGATAACGTAGCAGGGAGTTCCGAAGCGGCGCGCCGCTTCTTCAAGTATAGTCTTGTTCATATCAGTCCTCTTGCTGGAGCTTCTCGATGAGCTTCATCATACCCTCGATACTGTTGAAGTTCTCAGGAACCAGGTTGCCTACGTGTATGTCGATATCGAATTCATCGTTCAGCGCGCCGACTATGGACACGATATCGAACGAATCAAGCACGCCCCCGTCGATGAGCTGCTTTTCCGCCTCCCAGTCAAGATCGGGTCTGATTTCTTCAAGTACTCCAAGTAACTGCTCTTTCATGTTGTTTTCCTCCTGAATCATTTCATTAGTTCTTTAAGCGCCTGCATATTTATCTTGCCGTTTGCCAGCTTCGGCATCTCGTCGAGTTTTATGAGCTTTCTCGGCACCATGAAGCCAGGAAGCAGCCCCCTGAGATGCACCGCGGCTTCCTTTACCGTCGCCGCGCCTGTGTAGAATAAATATATAAGCTCCTTTTCCTTTAGGTACATAGAGCACGCCTCGCTGACGCTCTCAAGGCGCAGCGCAGCCGCTTCTATCTCCGACAGTTCAACCCGGTGACCGAGGTGCTTTATCTGACGGTCCTTCCTGCCCTTGTAGCCGAGGTTTCCGTCAGGGAGAAGCACGCCATAGTCGCCAGTCTTGTATATCAGCTCGCGGTAAGAGCTGTTCAGCGGATTCTGTATGAAGGACTTCGCCGTAAGCTCCGGGTCGTTGTAATAACCCAGCGCCAGCGACTGCCCCGCTACGCATATCTCGCCCATCTCACCTGCTTTGGCGGGAGTGTTGTCCTCCTTCAGCAGGAACACCCTGTAATTCCTGTAGGGTACTCCTATCGGGAGCACGTCGCCGTCCTCTACCATGCCTTTCACCTCGTAATAGGTGCAGGACGCCGTGCACTCGGTGGGACCGTACTGGTTGACGAACTTCGCGTCAGGGAGATTCTCCTGCCATATCCGCAGGATACTGCACGGCATGACCGAGCCGGAGAAGCATATCTTCTTCAGATACTGCGGCTTCGCTTCGTCGAACACGCCCATTTTCGCGGCGATGGTGAACACGGAAACGCTCCAGCCCACCGACGTCACCTTATGCTCGTTGAGCGCCTTGAACAGCTCCGACGGCATTACGAAGCACTCTTTGGGAATTATGAACATTGAGGCTCCGGTGAACAGCGGTATGTAGATATCACGGATAGCCGCAATGTAATCCAGCGGCGACTGGTTTCCCAGGACGTCCGCTTCGGTTATCCCCATCACTTCGATGTACGCGTCTATATAGTTCATCAGCGAGAGCATGGATGTTATAACGCCCTTGGGTCTGCCGGTGGAGCCGGACGTAAATATCACGTACAGCGGGTCGTCAAGGCATGCGGCGCCGGATATCTCGTCGAGGCGCTCCTGCGATATCTCATGCGCGAACAGTTCGTCCGCAGGGACTATCCCGCCTTCAAACCCCAGTTTCCCGGCGGCGGAGATGGTGTCCGCGTCGGAGATAAGTATCGCCGGCTTCAGCACGGACAGTATATCCCTCAGCCGGGATTCCGGCTGTGAAGCGTCCAGCGGAATGTAATAGCACCCAGCGTACACCGCTCCCAGGAACATCACCGGGGTAAGCACTCCGCGCTTCCCCATCACCGCCACCGGGCTGCCTGGTCTGACGCGCTCAGCAAGCGCGCTTCCCAGGCGCTTTGCCTTTTCCTCTATCTCGCCGAACGTTATGCTGGCCACGGCGTCGGAATACGCCGTCTTATCCCGGAACTGCGCCGCGGTTTTCTCAAGCCGCTCCAATACGCTTAGTTTCATTAAAGCTGTCTCCTTTACTGTATCTTCGGAAGCTCCTTAGTTTTCAGAAATGCCGCATAGTCGTCGCATATCTTCTCAGTCTCGCCGAACGCTATCTGCCTGCCATGGTCGAGCCACAGCACTTTGTTGCACATGCGCCGTATCTGGTCGAGAGAGTGCGACACAAGTATAGTCGCCTTTCCGTTGCGGATTATCTCCTTCATCTTTGCTTCGCTCTTTTCCCGGAAGGCGCCGTCGCCGACCGACAGCACCTCGTCGAGTATAAGTATCTCCGGGTCGACCATGCTGGCGATGGAGAATGCTATGCGCGACTTCATGCCGCTTGAGAGCTGCTTGAACGGTCTCTGCTCGAACTCCTCAAGCTCCGAGAATTTCAATATCTCCGGGTAGCGCTCGTTCATGAACTCCCGGGTGTAGCCCAGCATTGCGCCACGCAGGTAGGCGTTCTCCTTTAAGTTGAGGTCGCCGTCGAACCCGCTCGCGAGTTCCAGCAGCGCAGAAACCTTTCCGCGCACCCTGACGCTTCCGGAGGACGGCCGCATTATCTGCGTGATGACCTTCAGCAGGGTGGATTTCCCCGCTCCGTTGGTGCCAATTATACCGAGCATGTCGCCGTTTTCCAGCGAGAACGAAACATCGTTCACCGCGAGGAATTCCTCAGCGCGGTACTGGTGGGTCAGCTTCTTCATGACGAATTCTTTCAGCCCGATGTTGCGCAGGTCGCCCGTGATGTATTTCACGGACACGTTCTTAACTTCGATTATTTTGCCCATAAACGCCCCCGTCAGATGTAGTACAGGAACTTGTAGTTCTTCTTCTTATAGATAACGGCGCCCAGTGCCAGCGCGGCGAGCGCGTATCCCGCCGCCAGCAGGTGAAACGTCCACTGCGGTATCTCGCCCTCAAGGATTATCTTGCGGAAATACCTGATGTAGACGTACACCGGATTGAGATAGAACAGGTACTGCTTCTCAAGCGGGTAGGCGTCTATCGAGTAGAATATCGCCGAAACGTACATCAGCAGGAGCGTGAAGATATCGTAGAGGTACTTGAGGTCCTTGAACATGATGTACAGCGCCGAGAGGATAAGCCCCATTCCAAGGTTGAACGTCACCAGACAGCACATCGGGTAGATCAGCAGAAGGAACTTCCAGGTAAATGTCACCCCGTCGAACAGACAGAACACGAAAAGCACGCACAGGTTTATCCCGAAATTGATGAGCGATGAAACGTTCTTCGACAGCACGAACATATATTTCGGCACGTTTATCTTGGAAAAGATCTTCGCGTTTGCCTGGAGGGCGGTCATGCCGCCGTTGGTGGATTCCTTGAAGTAGCTGAACAGCAGGTTTCCACAGAACATGTAGATAACGTAGTGCTCCATGTTCCGCCCGAAGAACTGCGTGAACACCAGAGCCATTACCCCCAGCGTCATCAGCGGGCCGAGTATGCTCCAGAGCATACCCAGCACCGTGCGTTTGTATTTTTTTGTAAAGTCACGCTTCACCAGCTCCTCGAACAGGAAGCGGTTCTGCTTTATCTTCTGCTTTATTCGTTCCAGCATATATGTCTGACTTCCTCGCTTCCCAGATAGTGCCGGCGGGTCATTCGACGTCCGGCTTTGTGAAATACTCTTTCAGCTTTCTGTTCCATAGCGCCCTGCCGCCCTTTACCAACAGAGTGTTGATTATGCAGAATGCCACAGTGAGAATTATCATCCACTTTAGGCACATTTTATAACTTCTGCCGGGAAGCACTGTACTAACTATACCCTGAGCAATTCCATGATTTAGGTAGATTATCAGGGAAAGCGGTGCAAAATGCCTCATCCATTTAAATCTAAACAGCTCCCCAACATAGCTTTTACCGCTGAATGTGACTGCAAGCGGCACTGGGAGCATTATCATAATGGACATAACGACAGCGTTATTCTGAAGCCCGAACCATGCTGAAAAGAATATCAGATACATAATCACTTCAGCAACCGTCAAGAAAAATCGCATATGCTTGTTTAAACTTGCATTTTTAATTCTGACATATATTGTATAAGCGCATATTCCAGAACACAGACCACACATTCCGCGAATTATGCTGCCCATCAAAATGCCGTACATATCTACATGATAGATGAACTGGAAATTGTTTGTCTGACACATATAACCAAATGTCAGAATGGACACCAATGGAGCTATGACATACAATGTGAGATCTCTTTTGGCATATAGCAGATATGCAAGCGGAAGCATGCATATCAGCATTGCAGATAAGTACCATGTTGCTGCATTGTTATTGTACCATACACCGGAAGCATACACACAGAATATTTCGGGAAACATTCTTGCCAGTCTGACCATAATGCCACCGTCGGAAAACACTACCTTCGCCGTGACGCCAATAAACAGCGCCGCAAAATACTCAGGAGCAAACGACTTGAATTTATTAAGTACAAATCCGATTGACAACTTGGCGCAATTTCCTGTCACACCGCGCTTTACTATGCTGTTTGCCATAAACATTCCTGAAAGAATGAAAAAGAAATGTACCGCTCCCGCTCCAAGATCGGGTGGCAGAACTACTCTTGTATTTTTGCCAATAAACGGGTTTGTATGGTATATAAATACCAGCAGTGCAAACACCAGCCGGAAAAAATCCAGCTCGTAGTTTCTGCCGCCCTTTTCCGGGACGGCCTTTTCCTGCTTAACTGCTTCGATAGCGCCTGTCTGCATTCGTCAACACCTCATTGTTTTGTTTCAGTCTGTGTATTTTCTGCCTCCACGTCCGCCGGAGACTTCGTATCAGTCACTTGTTTTATGAGACCAACTATACGTTCGCTCGCGTGACCGTCGTCTACGCACTCCTTCTTCGCGAGGAAATCGTCTATACGCGCCTGGTATGCGCCGTCGTCGAACGCCAGGATATTTTCAGACAGTTCGTCCGTGTTCTGCGAAATGGAGAACGGCGTTTCCGTCAGCGGATAATAGAACCCGCGGCCCTGGTCGTACTGATCGAGGTCGGTGGCGTAGATGAACAGCGGTCTGCGCGTCAGCACGTAGTCGTACGCCCAGCTTGAATAATCGGTGATTCCCGCGTCCGCAACCGCAAGAAGCTCCTGCATGTCCAGATAGTCGGTGACGTCGATTATCGAGCCGTCGAAAACGTCCTCCGTGACGCTCTTGGCGCGGTTCTTGAAGTGCTTGCGGATAAATATTACCCAGCTTCCGCCGAACTTCTGCTCAAGGTCGGTGCGCAGACGCTCAAAATCGAGGTCGCACCAGTCGAGGCTCCCATCGTCGCGGAACGTAGGCGCATATATCATTATCTTCTTCCCAGGGGAGACATTATAGCGGGCGCAGATCTGCTTTCTCAGGCCGCGAAGGTCAGTACGGAACAGAATGTCGTTGCGCGCATGGCCGTATCTCAGATACGGAACGTCCTTCCAGAACGTGTCGCTGTAGACATCCTCCTCGAACTTGCAGTTGGAGATACAGTAGTCGGTAGCCTTGTTGCAGAGCTTCGCACGGCTGAGCCAGTGCTTGTCGCCATTCAGCCGCTTTATGCCCATGCTTCCGTGCCAGGTGTTGATGTACACCTGACCCGGCTTCTTCTTCATGCCGTTGTCCCAGACGCAGTTGAGCGCATTGTCCAGCCACACCTTCGCGGTGCTCATCTCGTAGTACATCTCTTTGCTCTGGTACTTTATAAGGCGCACTCCGGCGGGATAGTCCCTGCGGTTTATCTTGCCGTTCGCGGGAATTACCCACACGATGTCCAGCGGAAGCTCCTCCCGGAGCATTTCCTCAACGATGTACTTCAGGTTGCAGTTATACCGCTTGTCGAACGTTATCGCGAATACCTTGTTCTCCTGAAGCGGCAGCTTGCTGAACTTCCTGCGGAAGTGCGCGCGCTTCATCTTACGGTACTGGTTCAGCGCCTTTCTGAACAGGAATCCCACCGGGTTATTCTTCTTAGCCGCCGCCTTGAATTTGCGCTTGAATTTCACCTTGAACGGGTCAGTTTTGAGGTTTATGCTCTTAACGGCGGCGTCCGTCTTGTCGAGCCGCTTGTCGAGAGCCTTCTTATTCGCGTCCAGGCGTTTGCTCAGGATGTTTATCTGATCCATCAGCGCTTCGTAGCCTGAATCTGTCTGGGCGTAGACCTCGGGCTTTGCCGCGGGAGCGCTCTCCGGCTCCTCGTCCTCGAAACACTCCGCCATGCGCCGGAACATCTCGCCAAGCGGAACATGCGCCGTCCAGCCGGCGGATCTCAGCTTTGAAATATCCATCATCAGGAAGCCGTCCGGGCGGTAGATGTTCTTCTTTCCGGAGTTATCCTGTGCACCGCAGTTCGTCAGCACGGAAACCGCGCCCTTTCCGAGAACCTCGGCTACTGTCTGCGCCATCTCCTTTACGGAGCAGTAGCTCTCCTCGTTGCCGACATTGTACACGCCGCCGCGTTCGCCGTTTACGAGCAGGAACAGTATAGCTCCCACCGCGTCGGCTGTGTAGAGGTACATGTTCTCCTTTGAGCCGTCTGTGTTCAGCCGGATATCCTCGCCGCTAAGGGCGCACCTCGCCGCATAGGCGAACACGCGGCCGTCGTCGTACTTCACGCCGGGACCGAAGGTCTGAACCAGTCTTGCAGCGGTCACAGGTACGCTATACTCGCTTGCGTAGGAGCAGCACATGTTCTCCGCGAAGCGCTTTCCCTCGGGGTAGCTGCTGCGCGGGGAGGACAGGTCGATATAACCCAGGTCGTTTTCTGAGAGCGGTCTGCGCTCGGTGGTGGTTCCGAAAACCTCCATGCTGGAGAGGAACACAACGCCTGAGACATTCTTCTTACGTGCAAGATCCAGGACGTTTTTCGTGCCGTTTACAATGGTGTCTATCGTCTCCACCGCGTGGTCAACGAAATACTGGCTGGAAGTCGGGCAGGCGCCGTGTATTATGTAGTCTATCTTCCCGACTATCTCCGGGAGGTACTCCACGCTGCCGCGTATGAACGTGATATCGCAGCCGTCGGCGATCTGGCGGCTGAACTTAGCCTCTGCCCTGCCTACATCACGGACAAGGGCGACCACCTTTATCCCCGCGTCATGGAGCTGATCATAGCGCAGCAGGGCGCACACGGCGGTATAGCCGATCAGTCCGGTCGCGCCGGTGATGAACACCGTGCTGTCCCGCAGGTCGTCCCACGAAATATAGTCATAGGAAGTGAGCCTGTCGAGGTCCTCCCTGAATATCGGATTTTCTGTCCACATAGCGCCTTATATCCCCCAGATCTGCGAATTTTCCCTTGCCTCGGAAATAGCCCTGAACACATAGAAATCCGAAGGAGTGGTTATCTTGATGTTCTCCACCGGACCCTCCACTACATGGAGCGTCGCGCCGTAATGCGACATCAGCATCGCCGAATCTATCATATTCAGCGCGCCGTCCGTTATCGCCTTATTGTGAGCCTCAACGATATCGCACAGCCGGAACGTCTGCGGCGCACGCGCCATTCTGCACTTGCTTCTGTCCATTATCTGGTCAACGCTGTCGTCCTCGGAAACGGTGATTATCGTCTCGATGGCCGGGGTAACGGTTATCGCATTGCCGTACTGCTTCGCGCACTCTATGCTGCGTGTGATGATATCCTCATTGATGAGCGGACGCACGCCGTCGTGTATCAGCACCAGCGAATCCCTCGGGATATCCTGATCGTCCCAGAATGCAGTCAGGCCGTTCCTTATCGACTGCTGACCGGTCTCGCCGCCGGGTACGACGTACTTTACCTTCTTAATGCGGAACCGCTCCAGCAGCTCATTGAGATAGCCTATCCAGCTCTCAAGGCATACCACTGCTATCGCGTCTATCTCAGGGTGGCTCTCGAAAAGTTCGATGGTATGTATAATGATGGGCTTTCCGTTCAGCTCAAGGAACTGCTTGGGCTTGGTCTTGGAATTCATTCTCGTGCCGGTTCCTCCGGCAAATATCAGCGCTAGATTCATGTGATTTCTCCCTTTATATATTTGTTATTTTTTATGCGAGCTTCTGCGTTCCGCGACAGGTGGAAGCTCCATATAATTACCGTAATTTCTTCTGAGATACTCGTCCCAGCCCTGCGGGGCATCGAACTGTACGCCCTCGAACCCCACCTTTGCCGCCCCGGCAAACCACTCGGCGGGGAAAAACTCCTTCTCCGCAGAGTACGCCCCTCCCGGGGAACACAGCGTACTCCGGCTCTTTTCGTCGTATATCCCGGCGATGAGCCTCCGCCGGAGCCTCCGCAGACGCGTCGCAGAAAGACAGTTCATCATGCGGAACCCCGCCCGCGCAAGCGGCTTCTTGTAGGGTACGAACTCCGTCCAGCCAAGCTTGACCTGCAAAACATAGTCCGAAACGCTTATCATGTCGAAGATCAGCTTTGTACGCCGGCTCAGCGCCCTTGCGGGGATAAGCGGGAAGATGTCGATATAGACCCCCATGGGGTGGTTATCGTAGCCCGTGTCGTAGGCGTACCGCGTATCGCAGAGCTTCGCGAACACAAACGGATAGCGCGGGTCGGTCTCCTCCGACTGGAGTGCGAAGCTCCCGGGAAGCTCCCGTGCAAGCTCCGTGAATTTCCGGAAATCGTCCAGCGGCATGGAAACATCAATATCGTCGTCCCAGGGAATGAACCCCCGATGCCTTACCGCGCCTATGAGCGTCCCGCCCACGACGAAATACCGCAGCCCGTTTTCTTCGCAAATCTCACTGAATGCGCGCAGAAGCCGGAACATCTGCGACTGCTCCTCCGTCACCAGCGGTCACTTCCCTTCGTTTGTGCGTACTGTCAGCCGCTCCTGCCGGAACTCTCCGGCCCGCCGGGCCTTCCCAGCAGCTTTTTGAGGCGCTCAGTGTTCTTCTTACCGATGACCTGCGCCACCTTCCTGTGGAACCTCTGCGAGCCTGTCTGCCAGGACGCTTCGAACCAGTGTATCGCATATGTGTTTCCGGTTTTCGTGAGCTTTCCGGTCTCAAGGCTCCTGGGGGAAAAATACTCCGCCGGGAATATCTCCATGCCCATTACGCTCTGACGCGCTCCATCAGGCTCCAGACCGTTCCGCCCGAGCAGACCGGTGAGTATCTCCACGTTAGTGGTGAGATCAGGCTCCCCTCCCTCGCGCAGGAACGTCCTGCCTTCATAAAGCTCCATAGCCTGCCGGAAGAACCCGTGTTCCTTCTCAGCGCCCAGCACGCAGGTGGCGACATGCTCCGCGTCCTCGAATCCTGCAAAACCGCTCAGTTCCAGCAGATCACCGAAAGGTCTGAGCAGCTCCACGTCGGTGTCAAGGTACACCCCGCCCTGCTCATACAGCGCCTTCAGCCGGAAATAATCCGACACGAACGCCCATTTTCCGCTCTGGTAAGCACCGCGGACGTACTCGTTGGCGTTCATGTCGCAGTTGGTCTCGTCCCAGCGGATAAATTCGAAATCCGGGCAGAGCTCCTTCCAGCGTTCAATGTACCGGAGCGTTCTCTTATTCAGCGGATTCCCGCCGAACCAGCAGTAGTGGATCTTCTTCGGAATTGCCATTTCTCACCTCACAGCTTATCTCCGCTCTTCGCCGCACGCTTCTCCTTGAGCCGCCTGAGCGTGTTCCGCGGAACCAGCCACACCGCCCACGGCTTCAGCGCGTATGGCAGCGCCTTCGGCAGAAGTCCCAGTGCGGAGAATCTCGCCCAGCGCGTACGCACCTCGTTCGTCCTGTCGCGCAGGGTGCGCGTGGATATCCCGTTGTGCGGCAGCGAGTACCTGAACAGGAACTCCTGCATGTTCGCACCGGAGTACCCCATTTCGTACAGCCGCAGCAGAAGGTCGTAGTCCTCGCAGCGGTCGCAGCGCGGCAGCGTGGAGTACCCTCCCGCGGCTTCCAGCGCTTCCCTGCGGAAAATAAGCGCCGGGTGGATAAACGGCATGCTGAACAGGAAGTCCCGCACCTGCGGATTCTCCGGGAAGCACTGTGCGCCAACATCGCCCCCGTCCTGTATCAGCCGGACGTTACACCCGACAAACGCCGTTCCTCCGTGCGTGCGGAGATATGCGAGCTGCTTTTCGAACCGCTCCGGCTCGGAGTAGTCGTCATCGTCCATTCTGGCGATCCAGGCTCCCCGTGACTGCCCAAGACAGATGTTGAGCTGCTCTGAAAACGAGCCCGCTCCCGAACCGTCGATGACCCTCACCCGGGGATCCCGGGAGGCGTAATCCGCAAGCAGCTCCTTCGCCAGGTGAGACGAACCGCGCTCGCATATCAGCAGTTCAAACTCAGCATAGGTCTGCGCAAGTATAGAATCGAGACTTCTCCTGAGCGTGTCAAGCTCGGGTCTGCAATACTTTATTCCCATTATAACAGATATTGTGTCCTCTGGAAGCATTTCAGTATCTCCATTACGTCTCGATTTATCACAATTTGTGTAATAAAATCACCTGTGGGCATAATCTCACATAGTAATCTATCTTACAATTATACCCCATCGGCAGGCATTTGTCAATAGATTCAATCTAATTTCAAAATCAGGGAAGGTTTTCCTTTATTTTTGCCTTTTTTGCAGAGATTTGCAGTAAAATACAGTTCATAATACAATCACAAGGCGAACGCCTTGTTTAATATATGTTTTACATAGGAGGACAACAAAATGGCAGTAAAAACAGCAAAGTTAACCGGAGCAGAAGCCGCAGTCACCGGACTTGACGGCTCCATCGCCCACATCAGAAACGACGGCGCAGGCGTAGTACTGGCGTCGTTAAAGGCAGGAATAACGGAAGGTGCGGACGGAGTGCTGTCCGTTCCGGCGGGGACTTCTGCGGCGCTGACCGGAATCTCCGGTGAGCTTCATCTGCTCGGGATCGGCTCTGTGGTGATAGTTTCCAACGACTACGCAGAGTGCCCTTTTAAGTCAGCCGTGACGCTCGGCTCGGTCACGGACGAGATATCCAGAGCCGCAGGCGGTTCCAACCTGCTGATGAACCCGGATTTCAGGATAAACCAGCGCGGAAAGAGCGAATACTCAACCGGCTATACAGTAGACAGGTGGTACATCTCCACCGATAAGTGCAAAGCCGCTCCGGAATCCGATGGAATCCGCCTGACCGCTTCGGTGGCGCTGGCTTCCAACACCCACGCATTCTGGCAGAATCTCGAATTCCCGCCTGCGGGAGGCGAATACACGCTTTCACTGAACGTTCCGGAAGTCTCCGGAGTCTGGTCGGCGAGAATCCGCACTGTGAACGCTTCTGGAGATTACGTCGACAGTTACTACACCTCCTACCTTCACACAGGAGTAAACAAAATGTCGGTCAACCTGCCCGAGGGCGAATACATCTCCGCAGTCTCCATCGGGTTCAACAAGGGCACCGAAGCGGGAAACTCCCTGAAACTCGCATGGATAAAGCTGGAGAACGGCTCACTGGCTACGATGTTTGTTGCGCCCGACCGCGCGGCGGAGCTTGCCAAGTGCCAGAGATTCTACCAGATCAGAACCACGAATGACATCGATCCGCTGGATTTACGTCCCAGCATGAGAGCTACGCCATCTGAAATCACCGCAGTGGAAGGCGGTTACGCCTACGTTGCCGAGCTCTGACGGCATTCAGTTCAATGCCGGACTGCGGCACTGAATACTGACGGCGACCAATAATTAAAGCCCCCTGTCAGCCAAGGCAGGGGGCAAAATATATAGCATTCTCTCAATAAAAGTCAGTCATTATAATTTCCGCCGGACACGGCTTCAGAATTACAAATTTACTTTACTATTCCACTTTCCGTTTCAGCCCCGGAGCTTTCAGAATCCATGGTATCCGGAGCCTCCGCGGTATCCGGAATCAGGCTTGCGGGGGTTATCCCGTTTGACATTGCATAATCCGCGAGCGCTTCGTAAACCTCGTCGGGTATCTCGGCGCCACTCTTCACAGCCTGAGCTGCAAGCGCCATCTGCTCGTCTGACACACCTGCACTGTGGAGCTGCTCGGAGTACTGCGCCATAACCTCGTCGACATTCTCGGGGGTTATCTCCGTGTTGCTCTGGACTATCGAGATCTGCATTCCGTTAGGGTCGATGGTGTAATTTTCGGTGTAGATAAGCTCGCTGACCGGAACAAATTCGTACCCCTTCTGCGAGAGCTGCTCGAGTATCTGCGGGAGCGCCTCCGTGGTGTTCTCAAGGTCGTTGTGAAACAGCACGATAGACCCGGATTTCACTGAGTTCACAACCTTTTTTGTGATCGCTGACGGATCCAGTTTCTTCCAGTCGAGGCTGTCAACGTCCCACTGGATAACTGTAAGCCCCATGCCCTCGACCGTGGTTATCACGGTGTCGTCGTATTCGCCGTAGGGCGCGCGGTAGAGTGTCGGTTCAGTGTCGGTGATGTCCTTTATCTTCCGGGAGGCTGATTTGGTGTCGGTGATGAGGTCGTTTACGTTCATGCCCTTAACGTGCGGGTGGACGTCCGAGTGGTTCTGGATCTCGTGACCCGCGTCCGCGAACATTTTAATGTCGTCGGGATAGCGGTCGCACCAGTCGCCTGTTACAAAGAAAGTAGCCCGGGCGTCGTACTCATCGAGAATATCTATCAGCTCCTGCGTGTTGGAATTTTCCCATGCCACGTCGAAGGTCAGCGAGATTTTATTGTCGCCGCGCTCCACGCAGTATACCGGGAGCTGACGCTCGGTTGCCTGCGTGCCAACCGAGGTTAGTATCGCTCCGACTCCTGCCGCCGCTGTCGCCGCTGCGAGAAGCCCTATGGCTGTCAGGCGTTTTACCTTTTTTTTCGTAAGTGTTATCATACGCATAAATGTCCCTCCTGCAATTGTGTGACATGTGATTTTCCAGCCTGCCGCCGCTGGTTTTTCTGGTGGAATATATGCGCTGTCCGGGACAAATATGACAAGCACGGGAGAGGTTAAATTCCAAATAAAATGTGAAACTCAGCTTTTCGAAAAGTCGAGGCGGTAAAAATACGTTGATGAAAACTATAATTTAGCGGCGAGTGTTCCGTTTACTGCAACCCTTAATCGGGAGTCAAGGGGGACTAGTCCCCCTTGCAGGTCAAGGGCGGAGCCCTTGTCGCCGTCAGGCGAAACCTCCGCACGAAGTGCGGCTACTCTGCGCGCTGGCGCGCAGTTACTCCGTGCGTAAGCACGGCTAAACGCAAAAGAGCGCTAAAGGGGTGTGGGGGAAAACAAGAGAGCGTTTCTCATTGCGGAACAAGCAGGCAGAATTGGAATATGAGTAATTCGTACATTTATTAAAAATTTTTTGGGGGTACTTTGATTAATCAGAATACCCCCTTGATTATAATTACATTGGATTATTACATTGATTTCAGTAGCCAAAAGATAATGGTTGGCAGAAAAATATGTTGCTATAATAAATAATGTACTCCCTCTTTGACACGACTTGCGCTTTTACCATAAATGTGATATACTATTCTTATAAAATAAAATTGAGGTCAAATTATGATTACTGCCGCTTTAGCCGTACTTAAAACTGATGAGCAACGGAATGTTATTTCTGATTTCTACCAGATGTATAAGAACAGATTTTATGCTATTGCCTATGAACATTTGCATAATCCTCAGGATTCCGAGGAGGCAATACAGGAAGCTTTTCTCAGAATCACAGTAAATCCAGATAAGTTTTTTTCGCTTTCAGGTGATGAACGTATATATCTAGTAAGTGCTATTATAAGGAATACGTCAATTGATATGTATAACAAGAAAACCAAACATCAACAGGAAGAACTCCCTGAAGATCTGATTTATCAATCAGATCCTGAATTCCTGGAAAACTCTCTTTTAGAAAAATTTTCACACGAGGAACTGCTTGATTTCATAAATGGTCTGCCGGAACTTCAGCGCAATGTTTTGATCCTTACCTGTTTGTCGGAGCTTTCCATTTCAGAAACCGCAGAAGCGCTCAGAGTATCTAAAACAGTAGTTAACCAGCGGCTGTATCTTGCCAGAAAATCCATCAGGTCTTTTATTGAAAGGAAACGACATGAGTGAAAGTGTACTGAAATCTATTTTGGAGGAATCAGCAAGGCTTGAATGGGTTAAGTATGAACATGCTCAGGAGCATGTTTTTTCCAAAAAGCATGAGCGTAAGATGAAACATGTTTTTAAGCTGTTTGAGAGAAACGATTGCAAACTAAAACCGTACATAGGTTCTAGGCCACATTATCATTTCAGATTTACGAAAAGAAACATAATAGTATTATTGGCTGTTATTTTCTTGGCAGCTCTTGCGGGGTGTGGCGTCACATATTTTACTTCAAAGAATTTTTATGGAAAAGTAAACGCTGATAACACAGAACTTTTTGTGATCAATACCGAAAACTGTCCGTCAACTATTGAAGATAAGTACTATTTACCTTGCTTACCTGATGGCTATGAAGTATCAGGAACTGATTCAACTCCTTTTTATGAGTGGATCAGTTACGAAAATCCAGTAACAGAACAAACACTTACGTTTTGTCAATTTGCAAAGGTGTCATTTGATTCTACTCACTATGATACAGAGAACCAAAAATTTCAAGGAATTAACATAAACGGACATAGCGGCTTATGTTTGGACTATAGTTCACAAGGTTATAATTACGCTGGGATTGTGTGGGATAATGGAGATTATATATTTGAGTTATTTGGAGAATATTCCAAAAACGAATTGTGTGATTTGGCCAAAACTGCCAAAGTTATTGAAAATAATAAATAAGGCATAGTAAATCGCTTTCTTAAACAGATTTATATAATAGAGGGATGAAAGAGGATGCGGCATGGCTCGGAACTGCCATGCCGCATTTATGGAAAGGGTCGGTTCAATGAAAAAAGCTATGTTATCTGTAGTAACTGCGGTCGCAGCCTTGTCGGTTTTTTCGGGGTGTTCATCGGGCAAGGAACCGTCACAGAATAACGATGGAGAAACATGCCCCATATATTCCGGCAGCTATAAAATATGGGACGCCAGCCTTGCAGAAAGGGTGTTTTTTCCTGACTATGACAGCCTTACCGAAAATGACATTGAATATTCAAAGCTTGAAAGCGACAGCGTACGAATCGACGACCCTCGGCTGGGAAAAGGCTTGTATAATCTGTATCGGTTCAAAGACGGCAGAGAACTGTTCTGTGACGCGGGCACTATCGTTTACAATAAAGATGTGAACGATATGCACAGCTACATGAATATTTCCAAGTTCGACGTTTACCCCTCAAAAGATATCGTGCAGGAATTTTATCCTCTCCGGGAAATCGAGGGTCAGCCCTCTGATAACGCCCTGAAAATCACCGGAGATATCGTTGAACAGCTTGATATACCCTGTCTTGGTGAACCGCAGATATATACCTGTACCGGAACCGCCTGCGACGACAACGGAAACGAGCTTGTGCCGCCGAAGGACGCGTATTACATTCTATATCACGCGAGCGTAGACAATATCGACCTGCCGTATCAGTATACGAATTTTACAAGCGTGGGGCAAAACGGAAGCTATGGCTTTGCCGAGTTTATCGTTACCGCCGACGGCCTTGAATACTGCGACATACAGTATATTTTCGACTATAAGGAAAAGGATACCCGCCCGATAATTTCCCGAGAAAAAGCCGTGGAGATACTTCAAAATACAGTCGGGCGCGCCACGGAATCAGGCAAAACAGAATATTCCACAGGGGAATTGACCTACATCGCCGACGCGAATTCCGAGACCGGCGAAAGCACGCTCTATCCCGTCTGGCTTTTTATAAAATCCACAGAAAAAGAGTCCGCGCCAGGCGATGAGAACGCCAAGATTTCTTACAAACGAATTTTCATTGACGCTCAAACTGGTCTGGTGCTGAACTGAGGTGGGAAAATGAAGCTTACCGCCGCCTATATTCTAAGACTGCTGAAAAGTCCGGCGCTTTACATCGGCGTTGCCGGCTGCGCGCTGATTGCTTTGTGGGGGATAATTTCCGAGGGAAATTTCACCTCCGCCGAGGCGTTCGTGCAATATATCAGATTTACGGGAACTGCCCAGCTTTTCAGCGATATGATGGATTTCGGAACATACCGCAAGCTTATTCTTATTGCTGCCTGCATGCCGTTTACAGCCGCTTTCTGCACTGAATTTAAATCAGGACTTTCAAAGCAGATAATCCTGCGCAGTTCACAAAAGAACTACATATTGACCCACGCCGTGCTGAACTTCTTGTGTACCTTTTTCGTGTCTTTCCTGGGGATCGTTCTGTGCGTGCTTGCGCTGTCGCTGTTTTTCCCGCTCATCGGGAGCCTGCACAATGAGTATTCCGATACCTTCGGGCGGCTGCTGAACAATGAAAATACAGCGTGGCTGTTTATTCTGCTCAAATCCCTTTTCTTTTCGGCGAGCCTTGGAGCGTGGTCAGTTTCGGGAGCGGCGATTTCGGCTCTGTTTCCCGACCCGTTTATCGCGGTATGCACTCCGCTTATCATGAGCTACATTATCGAGCTTGTCACTATCGAAGCGGACTTCCTTCCCGACCTCTGGAATTTATCAAGAGGGTATGTCAGCACCGCTGATGGTATCTTTTTTTCGTCCCTTGAAATACTGCTTGTCTTTTTGGTTCTGGCATTTTTGTTCGGAACAGTATTTTATTATATTGCGAAAAGGAGGTTGGACGAATGAGAAGCGTCAGGTGCGTTCTTAACATCAGCCTGCAGAATATCCGCAAATGGAGCGAGGATTACAGAATATGGACGATCGCCGTATTAGTGATAATACTCTGCTTTGACAGCGTGAGAATAATGAACACTATCGCTGCGGCGCTCGGAAACAGTTCGTCGCTATGGATTTATCCCTTTGCGTACAGTCAATATCATATGAAGCTGCTGTATTCCCTGCCGATAATCCTGATGTTTTGTAATGCGCCTTTCATTGACAGCAACAAGCTGATGATACTCACGCGGATCGGCGGGCGCAGATATCTGGCGGGGCAGATGGGTTATATTATCCTTGCAAGCCTTGCATATTACGGATTTGTGTTTCTCTGCACGATCGTCATTTCCCTTCCTATTGCCGAATTCTCCGCAGACTGGGGCGACGCGATATATACGCTGGCTTTCTCTGACAGCGCGGGACAGATCGCATTAAAGGAAGAGCTGTTCTTTCTGAAGGTTTCGGGACTTGTCGTGCAGAATTACACTCCGATTGCGGCTTGCCTTATCACCCTGCTGCTTTCGTGGCTGAACGGAGTCATGTTCGGGTTTATTCTGTGCTTGTGCAATCTCTTGTCGGGAAAGAAATACTTAGGCAGCGCGATATGCGGGATCATTATGGCGTTCTGCTGTTTCGCGGAAAACGAGGGCAGAGGTATGGAGTTCCTGCTGAAATATTCTCCGCTTTCATGGACGACGCTGGATATTTCGGGGATCGGTCTTAATAAGGATCACCCTGGTCTGTGGTACTGTATTGCGATTTATCTTACAGCGGCGGTTGCGATGGGAATTTTGATAATGACCTTTGGAAGAAAAAGAATACTGAAAATGGAGGTCGTATGACAGACTATGCTATTGAGGCAGAAAACGCCTGCAAGCAGTTTAAGGACAATCTTGCGCTTAAACATGTTGACCTTAAAGTCAGCGCGGGAACTATATGCGGACTTATAGGCAGAAACGGCAGCGGCAAAACCGTACTGATGAAATGTATCTGCGGGCTTATGCCGCTGACATCCGGGGAAATTAAAGTAAACGGAAAAACGATAGGCAAGGATGTAGAGATACCGGAAAGCGTGGGTGTTATCATTGAAACTCCCGGTTTTTTATCATCGTTCAGCGCATACAACAATTTGAAATTCCTTGCAGATATAAGCGGCAGGGCAGATAAGCAGGCGATACGCAGCGCAATAAAAAGCGTTGGTCTTGACCCGGACAGCAAAAAGCACGTCGGCAGATACTCGCTTGGAATGCGCCAGCGGCTGGGGCTTGCGCAGGCGATCATGGAAGATCCGGACATACTTGTCCTTGACGAACCGATGAACGGCCTTGATAAAAGCGGAGTTGAGGATATGCGGAGATATCTGCTCGATTTGAAAGCCGAGGGAAAAACGATTCTAATTGCGTCACATTCAACTGAAGATATACAGATACTTTGCGACTGCGTTTTTGAAATGGACAAAGGCACATTATCGCAAATAAAATAATATTGTTTTGTTTTTGATAATATCATCACGCCGACAAGAAAAATACAATATAATAACGGTTCTGTCCTACTGGATAGAGCCGTTTTTCTATCTCTAGACTTAATTACAAGCTCAAACTTCTCAACTTCCCGTCAACGCCCCATCAATGAGTTTTTTTATAAAATCAAGTAGAATAAACACATCGCCGAAAGTGCAATCACCGCGGTGGCAGAATGTAGACTGGGATTTTCTCGACGGATAAATGATTTCTCTTTCAGCAATTATGAAGTCATTTTTGCTAAGAACCGTAGTCACAACATACAGCATTTAAAAAAATTGCGCTTCACTTTGGCGCAAAAATGCAGTCAGCATGACGTCACACTAAAACGACCCTAAGCCACAGTGCGTGAGCGACCGACGGCGGATTGCATGACCGGATTTTTCGCAGGTTCACGCTGCCGTCGGGGACGCGAATCCCCACAATGGAGGGCTTGCTCGTCTAGCCAAATTCGGCTCGTTGTGGGGATAGGCAGGTAGTACAGTTGGCTAGACGCCTACTGTCTACCTGCTCAGGGGCTGCGCCCCCGAGACCCCCGGGCGGGTCACAAAACAAAACTCAGACCACAGAAAGGAGCGTACAAAATGAGTACCACAAGTAACCGCGTCCGTTCACGTCAGCTTTCATTTCGGCTCACCGAAAAAGAGCTTTCGCGGTGGAACAAAAAGCAGAAAGCCAGCGGATTGAACAAAACGGAATTCCTGCTGAAGATCCTCGACAAATCCGATGTGAAGATCTATCAGTTCAACAACACGATAAAGGCAATTTTTCACGAACTCCAGATGACCGGAAACAACTTGAATCAGATAGCCTACCTTGCGAACTGCGGATATTTTCACGAAGCCGCGGACAAAATTCCAGCGTTTCAGAAACGATATTACAGCGTTATGGAAAGCCTGCAAGCGTTCATCGAAAAGCCAATCGTGGATATGTATGTTGTGGAGGCTGGCGAATGGCATTCGGAAACGTGAACGTCAAATTTTCGCCCTGCAAGGCGGTCGGAAAGTACGGGGAAAATATTCGTTAGAATGTCCGTGCATAGGGAATTCAGATTTTCCGAGTAGAAAGCCGCGTAGCGCTCGGGGACGCGTTCATCTCCGTTCACCCAGCGGCTGACCTGTCCGTCGTCTACGGAAGCGTCGCTCTTTTCATAGAATGCGCTGAACAGTTCCGCGATAATCTCGCCCTGCGAAAAGCTCTCGCTCAGGCTCCGATAGCTGAGCAGGATTTTTATTACGCTGCTGAAATCTACTCTTTTCACCTTGTCACCTCATTACTTTTTTCCATTATACCATAACCGCGAGGTTATGGTATAATTGTCCGATGCGCACGGAGCAAATCTATGATTTGCGTATGTGCGAGGACGTTTTGATGTATAATAAACGCTTTGCGTTTATTATACCACAGAACCAAATCTTTTACAACGGTAAACAGTATCAAATTTGCAGCTTTTACGCTTTAGTGTCTTGAATTTTATTTGAGAATAGTGTATAATAAAAGTGTAAATATTCCGATTCTGTCTGCTGAAAGAAAGGACGGTTATTATGAACATACAGCAGAACAGGATTACAGCGCTTTATTGTCGGCTCAGCCGCGATGATGATTTCGGCGGTGACAGCGTGAGCATACAGACCCAGAAAACTATGCTTTCGCAGTATGCGCGGGACAATGGCTTTACCGTAACAGAATTCTATGTTGATGATGGTTACAGCGGGACAAACTTTGACAGACCCGATTTTTGTCGCATGACTGATGATATTGAGCGCGGCAAGGTAGGGGCGGTCGTTGTGAAGGACCTTTCCAGACTTGGGCGGGAGTACCTCAAAACCGGCTACTACACCGAGATTTTCTTTCCGGAGCATGATGTGCGGTTCATTGCAGTAAACGACAATGTTGACTCCGACCACGGCGAAAACGAGTTTGCGCCGTTTAAGAACATAATCAACGAGTGGTACGCCAAGGATTGCAGCCGGAAAATCAAGTCTGCTCTGCACCTTAAAGCAAAGAACGGTGAATTCCTCGGCGGCTATCCCGCATATGGTTATAAACGCTCTGACGGTGACAGACACAGCATTGTTCCGGACGAAAATGCGCCGATAGTGAAGCAAATTTTTGAACTTCTTTTAGAGGGCAAAAGCTGTTATGAGGTTGCGAAATACCTCGAGCAGAACCTTATATTGACTCCGAGGGCGTTTCTTGCTGAAAAGTACGGCGTGTACAAAAATTCGGCTTCCGCGAAGCACCCATACGCATGGGAGGACAGGAGCGTTTATTCAATTGCGACAAATCCGGTTTATGTAGGAGATTTGGTGAACGGGCGAAGGAAATGCAAGTCTTTCAAGAGCAAAAAGGTGTGCAAGACCTCCGAAGACGAGTGGATCGTGGTTCGCGACAACCATGAGCCGCTGATTACCCGCGAGGATTTCGAGGCGGTCGGGCAGAGGCTTGCTGTAAAGCAGCACCGAAAGGTCGAAAATCCTGACAACATCTTTCGCGGACTTATGGTCTGCGGGGAGTGCGGGCGAAAAATGGTGTTCAGCAAAGCGGCAAATCCGGGCGGTACTCCTGCGCGATTTACAAGCGGTACGGAAAGTCCGAATGCTCGCGGCACAGCATTACGCTGAAACAGATAAAGCAGATTGTTCTAATGAGTATTCAGCGTAACGCGGCGCTTTCCTCCGAGAGCAAGGACCGGTTCGTTGAGCAGATGCTAAGCGTTTCCAACAACAAAAAAAGTGCGGAGCTTTCCGCTCTGAAGAAAGAAGCGGAAAAGCTGACCGCACGAAAACTGGCGTTAGCCAAAATATTTCAGAGCCTTTACGAGGACAAGGCACTCGGGAAGCTCAGCGAGGAGGTTTATGCCGAGCTAAGCGGTAGTGTTGAGCGAGAGCGCACGGAGATCCAGGAAAGACTTATACAGATTTCCGAACAGCTGGGTAAGTCCCAGCTGCTCACCGAAAATGCCGAGAAATTCGCGGAACTGATTCGGCGATACACCGACATTACGGAGCTTTCGGAAGAGCTGGTTCACCTGCTGATTGAAAAAATCGTTGTTCACGAGCGTGATTGCGTAACAAATACAATGCTGGTGGATATTTATTACAGATTTATTGGGAAAGTCGATTAGTGTGCGCTTTGGGTATCGCTCTAGAGTTTTCCCCCACAAGCGACACATTGTCTTTGTTGAACCTTTCTTCCGAAACAGTCCGGTGGACTGTTTCGGAAGCATAGTGCGCCACTTCCCCAAAACGCGCAGTTTATTTAAAGGTTCATGACGTTTTGATTAACCGGTCTGTGTAAGATTCAGCGTGAATGCTGTTTCAAAAACAGTCCACCGGACTGTTTTTGAGGAAAGGCACTTTTGTATTTAACATGTTGCTAGTGGGGGAAAACTCTTGTTTTCCCCCACACCCCTTTAGCGCTTTTTAATCGTTTGACTGCGCGCCGGCGCGCAGAGTTGCCGTGCTTTCGCACGAAGTATCCGCACTCTGTGCGGAGGTTTCGCCTAACGGCGACAAGGGCTCTGCCCTTGACTCCCGATAGGGGGTTGCTCAAAGTTGAACACTCGCCGCTAAATTATAGTTTTCCCTCACAAGCAACGTTCCGCCTCTAAACAACAATTTATCACTCCATGCAGCTCGAAATCCAAACACAACATACACAAGTTTCCCGATCACACTAATCACCCAATTAACCTAAACAAAACTAATTGCTGCCATTAACTTATTTAATATCCACAATTTCACGCGCGATTTTCATATGTTTATCACATTGACACAACCTTGAAATAGGGTTATAATTATAGTAGCCAGGGCGAGTCCGCCCTATTCAGGAAGTCCCGATTCTTCGGGCATGTATGGAGGAACACTATGATAAACTTTAAGAAAGCCGCAGCCGGCGTCCTCGCAGCAGGTATGATCCTGTCGCTGACCGCCTGCGACGAGGAGTCCGGTACTACAGTAAGCGGCTCCGGAACAAGCAACGCGGCTCCCGACGCCAACGCAAACGCCGTTGTCACCACCCCGCTCGTAACCACCACCTACGACACAGACCCCGCCGTTATCGACGCCGCTAAGGAGGCTTCCGCAAGCCTCGACAACCCCGACCTGAAGGTCGACAAGCGCCTCAAGTGGATGGCGTGGTGGGATATCGACGAGACCACCGCGGCAGCCGAGATGTTCAAGAGCGTCTACGGCGTTCCCGCGACCGGCGACGACCCCTCACGCGAGGGCAGGATCTTCGAATACATCAACGTAGCCTACGGCGAACGCTACGACAAGCTGGCTACCGCTATCCAGTCCGGCGACTCCCCCGACCTGTTCCCGTTCGAGATACGCGACTTCCCCTACGGTGTTATCAAGGGCAGATACCAGCCCGTTGACACCATTCTGAACCTGGAAGGCTCCAAGTGGGACGGCGCCCGCGACGTACTCAACCAGTTCCGCCTCAACGGCAGATACTACTGCGCTATCTACGAGATATCCTTTGATTCCCTGCTTTACTACCGCAAGAGCGTCCTCGAGGGCGCAGGTCTGAAGGACCCCCGCACACTGTTTGAGAACGACGAGTGGACCTGGGATACGTTCCTCGACATGGCAAGACAGTTCCAGCAGTCCGGCGACGGCAAGTACGTTATCGAGGGCTACAACCCCGAGAACGAGTTCGTTGTTTCCACCGGTACGCCCATCATCGAGAACGACGGCACAAAGCTCATCAACAATATGAACAACGCTAACGTAGAGCGCGTTATGGATCTGCTCTCCACCCTCCAGAAGGAGAACCTCCGCTACCCGCTGCACGAGCTCAACGGCTGGTCGGTCAACCCCAAGGCATGGGCGCAGGGCGATATCCTGTTCTACGGCAACGGCGGCACCTGGGAGTTCGAGGGCGATTCCGGACTTAACAAGTTCGCACAGCGCTTCGGCTGGAACGACGACGAGATCTGCGTAGTTCCCTACCCCCGCGACCCGCAGGCAGATAAGTACTACCACTTCATGAAGCAGGACGCTATGATGTGGTGCAAGGGCTCCACGAACGACGCAGGCGTTGCCGCATGGATCGACTGCTCCGTTACCTCCTCGCTCGACCCGGCAGTTACCGCCGCTTCCAAGCAGCAGAGCAAGGACAAGAACGGCTGGACCGACTACAACCTCGACTTCATCTACAGCCAGACCACCCTGGACGGCACCAGCAAGCTCACGCCTATCTTCGATTTCAAGAACGGCATAGGCACCGACGTAGCCGACGCAGGCAAGGCTGAGTCCCCGGTTGAATCCCTCACCAAGACGGTATTCCTCACCGGCGAAAAGACCTACACTCAGCTCCGCGAGGAGAACTTCGCCACCATCGACACACGTATCAACGAGCTTAACGACGCTATTTCCAAGCTGTAATCAAGCGTTTCCGGACTCATAGAAACGACCCGGCGCCATCTCGGTGCCGGGTCTTAGACCGTCGAAAAAGTCACTAAAGTGACTTTTCCGCCGAAACATCCCAGCCGCGCGCACGTCTTGGCGGCTTTGCCGCCAACCCGCACACTTGCTGGGATAGAAGTGTTTTTTGCCTCGGCAGAGCTGAGGCAAAAAACGGATTACAAACGCCTGCTTCGCAGGCAAAATTGACTTTTTCGACAAGCTGACCCGGCGCCATCTCGGTGCCGGGTCGTTTTTTACAGTTTTTTCAGCGCGGCGGTTATCTCAGCCTCAACGTCGTCCTTCAGCGAGCGTATACGAACAAGGCGGCCGCCGAAGATCGCGTTCTTCAGCGCGTCGTTCTTCTTTGCGCGCTCGGATTCGTGGCTGCGGTCGTCAAGCTCTATCATCAGCACGATGTTCATGTCGTAGTCGCACAGCAGGAAGTCCACGTGCTTCGAGCGTATCTTGTTGAACCACTTCTGCCAGTCCTTCGTGCCCTTCTTTATCGACACGATGTCCGCTACGCGCACCTTCGGGCATATCTGAAGCTCCAGCTTGTCCGCGATGGGTTTCAGAATGCGGTAGAACGCCCGCTCGCGCTCTGTCAGTATAGTTTCGTTCAGCTCGTAGGGGAGCTTCTCGTGCAGCCGTATGTATATCCATATCAGTATGGCGAGGGCGACTATACCAAGCCCCAGCCACAAAACCCAGTTATTCAGATTTATTGCTGACCAGTTCATGCAGTACCTCCGGAACGATGTAAAATAGAATTATACCACATTCGCCGGGGCATGTCAAGTGATTTTCCGGGTCAGTTTACTTCAGGACGCGGGGTATTTCGCTGTAGACGTACCTCGACCAGAGATACCAGTTGTCCCCGTCGCCGTACATAAGCCAGCACGCCTTCGGAAATCCTCCGCCTGGCAGGCTGTACCAGACATCCGGATCAAGCTGACCTATTGCCATGTCGTCAGTGTACCCCTCCCCGCGGAACTCTGCGTTGATGTCCACCAGCCACGATTCCCAGGACATTTCCCAGGTCTGGAGGCTGTCCCAGGGAGACAGCGCGCAGCCGTCCTCCCCCGCCGGAGCCTCCATGGCGCGCCCGAGTATCTCCGAGGTTACGCCGCGGTACTCCAGCACGGTGAAGCTGCGGTTCGTATCCTCTCCGGTGAGGAAATCAAGGTACTTTTCCGTGAGTATATCAAGCGCCTCCTGCTGCGGGAGCGAGCCGTCGCAGCTCACCACCGCCGGGCATGTCGAGATAGTGTACTCCCCGGAGAGCTGCTCCGGCGGGAGCGTGAATCCCGCGCCCGGAGTGAGCATGCAGCGCTCATCGGTGTGACCAAGCGGGCTGAGATAGAATCCGTCCTGCTCGCCGCGCCTGCCGATGGTGTAGTACTCGCAGCCGGCGGCGCTGTCAGCGGAAAATCCGTTTATGCCGTAGTATGTCTGCGGCATGGAGGTATACCCTGCCTGCTCCTGCGGATTCGCAGGGTCGAATTCAAACGTGCCGTCCGGGGCGGCTAAGGTCTGAGGAGCTTCAATTATGTCCTGCTCCACGCCGCTGACTGTCAACCCTATGTACATGCGGGTGCAGTATATTTTCCCGCCGTCGGAATACGCGTCGTCGGCGAGCAGCCACACGCATACGTCGTCCAGGGCGTAGGGGCTGAGGGTCATTTTTACGCTGCCCTCTCCCTTTGCTGGAACCTCTGACAGCTCCAGCTCCGGATAATCCGAGCTGTTCCAGGGCGCTTCGTAGTCCGTGACTCCCAGCATTTCCGCAATAGTCGGGGAGGATCCCGCAGCGTCAGCGGAACCTGCCGAGGTCTCCGGTCCGGACTGCTCCGCGGTTGTCTGCGCATGTGCGTTGTCCTCCGCCGGTGAATCAGCGCCGGTCTGCGGTGAACCGCTGCACCCGGTCAGAAGAGCCGCAGCGACTAGTAATGTTATAAGTTTCGTATTTTTCATATGATCACCCTCCTTGCCTTTAATGACAGCCGCACGGAATAAAGGTTACATCAGCGCCGTGAAATTCACCGAAAAAACCACTCCGGCGAAGAACGACGCCAGATTCGCGCAGATGGCGTAGAAAACCGCCCGCACCTTGCCATTTTTACGGCTGTACTTCCCGATGAACGCGCTGTAGAAAACAGCCTCGAACGTTACCACGATCAATTCCCCGAACATGTACGCGAACAGGAATAGCAGGAAGCCGTACCGGATATTGACCAGAGCCAGTATCATGTTCAGCAGCACCTGAGTAGCGAGGTTGACCGCCGCGAAGAACAGCAGCGTTTTCTTTTCCCAGTAGCCGAAGATCAGAGCCACGACAAGCTCCACCGCAATAGTGATGAGCACCCGCGCCGCGAATTCCAGCAGCCATATTCCGACATTATAAGACTGCTTGATGTACAGCAAACTGTCGGAGCGTGAGAGGTCGGCGGTGAAATAGCTGTTGAACACATAGGTGCGGCAGATATCGCTTGCGATCACCCTGCCGCTGTCCGGGAAGTACGCCAGCACTATGAAGTCATCTGGCGGCAGGTAGGTCATCTCAACATTCTCCCGGCTGACGTCCCACAGCCTGTTGAAGAGCGCGTAGCCGTCCGGTGCGGATCGTCCGGCGTAGTCCGCGAACGCGCGCACCGCCTCCTGCTCCTGCGAGGTGAGTTCCCCGAACCACTCGGTGCTGTAGGCGTCCTCAGTCACAAGTTCCCCGAGCGAAGGCTGAAAACTCCCGCGTGCAAGAATCGCAGAATAGCAGGTCTGACCGCCTGCATTGCGGAAGCTTATACTCACGCTCGGTTTGGGTCCAAAATCTGCGGCTGCGTTCAGCGGAATCGCCAAAAACAGCGCCATGCTGAATAACAGCGCGTAGATTATCCTCAGTTTCTTCATGCTGCCGCCTCCTGTATCAGTCGATTTTGTTTGCAGCTTAATTATAGCATATATTTTTCTGACAGTCAATTACAGAGCGGTGACAATATGGTAACAATTCGGTAACAGACATAACCGAATTGTAATTATTGCTTGACTTTTATGGGTTGCTTTGTTATAATAAAAATTGGAAGTTTTTATATTTAAAAAGGAGGAAACTTATTGTGAAGCTGCTGCAAAAATTCGTTTCACTTTTCTCGGCTGCCGCGATGCTGTCAACGGCTGTGAGCCTCGGCGCCCGGGCTGAGGTTTCAGGCTCTGAAAACGACGCCCCGGAGGTTATCACGCTTGTAGCTGATGGCGACGCTTCTGAGTACGGCTATGTTCACTACAAGTACATCGACGAGAACGGCAACGAGGTAACGCCAAACCTTACCCCGACCGGGACGCTCGCCTATCACGGCACCCTGCCGTCCAAATACAGCATGGTCGACCGGGGATATCTCCCGGCGGTAAGAAACCAGGGTTCCGAGGGAAGCTGCTGGGCGCATGCCGGCATGGCTATGGCAGAATCAAGCATGATAAAACAGGGCTATGCGTCCGCTTCATCGGTTGATTATTCCGAGAAGCACCTCGCCTGGTTTGCTGTAGGTGCCACAGCACCGCAGGGTGACTCCCTCTACGGCGATTTCCCAGGTCTGGGCGCACCCACCGCTTACTCCGCAGGCGGCAACATGGTCGATATTATGTTCACCATGATGTCCTGGATAGGCGCTGAGGAGGAATCCAACGTTCCTTACGCGGACTTCAACTCCGGCGTTGACGAATCCTACCGCTATCATTCCTACGCGCACCTTCAGAATGTCAACCTGTATGACGAGAAAGACATCAACTCCATTAAGGAAGCTATCATGCGCGACGGCGCGGTACAGATCTCCTACTACGCATCTTCAAACTACCTTACAAAGAACTCCGGCGAGTACACCGCGTATTACTGCCCAAATGGATATACCTCCAATCACTCCATAACCGTGGTCGGCTGGGACGATAATTTCTCGAAGAGCAACTTCAGGACAGGCGGCACCCCCAACAACGACGGTGCATGGCTGTGCAGAAATAGCTGGGGCAGCACATGGGGCACAAGCGGATACTTCTATTTGTCCTACAATGACGCCACAGTAGGCGAGTTCGCATCTCTCACGATGGAACCTACCACTAATTACGGCAGTATATACCAGTATGACGGCGGCTGCCTTCGCCAGAACGGATACATATACTCAACCAGCCGGGTGTCGCATACCAATATCGGCGGAGGCGCGAATGTATTCACCGCCGACAAGAACGACGAAATAACGGCGGTCTCCTTCTACTCCGCAGAAGCGGGCTGGAACTACACCATTAATGTCTACACCGGTCTGACCGGCTCCACACCAGACACCGGCACGCTTGCCAAATCCGCGGTGATTTCCGGCACACAGGAGTACGCGGGTTATCACACGGTAGACCTCCCGGTGAGCGTTCCCGTCAAGGCTGGGGAGAAATTCGCCGTTGCAGTAGACCTCTATGACAAAAACGGAAAGCACTACGTCATCACTGACAGATACAGCCCGAGCACCGGACTTTCATTCTACAAGTTCTACAACACTTGGTCTGACTGCACCACAAACTATAAATCTAACGTAAGAATAAAGGCGTACACAAAGGCGGTAAAAACCACGGTTCCACAGAACGTAACAGCTTCCGCCGGCGACAACACCGTAAAGCTCACCTGGGATAAGGTGGACGGCGCTACCAACTACGTTATATACAGCTATGCAGACAACACCTATACAAAGCTTGGCTACTCCACCACGAACAGTTTCACCGCTTCCGACCTCATAAACGGCAAGAAGTACGGCTTCATCGTCAGGTCGTATGTCAGCGGAAAGTGGAGCGACTGGTCGAACGACGACGCGGTTTACGCAACTCCGAAGGCATCAGCAAACAAGCCGCAGAACGTAAAGGCGGTTCCCGGCGACAAACAGGTAACAATCACCTGGAACGCTGTGAATGGCGCTACCAACTACATCGTTTACAGCTATGTAGACGGCAGCTATCATAACCTCGGCACCACCACTTCCACCAGTTTCACCGCAAAGAACCTCGTAAACGGCAAGAAATACGGATTCATCGTAAAGGCGTGGGTAAACGGCAAGTGGAACAACTGGTCCGTTGCAGACGCTGTTTACGCAACTCCGGTTCAGAACACCAAGCCCCAGAATGTGCATGCAGTCCCCGGAAACGGTCAGGTAACGCTTACATGGGACGCTGTGGAGAACGCGGAGGACTATGTGGTTTACAGCTACGTCGACGGCGGCTACCATAAGCTTGGATATTCCGACGTAAACAGCTTCACAGCTACCGGACTCACAAACGGCAAGAAATACGGATTCATCGTAAAGGCATGGGTAAACGGCGGCTGGAACGCCTGGTCGAATGACGACGCGGTTTACGCAACTCCGGTCGGCGGCACGGACGTCCGCAACGTAAAGGCAGTTCCCGGAAACGGTCAGGTTGCGCTCACCTGGGATAAGGTATCCGGCGCGACAAACTACGTTATCTACAGCTATGCAGATGGTAAGTACACCAAGCAGGGCTATTCCGATACCACGAGCTTCACCGTGACCGGTCTTACTAACGGCAAGGAATACGGATTCATCGTGCGCTCCTACGCAAACGGCACTTGGTGCGGCTGGCAGCCTTCCGACGCGATATTCGCCACTCCTGTGAACACCAAGCCCCAGAATGTGCAGGCAGTCCCCGGAAACGGTCAGGTAACGCTTACATGGGACGCTGTGGAGAACGCGGAGGACTACGTGGTTTACAGCTACGTCGACGGCGGATACAATAAACTCGGCTACTCCAAAACCAACAGCTTCACAGCAACCGGACTCACAAACGGCAAGAAATACGGATTCATCGTAAAGGCATGGGTAAATGGCGGCTGGAACGCCTGGTCGAATGACGACGCGGTTTACGCAACTCCGGTCGGCGGCACGGACGTCCGCAACGTAAAGGCAGTTCCCGGAAACGGTCAGGTTGCGCTCACCTGGGATAAGGTATCCGGCGCGACAAACTACGTTATCTACAGCTATGCAGATGGTAAGTACACCAAGCAGGGCTATTCCGATACCACGAGCTTCACCGTGACCGGTCTTACCAACGGCAAGGAATACGGATTCATCGTGCGCTCCTACGCAAATGGCACTTGGTGCGGCTGGCAGCCTTCCGACGCTATATTTGCAACTCCGGTGAACGCAAAGCCGCAGAACGTTCAGGCTATGGCAGGCGATAAGGAAGTCCACCTGATCTGGGACGATGTTGACGGCGCTGAAGAATACGTTATCTACAGCTATGTTGACGGCAACTACGCAAAACTCGGCTACTCCGAGTATTCCGGATACACTGCAGAGGGCCTTACCAACGGCAGAAAATACGGATTCATAGTAAAGGCGTGGGTAAACGGCAGGTGGAACGACTGGTCGAACGACGACGCAGTATACGCTGAGCCTGTCGGCGCGTTCGATAAGCCGCTGAATATTAAGGCGGCTGCCGGCAATCAGGAGGTTTACCTCACATGGGGCGAGGTAGATGGTGCTGAGATGTATGTTGTTTACATCTACGCCGATGGAAAGTACACCAAACTTGGCTACACTGAAGATACCGGCTACACCGCAGAGGGTCTTACAAACGGAAAGAAATACGGCTTCATTGTCAGGTCGTATCTTGACGGTCAGTGGTGCGGCTGGTCCCCGGCTGACCTAGTTTACTCCACCCCCAGGGCGTAAGTGATGTGCTAATTAAATAACTTTAAAGCCGCAGAGTTTATTCTGCGGCTTTTTCGACAGACTGAAGCATCTATACAGAAGCCTGTATAGGTGCTAACAAGATTGGCTCACCCTCGTCCTGCTCTAAAGGAAGGTTGGGGTAGAGTGTTTTGTGCCCAAAGGGTAAACAGATATAGGACGTGAAGAAGATTAATATAAAAGCTTCACAGCTTGACACCTTCACACTACTCCTGCTCAGCCTGCTCCTCAATTATGAGAAGTACATTTTCATCAGCGATAAGCTTTTCAAGCTCTGCGGCAGATGAAACCGTCACACTACGGTATACATAGCTGTCATTAAATAAACCGTATGTCAGGCAGTTGTCCAGGACAAAATTCTTGGTTACACTGTGATTCACATTGCGCAGCTCCTCCCAGAAGCCCTCAAAGCTATACAAACCATTGAACTGCGTCCTATAAAACAATTCCGTATTGAAATAACCCGAGGCAGAATGGCTATACATCGTACCCGAATCCTTGCTCCATTTTACATCGGTATAGCAGGATATGCGCTCATAAACATCATCGGTTGCCGTTACCCCTCCCGAAACCACATCGTTTGCTGTTACAACGCACAATGTATTTCCGTAAAGGCTTGTTATCTTGTTCCAATCGGACACTCCAAGTTTTTTCTTATTCCCGTTGCTGACATATAGCTTGTCTGTTCCGGAAGTCATTGTCTTGCCGTCGTTCACCGATTGAAACAGAAAGCGGCTGTCGTCAGAGAGTAACTCTATCTGCGCTTTCGTCAACTCAGCGGAGAACGCGCCATATCCATTTTTCAGCGGATTGCGAATATACAGTTCATTAAACCCAAGCACTGTTAATTCATCATAAAGAGCTTGGTTCAGCTTATAAGCTATTTCGGTTCTTAGGCTGAACATACTGCGATAATCGTCGGATACAATATACTTATTGTCTGACGGATTTTCGGCTGAATTATTCTCAAAAGCAGGGTTTGGAATAATATTGCTGAAATAATCATTGCTCAAATATCGCCTGTACCCCTTTGAACCGCCAAAATTGGTTTTGAGATAGCGCAGGAAAACGTCTGTTCGTTTATCAGACAAATCCTTGTATTCCTTATAGCTTCCGCCTTCATCATCGAACAACACATGAGAAATTACAGCGAGGATCGCATATTTTTCTTGTATCTCAAGGGATATTTCCAGAATGTTTTTGCCGTCAACCGTAGTGTTCCTGGCTGTTTCTGAGTCGTAAAAAAGGAAGTTGACACATATCTTTTCGTTTTCAGAAAATCCCGATAATTCCTCGGAAAGATGCTCAGTCACATTAACGGCAGCGGTGATATTTCCGTTCACTTTTGCTCCCGGGTATTTTTTGAACGAGCCTGCATATACTGCGCGACCGTCCGCCGATACATTCACGATTCCCTTAACACTAAGGCTTCCGAGACCCATAACATATACATGACCATAAACCTCAAGTCTGCCTTTTTTGCTTATAGCGAGTGCCCCATAATCGTGAATATAACCGCTCTTGCCAACAGTAAGCGTACCATTCACAGGATTCACCTTTCCGTCATAGTCCACCAAAAGGTCTCCAAGAACGGTAAGCTTTGCACCATTAGTGATTTTCAGCGTCTTTCTTATCTCTAGCGTTGAATTCTCCGGCAGTGTTACATCACGGGATATCGTGACGCCCGAAGTCGTATAATAATATGAGTTCTCTTTTAACTCGGTTTTTCCGTTCCATTTTACAGCAGGAGTATTTTTTCTTGTGAAAGCATGAGAATTATACTGATGTATTACTTCATTCATGCTGAAATCATAAGCACCGACAGGAACTGCATTTATGATACAAAGCAGCAACGCTAAAATCAGAGAATATAATCGTTTCATTGTATGCCTCCACTATATTGATTTGTACGCTACACAAACGCCATCAGTTTCAGTACCACTAAAGCAAAATAAATTGCTTTTAAAAACTGTTTTCTCATTGTTTGTCATCCATTATAACGATTTTTCCGTATTGTAAACCGTGTAATCCGTTGTCTTACCGTCAATGGTTACGCTAAACACGGTTTTTACGTGGTATTTGCCGCTTTCAAGGTTATAAACCTTGTTTGAGAGAGCTGCCGACATCCGTACGTGGTCTTTGTCCATTCGCCCGCATAGGTGCTCCATGACCAAAGAAATCCTTGCTTCTCAAGTGTTTGGGTCATCTTGATTCTTGTTACGACTCCGGTTCCGTCAATAAAAGAGCTTTGGCAAGTAGCAGTTGTAGATGATATTTCCAAAATACTGATTTTGCGTGCCGAGTCCATATCCAAAAAACTAATAGCATACGCTGATACAGCGCATACAAAGAATACAACAAGCGCAAGAACAACCGATATATACTTTTTCATATTTTCACCTCCATTTTCTTTTTGAGGTTTCCATCTATACAGTAAACAGCAATTTTCGACAGATACTTGCATATTTTCTTTTTCGAATCCTTTATTCTACTTTTTGCACAGTTTCAGCGGTCGATATCAGTTCATCTTGACCAATATTGTAACCTGATAAATAAATCACATAGTCGCCACAATCCCAAATCAACACGTTTATTCCATGATATGTTTGAAAAGTCAACCCTTTGCAGCCATTTACAATTATTTCAGTAGGCATGACCATAGCATTCTCAGTATTAAGCCAACAGCTTTCACCTTGATAATGGTCTTTTATCGCTTGACTAAAGCCAAGCACGCGATTTCCATTGACTTCGTGATACTCAACCAGATATTCATATTCATTGTCAAGCAGGATATTCTCAGAATACCCGCTCAAATCAATGCCCAAGCGGTATTTATCCTCCAAAGTCGTCGGTGCGCCTTCAATATCCAATGCCACCAGAAAAGAATGCTCTCCCACGTCGTGGAGCTGAAATTTATCCCACATCTTATAGATGAGCAGGGTCGCTCCCGTAAGAAAAGCGAGCAGGATAACCATGATAATCGCGAGATTAACGGCTTTCCTAAGAGGGACATGCTTTGTTTCCCACTCTGGAACACCGCCCCCGAGCAGTTTCCTCATTCTTCTCCGAAACCGAAGCGAAAACCTGTGCTCGGGCATTCCGTCATACATGGCAAGCTCGGCGTCAAAATCGTTTTGGAGCGCTAGGGCTATAAGCTGATTGTTGTTCATTGGTTATTCTCCGTATGCTTTCGTGAAAGGATTTTTCTTGCTCTGGATATTGAGGAATGCACCGTGTTTATCTTCATATCCAAAAGCTCCGATATCTCGCCCGCAGAGCAGTTTTCAACGAAGGACAGATACGCGATATCCCTTAACGCGGGCGAAAGAGCCTTGATGTTTTCGACTATCTCCTCATACGCCAGCTCGGATAACACGCTGTCCTCAACGCTCAAACCGTCAGGTGTTTCCTCGTCGAGCTCCGCTTGCATGTTCGACTTCGAAACCATGTTCAGTGCAATGCCCCTCACTATAATAACAAGGTAAGACACGTTTTCCTTGCATGAATAGCTGCGGAATTTCGATAAATGGTTAATTACCCTCAAAAAAGCGTCGTGAACCGCATCCTCGGCTCTTTCCCTGTTGTGAAGAATCGCGTATGCCGTTTTGAACATAATCTGTTTGTACTCATTGTAGAGAAACTCGACAAGCGCCTTGTCCTCCCCGCTGTTCATCATTGACAGATAGAATTGCAGCATATTGTTAACCCCATTCAATGTTAATATGATATATTTAATTATATCATTTCAACAATAAAAATGCAACGCCTTTCTCCGCATAGTCCAAAACATATAAAACTGCTGCCACTTAAGAAAAACGTGATGTTGTATAATAAAACTTGACACCCCACGCTCAAAAGAATATACTACGAACCCCCAAAAACGCAATGAGCCTGGCGGAGTAGATCCGGCAGCTTCGAAGCGAGGTAAAGCAGCTGAACAAAGAAAACAAACGTAGAATGGTTCGATAGGCTCTCAAATGTGGACGGCTGTGAAAATTCTCTTCAGCGTCAAGTTATCCACACATTTGTGAAAGAGGTATTCCTATGGGATGACCATGCAGTTATTGTCCTCACTCTGAACAACACGCAGAAAACCGTCGCATTCGAAGAGATACGGGAGTTTGAGCAGTTTTCAGATGAAACGCAAGAACCGCTCCCAGACGAATCTGAAAGCGGTTCTTGTAATATTAGATTTGGCTCCCCCGACTGGACTTGAACCAGTGACACCCTGATTAACAGTTTCCCAAGGGCACAAGGGCATACAAAAAGGATCATGAATCCCGCTTGTATGCTCTTGTGCCCTTTTTTTGTTTTATCTATCTATCAATCACTTTGGAGCGCAGCGGGCGAATGCTCGAAAACGCACACGCGTGTTCGAAACTTTGTTGGAAACTCGCCGGGTTGAGTAATTTTCACGCGGAGCGGTTGGAAACTTTACTACCTCTGTGTTGCGCCTGCGGCAGAGGTAGTAAAGTTTTCAATGGTTCTGTGTGAATATGACGCAGGCCCTGCAGTTTTCAATGATCATATTCTCCGACGGAGTTTTTCTGGTTTTCAAAAATGCGAAAACTGGAAAAATTCCGCGCGAGCCCCCCTAGCTAACAGGGGGGCACTGTGTACAGACTCAGGCGGTCGCGATACGCATCAAATCCCGCTTGAGCGCAATTTCAGCATACAGAAAACAAAATTTCCAATTCCGGAGGTCACCACATGGACGAAAACATAATCCTTGTAGACTGGTTTTCCTTTACGCTGCACAACAGCATGACGATCGAGCAGGTCAAAGACTTCCTCGGTCTGGCTTCGGGCTGCGACTGGCTCGAACGAGCTGGAAGAGATGGATATAAGCAGTCGCATTTCTGTGATGGAATCTCGATCATGTGGGACGGTCACCGTGAAGATATGGGAATATGTGTTCACATGTCCGGGCAAGGCTGCCGCCATTTTGAGAGCTTCAGCTGCAAGAGCTTCGCGCAGCTGTTCGAAGAAGTCACCGCGGACGAGGAGCAGTTCCACGTCACCAGATTAGACGTAGCATATGACGACATAGACAAGAGCGAGAACGGCTCCGGTCTGCTCAATATCGTTAAGATCTGCAAGTTCGCATACTTCGGGCGCTACATCAGCAAGTTCAGCAAATCGCACCCGGAGGTTGACTGCGACACCGACCAGGACGGCAGAGTCACCCGCGCGCATAGCTGCTATTTCGGCAGTCCTAAATCAGAGCTTCGAATAAGGTTCTACGACAAAGCGCAGGAACGAGGGGGACTTGAATATCACTGGGTACGCTGTGAGCTGCAGCTCCGGCGGGAACGTGCGCTTGCGTTCCTCAAGCTGAAACAGTCTTGGGGGGAACGGTTCTTCGGCGTACTCAACAACTACATGCGGTTTATAGTACCGAGCAAGACCGACACCAACCGCCGCCGCGCTCCCTCGCCTGTCTGGTGGGAAAAGTTCCTGCTATCTGTCGAGAAAATCAGCCTGTACACTCCGAAGGGCGTTGAATACAACCTCACGAAGCTTGAGCGCTATCTGTTCAATCAAGCAGGCAACAGCATAGATACATACATTCAGTGTGTTGGCTTCCAGAAGTTCCGGGAAATGCTCAAGCACCGGGATTCCCTGCTGAACGCTAATCAGCAGGCACTAATCGACGAGTACAAGCAGATAAACGCCGAGAAGCTCGAGGAGATACGCAGAAAAATGCCCCTGGGCGGGCTGTCGCATTAGTTCTATTTCTTTTTTGGCTTTTCTCCTAACGCACAAAAACCAACTATGCATAAACCTATTAGCCAAATAAATATACGACTTCCCGATATAAATGATTTTAAGTTTAAATCTCCGCTGCAAATCATTCCTATAGCAGCCATAAAAAGGAATAGGTAAAAAAACGCTGCAAGAATTATAAGCAATACTCTTAGTATTTTTTTCATTGTCAATGCCTCCGTAAAATATGTACTATACAACCGCTGGAACGCTTTACCCGATGTTGCCGAGCTCTTCGGCTCCTGTATCTTCGGAACGTCCCGCGATGTAGTCGAGAGTTACGCCGTAAAAATCGGCTAGCTTAATCAGCAGGTGCAAAGGTATTTCGCGCGTTCCGTTTTCGTAACGCTGATAAACCTGATACTTGATTTCAAGAATCTCAGATATTTGCTGCTGACTTAGCTTGTTTTCCTGTCTGAGTGCCTTAATTTTTGTGTAAACCATTGAAAAAACCTCCATTAAATTTGGTAAAACCTACAAAGTTTTACTAGCCTATTGAAATTGCAACCATTTAGTTGTATAATAAAAACGCAACCAAATAGTTGTGTTAATCCCACCTAGAACAAGGTAACTAAGAAAGGATAATGAACATGGAAAAGTACAGTATTGAGTTAACTCGTGATGAGCTGGTTCGAGTAATCGAGGGCTTAGGGCTCCTCATGGACGAAGCGCAGGAAGAGCAGGACAAGGAAAAGCGTCATAACGCTTGTGTTCTTCGTCGTCAGCTGCTTGAGGTTGCAGACGGCGAACTTGCCGAGTTCGGCGGTCACCCGGAGCTTGTCCCGACAGGAGAAGAACCGGACGAAAAGCCTGATAGATTAGAACGCTATTTCAAAGGAATGCTCGGCGAGATTCCAGAGAGACTCCGCGGTCACTCTGAGCTTGTCCCGACAGTAGAAGAGCCGGAAATTGCTTCTGATCATGAAGATTCTGATGATCCTGATGATTATTTCGATCCTGACGCGCATGATCATGATTACACTCCTTGGGGCGTGTGCACGATCTGCGGATATATCAAGTATATGTCACCTGCATACTGTGAGCTTCACGGCTGTGACCCGTTTTGATCAGCGAGGTGAACAGGTATGAATATTGAAATCACCCCCGAAGAAAGCCGCGTAATGTGCAATCTCTTAGAAGCTAACCGGGCTTTAAAAGTTCAGAGCTTAAGCAAGTTTTCAGACCCTGACAAACGTTGTATTTTGTCAGAACGCACCATTGAAAAGCTCGATAAGCATATCTTGTTTATCAAAAGCGAAATATCGAAAATTGATAACTTGATATCAAAGCTTATGGAGGTGCAGGCATGAAGATCGAGAAAATAACAATCACCTCCGAAGATATCGAAGTTCTAGAAGAGGCGCTTTCATGCTCGGAACTCTTCTGGCGCGATCTGCTCAAGGAAGACCCCGAAGCCTGCAACGAATACGATGTACACCGGGAAATAGCGAAGATCCGAAAGCTTAGCACTGAGTTTATAGGCACGCTTCAGGATTCATCATCTGTTATTATAGAGGTGAAACATGATCATGAATAACCTCGAAGAACGCTTTAACAAACACATTTCAGACCCCTCAACAAAATATAAGCATTTCCGCGCTGGCGGATTCCGTTATATTCGGTGCGATAAATGTCACAAGATTGTAAAGACAGATAACTGCATTTACTACGGTGGCGAGAACGAGCGAATGTTCTGCGGAGGCTGCCGGAACTGCTACGGTCAGGGGGTGAAGGAATGAGCAAAGAAATTCTCTCTTTAATAATGGGATTATTGGGATTAGCGCTTGTCGTTTACGGTTCTTTCTGCTTAATTCGAGTAGCAAAAAGATTGCGTAATCGTCAATATGCTAAGTACATAACAATCACCCCCGAAGATGTTGATCTGATAAGAGAAGCGTTAGCAGTTTCTCGAATCAACCATAATATACTCTATGAAAACAACCTTTTCGATTTTGAAAAGTATACGGTTGATCAAATCATAGCACTTCAAAAGCAGCTAACGACTATTGCAAACCAATCATCAGCGATCATCGAAGTTTCTAAATAGACCTACCTTTAAAAGCTCGTTTAGTGGTTGCGAGCATAAATAAAACCACCTCCAAGCCCTTTGAGGGTTACCGACCGAGCTTTCCTACATCAAAAATGAATTGTGGCGCCTGAGAATAGGTTTTCGAAATGTCGGCACGGATTCGGCTCCGTTAACGTGAGGGTAATAACGGGCTTCACGCTGGTACATGGGTCAATGTCCCTTGTATTGGCTCCACGGCAATAACGCCGATAACATATAAGCACGCCCGGAATGGGGCAGAAAGAAGGTAAACATGAAAGTAGATTTAGTTGGGCTGTATCCTCTCGATTTTCCGAGCAAGGACGGCGGACAGATCAAGGGAATCAACCTTGAATGCAATTTTGTAGATGATAATGTATACGGCAAGAAAGCCGACGCGAAGTTTATCTCAGATATTGCACTTAAGAACCTCGGCATTACTCTTGAGGATCTGCTCCCGCTTATCAATTCCGAAGTAGATCTCGAGCTTAACTTCAAGGGCAAGGTCGTAGGAATCAAGAAATTATCATGACAAACTACGTTGACTTCGTAGACGGCGATTTCATCGCCAGCGGAACGACCCTCGACGATATCTACATAGCATTGATCATCATAATAATCATGCTTGGAATCATCGCAGGGGCGCAGATCTTCCGCCACCTCAGAAAGTAGGTGTCGAGATGTATCTGTTATCTTTCGGCTTCTATGGCATTATGTTCGGCTTCGCCCTGTCCGGCGTAGTGTGGTTGCTCGGACTTGTTTTCACAAGCTGTTATAGTGCCATTTTCAAGCATAATGACTAACAAAGGAGGAAAATCACATGTTCGAAAAGGTCAAGAAGATCGGAAAGCGCTGCAAAGCTGTAGTTATGGCTTCTGCCGTAGCTGTAGTCGGCGTTGTATCATCTGTATGCGCTTCTGCTGCTACAGTTGAGGCGTCCGCCGGCATAGACATGGGTAAAACCCTTGCTGACGCTGGTACCCAGATGACCGCGCAGTTTGGTACGCTTGTATCAACTCTGATACCCGTAATTATCGGTATTCTTACAGCTGGTCTTGTCATCTTCGGTATCATGCAGCTGATCAAGCTTGCAAAGAAAACATTCAGCAAGGTAGCCGGCTAATATTCCCCGCGGCGGTTCGGTTCTCCTGAGCCGCCATTCCTTTACAAAAGTACAGTATGACAAAATACACACCTTACGAGGTTAACATATATGACTAAAAAAGAACGTATAACCATCACGATCCCGCCGGATCTGCTCCACGATCTTGATGAAATGTGTGCTCAGTCCGGGTATTCCCGGAGCTTCATAATCTGGCAGTGTATCCGCTTATACATGAAGTTACTGGACGAGGAGGATTAATATGGCTGTGGTTATGTATACCGGAACTCCCGGATCAGGAAAGAGTTATCACGCTGCCGAGGTAGTTGACCGGGCATTGCGCCGGAAGATTCCTGTAATCGCAAACTTCCAGGTCAATTTAAACCCGAAGAAGCACAAGGGCGAATTCGTCTATATCCCCACGCTTGAAATGACCGTTGATAAGTTCAAGCAGTACGCGCAGGAACACTTCGACAGCTCCAAGCGGGACGAACATCAGGGGGTTATCATCATAGACGAAGCGCAGATACCATTCAACAGCCGAGACGGACTGAACAAAGACCGCATGAAGTGGATCGAGTTTTTCTCGCAGCATCGGCACTACTTCTATGACATTATCCTCATCACCCAGAACGACCGAATGATTGACCGTCAGATCAGATCTCTGGTCGAAACGGAGTACAAGCACAGAAAGTTGACGAACTACGGCGCTAAAGGCGTGTTCATGATCGTGGTATTTCACAAGATGTTTGTCGCCGTTCAATACTGGTACCCGATTCAGGAGCGCGTCGGCTCGGAGTTCTTCAATCTTCGGAAATCCGTATGCAAGCTCTACGACACCTTCAAGAAGTTCGACAAGCCCAAGGAAGAGCAGTCGCAGGAGCTCACGGACATGAAAGCGCGTATAGCTGCATTCAACGCGAAAGGAAAATCGGAATGAAAAAAAGAATCATCACCGCGGCTCTGGCGGTCGTCCTCGCGTTCAACGTCCTTGCCGTTCGCCCGAAGGCAGTTGCCGGAGCTGTCGCTGCAGCTACTGCAATAGGCTGCGGAGCTGTTTTTCTCATGGGAATTATAACCGGGCAGTATGATGATACCGCCAACGGTATTGGTTCCGTGCTTGAAAACGGCTGGGAGGGCTTCGAGAAAGCCTTCATCGGCACCGAGGAAACCTTCTGCGGACAGGTCATTGAATCTAATGACGCCTGGATCGTCACCGGATACAAGCAAATCTGCGCCACTATAACTTCATGGGTCGATTCAGGCGAAGCCACCATAGATAACGGAAAAGTAAGCTTGAAGTACAGTCAGTATCTGGAGCTTTGCGATCTCGTCGGACAGTCAGCCGTTACGGACTCCGTGCAGCTCATCACCGACACCCCTTATTTGTTCATCAAGGCAAATTCAGGGCTTACATACAGCCTCGATACATCAATAACTATCCTCAAGGGAGATGAGGATCTCCCGATAACCGAAGCAAAAATGAGCTTTGTAAATGTATACTACACTGAGGATACTATTTACTTCCCGGACACGTTCTTTAACATGACATTTTCCCGGTATTCCCCGACAGATAACCGCGTCTGGTCAAATGGACGTATGTACACAATTGATTCATCTTTAAATAACGGCACGGAGGTAGCTTCTGATTTCCCCGGCGGACTTTTTGATCAGGATTACCGGGAGTTTTTCTCCAGCTTCAAATATTCAATAAACTTTGACCCCTCCCGGATCCTTGTTTCTTTTACCCCTCCTCGTTACCCTTATCGTGAAACCTCGGCAGCTATAAATAAATGGTTCACGTTCGGAAAGGCTGCGGGGAAATTCGAGCAGGTCGACAACGTTGATTTTTCACATATGAAAATGGGTATTCTCAATGTAAAAGGCAGCTACCTGGATTTTCTCAAGTCCCTTCAGAACTACACCGTGGTTCCTGATGTCTCGCTTGACGATCTTTCCGGAGTTCTTCCCCTGGATAAGACGAAGGATCCAACGTTAGAGG
>ERZ773252.249-NODE-249-length-67602-cov-10.315173_pt1 | contig 67602 bp, 76 predicted proteins | sample MGYA00580517_ERZ773252 | MGnify/ENA primary metagenome ERZ773252 (study PRJEB29015, sample SAMEA2737766) | human gut metagenome | biome: human gut; feature: human-associated habitat; material: faeces | place: China | collected 2012 ...
ACACAATTTCTCGATTATACAAATCCATTACAGGTGACAAATATACTTTATCATTACACACTTTAAATTCAGTTACATCAGTTGCTAGTTTTTCAAAAGGTTTTGTAGCTGTAAATTCTCTGTTAAGTAAGTTGTCGGCTATTTTGCCGATTTCTCCTTTGTATGAACGATATTTACTGTTTTTGCGTTGTTTTCCTTTGAGATTAAGTTTTTTCATCAGTTTCAACACAGTTTTATGGTTAATTGTATATCCTTTTTGTCTTAATACAATTAAGATTCTGCGGTAGCCGTATCTGCCTTTATTAGCTAAAAATATATATAGTATTTCTTGTTTTTCTTTCTTGTATTTATCTTTGATTGGATGTTGTATATAGTAATAAAAGGTACTACGGGCTAAACCTGATAATTGCAGCAAGTCTTTTAACGGATATTTTTGCCTTAATTCATTGACTATTGCTGCTTTTTCTCTTCTTTTAACATTCTTTTCCGAACTAAGGCACTGAGTTTTTTTAAGTATTCATTCTCCATTCTTAATCGCTGATTTTCGGCAATTAAATCTTCTTCAATTTTCTTATCAAGTTTGGGTGGACGACCTTTTGCTATTCCATCTACTTTACTGGCTCTACCTCGTCTTTCTTTCATCAGACCTTCGGCTCCTTCTTCCAAGAATATGCGTTCCCATTTCGATATTACATCATGTTTAACATCGTATTTTCTCTCTGTTTCCATTATACCCAAATGGTTTTCTCGCATATCCATTATAACAGATAGTTTGAATTCTGGCGAGTGTTTTCTATATTTTTGCCCTTTCTTTGCCATAAAAATATGCACCTCCAAAAGTGTCTAACTTTTGGGGTGCATATCAATTTCGACAGCCTTTTATAATGTCTGTAATTTATCAGCCTTTGATTAGGTTCTCATACTCTTTTTCAGGCATCGGCTTTGCACAATAGAAACCTTGAATTGTATCACAATGCATTTCTTTTAATAAATCGTATTGACTTTTTGTTTCAATACCCTCTGCCGTAACCGACATTTGAAGTGTATGTGCAAGCGATATTGCGCTCAAAACAATAGCCTTTGACTTATCGTCTGTTTCAAGTTTATCGACAAAACGTTTGTCAAGTTTAACGATGTCACAAGGCAGAAGATTAAGCATATTAAGTGAAGAATATCCGCTGCCGAAGTCATCAAGCAAAACTTTAATTCCGTGCTTTTTACATTGCTTTGTAAGCGAAATAAGCAAGCTTTCGTTTTCTGCAAGAATACTTTCGGTAAATTCAACTTCAATCAGATTTAGCGGTATTCCGTACTTTTCAACCGTCTTGATATGATCCTCAACAAAGTTTTCGTCCAATAACTGCAGGAGCGATACGTTTACCGATATTGGCGAAACGTCATAGCCCAAATCAAGCCATTTTCTGATTTTGGCACAAGTTTCTTCAAGCACATATTTGTCAAGCTTAACAATATCGCCGTTCTTTTCAAACAGCGGTATAAACATACCGGGTGAAATTATTGTTCCGTCAGGCTTTTGCCAACGTACAAGTGCCTCTGCACCGTTGAATTTGTTTGCGTTAATATTGAATTTAGGTTGGAAATAAACCTTAAATTCTTTGTTTTTAATAGCATCCTCAAAGCCGTTTTCAATCGTTTTCTGCATCATAATATCATCACGTTGCTTTGAAGAATATATTGCATATTGCGATTGTGAGGACTGTCCTTTCAAATGCTTTTGTGTTGTTCTTGCACGATTAAGCATTGAATTTATCTTCATATCTCTGTCATCCACAAGATAAATTCCGACAGATACCGTCATATTATATACACCGCCTGCCGGACTGTATAATTTAAGCGAGTTAAAGAAATCTGCGCAAGCTTTATCTAACGACTTAGTATTGTCGTATGTGATTAATGCGACAAAGTGGTCGTCAAAAATTCTTGAACACAATTCTTTTGGCTCAAGTCGCTTATAAATGGCAGACCACAAAAATTTTAAAGCTCTGTCGCCTTCGTCATCGCCGAAAAAGTCATTGATATATTGGAAATTGTTTATATCAAGGTTAATTAAAGCATAATTTTCATCAGGATTGTTTTTCAGTATTTTCTCAGCCTCAAAAACAAATTTTGTGTATGACATACCGCCTGTAAGACTGTCAACGTAAGCCATTTCCTCAAGCTGCTTTTGACCGGTGGCTTTTGCTTTGATTGCCGTATGCAATAGGTAGAAAAATACGATTGAGCAAAATACGATGAACAGGTAACAGCATATAAGAATTTGAGTTGTGTACTTTGTCACAACGTTTTTTGGCACAACAGTAAGTATGTACCAGTCGTTTATATTAAGCGGTGTATAATAAATGTATTTTTCAATGCCGTTAAGCATTATTATTCCGTCTGATTTACCTTCTTTTAAATCGGCTTGCATTTGCTGTATGGCACTGTCATTTTTGTTTGACGCTTGACTCATTTCGTCAAACAGATTGTCGAATGTCAATCCGAATGAACCGTCATGAGATGAGCCGACAATTCTTTTTCCGTCACTGTCAATGACGTAAGAATATCCTTCGTTTTCAAATGTAGGCGTTGAAATTGAATCTGCATATCGGGAAGTCAGATATGTAGAGAAAATTACGAATTTATTTTCGCCGTCTATTCTTATGGGCGTAGTGCATACAAGAAATGTAAAATCATTATATGAATCGCAAAAGAATTTAGTTTCTTCGCTGTTAAAAGCCTCTTTTGTATTAGGAAATTGCGATAAGTCGATTTCGACTCCGTTTATGTCGGTAAGCTTGCCGTCAGGTGTTACAATTCCTAAAAGATGCTGTTGATTAGCGATTTGGCTATGCTTTAAAAATGTAAGAATATCGTCAAAAGAGGCATAACCCAATTTTTCTATATAAGATGCCGCATTTTCTATGATTTTTGCATCTCTTCCGAGTTCAAGACTGAAAATAGTCTGATTTTGGTGTGAAATTTCAGAAAGAGTAGAAATCGTTCGTTGATTTGCCGCATAGGTAATATAACTGGCATAGCTGATTATAACAATAGCAATAGTGACAAGCAGGGCAATTAAAAGACCTAAACTTTTTGATATTGTTTTTTTATACATATATTCTGTGCCTCCCCAAAAAAGAAAATATGAATAATTAAATTATAAGTATAATTATATTATCATAATAGGCAGAACAGTGCAATAATTTCAAATAAAAAAACACATATAAATGTGTTTTTTTGGAGATTTTACACTAATATATATCCGATAATGAGTCGATGTTTGTGCGGTCAAACATAATCGGGTCGCCGAGTATTATTTCGCTTGCATTGTCCTTGTCAGCGGTGATTGTCTTTTCGCCGAGTGAACCGGCGGTAAATGTTTCACCTATGCTGCCTGTTATTTCATTTTCGTCAAGGGCTTTAAGCGTGTAGGCGGTAAGGTAGCCGAGATCGGTCGTATTCCATATGTACAATCTGTCGCACGTTCCGTCTTTTATGTATTCGGATAATTCACTCGGAAAACCAAGTCCTATAAGATTTACATCCTTGCCGGATTCTTTAAGCGCTTTGGCGGCGGAACTCAAGCCTATTGTCGTAGGAACGATAATAGTTTTAATAGCGTCATTTTGCAAAAGATATTGTGTTTCCGTGTAAGATTTGGTTGCATCATCATCGCCGTAAGCTATTTCGATAAGAGGCATATTGCTGTATTTTTTGGGATTTTCTTCTATTTCGAGCTTTAGATAGCGTATCCATTGATTTTGATTCGGTGCACTGCCTGTGGAAGTTAAAATCGCAAAACCGCCTTCACCGTTTGAAACGTCATACGCACTCTTTATAAAATTTCGTCCGAGTACTTCCGGATCGGCTTGTTGAATATGTGTTTTTCGTGAAATTGAATTTACGGGTGCATCAACCGATATTACTTCAATGCCTGAATTCAGAGCCTCGGTAAGTGAAGATTCAAGTGCGTCGGCATCGTTGGCGGAAATGGCGATTCCGTCCACGTTATTATCTATAAGTTCATTTATAATTTCAATTTGTTTGTCAGCGGTTGCGGAAGTCGGTGCTTTGTAAACCGCCTCAATGCCGATTTCGTTGCAAGCGGTTTCAAAACCCTCAAAAACTTTTTGGTTGTAAGGATTTTGTATATCTTTTCCGACAAAAGCATAGACGGTTTCATTTGCTGATTTCTCCGAAGGAGAAGGAGTCGATTCGCTCTGCGGAACAGAACACGCAGTAAGCAATGAAATGCTTATCGCCAATATAGGGGGAATTGAAATTAACTTTTTTATATATTTCTTCATAAGTGTTTCCTCCTCTAAGTTATACATTTTATATTAGTAATATTATACACCATAAAAACATAAAAATAAATATAAATATCAGTCAAAAATAACCAAAAAAAATCTTTTTTAAAAAAATAAAAATTTTTTTAAAAAAAGTGTTGACAAAGTAAAAAAGGTCTGCTATAATAGTCAATGTTGTTGGCCGACACAACAGGTCAGCGCAAATGGGAGTTTAGCTCAGCTGGGAGAGCGTCTGCCTTACAAGCAGGATGTCACAGGTTCGAGCCCTGTAACTCCCACCAAATACACTTTATGAAAATAAAGTGTTATGGCCCGGTAGTTCAGTTGGTTAGAACGCCAGCCTGTCACGCTGGAGGTCGTGAGTTCGAACCTCATCCGGGTCGCCATATGCCTTTGTAGCTCAGTCGGTAGAGCAAGGGACTGAAAATCCCTGTGTCGGCGGTTCGATTCCACCCGAAGGCACCACTTCACAATTCTATGAATTGTGAAAAATGCGGGAGTGGCTCAGTGGTAGAGCGTCACCTTGCCAAGGTGAACGTCGCGAGTTCGAATCTCGTCTTCCGCTCCATTTACTACAAGACAAAAGACGCAAAAATATGCGTCTTTTGTTATTTGTATCCGGCGCCATAGCCAAGTGGTAAGGCAGAGGTCTGCAAAACCTTTATTCCCCAGTTCAAATCTGGGTGGCGCCTCCAATAAGGAAGATGCTGCGGCTTAAGAATATACTTAGGTCGCAGCATTTTTTATATAAAATTTGATTTTGGTATGGTGGTATGATATGAAAACGATAAAGAAATTTTTTGCCATACTTTTGATATTAGCAATAGGAATAGCCGTGATTAATTCGCAGACAGACTTTTTCTTGAATTTCGGAAGTTATGTTCCGTATCTTAAAGAAAATTGTCCAGAGGTTACGGATTCGGTTTCGGCATTGTCCGAACGGCTTTCGAGGGTGACGGATTATATTCCTACACCGTCCGAGCTTATGGCAATGATAAAACAGGAGGATTTACCTATTGATCCGTCAGATGTGGCGGTCAATGCGTATATACAGAACAGTCCTATGCTTTCGTTTTATCCGAACGAAAATATTTCTATGATTGCGGATTATGACAGAATACAGATATTCGGAATTGTCGGTTCAAGAAGTAAATCAAATTTGATTGCGGCATTTATCGATGAAAACGGTGAAACGCTTGAACAGGTTTCGATTACGGCAAATTCCGAAAATAGTTTCAATAAAACAATATCAATTCCGAAAACGAACGGCTCATCTGTCGGTGTTGACGTGTATACCGGTGATAAGCCTTACGGACAGTTTGAAAGCTGGGTGTATAATTATGTAAAACTTGTGCGTGACGGCAACGGCGGTTGGGTTATCAAACAGTCACCTGTGTTTGAACATAATAAGGCGATGTATGAAAAGGATAAGTCAATTAAGGAGGCACTTAAATACACCGCGTCTATACAATCAAACAGTGACAGTATAATCTCTATCGCCGAACAGCTTACGGCGGATAAAACGACAGACTATGAAAAAGTGCTTGCGTTGCACGATTGGATATGTTCTTATATGTATTATGACGTTGACAGCCTGGCAAGTGACGAGGCACCGCCGTATTACGCAACGGATATAGTAAAGAGCCGTAAGGCAGTGTGTCTTGGTTTTGCAACGCTTATGGCGTCGCTGTGCAGAAGTATTGATATACCGTGTAATGTCGTGTCGGGATACGCACTTGGTGTCGGTAATGATACCGCGTGGACAGACATAAGTATTGCAACTGACGAACAAAATCACGCATGGAATGAAGTTTACGTTGACGGCAGGTGGATGATTGTCGATACAACATGGGATTGTGCAAATAAAATCGAAAACGGTGAAATGAATAAGGGCGAAGTTTCACATTTGTATTTTGACGCAAATTTGCAGTTCTTCTCAAATAATCATAAAATATTGGAATACTCAAAAAGAAGATAATTTAACGTTCGTAGGGGCGATCATCGGTCGCCAGAGTGGCAGATAAGAGCGAAAAGAGAAAAGAGCCACCCCACAGACGGCTACGCCGCCAGCTCCCCTCAATGGGAGCCGTACGAAAAGCCTCTCCTTGAGGAGAGATGTCACGAAGTGACGGAGTGGTGGCAAATCGAAAGGCAAGGTAAAGCCACCCCACAGACGGCTACGCCGCCAGCTCCCCTCAATGGGAGCCATACGAAAGCCTCTCCTTGAGGAGAGATGTCACGAAGTGACGGAGTGGTGGCAACACAACAGCAGGCAAGCCAAAAACACAACACAGGCTTGTCTGTTTTGGATATAATCAAAAACAAAGGGAAAAATAAAAGGCGAAACAATGAAAATAGGAAATTTTGAAACAGAAAACAACGTATTTCTTGCACCGATGGCGGGAGTAACTGATTTACCTTTCAGAAAAATATGCCGAAGATACGGTGCAGGACTTGTGTATTCGGAAATGGTGAGTGCGAAAGGACTGTACTACAACGATAAAAAAACCGCCGATTTAATGCGGATAGATGACGAAGAACGTCCTTGTGCGATACAAATATTCGGCTCTGACGCTGATATAATGGCGGAAGTGATACCGAAAGTTATGGCGGTAAAACCTGATATAATAGATATAAATATGGGCTGTCCCACACCAAAAATCGTAAATAACGGTGACGGCAGCGCATTGCTTAAGACACCCGAAAAAATAGGCGAGATAGTGCATAAAGTTTCTTCCGCGTCGCCTGTGCCTGTGACGGTAAAAATTCGTAAAGGTTGGGACGATGACAGTATAAATGCAGTTGAAGTTGCAAAGATTATAGAACAAGGCGGAGCGGCGGCGATTGCGATACACGGCAGAACGAGGGCAGAGTTTTACAGTGGAACGGCGGATTGGGATATAATAAAGAAAGTAAAAGAATCGGTTTCAATTCCGGTAATCGGCAACGGCGATATAAAATGTGCCGAGGATGCGAAAAGAATGATTGATATGACGGGTTGTGACGCGGTTATGATAGGCAGAGGCTGCGAGGGAAATCCGTTTATATTCAGACAGGTAAACGAATATCTGAAAAACGGCAAAGTGAACTTTGAACCGACTCCTCAGGACAGACTTGCACAAGCGTTGGAACATATTGAAATGCTTGTTGAAGAAAAGGGCGAAAGCCGCGGAATAAAAGAGGCGAGAAAGCATATTGCGTGGTATATCAAGGGACTTGCGGGTTCATCGAGATTAAAGGGCGAAGTTTTCAAAATTAGTGATATTGCCACAATGCGAATATGCCTTACAGACTATATTAATCAATTATAATAAACTTTAAAATGACGTAAAAAAGGTCTTGAAAAAAACCGCAAAATTTGTTATAATTAATAAAATTAATACTAATGAGAGGAGTTATAAGAATGGAAGAAAAATTTTCTAAGGAAGGTCTTACATTTGATGATGTATTACTTGTACCGCAAGCATCTGATTTTACACCTAACGAAGTTGACTTAACAACAAAACTAACTAAAAACATAACGCTTAACATACCGCTGATGAGTTCGGCAATGGATACTGTTACAGAGTCGTCAATGGCTATTGCAATCGCACGAGAGGGCGGAATCGGAATAATTCATAAGAATATGACGATTGAACAGCAGGCTGCGGAAGTTGATAAAGTAAAGAGAAGTGAGAACGGCGTTATAGCCAATCCGTTCAGTCTTTCTGAAAACCATACGCTAAAAGACGCAGATGAGCTTATGGGTAAATATAAAATTTCAGGTGTTCCGATTTGTGATGACAATAATGTGCTTATCGGTATAATTACAAACCGTGACTTGAGATTTGAAACAGATTTTGCAAAGAAAATTAAAGACGCTATGACAAGCGAAAATCTTATAACTGCTCCTGTCGGAACAACTCTTTCAGAGGCACAGAAAATTCTTTCAAAGCACAAGATTGAGAAGTTGCCGATAGTTGATGAGAAAAATCACTTAAAAGGACTTATTACAATAAAGGATATTGAAAAAGCTATCCGTTATCCGAATTCTGCAAGAGATAAGAACGGCAGACTTTTGGTCGGTGCGGCAATCGGTGTTACAAACGATGCATTGGAAAGAGTTAAGGCTGTATATGATGCAGGTGTTGACGTTGTTGTACTTGACAGTGCACACGGTCACAGTAAGAATATCATAAATAAGGTTAAAGAAATCAAGGAGGCATTCCCTGATTTGGACTTAATCGCAGGAAATATCGCAACAGGCGAAGCGGCAGAGGCACTTATTAACGCAGGCGCAGACTGTGTTAAGGTCGGTATCGGACCGGGTTCGATCTGTACAACCCGTGTCGTTGCAGGTATCGGTGTACCGCAGATTACTGCTGTATATGACGTAAGCCAAGTTGCAAAGAAGTACAATATCCCTGTTATAGCCGACGGCGGTGTTAAGTATTCGGGTGATGTTGTTAAGGCTGTTGCGGCAGGTGCTGACGTAATTATGCTTGGCAGCTTGCTTGCAGGCTGTGACGAAAGCCCGGGCGAATTTGAAATATTCCAAGGCAGACGTTTTAAGGTTTACAGAGGTATGGGTTCTATTGCGGCTATGGAATGCGGAAGTAAGGACAGATACTTCCAAACAGGTTCAAAGAAACTTGTTCCGGAGGGTGTTGAAGGTCGTGTACCTTACAAAGGCCCTGTTTCTGATACTATATTCCAAATACTTGGCGGTCTGCGTTCGGGTATGGGTTACTGCGGAACTAAGACAATTCAGTTGTTAAAGGAAAACGGTAAGTTCGTAAGAATTACAGGTGCAGGTCTAAAGGAAAGCCATCCTCATGATATTTATATCACTAAAGAGGCTCCAAACTACAGCTACAATACACAAGGCTAATAAGAAATTTAAGGCAAGTCACTTATGTGGCTTGCCTTTTTGTATGCCTAAAACAGCCCCATACCGCCGTATGTGGCGATAAGTGCGGCGAAAACGATTGAAACCATAGACAGAAGTTTAATCAATATATTGACGGACGGACCGGAAGTATCTTTAAACGGATCACCGACCGTATCGCCGACAACGGCGGCTTTATGATTTTCGCTGCCTTTACCGCCGAAATTACCTGCTTCGATATATTTTTTCGCATTATCCCAAGCACCGCCCGAATTAGCCATCATTACAGCAAGTGCAAAACCGGATATTAAAGCACCTGCAAGCATACCGACAACACCGTTGCACCCAAGCACCAATCCGACAATTATCGGTGCAAGTATTCCGAGTGCGGCGGGGAAAATCATCTCTTTCAGCGAAGATTTTGTGCATATGTCAACGCACGTTTCATAATCAGCCTCTGCTTTTCCGTCAATCAATCCTTTTATCTCCTTAAACTGACGTCTTACTTCAACAACAATTTTTTGTGCCGCACGTCCGACAGCTCTCATAGTCATTGCACTGAACAAAAACGGCAGCATTGCCCCTGAAAATAAGCCTATAAGCACTGCGGGATTAGTGACGGAAAGATTAAGTTCAATTCCCATTTCGGTTATTTTATCGGTGTATGAAACTATCAGTGCAAGCGCGGTCAGTGCCGCCGAGCCTATTGCAAAACCTTTGCCTGTTGCGGCGGTCGTGTTGCCGAGTGAATCGAGTGCGTCCGTTCTTTCACGCACTATATCGGGAAGCCCCGACATCTCAGCAATACCTCCTGCGTTGTCGGCAACAGGTCCGTATGCATCTGTCGCAAGCGTTATGCCGAGTGTTGAAAGCATACCGACTGCCGACAGACCAACTCCGTAAAGTCCGTCTTCAAAGCTTGCCATACCTCCTGCGGTAAAGTAGCTTATAATTACCGAAATTCCGATTATAATAACAGGTATCGCCGTTGACGACATTCCCAGTGCGATACCGTCTATTATGATTGTCGCCGAGCCTGTATTTGAAGATTTTGCGAGGTTTTTTGTAGGATTGTAAGAGTCTGACGTGTAATACTCTGTGAAATATCCTATCATCACGCCTGCGATAAGTCCCGAAATAACCGCCCAAAATACATTTGAATTGTCGGGGAGTAATGTGAAAATAAGAAATGCCGAGCCGACTGCCGACAGGATTGAGGCAATGTATGTACCGCGTCTTAATGAGCCTAAAAGCGATTTTTGCGTTGCACCTTCCTTTGTCGAAACGAAAAACGTGCCGATAATAGACGCAATTATGCCGATTGCAGCGATAAACATCGGCACAAGTACACCGTTAAAGCCAAGTCCTGCCGCCGACGCAAGTGCTCCGCACGAAATAATCGAGCCGACATACGATTCATACAAATCAGCGCCCATTCCTGCAACGTCACCGACATTGTCGCCGACATTATCGGCAATGCAGGCAGGGTTACGCGGATCGTCCTCAGGTATACCGACTTCGACTTTGCCGACTAAATCCGCTCCGACATCAGCCGCTTTTGTGAATATTCCGCCACCCACGCGTGCAAACAGTGCCATTGAACTTGCACCCATACCGAATGTGAGCATAGCGGTCATAACGTCGTTTATGCTTAGTTTAAACACGAATTTTAAAAGAATAAACCACACGCTTATATCGAAAAGTCCCAAACCGACAACGGTAAGCCCCATAACAGAGCCTGACGCAAACGCGATTTTTAAACCCTTGTTGAGTCCGTCACGAACACCGTTCGCGGTGCGTGTGTTGGCATATGTGGCGATATTCATTCCCACATATCCCGATAATCCCGAAAAAAATCCGCCTGTCAAAAATGCAAACGGCACAAACGGACTTAAAAATCTTTTCGCCGCAAGTACGGTCAAAATGAAAAACATAATCGCAAAAAATATTCCGACCGTTTTGTATTGACGTTTAAGATATGCCATTGCACCTTTGCGTATTTTGACGCTGATGCTTTTCATCATATCCGTACCTTCGCTTTTTCGCTTTACGGAGTAAAATTTGATGAATGAAAATAACAGTGCGGTAAGTGAACAGACAAGAACTATTATCGGTGCAGCAGTTTCAAAGCTTTCCATACGGATACCCCCTTTTGTTTATATTTATTCCGCTTTGTAATATTTGATTACAAAAAAATCGGACGATTACAAATCGTCCGATTAATAGCTTTTTTATTTCTGTATAGTAAATATTGTAACACTTTTCGGCGGGAATGTGTATTCAAATGTATTTGATACGGCGGTTAAAGCCGATGTTTTCGGCGATACCTTTTTCGGATTATCGAAATCGTTTATATCATCAAGCGAATTGCCGGAAAGCTCCGTTACGTTTGCGTTAATGCCGTTTACGCCCTCAACACATATTTCAGATGTTATTTCGGTGTCACGCACATTGACCGCTTTAATATAAATGTTGTTATCGTCACTGCTTGCGGTGTAGTATAATTCCTCCATAACAGGCTGTTTGTCGATTGCAGTGTTTGCGGTTTTGCCGTTTATATATGTAGTAATATTTCTGCCGTTGACTTCAAGGCAAAGTTTGTATTCCTGTCCTGTCATTACGGAGAAAATGTTGTGGTCAAGGCACGAACCGCGTCCGTTTACTTGTGCGTTGACTTCTGTGTCTTGATTTTGCCAACCGCCGATAAACCATTGAATTAAGTTTTTATCGTCCGACTTGCCGAAGAACAGGCGGAAACCTTTGTCGCCTGCTGTGCGTTTGGCGGTAAATTCGACTTTGTAATGATTTGAGTCTATGCTGTCTATAGCGGCTTTACCGCCGTTGCTGAATGATAGATTGTCATATGTTTTTACATTGCCTGTTGTGATGTCGGTGATTTTAATATCGTAAAATTCCGCACTGCATCTGTCAGCTTCAATCTCAATATTACCGCTGATTTTGTCACTGCCAAGAGTGATAGGCTTGTCAAAACCGTCATGCTTTACGTCAAGCAGGTTGTTACCTGTGCAGTTCATAAACATTTTTTGTACATAGTAATTCGCACTGCCGTATACTCTGTGATTGTCAAACCAAATCATATCGGGCTGCCAGTTTATGTAGTCGACATTGCATAGCAGTGGCGCATAGCATACAAGACCGATTGCGTGTGCGTTGTTTTCAAGTCCTGTCATATATGCCGCCTCGATAAGTGCGTTGTAATATGTGTTGCCCCATGACGCGTATTCGCCTAAGAATACTTTCGGACCGTCTGACGGCATATTGTCGTAACGGTGGCAGTTGGCAAGCATCCATTCGGGTGATGTGTAATAATGCTCGTCAACAAGGTCAGAGCCGTTCTTTTTTGCGTTGTTCCAACCGCGTTCAAATTCACCGCCTTGCGGGAAAGGTCCGGCGGAATTGATTATTTTTATTTGCGGATATTTCTCTTTTATAGCTTTGTGGAAAAGGTCATATCTGTCCCAAAAGCCTTGACCGACTTCTTCGTTGCCGATTGCAAGATATTCAAGGTTGAACGGCTCAGCGTGTCCCATATCACATCTTATTTTGCCCCACTTCGTGTCGGCAGTGCCGTTGGCAAATTCGATAAGGTCAAGTGCGTCGTCAATCCATTCCTGAATTTCGTCAAGCGGAACGGCTTGCTCCATATGCGGATTATATCCGGCAGGAAGTACAGGCAGAGGCTTTGCACCGATGTCCTCACAGAATTGGAAGTATTCAAAATATCCGAGTCCCAACGATTGATTGTATCGCCAGTTGTTACGTCGTGACGGTCTGTCGGTTATAGCACCGATTGTGTTTTTCCAACGGTACATTGAGTTTCTGTCGTCGGAATTAAGTGTGCCGTCGTGGATAAGACAACCGCCCGGAAAACGCATAAATTTAGGCTTTAAGTCCGCAAGCATTTCAGCTATGTCGTTTCTCATACCGTTTTTACGGTTTTTGTAGGTTTTTACGGGGAATAATGATACAAAATCAAGACAGAATTTACATTCTTGCTTTGATGTGACTGCAAGCACTGCCGAAAAATCGTCAACAGGTGATGTTAATGTAAATGAATACTCTGTCCATTCGTTTGACGTGATGTTAAGCGACTTTTCTGTAATGACTTCACCGTATGCGTTGTCTATTGAAACTGTTATTTCACAAGGCTTGTCACTTTTTGCGTAGCATGAAAAATTGTAGCTTTCATTTTCCTTTACCGCAATACCGCTGTTGTAGCCGAGATTTTTTATGCCGGCTCTTGTGCCTGCTTTGTTAATTTCAAGAATAAGATAATTCGGATTTCGCTTTGAAAACGGTGATTTGTTTGATACAAATGACGATACCGACGCACCGCCCTCTTCAATACGTTTCCAAGCCGTCAACGCCTGATATGACGGATTGTCCATAGGTGAAAATTCAAACGCCCTGTTGCGTATCATTTCACCGTAAAGTCCGCCGTCGGCTGCATGGTTTATGTCTTCAAAAAATATACCGTAAAAATCGGACATGGACGCTTTTTTGTTTGTGGTTACTGTGATTTTATTCATGTTTTAATTCCTTTCGTGATACTTCTAAACTTTTCATATTATATCATAATCCAAATAGAAATGTTTGCAATTTTCAGACTTTAATTTAAAATAATCGGTAAAAGTAACACTTTTCGGTGAGTTTCATATTCTATACCAAGGGAAAACCCCAAAAACATAGAAAGGAATGATAATAAATGGCTGATTGTAACAGAAATTGCTGTAATGACTGCGGAAGAGAAAGAAAATATCCTTGTGATACAAATTTCCGTGAAGCAGTGTGTGTACATACTGATAAGATATATGACAGTTGCAGGGATAAAGACTGCTTGGAAAATGTACGCGTGTACTTGACTTCGTGCGGTCAGGATATTGTGGACAGAGCAATAAACGTTAAATGCACAAAAGCCGAAGTGATTTGGGTGTTTACGGATATTGAGGCTGTGCCGTTTAACAGAGGTTTTTATTCGGTTGATTTGAAGTATTTCTTTAAAGTAACTTTAGCAGTATTAACCGAGGTTGAATGATATGCCGAAATGGGCAAAATAAAAATCAGACGAAGTTCCAATAGATATAAATATCATCATCATCTACTTCAATTCTGTTGATTAATGATGTTATAACTTTAACCTTTTCCGTAAATTCTCCGTTGTCTAAGATGTTGGATATACCGGATAATCTTTTCTTTGCATCTTCGGCTGAAATTAATGGTTTGTGTTCGTTAATCGCATTCATTTCTGATTCTATACGTTTTTTGTCGGTATTTAGTGCAGTGATTTTCTTTGCCACAAAGTCAATATCAATTCCGTCTATGCTATACAAATCAGTTAGCTTATTCATTTGTTTTTCTATTTCTTTGATTCTTTTTTTATAGAATTCTTTTTTTTCTGTGATGTTATTGTTTGATTGGTTTAGTTTAATAATATTATCAACTTCGGCTGGATTTGCCACTAATGCTTTTATTTCATCAATTACTGCTTTATCCAATACGTCCATAGTCCATATTTTATTTTTGCAACTTTTATCTCGGACCATATTTTTATATGAACTACGACTATAACATTGATATTTATTATAATAATATACTTTGCTGCCCTTTTCGTATCGGCGAACTCTTTTAAAATATCTTGCACCGCATTTTTTGCACCATAGAATACCTGCGAGCAAAGATGTTCTGTTAAATGCATTACGATAATGGGGATTATTTTCGGCTCTTATTTTCAATTTGGTCTGTACCTTATCAAATACTTCTTGAGATATAATTGCTTCGTGTTGTCCCTTGTACAGCTCGTCACGGCAATGTGTCCATCCGGCATAAAGAGGATTTGTCAACATTTTTCTGATTCGGTGATCATACTTGAATTTCTCTGAAAATACTGATAATTTAGCCGCTATTCCCATCATAGTCATATCATCTTCCAAAAATAGACGATATGCTTCCTTTATCAATTCGGCTTCTTCTTTGTTTATTATAAGTTGACCGTCAATATAATCATACCCTGTTGGTGCTCCGCCTCCGTGATGTAGTCCTTCCTTTGCTCTTGCATCTTTTCCCATTATGGAACGTTCTCTGAATTGTTCACGTTCCAACTGTGCAAATACTGATAATATACCAATCATAGCACGTCCGAAGGGTGTTGATGTATCAAAATTTTCTGTTATAGATGCAAAATTGACATTATTTTTTATAAATACATCTTCGATTAAAAAAAGTGTATCTTTTTGTGAACGGCTTAGGCGGTCTAATTTATAGACTAATACCATATCTATTTTACCGTCAGCAACATCTGATATTAATTGTTGCATTCCGGGGCGGTCAGTATTTGCACCGGAAAAGCCTGCGTCAGTATATGTTTTATATAAAATCCAACCTTTAGCGGCACAATAATTTTTTAGACGTTCTACTTGCTCACCGATCGAATAACCCTCTCGTGCTTGCTCTTGGGTAGAAACTCTTGAATATATTCCGACCTTCATATTTAATAATTCCTTTCAAAATTGTTTTTAATAAATTATTTTGATGCCAAAAGCGTGTAAAGTTCATCTTCTGTTATGATCGAAATATCAATCCCTTTTTCTTGATAATCTAAGGCTTTTTTCATTTTTCCGGTCATAGCTGTACTATTAGTTACTAAAAAATTTGTAGATTTCGTAATATTATCGGCACAAAGCCCACCGACATTTTTTATATGTAAATACGCCTCAGAGCGTGTCATACAATTTAGTTGTCCTGTTATAACTATTGTTTTATTATACAATGGATGATTTTTGTCAAATTCAGCGTTTGTTGGCACTACATCTTTTTGACTAACATGTTTAGTACTATGTGTTTTCTTTGAATCTTTAGTTGATACGCAATCGTTAAAAGAATATTTGTAGGATCTTCCAACCAATGTAGCTATATCATCATTATTGAAATCTATCAGAGATAACAAAACTTCTGATGTTGCAACTGCATCGCTCAAGGCAGAATGAGCATTTTTGTTTTCAATGGAAAAATAGTCACATAAACATTCCAATGTGTGATGATCTAAAGGCAAATCACTGTATCTGGCATACTGTAAGGTACAAAACACCGGAAATAGAATTTCGTCTGTGTTATAACCGTAATACTGCAATGTAGATTTTATATGCCCGAAATCAAATGGAGCATTATGAGCAAAACAAAGATTAAAACGGTTAAATAAATGTTTGATTCTATCCCATACCACGTTAAATGTCGGAGCATCTTCAACCATATCGGAAGTAATCCCGTGAAGATTTGAAAATTTCTCAACAAAAACATTTGGAGTTGGCTTAATTAAATATTCAATTTTTTGTGTTATTTTAAAGTCATCTAATACTACAATTCCTATTTGGCATATACTTGCAGGATTATAATTGGCTGTTTCAATATCAAGTACAATAAATCTCATTTGTGTTTTTCTCCACCTATAATAATGTTATCTGTTCGGAAGTTGTTGGTAAATTCAATTTTGTAATTTGAAATGTAGGTGTTTTGGATAAGTTTTCTCTTACTTTTTCTTCTGAAATTTTACCGTTTTCATCTAAAACACTGTTTTTACCGTTAAATATTAAACCATTTAATATATTTTTTCTGCTACGGCATAGCGAAGCTTGTGTCGCATCCGTTTCAACACATTGTAAGCTATCGCAACATTGTTTCCATTTGCTACAAAACGAAAAAGAGTTGGGATTATTTTTTAAATATATATCATCAAATAACTCTAATAAAAATTGAGCATTGTCATTTATAAAAACAAAATCAGAAATCAAAATTTTAAGCGGTATAGTATCAGTTTTAGTAGTTGATTTTGAATAGCTGATTTTAAATTTATCTAAAAGTGTTTTGCTATTATTTTTTAAATACACTTCGTGTGCTTTTCTAAACTGAAAAAGTATATCATTTTTCAGCATAATATTAATTGTGCTTTTATTTTTCTTTAAGTGTAAGTCAGCAACATCTCTGCGATTCAATTCAAGAAAACGTTTTAACCATTCATAAAGTTCATAAATAAAGTTATTTTCTTTCATTTTTCAACACTTCCTCTGTAATTATTAAATGGCATTGTTATCACTCCTTAAATATTACCTTTTACCCTATGTACTCTAATAGTATCCTTTATAAAATTTTCGGGTACATTAAAATATTCAGCCAACTGCCACACTTCCGTATACCCCTTTTCAAATGCCGATAACAGTTTGTCAGCCGGAATTAGTTCCTGCACCGCCCAACGTATCGCACGTTCTTCCATTCGTTGACGTGTTTCAAATTTTGAATTGATTTTGTAAAACGAACCGGTTTCGTGATGCCCTAATTCGTGAGCATATGCGTCTATCAATTCAGGCATTGTATGGATCATTAACGGATTTAATGCAATAGCTCCGGGAATGGATAATGCTTTTGTGGCTCTCATCGGAAAAAAATCGACGTCTATATTATGGTTTATTGCATATTGGCTTAATTGATTTAGCATTATTCTTCCTTCTTCCATTGTTCTTTTTTGAAACGTGCATAATCTAATATATCTTGCTTTTGTTCATCGGTTAATTCTTTAACTTCGCCATATAATGCAAATTCAATTTCTCCAAGCTGCTCATCTAAAGTATTTTCTTTCTTTTCCTTGCCAAGCAAGAAATCAACTGTTACATCAAAATAATTAGCTAATTTTTTTATGATGTCAAGATTAGGTTCACTAACTCCACGTTCATATTTAACATATGTGGTCCTGTCCACACCAAGATATTTTGCTACGTCTTTTTGATATACGCCTTTTTTTGTTCGCAATTTTTTAAGGACGTTCATTATAATCACCTCAAGCACATTATATGTGAAATAACTTCACATATCAAGACAAAGTGAAGAAATTTCACTTATTTTTTAAAAAAGTCTTGACAAGTGAAGAAACTTCACCTATAATATAAATTACAAGTGAAGAAACGTCACTTTTAGGAGGTGAAAAAATGAACAACTTAAAAGAAGTCAGGGAAAAAGCAAATTTAACCCAAGAACAACTGGCTAATTTAATTAATGTTGATAGGTCAACTATTACAAAATGGGAAACTGGTGAAGCGTCCCCAAGAAGTGATAAATTACCTATGCTTGCCAAAGTTCTTGATTGCCGGATAGACGATTTATTTTAATTTATACTGCTGGCATATGTCAGCCACTCTGTTTTTGTTTTTTACCGTGGATTTAGTGTTTTGTCAGCGGTGTTTCTTCTTTTTCAGGGTGGCTTACATATGCCAGCAGAAAAATATTTAATCACAGGTTGAGGTGAGCCACTCACTCCATATGAATGTAGAAATATATAAAATTTTAGAAATCTGTTTCAAAATATCACCTTCAATAATGTTTTGACCGGAGGGTGGCTCTCTTGAACCTGTGACGGAAAGGGGAAAAATTATGACAAAGTTTTACATGATTAAAAATCAAAAAATTTTAGATGCTGTTGCGATTTATAAAAAAAATTATAAAGAACGTAATAAATTTATTGTTGATTTTTATTCTTCCCATGGCATTGACGGTAATCAATATTATTTGGGTGGAGATGGACCGATAAATAAACCATTTACCGACACATGGAAAAAACACATTGTACTACATGTTGAAAATACAACGAATAATTTATCAAAATTTGCAACGGAATTTAAGCGTAGCAGAAAATTTGATGATTTGTATGAATTCAAGAAAACTTCAAAAATTCTGAAAGAATTTCAAGAAGAATGCATTAATAAAAAAGTTATCATCAATCTTGAAAAAGTATATTGGGGTGACTATTTTAAAGATTTATGCTATAAATTATATTCTTATACTACTTTTTCATATGATGGCATTTTATATTTGGGAATTACCTGCAATTCACTTGAACAATTTGAGCCGAAATGTGATGGCGTTATAGAAATCAATGGCAGTGAATTTTATAAAAAATTAGAAAAGAAAAAAGAATTGACAGAAGGAGAAACAAAATGATAACTATCGGTTGGGCGTGTATCGTCATTGGTTGCAGTTTGGTGGCGTATTGCAAATGAAAGCTGTAACATTCAAATACGATACTATATTCAAAAAAAGTATGAGTTTTACAATGCAAATTTCAGATGAACTGTATGACGCATTGAAAATTCAAGACAAAATGCAGGATTTTCGTGTCAGTGAAATTATGGACGATATTTCATCAATGCTATCAATAGTTGCCGAATTGCAGAGTTTTGGTGCAATTAAAGGCGGTTATAGTATTGATTTTAATGACAATTAAAAAAATTACCGCCATTTGCTTATGAAAAGGTAGAAAAACGGTGAAAAATAGGGACTTAAATAATGAGAGGACAAAAAAAGCACCTTTCGGAATAGGACAAAATACATAATTCATAAATATGGAACGGGGTGATAAAAATGAGAATACATCACATATTAGCGAACGGAAAAGAAGTTGAAAGTGTGGCAGGAAAAGTTATCAATGTGTCGGAATTTCCTATGTTGTCTTCTGTTTTTCGTTCGGTAAATCAACGAATTCAAGAACAGGCAACCGAAAACGAAGAAAAAGGAGCGTAATGCTCCTACGGTTGGACAAGCAAAGGAGGAGAGAAAAATGAACAAAGTAATGCTGATAGGTCGTATTTGTAACGATTTAAAAAAGAAGTACATAGGTGACAGTACCGTTGTTCAAGTGTCTTTGGCAGTGCAAAGACGTTTCAAAAATTCTAAAAATGAGTATGATACAGATTTCGTTCAATGCGAATTGTGGGGACACAATGCGGATTTTCTTGAAAAAAACTTTTCAAAGGGCGACATGGTCGCATTTGAAGGTGCAATCAGGAATAACAACTATGAAAAAGATGGTGTTAAGCACTATTCAAACAAAATAGTTGTAGAATCAGTGTACTTTACCGGAAGCACGCTGATGAAGAAAAAACAATAATTGTGCAATTTGACTTAAATAAACCCTGCGGAAAGGTAGGGTTTATTCGAGTACGCTTGAAAAAACGTACGGTGTACAAAGGAAAGGAGGAATTTTTGTGGAAGATTACGAAAATTCAAAACCGAATTATTATGCTGTCATTCCGGCAATAGTAAGATATGACAATGATGTGATGGACAAAGCAAAAATATTATATGGCGAAATTTCCGCACTGACTGGTAAATATGGTTATTGTTTTGCGACAAATCAGTATTTTGCTAATTTGTATAATATTAGTGACCGACAGGTCAGAAGACTATTGAACAGCTTGGCAAGCAAAGGGTATATAATTATTGACAAAGAATCGGAATTACGAAAAATTTATACGTTTGAGGGTGCAATAGAACTAACATTTTTGTTGGACAAAAATGTCCGCCACCCCGGACAAAAATGTCCGCCTACCCCGGACAAAAATGTCCGCCATAATAATACAAGTATTAATAATAAAAAAAATAACACTCCGTCACCGGAGTTGGTGTCTGAGTTCAAAGCGTGGTATTCAAAATATCCTAACCAACGAAATGAGCAACAGACCATGAGAAACTACATCAGAACCAGAAACAAATATTCAGCCGAACAACTGATGTCAGCACTGGATAATTACCTCGCAGACATAGAAAAAAACAACACAGACAAACGCTATATAAAATACTCAACAAACTTTGTCGGTAGAGAACAAGCGTTTGTCGATTACTTAGACACACCGGCACAGCCGGTTTTGACTGAGGAAACTGATGATAGTTACATCGCCACAATCGAAGCGGAAGACCCTGAGTATGCCGCACGACTCCGAAGGAGGGATAACGATGATTGAACAACAAATTCTCGCCAGCTATGAGGCGGAGCAGGCAGTCGTTGGTGCATTAATCATTGGTGGCAATGTGGATGAATTAACCACCGAAGTCAATCTAACCCCCAATGATTTTTATTTCAGTGATTGCAAATTGGTGTACAAATGCATTTTGTACCTAAACGACAAAAACGATAAAATCGACATAGTAACGGTAGATAGTACATTAAAAACCGCCAAAGAATACAATGGAATTGAATTTCTGAAAAATGCGATCAGTAACAACCCAACGAAACATAATTTAATTTACTATGGCAAAATCGTAAAGGAATATGCGAAGCGTCGTTGGTACATAGATATGTCAAATGAAATATTGGCTATGGCAGGCAATACAACATTGCCAATAGAAAAAATATCCGACCAAGTAGAATATATGCTGGCAACAGAGAGCGATTCTATCAATGTCAATACCGCAGACGATTTGATGATGAAAACCTATGATACCATCGTAAGGGCGAGTGAAAATAAAGACAGTATTCCGGGACAGGCAACAGGGTTTAAAAATATTGATTTAAAAATGGGTGGTATGGACGGATTGGTCGTTATAGGTGCAAGACCGGGCATGGGAAAAACCGCATTTGCATTAAATATTGCCGAACATATAGCATTTAACGAATCTAAACCAGTTGTATTTTTTTCGTTGGAAATGGACGAACAACAATTAATGCTACGTGTATTATCATCAATGACATACATAAAATATTCGGCGTTGCGGTATGGCGAAGTTACAAATGATGATTGGGACAAAATTGCCAGATTTATGAACAAATCCGACAAAACAGAAAAACTGATAATCTGCGATAGAGCTAAGATGACAGTTAGAAAAATTCGTTCAGTTTGTCGCCGACTAAAAAAACAACATGGAGCGTTGGGAGCGGTGGTAGTTGATTATCTGCAATTAATCGAAATGCCACAAAACAAAAATTACACAAAGGCACAGGCTGTTGGTGATGTCAGCCGTGCGTTGAAAATTCTGACGAAAGAATTAGGTTGTCCAATTCTTGCACTGTCACAATTAAACAGAGCAAATGAACAACGTTCGAGTAAAAGACCGACACTTGCCGATTTGCGTGATAGCGGAGCTATTGAGCAAGACGCTGACAGTGTTATGCTGATCCATAATGAGGATGCATATAGAAAAGACAAATCGCAACCGCTTACAGGCAAAGTTGAGATATTGTTACCGAAATCAAGATTTTCACAAACCGGAACAATGTTTTTAAAATTCCAACCGGAATACATGAAATTTTCGGATTGGAACGTGAAAAAAGACCTATTTAAACGCAGTAAAAATTCGGCGGCAGTATGGGACAAGCCAGATAGTGAAACTGAAGAAAACAGTGATGAAAAGGTAAGCTGAATTCCGAAAATATAATCAGTTTTTAATGGTTATAAAATCGCAAAAAAACATAATTGATTTTATAATCAAAAAAAACGGCTTAGAACATCAGATTTTAAGCCGTTTCTACGGAAATATAATCACTATTTTTATTTGAATATTAGCCATAGAATAAAACATAAAAAAATCGAATCAAAATTTATTGCGAAGAAAGGAGTAGCAAAAATGAAGTTCAGAACATTCAAATATAACATCATTAGGGCAATCAAAGTTATAAATCATGCTGTCAATGCAGAAACGATGAAGATGTTGGGCGGTATTCTGATAGATGCCAATGCACCGGATATGGTGGAATTGACAGCATATTCAAATGACATAAAAATCAAATATTATGTTCGTGCGGACGTTGAGCAGAAAGGGACGGTTGTATGTAACCCAAAGTATTTGATGAACATTTCCAAAGGTGAAAACATGGAGGTTATAATATCAACCGACAAAGACAATGTCATTGAAATGAAAATCGGAACATACAAGCAGAAATGGCAAGGAACAGTTGCGGAAAATTATCCGAAAATATCAATGCCGGAATGCAATAATGAATTGATGTTAGAACAGGAACGGTTTAGAGAAATTTTAACTAAAACTGTGCCGTTTGCAGCACCGACAGTCGGATACAGACCGCAGTATAACGGTGTGTTATTTGACATGAAAAACGAAATATTGCACAATGTTTCAACTGACGGTAAACGAATGGCACATATAACTACACCTGTTGGTACATATGGAAATATGTCGTTTGTAATAACGCTTCCTGCGGCAAAGGAACTGTGTCGTATTGAAAGTGAAAATCCGCTGTTGCGTATTGTTGTTGATAATACAAATATGCGGTTGTTGTTAGATTACAGTGAATTTATAGTTGTCGCCAGTACATTTAATGAAAATGGTTATGTCAAATATGACAATATGATGAATCGTGAATCGGATATAACTGCAACGGTAAAACGTGCAGAGTTTATGCAGATGATTGAACGCGGTAAATTCGTTTCGGAACAGGGTAAAACAAAAGTTCCGGTAACATTGGAATTGAAAGATGATGTTTTGAAATGCAATGGCAGAAATCTTCGCTGCCAGCTAAAAGATGAAATTGATGCCACAAAAATAGCTGGCAATATTAAAATTGGTTTCAATGCTGATTTTTTAATGGATATGATAAAAACAATACGGTCCGACAATGTTGTTTTGGAATTGAAATCACAGAAAGACGCATTGATAATAAAAGACGGTGATACAGAATTATTGTTGTTGCCGGTGATAGTGTGAAAGGGGACAGTAAAATGCGAAAACGATATTGTAGTATGTGTGGTCGTTTGATGGACGAACACATTGACGAAAACACAGGAAAACCGTTCGATATTCAGTTATGTTCCGGTGTATGTATAGGTGCTGCATGGCGAAATGTTACGAAATCAATTAAAAATGGTGTACAACCACAATGGACGGCAGCAGTACTACGCAGAAAAAGTAAAGCGTTTGAGTATCATAATCAGATAGTAAACTTGTTAAATAAAAAATTTACGCAAAAAAAAATTGCCGAGGCATTAGGAATATCTCACGGCACAGTTTATTCATCGTTGAAACAATACGGAAGGGAGTTTATTTAAAATGAATTTAAAAGTTGAAAATATATGTGATATATCACATTGCCAAAATAAAAATTTTTATGCCGTTTTGAATGTAAATGATAGGTGCATGGATTTTGATTGCCGTTGTAATTGCGTGAAATTCGTAGATGGTTTTGTGATATTTCAAGAACATACAAACGAAAATGATGTGCCACTGGCGATAATTCCGAAAGAAAATATACTTTTTATCGCAACGGAGTAAGGAGGAAAATATTATGTCACATTTTATTACATTAGTATTTACAAAAGAAAATGGAAGAACAGTTGAGGAATTGCTTGCTCCATATGATGAAAACATTGTGTATGCTCCATATGATGAAAATAACAAATATTTTAGATTTAATCTTAGAAGATAAAGGAAAGGTGAATTGTTATGAATTATACGGTTAAAATAGATAGAGATGTATCTGCCTTATGTTATTGTTTGGAAAGGCTAAATAATGAAGTAGATAATATTGATGAATGGCGAGTGAGCGTAAATGCCGGCGGTTTTGATTATGGAATTTATTTTAATTTTGATATTGAAAATATGGAATTGGAAATTTGCAATCAGTCGAATTATAAAGAATTTTCAAGTCTTGACGAAGTTATAGACGAAATAAATAAAAATTGTGAATAAATCAAATATGAAAGGGTGAATTGTTATGGATTATACAGTTGAAATAGATAGAGATGTATCTGCCTTATGTTATTGTTTTGACTAATTTCAATACTACATTTGAAGAAGATTTATTTAGAATATACGCACTGCGTGATATAGGTGTAGACCCGTATGTGATGATTTATGATAAGGACAATGCACCGAAACAAATACGACATTTGCAACGGTGGTGTAACAATAAAAGGATATTCAGAACAGAAGATTGTTTTTTTAATTACAAATATTAATGAGCATTGGAAAGATGAGATTGAATATTTAGAGGACAGATTAAAGGAATTTCAAGAAAAATAAACGGAGGAACAGTAATGAAAGTAGAGTTGAAAGTGAACGATAAAAGCGTTCAAGCTGAAATCAGCGAGGAACAGTTAAAAGAGACAATATTGTTTGAGCAGTTAAAAAAGTTGGGATTGCTTGAGGATAAACCTAAAACTGGATATGAGAGGGTTAAAGAAGGTGAAACATATTATGTAATTAATACAGAAGACGATAGTATGTTAAATATTACAGAGTTTAATGACCAAACGGATGAGCGATGTTATAATAAGGGCAATTATTACAATGATAAGATGATTGCCAAGAACAATGCAAGAGCAGACAGATTACTCCGTCAACTAAGACAATGGCAGGCGCAAAATGACAAGGCTATTTCTATATCTGATTGGAAAAATGACAATATTTTTAAATATCATATAGAGTACGATTGTTTTAATGATTTTCCTTTCGTGGTTTATACTACTCGTTTTCGATCCCCAAATACTATATACTTTACATCGGGGGAAAAAGCCGAAGAAGCTATCGAAGTATTCAAAGACGAGTTAAAGTGGTACTACACCAAGTATCAGCAGCGATTAGACGAAGAATAAACAGAACGGGGAGTGAAAGCATGACGATAAAAGAATGGTTACAGAGAGGAATTGAGATTGAAGAAGAAATTGCTGATTTGCAGGCGGTTAATCCGGTTGTATTTTTGGACGAAATAAATGTAGCGGTTTATGAACAAAACATCAAAAACAGAATTGGCGAGTTGTACAAAATAAAAAATGAAATTCTTCAAACCGTGAATCAGGTCGAAAGTGCTACACTCCGAAGACTGTTAATTAAGAGGTATATTCAAAATTTAACGTGGGAAAAGATTGCAGAACAGCTTAACTATTCATACAAACACGTTGTACATATTCTTCACCCCAAGGCACTGTCTGTAATCAAAAGAGTTTTAGAAAAAGATTAAGCCGGATTTTATTCCGGCTTTTTTTGTATGCGGAATTTTATAAAAATCCAAAAACCGTCATTATGTAATAGAATGTAACATTGATCCTGTGGTAGTATATGAATCGAAGGGTGAACTGCCGTGAGGCAGTGGGAAAAAATATCTCAAAGTAAAAGAGGGGAATAGAGATATTAAGATAGGCATAGACACGCTTGAAGTATTCAGCGTACCATGTTTATGCTGATTATACGGAATGTATATGTTAATGCATATACATTCTGTTTTTTATTTTTTGGAGGAACGATAATGCTAAGAAAATTGAAATCATACATAAAAAAAAGAACGTTCAAGCACAAAAGAAGAATGTTCTGTAAAAAATGGCATCGACAAAATAAGAATTGGTGTGAATGCAGACAAAAACGCAGAATGTTTGAACGTGATTTAGAGAAGTGGTTAAGGGAATACGAAGGGTGATTGTATGAATACGGTTGAACCGATACGAGATAAGCGTGATGTATATGCAATCAAGAAGTACCTGAAGAAAAAAGACATCAAGTATTACATTATGTTTATCACAGGGATTTCGTTGGGATTGCGTATTAATGAAATATTGAAAATGACAGTCGGTGATGTCAAGGGGCGGAACACTGCAACGTTCCGCCAAAGTAAGACAGGAAAAGAAATTACTGTTGCATACAATGATGAATTGCTGAAAGAATACAAAATCTATTGTGAACACCGGACACCGGACGAAGCATTGATACCAAATAATCACAACGAATACAAGGCAATCAGCAGGAGCATGGCATACAAAGTTTTGCGTGAGGCGGCGGACCATGTGGGTATCAAGTACAAAGTAGGGACGCATTCTCTGCGAAAGACGTGTGGGTATCATTACTACAGGCAAACCCACGATATAGTGACACTGCAAGTATGGTTCAATCATCGCAGTGCAAGTGATACATTACGATACATTGGTGTCACCAAAGACACTGTATTATCAGCTATGAAACATTTCAAAATCTAATCCTATTAAACATAATTGTCTAACGTGTAATAATGCGGCGGTTTTTTGTGTGCATTTATTAGTAGAAACTGCATTCAACATATTACACACAATACAGGGTTATGTGTAATAGAACGAAAGGACGAACGACAATGGCACAAACTGCATTACATGTATGTAATAAATGTGGTTGTCATCGGCTGACACACAATACATATTGCGAATTGCATCAGCATTTGAAACGACAGTATGACGACCACAGAGAATCAGCGAGCAAGCGAGGATATAACGGACGTTGGAGGAAGGCAAGCAAGACATATCTATTGTCACATCCGTTTTGCATTCGCTGTCTTCAGCAAGGAAAGTACGAGAAAGCTACGGTTGTAGACCACATCACACCACATAAAGGAAACCAACTACTATTCTGGGACAGGAACAACTGGCAACCACTGTGTAAGCAATGCCATGACCGTAAGACCGCGACAGAAGACGGCGGTTTTGGCAGAAAATATTAAAAATTTTTTTCTTTCGTGAAGATTTTTTTCACGGGAGGGGGTATCAAAATTGTTTTTGCGATTGTGCGGTAGACCGTCGCCCAAGTCTTTTTTACGCACACGCAAGTTTTCGAGAGGGGGTTAAACCAAAAATGGGAGCAAGAGGACCAACGAAAAAACCGGCAGAGCTGGAGGAACTACACGGCAATCCCGGACATAGAAAAACTGCAAACAGATTGCAATTTTCAAAACCGGAAAAAGTTCCGTCACCGCCGGTGTTCCTAAATAAAATTGCAAAAAAAGAGTGGAAACGATTAGCACCGATTGTATTCAATGCCGGAATGCTGACGGATGCAGATGTAGGAACATTTGCCGCATACTGCGATTCATATGCACAGTGGGTATTAGCTGAAAAGGCGATACAGGCAAAACAACCGGACAAAAATTCTCCTGCACCGCTGACGTTTATCACCGCCAAAGGGTATGAACAACAAATACCTGAAATCAGCATTTCAAACACTGCAAAAAAACAAATGCTGACGTTCGCCAAAGAGTTCGGATTGACACCGTCATCAAGAGCCGGAATGACAAATCCGGTAGAAACCGAGGACAAAAAAGCAAGTATTATGGAATTCATCAGCAAGAAGAACAGGAGTGCGTAAACTATGGATTCGGTAACATCATATGCGAAAAAAGTCGTAGCTGGCAAGATTATTGCAGGTGATTCGGTAAAAAAAGCGTGCAAGCGACATCTGAAAGATTTAAAAAAATCTAAAAGAAAAGATTATCCGTACTACTTTGATGCAGAGCAAGCAGAATATTGTTTTGCATTCGCTGAAAATTACTGCCGACACAGCAAAGGAAAGTGGGCAGGCAAGCCACTGATATTAGAAGATTGGCAGAGATTTGTTGTAGGTTCTATATTCGGGTGGAAACGTAAAGAAGATGATACACGCCGATTCAGATATTTTTACATTCAAGTGGCACGAAAAAACGGAAAATCTACGTTGATGGCGTTCATCGGACTATATGTTATTGTTTGTGACGGTGAAAACGGTGCTGAAATTTATTCGGCAGCAACCAAAAAGGACCAAGCACGAATTATATTTGACGAGGCAAAGAATATGATTGGGAAGTCACCGGAGCTACGAACTATATTGACAACGTACCGGAACAACATCACTTTTGATGCACAATTATCAAAATTTGAACCGCTATCGTCAGACAGTGAAACTTTGGACGGTTTAAATGTGCATTTGGGATTGATTGATGAGTTGCACGCACACAAAACAGGTGATGTGTACAATATTTTGGACAGTGCGACAGGTGCAAGAACACAGCCATTAATCGGAACAGGAACGACCGCAGGCAGAAATCCAAACTGTTTTTGCAAAGAATTATATGACTATTACAAAAATATTCTGAATGAAACAGTTGAAAATGAGAATATTTTCATTTACATAGCAGAATTAGACGAAAATGACGATTGGACAGATCCACAAAACTGGATAAAAGCCAATCCGAATATGAATGTCAGTGTCAATCAAAAAGATATGGAAAGTGTTTATAACGCATCGAAAAACATTCCGTCGAAGTTGAACGAATTCAAGTGTAAAAAACTGAATATGTGGGTTACTGATACCGCTTCATGGGCAAATATGGAGCAGTACAATAAACCACCGACTTTGAAAATCACCAAAGAAGATTTAATCGGTAAAAAGTGTTATGCCGCAGGCGATTTGTCGGTCCGTAACGACTTGGCAAGTGTCGTTTTTGAATTTCCTTTGAATGACGGGTATTTTGCCGTTTTGCATCACAGTTTTATACCGGAAGACAAGATTTTCGATAATTCACAAAAACATCATATTGATTATCAGTTATACATCGACAAAGGATACATATCTGCAACACCGGGAAATGCGGTAGATTTTGACTACATTGAGGATTATATTCTGAGAATGCGTGAAAAGTACGACATCTTAGAGGTCTGCTTAGACCCTTGGAACGCAACACAGTTAGAATCACATCTGATTGATGAGGGAATGAAAGTTGTTGAGGTCCGACAGGGAGTTAAAACATTATCAGAACCGACCAAAGAATTGGGGATAACGATTGAAGAACGCAAATTAATACACTTTGATGATCCGATATTGAAGTGGGCGGTTGGAAATACAGTAGTTACGTTTGATGAAAACGGTAATGTTAGACCGAATAAGGCGAAAAGTATCAATAAGATTGATCCTGCAATGGCACTGATAATAGCACACACCAGAGCATATACACATGAATTGAATTATGTTGATGTCAACGCAATAGCAGCGGCACAACTGGCAGAATATGAAGAAATGTTGAGAGGTCAGATATAATGAAATTTTTTAACAGAATAAAATCGGCATTTTATGCACTGACGCATGATACAACGACAATATCATTGTTAGATGAACGATTTTGGACGCAGTACGGCAGTATACGGAACAGTAAACTGTCGGAAGTGACATATTTCACCTGTCTAAAAACGTTGTCTGAGGCGGTTGCAAAGTTGCCGTTAAAGATGTATCAGGAAACACCGAAAGGTGTAAGCAAGGCAAAAAATTCAGCATTATACAATGTGCTGAAAGTACGACCGAATAAGAATATGACTGCAACGACATTTTGGGCAACAGTTGTAACGGTGATGTATCATTACGGAAATTGTTATGTATATATCGCACGGAACAAAGAGCCTGAGTTGTTAATATTGGATAACCGATATATGACTGTCTATGATGACAATGCGAAGTTAATAGATGATAACGGCGGAGTTTGGTATATATATTCAGAACCGGTAACCGGAAAGGTATATAAATTCAGCACTGATGAAATATTGCATTTTAAAACATATATGACGTTTGACGGCATTATGGGATTGGCGGTTAAGGACGTGCTGGCACTGACGATTGACGGAGCAATGGACAGTCAAAAATTTATCAAGAATTTATATGAAACAGGTTTGACAGGTAAAGTTGCTGTTGAATATACGGCAGATTTGAATGAGGATTTGCGAATGAAATTAGTCAGCACTATTGAAACGGCAACATCGGCAAACAGTGCATTAACATTTATTCCGATTCCTGCCGGAATGAAGTTAAACCCGTTAAATTTGAAATTGACAGACGCACAGTTCTTGGAATTGAAAAAATATACGGCATTACAGATTGCCGGAGCATTCGGTATAAAACCAAATCAATTAAATGATTATGAAAAATCAAGCTATGCAAACAGTGAAGCACAGCAACAGGCATTTTTGACCGACACAATGTTGGTTATTCTAAAGGGTTTGGAAGAAGAATTGGCAAGTAAATTGCTTACATCGGAAGAACTTCAGCAAGGATATTTTTTCAAATTCAATGTTGATGTCGTGCTACGAGCGACATTTTCACAAAGAATGGAAGGTTATGCGAAAGCCAGACAAAACGGCTGGTTATCCGCTAATGATATACGTAGTAAGGAAGATATGCCACATATTTCCGAAGACGAAGGCGGTAATGCATACCTAATTAACGGCAATATGATACCGTTAAAAGTTGCTATGGAAGGAGGAAATCAGAAAAATGTCAAGACACAGAAACAAAAAACAGAATAGTTTTAACTGTTATATCCGAAATCAGACCGATAATTCAGCCGATATATATTTTTACGGCGATATTGTCGGGAATGACGGGGATAAATGGTGGGGGAATGATGATAAATGCCCATCTGACGTAGCCACACTGTTGAAAGAATGTGAAAATGTCAGTCAGCTGAATATCTATGTAAATAGTAATGGCGGTGATGTATTTGCCGGTAATGCTATTTATAATATGCTGAAACGGCATAAGGCGCATAAAACAGTGTATGTTGACGGTTTGGCAGCGTCTATTGCATCAGTCATTGTTATGGCAGGTGATGAAATCATTATGCCGGCAAATTCCTATTTGATGATTCACAAAGCGTGGACGTATGCAATGGGAAATGCCAACGATTTGCGTGAAACAGCGGACAGATTGGAAAACATCGAACAAACGATTGTCGATACATACATGGAAAATGTTGCTGAAAATATCACTGAAAATGACATCAAACAGAAAATGTCTGATGAGACGTGGTTGTCAGCAAAAGATGCGGCGGAATTATTCCCACGAATACAGGAAGATGAAAACATAGATGTGGCAGCGTGTATTTCGTCTATAACCTACAACAATATTCCTAAAAATGTCGTTGTCAAAAATGATGACGAAGATGATGAGGAAGAAGATCCGGACGAGGAAGAAGATCCGAAACCAAAAAAGACGGATGAAGATGATGAGGAAGAAGATCCGGACGAGGAAGAACAGAAAGAACAGAAAGAACAGAAAGAAAAAAACAGTAACGAATTGGATATGTTAGACAATTTCGTATTTATGGAAGGAGCAATAGAAAATGAACAAGAAGATGCGTGAGTTATTAGCAAAAATAAAAGAGAAAAATCTACAAGCAAGAAATTTTCAAAATGAAGGTAAGTTTGCTGAGGCAAAGCAACTAATTGACGAAATCAAGGATTTGCAAACATCATACGAAAATGAAAAAGCATTATTTGAAATGGAAAGGGACAACGTACCAGAAGAACCAAAGAACAAAACAACAGCAAACGGTTTTTCTGTTATGGCAAAGATTGCACTAAGAAAAAAATTGACCGAAGCGGAAAATGCATTGGTTACAGGCACAAACGGTACAGACGGTGAGAATTTCCTAATTCCTGAAGATGTTGATACAACAATCAGAGAATTAAGAAAGACATATATGTCAGCAAAAGATTTGGTAACAGTAGTACCGACATCATCATTAACCGGTAGTTTCGTATTTGAAAAGGGTGTTCCGACAGGTTTGGCAGATTTTGAAGATGGCGATACAATCACAGAAGGCACTAAACCATCATTTGAACAGAAAAAATTCCAGGTTACACACAAAGGTAAGGTTTTCCCTATTTCAAATATACTATTGGAATCGGAAAAGGCTGGTTTGACATCATACCTAAATAACTGGTTTGTTAAAAATTCAATCATCAGTGAAAATACAGACATTTTCACAGCATTGCAAAACGGTAAAACGGCAAAGGCAATAAAGGGATTAGATGAATTGAAATCATCAATCAACAAAGATTTGGACCCATCCGCCCGAATCGGTGCAGTTATTGTCACAAACCAAACAGGATTTGACATTATGGACAGTGAAAAGGACGCAGTCGGCAGACCGATTTTAAAGGAAGACTATGTAACACCAACACAAAAGTTGTTCCAAGGACTACCTGTAATTGTGTTCCCAGATGCACAACTGCCAAATACCAAAGCGGGACAAGCACCGATTTTCTACGGAAATCTTAAAGCCGGTTGTTATTTCATTGATAGGAAAGGTTATCAGTTTGCAGTATCAACTGAATATCAATTCGGTGCAAATATGACAACTATGCGTGTGATCGAAAGCTACGACGTCATTCAGGCAGATAGTTCTACATACATCTACGGAACAATAACGGCAGCAGGAAGCAAGGCTGTAACGACAAAAGCAGCTGCGTAATGAATGGGAGGGGTGAAGAATGTCCCTAACATTAGACGAAGTAAAGAATTTTCTGCGATTAGATACATCCGATGATGATACATTGTTGGAAATATACATATCAACGGCGGAAGAATACGTCAAATCAGCATGTGGTAGGCAGGTAGATTTGGACAACCCAAAAGCACATACCGTAATGCTGATGTTGGTGGGCGACTATTACGAAAACCGTAGTCCATACGGACAGACAAAGTATAGTCAGAATGTTTCAACTATGCTAATGCAGTTACAGTTGGAAACGCCACAAGATACTGATGATGAGGTGAAAGAATAATGGATTTTGCAAAGCTAAGGCACAAAGTTGTATTTTTAAAGCCGTCAACATCAGAAATAAACGAACAGTCAGAGCAAGTTATCGGGTGGTTTCCGTTCCACCCGGTGACAAAGGCTGTAAGTGATGATGTATATTCTACGCAAGATGGCGAAATTCGTTTCAAAAACGGGGTTTTAAGTGGTTTAAATAGTGTATTTGTCGATTATGGTGTTCGTGCATATGTAGCACCGGCGACAGGCAGAGAATATGATGAATCACAGAAAATTCGTGCAGAAACAACATACAACGTGGTTACACGTTATTTTAACGGCATTGAAAGTAATATGAAAATTCTGTACGGTACAAAAGTGTTCGATATAGTATCCGTATTGGATATTAATGAGCAACACAGGGAATTAAAAATCGTATGTTCAGAGGTGGACAGGTATGGCAAGAGCGAATAAAGATGTATTCGGTTTTGATGAATTGGAAAAATCGTTCAAACGCTTTGAAAAAAACTATCCGGACAAAGCAGATGCACTTTTAATGGCACAGGGACAAGCAGTCAATAGAAAGACAAAATCGCTTACACCGGTAAAGACAAAAAAACTCCGCAATTCGTGGAGATTAAAAAAAGTTAAACTATACAAGGGTGGAACAGTCAGAGTTGTCAGAATTCAAACGGGAGCACCCCACGGACATTTGGTTGAATTAGGTCACGAACAGGTGTCGGGAGGCAGAACAAGAGAAAAAGGACGAAAATTAAACCGAGTACAACGTTCAGCCAGAGGAATTAAATCACACGGACGTGTTGAAGGCAAGCATATGCTAAGTAATGCAATACAAGAGGCACAATCACGCTTTGACCGAGATGCAAATAAAATGTTAGATAAATTAGTGGAGGAATTTAACAATGATTAAATCACAGGATATACGCAGATTTATAGCGGACAAACTACGAAATGCAGAATTCAATGTAATATCATCAGAAATTCAAGAAGGCTACCCTAAGCCGGCAGTGTTCATCTATGTATATCCATCATCAATTACAAAATCCGGAGGCTTTTTGGAGGATGACGTTTATAGTGTAACCATCAAGTATATTCCAAAAACTGAAACTGCACAAGAATGTGCCGAGGCGGCGGAAAAAATTCGCGAAACATTGATGTACAGTACGATTGATGTACAGGACAGGCATTTAACTATGGAAACAATGGATATGGCAATCGAAGAAGAACGTTTAACTGTGATGTATGACGTTCCTATAACACAGTCCATTGATGAATGTGACGATTATGACAATGCAGAAACCATAGAAATGAGAGGTATATAACATGGGATTATCAACAATAAATGTAGAATTTAAAGCAGCAGCACAAACCGCTGTAAAACGCAGTGCAAACGGTACAGTTGCACTGATTTTGAAGGATGAAACCAAGGAGGATACCACATACGTTTACAGCAATGAGACGGAAGTGGTTAAGAGCCATTGGACATCAGACAATCTAAATTACATAAATATGGCGTTTAAAGGTTCACCCAAAAAGGTGATTATCGAAAGAATTGCCGCAGAAGGAAGTCTTGATGATGTCTTGAAGCGTTTGGCAAATAAGAAGTGGAATTATCTTGCCATTCCGTCATTACAGGACGGTGAAATTAAGACTGTGGCAGATTGGATTATTGCACAGAGAACGGCAAAGAAACCGTTTAAGGCAGTATTACCGCATTCTGTATCAAATAACATCGGTATTATAAATTTTGATACCGATGATATAAAAATCGGCAGTAAAACCTATACGACCGCTGAATTTTGCGTATATATTGCCAGTATTATTGCCGGAACTGCACTGAATGAGAGTGTAACAGGCAAAGTCATTTCAGAAATCAACAGTATTACAGAGAGTTTAACCCCCGATGCAGATGTTGATGCCGGAAAGTTAATTTTAATCAACGATGGTGAGCAGGTCGAAATTGCACGAGGTGTGAATTCATTGACAACGGTCGGAACAAACCAGACAGAGGATATGAAGTCAATCAAGATAGTTGAAGGAATGGATCTGATTGCGGAAGACATTAGAACAACATTCAAAGAAAACTATATCGGCAGAAGTAACAGTATTGAAAACAAAGAACTGTTTATCGCCGCAGTGAATCAATATTTTGAAACACTGACAAAGGAAGGCGTGCTATATGACGGCTATGAACATTATGCAGAAATCGACATAGACGCACAAAGAGAGTATTTGGCAAGCAAAAGTGTTGACGTTGCAAATATGAGTGATGTTGCAATCAAACAAGCCAATACAGGCACATTTATGTTTATGGCGGCACATATTCAAATGCAAAACGCGGCGGAAGATTTGAAATTCGTTGTAAACATGTAATCGAGGAGGTAGACATATATGAGTAGAAAAATTTCAGCACCTAACATTATTTCCGGTACACACGGCAAGGTATGGTGGGACGATTCGGTCATTTATGAAATTTCAAGTTTTGAAGCAACACTGGATACTGACCGTGAAGATGTCACATTTGCGGGTGATATGATCAAGGATAGCAAGTTGATGAGTGTATCGGGTACGTTCACAATGAAAGTGCGAAAGGTATTTTCACGAGGAAAGAGTTTCGCGGAAGCGTTTATGCAAGGAAAAGACCCACGTTCTACACTGATTAGTCAACTAAAAGACCCAGACGCATATGGTGGCGGATATGAAAAAATCCAACTGACTAATTGTTGGGTTGAGAGTGTACCACTAACCGGTGGTGAAAACGGTAAGGCAGTTGAAGAAGAATACAAAGGCGGTTTTACAGGATTGAAATTCCTTGCAAGCATTGAACCGATAGAACAGGATTAAACATTTTAGGAGGATATAAAAATGACAGGACAAGAAAAACATACAAGATTGACGTTGGACGAAATGATAAGACGTTCAGAGCAAGTAAAGGAAGCAAAGAACAAAAATAAAACAAAGGAATTGTACGTTGAAAGCCTTGACGGTACAATCACAATAACAAAACCAACAAGAAATCAAGTAAATGACGCAATGAATATGGATGCGTCTTCAGGCGAATCGGATGCATATCTGGTGTATGAATGTGTGACAGAACCGCCACTGAAAAACAAACAACTGCAACAGGCATATGGCTGCCAAGACCCATTAGATATTCTTGACAAAATATTTGAACCGGGTGAGGTAGTGAATATTTCAAAAGCTGCATTAAGTTTTGCAGGTTATGTTGACGATAGCGTTAGGGCGGTTGAAGAACTAAAAAACTAATTGAATGCAACGGTGATTTTGAGTTAATACATTACTACGTCCAACGTGGTTTTGATTGGGATAGAATTGCCGGAGCTACGGGGAATGAAAAGGCATTTTTAAGAGCCAGTATGATAAAAGCATACGAGCAAGAAGCTGAAAAGATAAAAGCAATGACAGGAGGCGGTTGATGTGGCAAAAGGTAGAAACATAGGAGCAACACTGTTATTGAGAGCCGGAAACTTCTTCGCAAATATGAAAAAAGCCCAGAATGAAAGCAATAATCTGCGTAGTACATTGAACAACACAAGCAAAAAAATTTCTGAATTAGGAGATAAAGCGAAAGTTGTCGGCAGTGCCGTTGGTAAACTGGGCAAAGGGTTAGCTATTGCTGGAACGGCAGCCGCTACCGCAGTAGGAACAATGGTAGCAAAATCAGTCAGTTCATTTGCTGATTATGAACAGCTGACAGGTGGTGTCGATACATTGTTCAAAGACAGTTCATCGGCAGTACAGAAATATGCTAATGATGCATACAAAACCGCAGGTTTGTCAGCTAATAACTATATGGAAACAGTTACAAATTTTTCGGCATCACTGATTTCAAGTTTAAAGGGCGATACAGCAAAGGCGGCGGATTATGCAAATTCAGCGTTGGTGGATATGGCTGATAATGCAAATAAGATGGGCACGAATATGACAGACATTCAAAATGCCTATCAAGGTTTTGCAAAGCAAAATTACACCATGCTTGACAATTTAAAACTCGGTTACGGTGGCACGCAAGCTGAAATGAAACGACTGCTTAGCGATGCACAGAAACTTACCGGACAGAAGTATGATATTTCATCATTTGCCGATATTACACAGGCTATTCATGCAATCCAAACGCAAATGGATATAACGGGAACAACGGCAAAAGAGGCAAGCACGACAATAAGCGGATCGTGGGGGTCACTGAAAGCGGCGTTTGAAAATACTCTTGTCGGTTTGACAACAGGCGGAGAAATGTTTAATCAGAGTTTGGATGCACTGGTTGATTCAGCTAAGACGTTCGGGCAGAATGTTATACCGGCAATAACGGGTGCGTTAAGTGGCGTAGGTTCGTTAATTGAGAGCTTAGCTCCTGTCATTGTAGCAGAACTTCCGTCAATGGTATCCGATATACTTCCACACCTTGTTTCAGCCGCAAAGAGTTTGGTTACCGGTTTAATCAGCCAATTACCTGCATTGGGAAGGGCTGTTTTAGATGCAATACCATCAATTTTTGATGGTATGACAGATGTAATCGGTGAAAGTTCTGTAGGAAAGCTAAAAGGGTCGTTTGAGGGACTGAAAAATACCATAACTGATACATTTTCAAACATTGGACCAATGCTTAAAGATTTCTGCGAGGGAGGTATATCAACATTCTGTGACGCATTATCTACGGCTATGGATTTAGCCAGCGGAGCTATATCGGTAATTGAGGCATTATCTCCGGTAATAGGAGCAGTTGCAGGGGCGATAATTACGTACAAAGGTGCAGTTATGTTGTGGAATGCAGCAGAAACGGCTAAAAATGTTGTTATGGGTATTTCAACAGCCGCACAATGGGCGTTAAATGTAGCAATGACAGCAAATCCGATTGGTATTGTCATTGTGGCTATCGGTGCATTGGTAGGGGCGTTTATTGTATTGTGGAATAAATCCGAAGGATTCCGAAATTTTTGGATCAACCTATGGGAAAAAGTTAAAGCGATTGTTACAAGTGCATGGGAAGGAATAAAAGCCGGATTTGAAAAGATAAAAAACGGAATATCAGCAGTCAAAGAAAAAGTGTCTACAATGTGGAACGGAGTCAAAGAAAAAACGTCAGAATTATGGGGCGGTGTAAAAAATGCTGTATCGGAAAAACTGAACAACATAAAAAGTGCATATGACGCACACGGCGGAGGACTGAAAGGTGCTACATTTGCGGCAATAGAGGGTGTCAAGGAATACTACAGGACAGGCTATGACGCAATTAATCAATTAACCGGCGGTAAGCTCGGCGAGGTTGTCAATGCAGTCGGTGCGAAGATGGAAGCCGTAAAAAGTAAATTCGGTGAAGCATTTGGCAATGTGAAAAACACCGTAATGACTATTTTTGAAAACATAAAAAACGGCATTGTTGAAAAGATTACGGCGGCAGTTGACACAGTTAAAAATGTGTTCACTAAAATTTCTGATACTGTATCATCTGTATGGGACAAAATAAAAAGCCTGCTGAAAGCACCAAAGATTGTGCAGACAGGAACTGTTACGGTGATGGGGGTTGACACACCTATTCCAAAATTCGGATTGGATTGGAACGCCAAGGGCGGTATTATGACACGTCCAACTGCATTTGGATTTGCAAACGGCAAGATTCAGATGGGCGGTGAAGCCGGGGCTGAGGCGATACTTCCACTTTCGGCATTTTGGCGGAATTTGCAAGCATACACCGAAAACAGCCAAAAGAAAAGTCAGGGAAACAATGATATTAATATAAACGTCACCATTAATGCAGGAAATGCGAATGAAGAAGAAATGGCGGCACGATTTATAAATATAGTTGTACCTGAAATAAAACGACAGTATGCAATTTTATAAAGGAGTGAGGGAAATTGTTAGATTTTTACCTAAGCGTAAATAACAGCGAGGAGGTAGTGCATATTCCTGTCACTCCTTCCTCTTTTTCTGTGACAAATTCACAGTCGACAGAAACATTTGAATCAGCCGGATATGGCTGGATTAAAATTATAGGAAATACCGAATTGCGAGGTATTTCGTGGGACGGAATATTCCCTGTCCATGACTATCCGTTCAGACGTGATGCATCAATGGACGGTCAAGAATACTACGAAAAATTAAAATCGTGGCAAAAACGAAAATTGCCTGTTCGTTTAGTGATTACATCAACCGGTTTTGCAAACATCAGCATAAATATGGCTGTAGCCATAGAAAAATTAGATTTTGATGTTGGCACAACAGGTGATTTGGATTATTCTATTGAATTGGGCGAAGTAGAGCTGTTAAATGATACGGAGGATACAAATATGGCACAGTTAGATGATTTGGCGGCAAGAATGGACGCAGTCGAAAAACGGCTGGATTCATTGGAAAATGAAAAAATCTATAACTATATGGATGATAATATGCCTGATTGGGCAAAACCTACGATCCAAAAATTAATGGATAGGGGTTATTTGAACGGCACCGGTGATAATGAACTGGGATTGACTATGGACATTATCAGAATGTGCGTGATGATAGATAATGCAAACGGTTTTGAGGGTTATACCGTTGACAGTTTTCCTGATTGGGCTGCACCAACGATTGAAAAAATCAATAAAAAGGGTTATTTGTCCGGTATTGATGATGACGATTTGGGACTGACAAAGAATATGATTCGCATATTAGTTATTTTAGACAAAGCCGGAGTATTTGGTGATTAAATATGGCAAGTGGACAGGATTTAGTTAAAATTGCACAGGCTGAAAGCGGCACAAAAGAAAACGGAACGAACAACGTCAAATATAATACATGGTTTTACGGACACGAAGTAGACGGAAGTAATTATCCGTGGTGTGCGGTATTTGTTTCGTGGTGTGCGAATAAAGCAGGCATTACAACAGACATAATGCCAAAAACGGCAAGTGCCGGTTATTTTGCACATTATGCGAATCAGGGACATGGTGAGGTTTTCACCAATAAAAATCCCGAAGCAGGTGATTTGTTTTTAATAAATTACAATGGTTCGGATTGGGCGAATCATGTAGGTATAGTTGCATCGTGTGACGGTTCTAATATCACAACGATTGAAGGCAATTCATCCGATATGGTTCGATCCAGAACGTTATCAATGTCCGGATTGACGTTTGTTCATTTTAATTTGGATAGCAGTAGCGGAATGACTGCCGCTTGGACGGCGCGAGAAGTACCGAATATCGGCAGGGATTTAGCCACAAAAGCATATATGGCATATCAGTTATACACTGATAAATCATCAGGCGGATATAGCTATTTATGGGGCAGTAATTCGACAACTGCAAATGGTGGACTACGAAAATACAAAGAATTCTATTGTGTAGCAATGGGTTCATACTACGGTCCGGACGGAACATTTATCAAAGTGGAATTTGATGATGGTAAGACGATTTATTGTGTAAAGGCTGACGAAAAAAAAGACAGTGAAACAGACAGCAAACATATGTATCACGACTATCCGTTTGACCGTAATGTATTGGAATTCATTATTGACAGAACAGTTGTGCGAAATAATGATGAATTTACATCAGCATTAAATGCTGCCGGTATAAACCGTTCAGCACGAATCAAGGCAATATGGACTTCGGACAGCGAACCAACCTACGGCGGTGCAGGAAGCACAACGGCAGAAAATGAAAAAGAATATCATTTTATTGATACAAATGAGAAAATTTCCATACATCCGACAATATTCAAACAAACACCAATGCAGTGTGACCGCCATAATGGCGGTTTAACGGTGTTATGCAACGATATTGATATATCGTCATATGTGGGGGATATATCGTGGCAAAATACCAAAGATACGCTTGCAACGCTATTCAATTTCAGTGTTCCAAAGGCAGGTGATATGAAGTACATCAATATGTACAAACCGCAAGAGGGCGATATTATTCGTTACAGTGGTGGTACACAAGAAGATTTTAGGGGTGTAATTATCGAAGTTGATGACGGCGATAATTACGTTAATAAATATGTTGCCGGTGATGTGGGACAGTATCTGAACAAAACCAGTGATACATATCAATTTACTGCAATGCGTGCTGATGATTGCATTAAAAAAATATGCGGTGATTTATGTATTCCTATTGTGATGATACCGGAATTACCGTTATTGATTACGCAAATTTATGTGGACAAGGCGGTATCAGATGTTATAGCTGACATACTGACACTGTGTGGCGGTGTACATAATTTTGATTTTGTTCCTGACGGTATCAGAATTTATAATTGTGCGGATATGGTTGTAAATCCACAATTCAGAATATCGTCAAACACCGAATTGAAAAATTCAATAAAGTATATCGGAAACGTTGAGCATAGAACCAGCATCGAGGACAGAAAAACAAGTGTAAAGGTTATTTCGGATACAGATGTTTTAACAACGCTGAAAGATGAAAATAGCATTGCACAATTCGGTTTTCTGCAAGAAATTATCAAAGTCGGTGAAAATGAAGACGCAAAGGAAGTTGCAAAAAACAAGTTGTCGGAGCTGAACAATACAAGCGAAACATATTCCGGTGAAATTATTGAAGAACTGAACAGCTATACCAGAGCCGGAAGTGTTATCGCTATCGGTGATGAAAAGTATTTGATAAATAGCAGTCAGCACAGTATAAAACAAGGTGTGCATTACAATAAATTAGATTTGGAGCGATTATGATATGAATAACGGATATACAGAATTAGCAAAAATGCTGAAGAATTTAAGCAAGGGTGAAACCTATGGTCCTGTATTCGGCAGAATAACGCAATTACCGGATTTAATCATAACACGCAGTAACAATATACAACTGACAAAAAATCACGTTGTAAGCATTGTAAATCTGTATGAACGTGATGCCGAAGGAAGATATATTCACAACGGCAAGAAAGTTGTCCTGTTACCGTATAACAACGATAACAGTTATATTGTGTTGGGGGTGATACAAGATGGCTGATTATGTTACGACAGAACCGGCATTTGATTTTGAACGTGGTGATTTTGTTATTATAAACGGTCGTCCGAAAATGGTTGTCGGTATGGATCGACTACGAAGTTGGATAAGCAAAGTGCTACGAACACAAAAAGGACGGTACAAGATATATAACGGAACATCATACGGAACGAGAATTAAAGATACATTTGTAGGTAAAACATTCACGCATGACTATATGCTATCTGAAATTCAGCGAGAAATTACTGAAAATTTAGAGAAAAACAAGGATATTGTCAGTGTGGACGGTTTTTCGGCAAAAGTAGACGGAACGCATTTAACAGTTGAATTTACTGTTACAACAGTCTACGGAACAACGGATTTAAAGGAGGCACTATAATGGCAGAAACAATAACATCTATAACGGAACGTCTTCTGGCAGAGGTGCCGGAACAATACGATACAACCGAAGGTACATACACATATGATATTGAAAAATCTGTTGCAGTCGAATTTGACAACGCATACGACCAATTAGAAATGGTACGGAAACAATCGCACGTTTCTACTGCCAGCGGTACATATTTAGAAAAATGCGTTGCCTGTTACGGACTGCAACGCAAAATTGCAACATATGCTATCGGATCGGTGACGGTTACAGGAACAATGGGAACGATATTGCCTGCCGGAAGTAAAGTGGCGGCAGGCAATGTTGTGTTTACGATAAACGATACTGTAACTGTCGGTGAAGACGGCACTGCATCAGCACCGGTTATATGTGATACTGCCGGAACACAGGGGAATGTATTAGCCGGATATATAAATCGTTTCCCTGTCACAATAAATGGATTGACGAAAATAACAAACACACACGCCACAACGGGGGGCAGTGACGAAGAAACGGACGCAGAACTGCGTGAACGTTACAAAGAATATGTTTCACGACCGATAACAAGTGGTAACAAATATCAATATATCACATGGGCAAAGTCTGTTCCGGGTGTTGGTGAAGCAAAGTGTATTCCATTATGGAATGGTCCGGGAACAGTCAAAGTTGTAATTGTTGACGCTGATAACCAAGTAGCACCTATAGAGCTGATACAGAAAGTGCAAAAATTTATTGATGATGTCAAGCCAATCGGAGCAACGTTGACGGTTTCAACAGCAGAAGAAATTACAATCAATATATCTTGCAAAGTAGATATGTCAGCAGATGTTAAGAATGAAATAGAAAAAAGTATTGTCGAATATCTATCAGATGTATCATTTACGAATGGCTATGTATCATATGCGAAAATAGGACAGGCTATTTTGGATGTGAATGGTGTCAATGACTATGCTGATTTGACTGTAAACGGTGATAATAAAAATATCCCAATAGCTGACACACAACTTGCAGTATTGGGGGTAGTAGACTATGATTAACATTCAGCAATTACTGCCGAAATACTACCGTAAATCACGATATGTAAATGGGTTGTTAAATCCTATCAATGCAGAATTTGAAAAATTCTACGCTGATATGAACATATTTTTGAAAAATATGTCTATTGATGATGCAGATATAGACGGTATACGTGATTTTGAAAACGATTTTTTTATTCCACTATCAGATGATGAAATCGAATTGAGACGGAGCAGAGTTAAAGCTAGATATTTACACCCTGCGACGACAACGTTTGATAATTTGAAAAACATTGTCACTTCATTTGACAACAATGCCACAGTGACAGAACGACCGTCGGAGTATACGGTTGTAATAGCGGGGTTTGAAACATCGCTGTTACAGGATATTGCTGAAAGCGTTAATGAAATTAAACCTGCACATATCGCAATAACGTACAATTCACACGATGTTGAAGTAGGTAAAATACAGGAATATGTTTCTACACATGTCGTGGCAGATAGTACGATTGAAACTGTGGAATGTGTGAAATATGCCACATACGACATATTGAAAAATCAAACATATGAAACACTACAGAATTACACATATGCTGAAATTCTGCAACGGGAGGGATATTAATGGCTGAAACAATCGGTAGTTTTTCAAAAATTCAATATACTGCAAAGGGATTGATGTTGGAAAGTAAATTAAAAACGGGAAAACCATTGAAAATAACCAGAGCGGTTATTGGTTCTGGTATTTTATGCGAAGGCGAATCAGTTGCAACACTGACAGCACTGAAATCGGAAATCCCATCACACCAAACGGGAACAACATCATCGACTGCAACAGTTGATATAGTCAATGTTGACGTAATATCGGCAGGAACAGTGAATATTCGTATCAGAATCAAAAATGGTGATATGGATTTCTATTTGCATGAAATCGGCATTATGGCAGAAGACCCCGATGAAGGTGAGATACTTTATATGTATACGAGATGCGATGATAATGCACAGGGTTTTCCAAAATTTACAGGAGCAAATAATGTTTACAGAACTATTGATTTTCTGAATATTATAACGGAATCGTCATCGGTCAAAGTTGATGTCACATTAAATGCTGAAGTGACATTTGATGTGTTTAATTCAAAAATAGCTGAAATGAATAATAAAATTGAGCAATTAAAAGCAATCAAGAAAATTGATTTAGAGTATTCCATAAGTCAAGGTTCAAGCGGCTACAATTTCATTGTAAAACCTAAAGTGAATTATATTGCGAGAAAAGAAGTAACAGGTACTGCGACATATCCAACACAATCATACGATAAATGCTATATGTATATATGTTATGACTATGACAGCGACAGTATATCGTTGATATGTGGTACAACTGTATCGGGCAGAGGACCACAACCACCTGATAATTATATTTTCTCGGCTGAAATTTCATCAAGTTCGGATTGCGGTGATTTTGAATATCACAGATTAATTAAAAAAAATGATGACTGTAATGCCGAAGTCGTGCAGTGAGGTGATGAGCTATGGCAAAAATAACGGAAAAGGGATTTAAGAAAATTGAATATACGGACATTGCGGACGTTCCAAAGGCAATAAATGACAACATTGATAATGTCGAAAGTATTATTGATGATTTAGAAAAACCAACATTTGAAACGGCTACAAACCGCAGTAATATCGTATCGGGGGAAACAATCAGCGTGTTGTTCGGTAAGATAAAAAAGTTTTTCACAGACCTAAAAACGGTAGCGTTTACAGGTTCATATACTGACCTATCAAACAAACCAACGTCAATGCAAAATCCTAATTCATTGACACTGACAATGAACGGCTCAGCAACGAGCTATAACGGTTCGGCAACGGCAATAAAGTCGTGGTATGCACCAACGAGTGTGGGAACGGCAGGGTATAGCTTGATAGGTAGCGGAAGTGGTGCACCGGTATGGAAACAACCACCTTATGCGGTATGCGGCGACAGTCCATCAATAAGCGATAGAAGAGTGAGCATAACAAATTTTAAATTGGTAACAGGTGCAAGGGTTTTAGTAAAGTTTAGCTATCCGTATGCAAGCACAGCTACTACAGTTACTTTGAATGTAAACGGAACCGGTGCAAAAACAATAAAATTAAGAGATGCAGTGCCATCTACAACAAATACTTGGGAGTCTAACGAAATTGTTGAATTTTTGTATGACGGAAGTTATTGGGTAGCTATTTCATCTGATAAACAGGGTGTTTCTAATAAACCGTCCGTTATCACAGTAGGTTCATCAACAACAACACGATACTGTGATTTTAAATGTACAGGAACTAACGACCAAACAGTTATTCAGAACGCAATAAACACTCTAACTGCAGGAGGAAAAATTATTCTTTTAGAAGGTACATACAATTTTTCAAACGGTATTACGCATAAAAATGATGTGGTAATAGAGGGACAAGGTAAAGGAATTACCATAATCAATGAAACCTTTCCTCAGATGATCTCTAAGATGTCAAATACAAGTGCAACGTTGGCAATCAGAAACATGAGTATCAACTTTGCTGTTGATGGCAGCTCAGGACCGGATACCGGTGCTTTTAACAATTATACATCTTTGGAGTTTGATAATTGTTCAATTACATATGCAAACACACTACATAATACAGATTCACTATTTAAAAATTGTAATGTAAAGTTGAGCAACAGTAAAATAACAGTAACATTGCCTGCAAAGAGATATGATAGTAGCCACGTTTGTTGGTGGGTATTCAGGGAGTGTACTGTAGAACTTACCAACACGGGCGTTTTATTTCCGAGTGGTAGTAACAATACTCTTAGCAACGGTGTTTTCTATGCGTGCAACGGTACTATGTTTGGTGGATTTATACAGCATATAGGTACGACTATAAGCAGTACACATAGCTATGTCGAATCATTCTCAGCAATTTCTTTTGTAGGCACACAAATTGAATGCAGAAGATTTAGTCAATCAGAAACGACAACAGGTGATTTTAATACACTTAGTAATTGCCGTATTAAAATATTACAAGCGTCAGGTTATTTTAACGCCTCACACATAAGCCATTGTGATTTTTACATTTCAGGAGCGATAATTTTCTGTGCGTACTGTATGGCATCAAACAGCAAATTATGGTTTTCGGCAGCAAGTTTGGCTACATTACGAAATTATTGCTACTTTGAGGCGTGTTACGTGAATCAATCGACTTGGATAAGCTCACAAGGAACAGGTGTATCAACTACTGATACAAAAACAGGAATAAGCATAACAGCACCGTCTTTCAGAAGTGTAAGTTAATTGGGAGGAGCAACTATGAATATAAGTGAATTTTTTAGAATCACACCTGACAATATTGTACAGTGTGTAAATTATATCGTGACTTTAAAGACCTTGAAGTCAGTAAAATACTTAAATGAGGGCTATGATGATCCTGATAACTTTGATTTGAATTTTGAATATTTTTTGAATGAAGAGGAATCCGACAGTTACAAAACAGATTATGTTGACAAACATAAACTGTTAAGTATTCAAAATGTAGAAAAGTTGAATAATCCATATACTTGGATGGAGGGTATAAAGCTAAGAACGGATGACCCGTACACTGAATTGGCTGAAATAGTCAAGTATGGCAGTAAAGAAGCATATGAGGCGTCATTGCCGGAGGCACAAGATGAATTTAATCTTGATATGGATTACAGAATGTCTAAGATGGAATTAGGATTATAAAGAGGAGGAAATATCAATGACATATGGATATTGTAAAAAAATAATTGCAAGCGGTAGATATGATAAGGATTCAATGAAGGATAAACTTGACGTGTTTCTTCTTGCAGAACGTATTACTGATGATGAATACAAAGAATTAATGCAGATGATGTTGATGTAGATTGTGGAACTGAAAGCAGGTATCGAAAGTGAGTAAAGCACTGATAAAAAAATGTTAAAAAAGGTTATTTACAAAGAAAAGCATTTAGATATATTCGTCAAAGCGGGATATATCACAGAGAACGAGAAAAAAGAAATTATGGAGGGTTAATTTATGGATAAAATTTTTAATTGGACGAGTACAGTTATAGGAATTGTGGGCGGCTTTTTTGCCGCTCTATTCGGCAAGTGGGACAGTATCTTGTGGGCATTGTTAGTCATTATGGTGTTGGACTATTTAACCGGTATTATCAAGGCAATCTACACAAAAACAATGTCGAGTGAGATTGGTTTTAAAGGACTGCTCAAAAAGATTACTATATTAATTATAGTAGCGTTATCAAACGTCTTGCAACAGATTACAGGTGATAACGTCGCAATTCGTGAGATTGTTATTATGTTCTACATAGCAAATGAGGGTATAAGCGTGTTGGAGAATGTGGCGGTAATTTACCCGCGAATGCCACAAAAGTTGAAAGATATATTACTGCAATTACGCGGTGAAGATGATACGGAGGAATAAGTATGGATATTCAAATCAAACAGGGTCCGCAGTGCCACCCGTCCAACTGTTATACATATAGGAATGGCGATATTAAATATATCGTCATTCATTTTACGTCAAATAACGGCGATACAGCATTGAACAACTGCAATTATTTCAGCGGTGCAAATCGTGGTGCGTCTGCACATTATTTTATCGGTGATGACGGTATATATCAATCTGTACCCGATAAATGGGCGGCGTGGGCGGTCGGTGGTACAAAAATTTACAAACACCCGTATTGCAGGAATATGAACAGTATTTCGATTGAAATGTGCAGTCGTATCGGTGCGGACGGTAAATACTATATTCGTGACGGGATTGTGGAACAGACAATTAAATTAACACGGTATTTGATGAATAAATACGGTGTGCCGGCACAGAATGTACTGCGTCATTATGACGTGTGGGACAAACAATGTCCAGAGCCATTTGTGCGTAAACCGGAGCTATGGCAAGATTTCAAAAGAAAATTGACAGAAAGTGAGAATTTAACTATGGAACAGTACAATGAACTAAAATCATTAATCGAAAAACAGGCGGCGGAAATTGCAGATTTAAAAAACATCAACAAACAGTTGGTGAATGTAGTTCAAACTACAATGGTATACGATTTCAATGATGACAATATGCCGTCGTGGGCGCGTCCTGCGGTGCAGGCGGCTATGGACTGTGGTGCGGTACAAGGTGATGAACAGGGCAGACTGGGTTTGTCCTACAAAGACCTAAGGGCAATTTGTAGGGAATACCGTTGCGGACTGTACAATAAATAGGACATATAAAAATAGGTGGCTACGTGCCACCTATTTTTTATTTGTTTTCGTTTATGCGGTTTATTGCGTCAATTAGTAACTTTTCCGCCCAAACAGGCGGAGTTCTGTCACCCTTTTCCCAATGGGCGAGAGTGCCTAAAGGGATTTCAAACCGTCTTGACAATTCCGCCTGCGTCAGACCTGCCGCAAGTCGAGCTTTTTTGATTTTGCAATCCATATATTATCACCTTTTATTCTATATCCCCTGTCATTTGAATGACAGGGGATAAGTTTAATTAATCTTCAATTTCAAAATTGATAAATCTTTCAACTTCATTTTCTTCATCATCTGTTACAACAATTTCATCGTCAACGATTTCAGCGTTTAGGTTATTGTTTCTGATTTGTTCAATTAGAAAATCTTTGTATAGTTCGATTGCTTCTGCTTCGCTTTCAGCAGTTACATAATCGCCTGCGTAATTATCACGACTTGCCTCTACTACATTACCGTTTTTGCACATTTCGTTTGTTACCTTAAATTTTTTCATTGTTTTGTCCTCCTAAAATTTATCCTTTTTGTTTGTTATTTGGGGTTTCCCTCATTTCTTGTCTTTATTATACCACCCATTGGATTGGTTGTCAATAGTTTTTTTAAAAAAAAATAAAAAATTAAATAAAAAAACAACGGACAAAATCCAATGGCATTACGATAACACACAAAAAAATTGAATAATTTATCTATTTTATACACTTGTAAAAGTGAATGCGGTGTGTTAAAATATAAGAAAATGTAAAAGGTGGTTTGAGAAATGATTAAATATGATAAAGCATTTGAAATCATGAAGGCAAAGGGAATAACAACATATAAAATCAGAAAAGAAAATATTATGTCGCAATCCGCATATACAAAAATGAAACGTAATGGATATATCGACACACATACCATTGAGCGATTGTGCAAAGCATTAGAATGTCAGCCGGGCGACCTTATGGAATATGTGCCAGATGCGGGAGATAAATAAACCTTATTCACCTGTAAAGGTGTACAAAATCAACAATAATAATCACTTCTTTTCGTGAATGTTGTATATTGATTATTCACGTCTAAAGGTGTATAATATAATCAAGAGGTGAGGGAAACCGAACCCAAGACGGCAAGTGTCAGAAAGGAGTACAAAATGCAAGAGATTATGACAGACAAGCAAATCGAAATCATTCTCAATCTTGTAGCTGACAAATTTTCAGCCTGCAAGGATATGGCGGAAGTCAAGAAAGCCATATCAGAAGTAAGAGAAATGGCGAAAAAAGAAAAGCCTGCCGAGTAAGCAGACTTAACAAAAAAACATCTATGAACAGTGGAACTTGCCTCCACTGTTCTTTTTTTTATTATAGCATAAAAATCAGAAATTGCAATAGTTTTTATCAACTGTTTTGGTAGGGGCAATATTAAACATCTGTGTTTACAGGAGTGGGCCGTCCGACAGAAGTTGAGGGTCTTGCGACTTTTGATAAAAAAGTTATACTTTTCGGTTCGGAAGGTAATGCAAAAGTGTTTGAGTCGAAGTATAAGGAGGACGCTTTTGACCCACAGCTTTGGAGAAAAACAAATATGCCGCATGCAGTGGTAGAGGTGGCGGACTGCAAAATGGCAGGTAAAAATACAAAGGATATAGCGGTGAAACAATGCGTATATACTGTTGAAAGAAGTACAATGGAACCTGTGGTATAAATTTGAAGAACGGTTTAAACGAAAAATTTAAACCGTTTTTTATTTTGTGGAATATATTGACAACTGTTGTCGAAAATGATATAATATTTTTAATTATTATTATATAATTTTGTATATCTGTAATAAAAACTTAAATCTGTTAAGCGAAAGGATGAGGGGAATGAATTCAAGGAACAAATTAATCGCTGTTTGCGTTATATGTGCGGCAGTTGCATTGCTGTCTGTCGGCGGAGTTGTTTTTGCATATCAAAAGTATGCGCCAACATTCAATAATGCAAGCAACGGAAATGTAAGTTTAAACAGCATTAATGAAGGTATGTCATATACAATTTTAGATGACGGTACGAATGTTTATGAAAATCCCGATAAAGGCTCGGCAGTGCTTATGCAGACAAAAGCAAATGAAACGGTAAGCTTTTTGGCACTTGCACATGGCGGTTTTTATAAGATAAGAGTAAACGGAGTGGACGGATATGTGTTGTGTGACAAGGTTGTCGATAAAACTCTTGCAACACCGGCACCGACAGAAAATCCGACAAAGGTTATGTACATTGTAAATGCGAATGAAAGCGTAACATTGAGGAAAACTCCGGACCAAAACGGTGAACAGATTACCACAATTCCGCTTGGCACACAGGTTGAATTTGTAAAAAAGGAAAATGATGATTTTTCAAAAATTAAGTATGGCGGACAAGAAGGCTTTGTAATGACAAAGTATCTTACGGAAGACGCGAATATTGCAATTCAACAGGCAGGCAATAAAAATGCCAAACCTGCTGAACCGGTGCAACATGCGACAGGCTCGTCCGATGTATCGGTTAAATTCACAATGTATGTTTTTAATGTACAGAACTCAATATATTTAAGAAAGTATGCGGAAGAAAATTCGGAAAATATCTGTACAATCCCTTGGGGTGAACCTGTCGGATATATTGAGGATGTTACAAACGGTTTCTACAAAATAAAATACAAGGGACAAATCGGTTATGCCAAAGCGGAATATTTGACATCATCAGATCCTCATGTCTACACAGGCGGAAATCCGATTTATCATATTTCAGGAGTGCAAAATTCGGTGTATTTAAGAAAAACACCGTCAGAGCCGGCGGAATACATTTGTGAAATTCCTGTCGGAGCGGCAGTTGAATATCTCGGCTCGTACAACGGATATGATAAGGTTAATTATAACGGTATGGTCGGATATGTGACAAGTGCATACGTCAGATAGGGGGATAATGATATGAACAGAGAAGATTATAATTTTGATCCAATGACCGGTGAAAAAGTTATTAAAGATGACTATAATTTTGATCCAATGACCGGTGAAAAAATTATTAAAGATGACTATAACTTTGATCCAATGACCGGTGAAAAAATTGTAAAAACCAATGAACAATCTCAACAATTTAATTCTGAGGGATATCAGCCAAACAATAAAATCGCTGTTATTGTAATTGTGGTTGTAACGGTTATATTTTTGGCGGTTGCGTCAGGCTTTGCGGGATACTTTTTGGTAAGCGGACACAATCAAGGACAAAAACCTGCCAATCCGATTTTGACGTCGGAGGCGATAAAGTGGTCGGCGGTAAAGCTGAATGACGGTGAAATACCCAATACATATGAAAATAATATGCCGTCGGCTGAGATAAAAGGCGTCGGAACGAAATCAAGCATAATCAATAAATTGAGAGAAAATACAGATAAAAGTCTTGGTTCACTTCAGGTTTCAGAGATTGACGGCGGTGTAAAGTATTATACTCTCGAAGATCAAATTCTGAGAATAGATATTCCGTCAGGTGTAAACGGTTTTAAGTATAATCGAATTTATTATTTTAATAATGATGTATTGTATTTTGGACTTGTCTATTCGGCGGCAAATCAAAACAGTTTGTATTTTTATCAAGGCGAAATGTACAGATATATAAATGAAAAAGGCGAAATGAAACAAAATGAGTTTAAAGATGATGTCTTTAAAACTTTAGGAAATTTTGCTCTTAACGAGGCATATTCTTTTTATGATTATAAGACAGGTGTAAAGAACGACAGAAGATAAAATGTGAAACAGGTAAGTCTATTTTAAATAAGGCTTACCTGTATATTTTTTTATTAAAGCAGTAGAAAATTTTATGAATTTCTGATATAATTATTATAAAAGAATATGATATTAATGCGTTTAAAGGAGGGATAAATATGAAAAATTATATGAAAGTAATATCGGTAATTGCGGTGCTGATAGGTTTGTTTGTTATGTCGGTGAGTGTTTCGGCGGCAGACTTGGCAATTATTGTAGTGGATGGCAAAGCAGTTGTCGGAAACGGTACATCGGGTGTTGCGATTGTTGCATCGTATGACGAGGACGGAAAACTTACAAAGGTTGTGAAAGAGTATGTGACGGAAAGCAGCAGTACGGTGCTTAATGTAAAAAACGGCGACAAGGTTATGTATTGGGACGGATTAGAAACAATGAACCCGCTTTCAGATGCCGTTACGGTAACAGATGTCATTTCGGACGAAGATAAAGAAACCATATATGAGGCGGCGGTCGATAAAGCACTTCGTGAGGCTCTCGGCAAAAATAAGGGCAAGGATATGACGGAACTTCAAAAAGCATTGGCACTTCACGACTGGCTTGTGATGAATTGTCAGTATGATGTGACGACATCAAGACCGAATGCACACACTGCGTACGGTGCGATTGTAGAGGGTTATGCCGTTTGTGACGGTTATGCTAATGCATATAACGACCTACTTGGCAGAGTCGGAGTGACGGCAACGTATGTGTTGGGAAGAAAACCGCTACATTTGGGTGAGGATCCGCAACTTCATGCTTGGAGCTGCGTTACAATCGGCGGAAAAAAATATCATGTTGATGTTACGGCAGATGACCCTGTTCCCGATTTGCTGGGCACAGTGAGTCGTGGGTACTTTTTAGTAAGTGATACTGTATTGAACAGAGCAGGATATGTAGATTATGCTACGCATTGTACGGATACGACTTATGAAGAATATGACATGTTTACCGGTTTTTATATGCAATTTATATGGAATGATGATATTCAGAAATTCTACTATATTGATATGGATAAAGTGAAAACTACTTCTGATTTTACAGAAAAGCTTATACCTTCATCATCGGAGAACGGAGCAAAACCGACAAGCTATATTATAACTGAGGACAGCAAATATATTTGTTTCTTTAGACCGAGCTTTATCACAAGTCAATCCACAGTGTATCTTTATAGCTTTGAAACCGATAAATATTATACATATGCAATCAAGAATATTAAAGATGTTGTTTTCTGTCGACTAAGGCAAAACGGAAATAACATTGAGGTTGTAAGAGATTATTATGAAAACGACATGCCGGTGGGTGTGATTGTGGTAAAGACTATTCCGCTTCCAACTGATATAAAGGAACGCAATGTTACATTTGACTCGAATTATAGCGGCGGAAATACAACAAGTAGCAAATATATCAGTAATTATTGGACAGACGGCGATGGCTCGTTTGATGAACCTACAAAAGATGATTGGGTGTTTGGCGGTTGGTACACCGAAAAAGTCGGCGGAACAAAAGTTGAAAACTTTGAAGAAATTTCGGGCGATGATGTGACGCTTTATGCTCATTGGTGGGGTGCTTGGAGCATATCTGAAGACCCGACATTGACCGAAAGCGGAAAAATTATTCGTTCGCTTGAGGGTTATCCGAATGTAACGGAAGAAAAAACAATCCCAAATTTATCGGACGAATCGGTGTGGACAAAAAAGTATACAAAACCGTCGACAATGACAGAAGAAGGATATGAGCTATATACCTCTGAATATGGTAATGTGAAGATAACATTGCCGAAGAAAGATTGGGAGTATGGTATTACTTATAAAGACGGCAGCGTTTATATTACCGTTACGGAAGAAGCTTCTTATATAGTCAGATTTAAGTGCGGAGATAATGTCGGAGACAGAAAGGTAATCACAAACGGTGCAGGTGAATATAGAGTGATGAATCCAAAGGATTTTACACCGAGCGGAACTGTTACTGCCACTCTGTATGATATCGAAATGAATGAACTTGCCACGGTTGAATATGAAGTGGAATAAGATTTAAAATGTAATGTAAATAGCAATGAAAGAAAGACAGGTTATTTTATAACCTGTCTTTTTTATGCCAAATAAATATTAATGTTTATTTGGCATATTATTTTATAGGAGGTGATACTATGCACATTAAAATCAGACCACCAAAGAGTAAGCAAATATTTGAGTCGGAATTATTGAAGATACTTTCGAGGAAGCCGATAAAACGCAGATAATATACATAAACCAAGTGGAAGGGAGGTGCGGTAGAATGAAAATGGCGGCATATTGTCGTGTCAGTACAGAGAAAGAAGAACAATTATCTTCTCTTGAAAATCAGCGGGAGTTTTTCGAGCAATACGCTGATAAAGAGGGCGATACGTTGGTGAAAATATACGCTGATGAGGGTATCAGCGGAAAAAGCATGAACAAGCGTGAAGCATTTACTCAGCTTTTGGAAGATTCCCAAACCGGAGCATTTGACTATGTTGCGGTAAAAGACATAAGCCGATTTGCCCGTAACACATCTGATTTCTTATACGGTATCCGCACCTTACGTTCCAACGGTGTTGATGTCAGATTTCTGTCGAATAATCAGACGGTTATAGGTGAAAGTGAATTTGTATTGACGGTGTTTGCCGCACTTGCACAAGAGGAAAGTTCTAACTTGTCCAAACGTGTAATTTTCGGTAAACGTCAAAATGCCAAAAAAGGTCGTGTCCCAAATGTGGTCTACGGCTACAATAAAATAGATACATATACACTTGAAATTAATGAAAAAGAAAGCTATATTGTACAGTTGATGTTCAAGTGGTACATAGAGGGGGAAGGCACGAGGCGGATTGCTATTAAGTTAAACGAAATGGCTATTCCGACAAAAAAGCAAGCTAAATGGGTTCCGAAAACCATACGCAGAATTTTGCAAAATCCGATATATATAGGTAAGATTATAAATAATAAAAGCGTTACAAAGGATTTTCTTTCGGGAACAAGAGAAGCAATTCCACCGGAGGAATGGTACATACATGAACGTCCCGAACTTAGAATAATCAGCGATGATGATTTTGAGCTTGTTCAGCAGAAATTTAAAGAAAGACAAGAGCAATATAAAAATGACAATCCCGGTAACAGATTTTCAAACCGACACTTGTTTTCAAATTTGATTAAATGCGGTGAGTGTGGCAAAAGCTTTACCGCAAAGGTGTATCAATGGAAAAATCGTTATGTGAGATACCGTTGTTGTGTGCATAACAATAACGGTAATGCTCATTGTACAAACAGCGTCACTGTTGATGAGCAGGAATTGCTTAATGAAGTCAAAGCATATCTGCTTACGGCAATAGAAGATAAAAAAGCGTTTGCGGATAAATTGATGAAACAATATCAAGCACAAACAACAAATGTTGACGTGTCAAAATTGACTGATACAAGACAGTCGCTTGAAAAACGTCGGAGTAAATTTAAAGAAATGTTTGCGGCGGATATTATCACAATGGACGAACTCAAAAAAGAAATGTCCGCTATTGATGAGGGTATGCGAAGCATTGACGAGGAATTAAAAGTGTATGATGAAATTCAGAAAAAAGCCACGCACATTGATGATATTCATAAAGATATTGAGCAAATTCTCATGCAGAACGAATATACAAACGACGATATGCGGCGGATAATTGAAAATATAGTTGTGTATCCTGATAAGTCGGTGGAAATATTTATGAAGTAAAATATAACGTGAATTTGTGTTATATTTAGTATAAGAGGAAACGTGTTTTGAAGCAAATAAACAACCGTGACTATGCATCAAAAGCGAAGGAAGACGGTTACAAGAATATTATCAAATGCGAAGTAGCATTTAAAGGTAAAATGTGCTATGCCGTTGCGGAGTTACAGTAAATTATAAAAAAACTTGTTGTGAGTAGAAACACAACAAGTCGTCATATTTTATCGGTTTTATATTTTTGGCAATCTGATTAAACCATAGGCTTGTTACGCAATCGAACAGAGGTGCAAAGCCAATCCAATCAAGAGTATTTGCATTTTGTGGTCTGTGGTAGAGGTGGTAGACCCGATAACATTGGGTGCAAAGCTTGTTGATGTACGTGACAGAAAATCTTGTTGCTGTGATGATGATTTCGATTTGGCGTCTGTGCCTGCATCGGTTTGCAGAGTGTTTGACGATCAGTTCGTAACAGGCAATGAGGCAAAACGTGTGTTCGTATCTTTGGGTATTTTCTCCATAATTAAAATCGAACGCCATGTTCAACTTCTTATTCCGTCATATGACTTCTGTATCCCTCAAAAAGAATGTGTAGGGGCAACAGCCCCCACCCCAAATAGACCATCTTTTTTTGTCGTAAAATCTTTATTTCCTTTATAGTATCACATAACAAATTTAAAATCAATATTTATTGATAAATCAGGTATTTCATTCCATAATATATCCGATTGACAGATAGATTATGGAATATATTTTAGTGCACAAGGATATATCTGTCTGTGAAATTGAAATATCCGACGCAAGTTTTTCTATTGAAAATGTAAGCAAAATATATAATCCCGAACATATTCCGCTGGGTCTTTCGGAAAATGAAAAAATCAATTTCGGAAAATTTAACAAACGATTTATTATATTTCGATATTTTTTTGTATAAATTGTTGATTTATTTTAGTTTGTGTGGTATATTTATTATATAAAAAATAAGGTGGGAGATACAAATAAAAACACAAGCGATTAACAAAATGTCCGTTACCGCTCCGATTTCGGGCAAAATTATTCCGATTACAGAAGTACCTGATTCAGTTTTTTCAGAAAAGGTTTTAGGTGACGGAATAGCAATTATACCATCGGACGGCAAGATATACAGTCCCGTAAACGGCGTTGTAAGTTCTGTTGCGGAAACGCTTCACGCATACGGATTTACGTCTGATGACGGACTTGATGTACTTGTACATTTCGGACTTGAAACAGTGAATTTAAAAGGCGAAGGCTTTAAGTCATATGTCAAAGACGGCGACAGAGTAAGTGTCGGTGATCTTGTGGCAGAAGTTGATATAGAATTACTTAAATCCAAAGGAATAAATATAATCACACCTGTACTTATTTGTGGCGGTGCGGAAGAACTTGATATGAATTTATGTAAAGACAAAACAGTTTACGCAGTTAAAACAACACTTATAAGTTTTTCATCAAAGGAAGAACCCATAAAATCCGAAACAGAAGCAAAAAACAAGAAAAGCGGTAAAATATTCGATACACTCCAGAAACTCGGCAAAGTGCTGATGGTTGTTATTGCGGTAATGCCTGCTGCCGGACTTATGATAAGTTTAGGTAAACTTGTCGGTATGATAGGTGGCGGAGATATTGCAATTATACATACAATCGGCAATGTTATGGAGAATATCGGTTGGGCGGTTATTAATAATCTGCATATCTTGTTTGCAGTGGCAATAGGCGGTTCGTGGGCAAAGGAACGTGCCGGAGGTGCTTTTGCGGCAGTTATGGCATTCATTCTCATAAACTGTATCACCGGTCAAATATTCGGTGTTACGTCTGATATGCTTAACGATCCGAACGCAATGACTCATACATTATTCGGTCAAGATATGATGGTAAACGGATATTTTGTATCGGTACTTGGTATGCCCGCACTTAATATGGGTGTATTTGTCGGTATAATTTCAGGTTTTGTCGGTGGTATTATATACAATAAGTTTTATAATTTCCGCAAACTGCCTGACGCATTATCATTCTTTAACGGCAAAAGATTTGTTCCGCTTGTTGTCATAGTAGGTTCTGTTGTTGTTTCATTGGTACTTGCAGTTGTTTGGCCGTTTATACAGCTCGGAATAAATTCATTCGGCAAATGGATTGCGGGTTCATCTTCAACATCAGCCGTATATGCACCTTTCATATACGGTACGCTTGAAAGACTTTTATTGCCGTTTGGTCTGCATCATATGCTTACCATTCCTGTAAACTACACTGCTTTGGGGGGTGAGTACGTAATTCAAACAGGTGCAAATATGGGTTCAACCGTTTACGGTCAAGACCCGTTATGGCTTGCTTGGGTAAACGACCTTATAAATTATAAAGATGTAGGAAATATGAGTGCATATCAAAATTTGATAAATACAATTACTCCGGCACGTTTCAAAGTCGGACAAATGATTGGTGCAAGCGGTCTTGTTTTAGGCATTACACTTGCAATGTACAAAAGAGTCGATTTGGACAAAAGAAAGAAATACCGTTCAATGTTCTTCTCGGCAGGATTGGCAGTGCTTTTAACGGGTGTAACAGAGCCGGTTGAATTTATGTTTATGTTCTGTGCAATTCCTTTGTATATAGTATACGCAATTTTGCAAGGTTGTGCATTTGCACTTGCGGATATAATCCATTTAAGATTACATTCATTCGGTGATATTGAACTGATAACACGTCTGCCTATGGCTTTTAAAGCTGGGTTGGGCGGTGATGTATTAAACTTTGTAATTGCGGTTGTGGCATTCTTTATTATCGGATACTTTGTTGCATATTTTATGATTGGTAAATTTAAACTTGCGACACCAGGACGACTTGGTAATTATACAACAGATACAGATGATACTGCACAGAAAGAAAAAAGTACATCATCTGATGGTCAGCCTGAAAGAATAATTGCACTTTTAGGAGGACGAGAAAATATAACATTAGTCGATGCATGTATGACAAGACTCCGCGTTACTGTAAAAGATTCATCAAAAGTCGCTGATGAAACTGCATGGAAAAAAGAAGGTGCATTGAATTTGTTTGTTAAAGGAAACGGTGTACAAGCGGTTTACGGAACAAAAGCAGATGTACTTAAATCTGATATTAACGATATTTTATAAGATAGGATTATAAATATGAAACTTATTACTCTAAATACACACAGTATTACCGAACCGAATTATTATGAGAAAATGCTGATTTTAGCAAAGGCAGTAGCGACAGAATTGCCTGATGTTGTGGCACTGCAAGAGGTAAATCAGACTATTGATATGCCCCTTATAGAGGGGAAAACACTTGTAACGTCAAATGCCGATATTCGTACAGACAATTATGCGGAGGCCTTACTCAATGAATTAAAAAAGCTTGGTGTTTCGTATAACTGCGTGTGGTTGCCTATTAAAATCGGTTACGGCAAATATGATGAGGGATTGGCGATTTTAAGTCGCTCTCCTATCATTGATACAGATAATGTGTTGATAAGCAAATGCAATGATTATTCCTATTGGAAAACACGCCGTATTATCGGAATAAAAAATGAATTAGGTTGGTTTTACAGTGTCCATATGGGTTGGTGGAATGATGAGGAAGAACCGTTTAACGAACAGTGGAACAATCTTAATAATCATCTTAGCAACAAAAAAAACATATGGCTTATGGGCGATTTTAACAGTGACGCAAATGAAATCAACGGCGGATATAATCTCGTAAAAGAGTGTGGTTGGTATGACAGTTTTAATCTCGCCAAAGAAAAAGACAGCGGATTTACCGTCACAAAAAAAATAGATGGCTGGAAAGATAAAGATATTTCCGATAAACGTATTGATTATATTTTCTGTAACCATACTGCTGATGTGACTAAATCAACAGTTGTATTTGACGGCACAAATTACGATGTTGTTTCAGACCATTTCGGGGTTATGATAGAAGTTGAATAAGTAAAAAATGTGGACAATCTTCAATTACTGTATAAGCAGTATGAGAAGCTGTCCACTTTTTTATTATTTCACAAGTATCTGCTTTAAATAACAAAAGTCAATTATAAATATATTGGTTATTTGACACTTTGACAATTCAGCACAGAGGATATTTTGAACGGAAATATATAAAGTCCACTAAATTGGACTCTGCTTGTTGTAAAATTTGAGCATAGAAAGACGAAATAAGTCTGAATATTTCATTTACTTATTTTGTATATGGTGATATAGTAGTACGAGTTATACTGTAAAGGGTGAATGAAATAATCAAACAAATTCACCTAATACAATATATATGGCTGCGGTTCATTTGCGATAATCTGAAATGTAGTTATATATAGCTGAAAGGCGGTGAAAATCTAATAATTTCACACAAATTCATATAACTACTATATCATAAGAACGGAGGATATGCAAATGGAATTTGATTATGTAAAAATCGGGAACTACTATATCCCTGCGCTGACCGTACCTGACAGACAGTACAATATCGGTAAATATGGAATGTTGCGCCGTACATTTTTACAAGAACATCACAGTGCAATATATTCGGTTATGCTGATGAAAGGTACATTGTTACAACACCTTGAAGATGTCAACAAATTTTGTTGTGATGAGCTGGACAGGCTCATTCCAATTATGGCTAAAAATGAGGGCATAACGGAAGCGTTAAAATCTGCTGACCAAATGGAATGGGTACGGCGAATGAACTCGGTAAAAAGCCGAGTGGAAGAATGTAAATTAAAAGACTATGTTTACGGAGGTTTTGAAAATGAAGAAATTTAGTACATATATAATCACAGCTATTTTAATGTTATCAAGCGTAACAGCAAATGCGGCGGTTATTCCAAGAGAAACATTACCGCTTAATTCAACGGAAACTATGGAGGACAAATTTCTACGAATTATTACAAATCACCCATTGGCAAATGACGGAATATGTGATATAATGAATATATCGCAAATGAGCCGTACAGCCTGAAAGGAGTTACTATGATAACAAATAACAGGCAGACGGAAGACAAAATCACAGCTTTATATGAAAGGCTGTCAAAAGACGACGGCGTTTTAGAGGAAAGCAACAGCATTGTAAATCAAAAGGCTATGCTTGAAAAATACGCAAATGAGAATAGTTTTTCCAACATAGTCCGCTATACTGATGACGGACACAGCGGTGGGAACTTCGACAGACCGGCGTGGAAACAAATGATTGCTGACATTGAGAATGGCAAAATCGGTTGTGTAATTGCAAAGGATATGAGCCGAATAGGGCGCGAATACCTACAAACAGGATTTTATACAGAAGTATTATTCAGACAGCAAGGCGTTAGGTTTATTGCAATTACAAACGGAATAGACAGCAGCATTGAGAGCAGTAATGAATTTACACCGTTTCTTAACATTATGAATGAGTGGTATATTCGAGATTGCAGCCGTAAATCAAGGGCGGCGCATAAAGCAAGAAGTGACGCGGGTAAGCATACGGGAAGTAGCGCAATTTACGGTTACAAGAAAGACCCAACCGACAAACATCATTGGATTATTGATGAAGAAGCGGCGGCAGTTGTAAAACGAATATTTAATATGACCGTCGAGGGTAAAGGTCCGTTTGAAATTGCAAGAACTTTGCAAGCAGAAAAAATTGAACGCTCGTCGATTTATCTTGCTCATAGAAATTGTGGAAACTATCAAATCAACGCAAATGAGAATGAACCGTATTATTGACGCGTTGCTTCAATTACCCGTATTTTAGAAAAGCCTGAATATATAGGGCACACGGTTAATTTTAGAACACGTAAACAGCATTACAAGGATAAGGGTTATATACTGCTGTCGCCTGAAGAATGGGTAATTATTGAAAATACTCACGAGCCGATAGTGGATAAAGAAATTTGGGAGCTTGCTCAAAAATTGCGCAAAACACCGCGCAGAACGAGCAAGGAAACAGGCATTTCCAATCCCTTAACAGGTCTTGTATATTGTGCTGATTGCGGAGCGAAGATGTATAATCATCATAATAAATCAGGCGCGATACACGCCCACAAAGGAATTGACCCAGAAACAGGATTATATCCCTATGATTATTATGACTGCTCTACATATAACTTAACAATGTATAAAGACGATAGAAAATGTGTTGGACATCATATCAATACTCTTTCATTAAGAGCGATTATTTTAGACGCTATAAGGCTCACGAGTAAATATGCGATAGAAAACAAAGAAGAATTTATTGCAAAAGTGCGCAAGGCTTCACGGATACAACAGGCTGATAAAGCAAAAGAGCTTAAACGACAGCTTGATAAAAATAAAAAGCGATATTCTGAATTGGACAGCATAATTAAAAAGCTATATGAAAGATTGGCAAGCGGTAAAATATCCGAAAAGCGTTTTGATACATTGTCGGAAGAATATGAAACCGAGCAAGCAGAACTTGAAAAGGTTATTGAGGATATGCAGGCGCAGGTTGATAATTTTGAAGAAGATACCGACCGAGCAAATCAGTTTTTGGAGCTTGCGGAAAAGTACACAAATTTTGATAAACTGACAACCCCTATGATAAATGAGTTTATTGACAAAATTTATGTCCACGCTCCCGACAAATCAACAGGAGAGCGAATACAGGAAATAGAAGTCTATATGAATTTTATCGGCAAGTTTGATGTTCCAATACCCGAACCTACGCCGGAGGAATTAGCAGAAATGGAAAGAGTACGCATAAAGCGACAGAAACAGCGAGAAGCAAATAAACGGTATCGTGAAAAACAAAAGCGGCTTAAACAAGAAAAACAGAATAAAGAAATATCGTAATTTTAAAGCGACTTATGGAAAATCATAGGTCGCTCTTTTATTTTGACAGTAAAAAACAGCAATTTTGATACCATAAATCAGGGGAATGACAGCAAAAACATAGTATTTTGATACCATAATTTTTAGTGATTTCAAAATGGCTATATTTGCTGTCATTTTTGATTGTTTTTACTGCTACTTTGATATTTTTGTACAGAAAAGAGGGATTAAAATGACAGAAAACGAAAAGAAGCTAATACAAGCAAAACACAGACTTGAACAGGCACAAAACCGAAACCGAGAAAAAGAGCGTAAGGCTCGAACAAGACGGCTCATTCAAGAGGGCGCAATTTTAGAAAAGATTTTACAGGATATTACAGCTATTGACCTTGATAATTTAGAACATTATCTCTTACATATTTTAAAGCGATAGTGTTATTATGAGCGTTCCGAAAATCGGAACGCTCTCTTTTTTATCCCGAAGGGCGCACTTATTCACCACCGATACAATCGGCGGTGATACTGCTCGCTTTGCAGGTGCAAGCACCGGCAAAGGCGGCAGACGTTGCGCTCTTACGCAGAGGACGCGTCAAATTCGCTCTCGCTCATTCGCCGTACAGCCGAAAGCAATCATAGTTGATTGCCGCATTGATCATCTCAATGCAAAATGAGCGCAGCTCATTTAATCGGCTGTTTGCTAAAACCTATCCCCGATAGCTTTTAGCAATTATGGACGGTATCACTACCGCCCATTTTCTTTTTGAAAAAAGAAACAAAAACACTATGCTCCGCAGACAGAAAGGAAAATCGCAATGGCAATTTATCATTTTCAAGCAAAGGTAATTACGCGCGGAACAGGTCGCTCGGTGGTTGCTGCCGCCGCTTATTCGTCCTGTTCACGAATATATAACGATTATGACGGTGTTCAGCACGATTATACCCGTAAGCAAGGTTGTGTTTACAGTGAAATATTTTTACCGCCAAACGCTCCGACAGAATGGCAAGAGAGGGCAGAATTATGGAACGCTGTCGAAGCTGCCGCAAAGTCAAAAGACAGTCAGCTTGCAAGAGAGTTAATAGTTGCCTTGCCGATTGAATTACAAATTGATGAATGGAAATCAATTCTCAAAAATTTTATATCAGAGCAATGTGTTTCAAAGGGTATGTGCGCTGATGTCAGCATACACAATACAGACGTACATAATCCCCACGCTCATATTTTATTGACAATGCGCCCGCTTGATGATAAAGGCAAATGGCAAGCTAAAACACAGAAAGAATATCTTTGTAAGCGTGGTGATGAAGAACAAGGCTTTACCGCTGATGAATTTAAGACAGCACAGGCTGACGGTTGGGAAAAACAATATCAGTATTTTGTGGGGAAGAAAAAAAATCTATATGACACACTCCGAAGCTATGGCGCAAGGTCTTGAACGTGCGAATAAATATCCGAAAAGTACAAAGTACGGCAGGTAAAATCCGATATGTGCTGAATGGAACAGCGAAGAACAAGTTTTACAATGGCGCAAGGCTTGGGAAGATGTTGTCAATCTTGAATTGGAACAGAAACAGTTTAATGAGCGTGTAGATTGCTGCAGCTTTAAAGAACGCGGCATTGATGAACAACCTACAATCCACGAGGGCGTTACCGCAAGAATTATAGAAAAGCGCGGCGGTGTTTCGGACAGGTGCGAAATAAACAGACAAATTAAAGCTGATAATGCTTTACTTCGTGAGTTGAAAAAATTAGTCGATAGTCTTGAAAATAAAGCCGCTAAAATCGCTGAAAAATTAGAGAATATCCGAAATACTATGATTACGCTGAAATATAAATTTATATTTAATAAAAAGCAGATTAAACAGGTTGAAATGGAAAAACAGCTTACACCGAATTTGATTAAACAATTTAGAAAACTATCAGCAGACATTGAGGATAAAACAGCCGAGTACAAGAAACTGAAAGCCGGCAAAAATGCTTGCAGTCCGATAAATATATTCAAACAAAGTCAGTTGTCAAAACAGCTTGAAACATTATCAAAGAAAATTAAGACATTAAAATCGGATAAAGAATTTGTAATGTTTGAGTTGGGTTGCAAAACCGAAAATGATGTTGACATAGTAGAACAAAACTACAAATACAACCTTGACATTGCCGAAAAATTAAAAGCTCGCAATAGTGATTTACAAACGGAATATAAAGAAGAAACGGCACATTATATTGAAATTAAAAACAATATTCCGTCCAAAAATTTATCAGCCATACAAGATGAGCGGGCAGAAATTCAAACGAACGGGATACGGCAGACACGCAGGGAATCAGAAAATATCTATAAAGGGAAATTTGATAATGATATATTTGATGATGCGCAAATTGCTGTCAACAACGATTTAGGCGAAACGCCTTTGAAAAAATCGCTTGCGCAACAGATAGAGCAAGGAAAGCGGCGGCAGAAAACAATTCCATACAAACATAGAAATCACGAACAAGAGAGATAATGCCAAACTTTATTTATGCTTATTTCTATATTCACTCGGCGTCATTCCGGCGCGATGCTTGAAAAAAGCCGAAAAATGCTGTGCGGATTTAAAGCCGCAGGATTTTAATATATGGTTTATTGAAAATCCGTTATCCAAAAGCCTTTTTGCGCGCGTAAATCTGAAATCATATAAATCGGCAATCGGAGATTTTCCGTAAAGCTTCTTATATTTTCTTGTAAAGCTTCTGACGCTCATATTCGCTTGTGCCGCCATATGCTCTAATGTCCAAGGTATATGCGTACTGTTCATGACGGCGTGTCTCACCTGCTGCAAATCATCACCTGAATTTGTTTTATAATCATTTTCATATGTGTTCAGAAAATCATGAATATACACAAGAATGAGCGTAAGATAGGCATTTAGAGCTGTTTGTTTCAATTCGGACGACGACAAATGCGTGCTTTCCATATCAAACATAAGCTGTTCTATATTCTTTACGTCATTTATGCAAATCGGAGTCATATATGGAATATTTAATGTATCCATATATGACTTTTCTGCGTCAAAAGTTATAGTGGTATGCACCCAAGGCTTCTGCTCGGTACTTATATGCTGTGTCGGAGAATAAGGCGGTATCAGGTACACGCTTGACGGCTCGGAAACAACACTCTGCCCGTCTGCGCCGAGAAGCGTCATACTGTTTTTATAATAATCAAGCACCCAATACGGTCTGCCCGTTTCAAAGTAAGAGCTTACCTGATTTTCCATTTTTATATAAAAGTAAGTTTTAAATGTTACCAATTTCACCACTTCTTTTTTTGTTTATTTTATACAATCATTGTATCACATATATAAATGCGAATCAATAGAATTTACAAAATTATTTAATCAAACAAGACTTAGATTTAATTATAACGGTCAATATTTTGTAAGCATATTGACCTATATATGCCGCGCTTATATAATTAAAGTATAAAATATATTAGTGATAACGGAAAGGAAGTAACGATATGAAAACAATACTATTTCAGGGCGATTCTATAACTGACGCAAACAGGTCGCGCGACTTTGAAGAAAATCACAACGGGCACGGCTATGCAACACTTGCGGCGGCAAGAATAAGCTATCAATATCCCGGAAAGTACAAAATTCTCAATAAGGGTATCGGCGGAAACAGAGTGGTAGATATTCTTGAACGTATAAACAGGGATATTCTCAATCTCAAGCCCGATTATATGAGCCTGCTTATCGGCGTAAACGATATTTGGGCGGGGATACGGTTTACGGACGGTACGCCGACAGAGTTATTTGAAAATGTGTATGACTTAATCATTAAAGAAGTCAAGACAAAGCTGCCGAATATTAAAATTGCAATTCTCGGTGCGTTTGTACTGAAAAGTCCTGACAATGAAGCGTATTACGAGGAATTTAGAAAAGGTGTGGAGGAACGTGCGGCAGCGGCAAAGCGTATTGCCGAAAAACATGGATTAGTTTACATACCGCTTCAGGAGAAGTTTGACGAAGCTGCCGCAAAGTCAGGAAACACTCTTGACTGGACGGCTGACGGAGTGCATACAACGCCTGCGGGACATGAGATTATCGCCAGAGAATGGTGTGAGAAGTTTTTCGATAAGGTGATTAAGTCCAGCGGTGAAATGTCAAGAGGAAAATAAGTAAAAAAGCAAATATTTTTCACCAAATTCCGAAAGGTGCAAAACACCTGCCTAAGCCCTGTCGATCAAATTTTTAAAAATGAGCAGGCCGACCTGATTTCAGCAGAAAAGCTTTGCTATTCTGCCGAGGTATATAAACGATTGTCTTTCAGCAGTCGAAAGACTAACCGCACAAATTTACGAGCAGTTAATGCGAGTGCACGTTTGTGTTGATATCTGTTTACCTCTTTGTATTTGAGATGATAGAAGTCGCTGTATTCCTTGTCGCATCTTACAAGAGAAAATGCGGCTTCACACA
>ERZ773252.260-NODE-260-length-66369-cov-14.535995_pt1 | contig 66369 bp, 57 predicted proteins | sample MGYA00580517_ERZ773252 | MGnify/ENA primary metagenome ERZ773252 (study PRJEB29015, sample SAMEA2737766) | human gut metagenome | biome: human gut; feature: human-associated habitat; material: faeces | place: China | collected 2012 ...
ATTCTTTTGTTATATAAAAATGTTGTTAACAACATTTTTATATAACAAAAGAATATGAATTAAATACAATCAATTTTATAAATTCAAACATATTATTTAATTATGGGTAAAACAAATAAGGGAAAATATAAATAAAGGGGATGAAAAGTAAATGAAAGGAGTTTGGATTACAACAGTATATAATCAAGATTGGCCATCATCTTCATCAAAAGGAAATGTAGAAATTCAAAAAAGTGAATTTATTAATATACTTGAAGATGTAATGTCATTAGGAATAGATACAATAGTTGTACAAATAAGACCAAAGTCAGATGCTTTATATAAATCATCAATAAATCCGTGGTCAGATATATTAACAGGAGTACAGGGAAAAGATCCAGGATATGATCCTTTAGAATTTATATTAGAAGAATCTCATAAAAGAAATATAAAAGTTCATGGATGGTTAAATCCATATAGAGTTACAACTAGTGGAACTAATTTATCAGTATTGTCAGCAAATAATTTTGCAAGGAATAATCCTCAAACAGTTATAAAATATAATAATGCAATTTTTTATAATCCAGGATTGCCAGAAGTAAGAGAGTATATTGTAAATACTGTAGCTGAAATTGTTAGAAATTATAATATAGATGGAATACACTTTGATGATTATTTTTATCCAGGTGAAAATATTGATGATAATGATGCATATAGAAGGTATGGAAATGGAGTAAGTTTAGGTGATTTTAGAAGAAGGTCAGTAGATGAAATGGTTAAAGCTTGTTATGAAGTTATAAAATCAATTAATGGTAATATTAAATTTGGAATTAGTCCACGAGGAATATGGAAAAATAAAAGTAGTGATGTTAGTGGTTCAGATACATCAGGATCAGAAAGTTATTATGATATTTATGCAGATACAAGAACTTGGATAAAAAATAATTGGCTTAATTATGTAGCACCCCAAGTTTATTGGGAAATAGGAAATAAAGTAGCTGATTATTCAAAATTAATACCATGGTGGGCAAATGAAGTAATCAACACAAATGTCAAGTTATATATTGGGCAAGGTATATATAAGGAAACTGTAGCAAGAGAACTATTAAAGCAAATAGAATTAAATAAAAAGTATAATATAAATGGAAGTATATTATTTTCTTATATAGATATTAAGAAGAATATAGGAAATGTTAAAGATCAAATTAAATCTATAAATTATAAAAATGATAATGAGGAGATGAATTATTCTATGTATGTATTCAGTAAGAATTGGTATTTGAATAAATATCTTGATGTTGCTAATAGTCCAACTTATAAATATGATCCATATAAGCATTATGTTGATTATGGAAAAAAGGAAGGAAGGTTACCATTACCACCTATTCCTGAAGAATATAATGAAGGTGCTTATTTAAAGCTTAATCCAGATGTAAATGAAGCAGTTAAAAATGGAATGTTTGTATCAGGAATAGATCATTATTTACAATATGGATTTAATGAATCTCGTAAAGTAAGTTATTAATATTTAGATAAAATATAAAGGATTAAATTAAGTTTAGTTTTATTATTTTTGGCAATAATCAAAATAAATAGTTTATAAAAGGAAGCTAAATTTATGAAGATTAAAGTTAAATATATCATAAAAGTATTTATTAGCTGTTTTTTATTATTAAACATTTTGATATTGCCAGTACATAGTCAAAATATTAACTTTATTAAAGGTAAACTTGAGGAAATTGGAATTCCAAAGGAATATTCTAAAAATATTTATGAGTATATAGAGAATTTAAATATAAATGAAGGTAAAATTAAAAAAATAATTAGTGATAGTAGCGAGATAATTAATGATATTAAAGGTGGAAAATCTTCACTATCACAATTATCACAAATATATAGTGATGCCTTAATGCTTGCAAATGAATTAGGAATACAAGTTAATATTGATTCTTATAATAATAAGTTTGAAATTAAAGATAAGAAAAGTGGAGAAATCTTATTAATATGTGATATAAAAGGAGCTATAAAATATTATAATAACTATAAAGAGTCACCGTTTACAAAAGAAGAGTATAATGAGTTATTTGATTATATAAATAAAGAAGAGATTAATGAGAATAATGAATTTGTAGATGATAATACAAATGATGAGGTAGTAAAAAATGAATATGAAAGTAAAGAGGATAAGAATATTAATGTAGTTAATGGGACTCAAGAAAGTAGTAGGGCTATAAATAAAAGTAAAATTAGAATAATGAGTATTATTTATTTGATTTTATTTTTATGTGTTATAGTTTCACTTATTGCTAAGGGAATTTTTGTAGAGGAAAATTGAATAAAAATATAAAATATAGAATAAAAGATGTAACATAATAAAAATAGCTGTTACATCTTTAAAGTTATTTGAATTTAATTTGAGGAATATAAGAAGTTATGAATATCATTAGTAATTTCATCAGTATCAATAGTTAAATGAAGCATATCTGTATAAATAGTTTTTGTTTTTTCTACTGAAGGGAAACTTGCTTGTTCAATATGAGGCATTCCCATACCTAAAACAGTAGTAACTATTGAAATAATTTCATTATTAGTAAGGTTAGTTGACACTAAAGGTAAAATATCATCCATTATTGAAATTAAATCTCCAATAGATGCAGTTTTAAATTTATTGAATAATGCATCTAAAATATCTCTTTGTCTTTCACCACGCTTATAATCACTACCTTCAGTATATCTTATTCTACAATATGCAGCTGCTTGAGTTCCGTTTAAAAGCTGGGTACCAGCAGAAGTTAATTTAGCTGTAGTAGTACCATTTTCATCATCAATATTTTTTATATATCCATTTATATAATTTAATTCTTCGTTAGTTAATGTAATTTCAACTCCACCAAGTTTATCTATTATTGTAGGTAAGCTATGTAAACTAACTGAAATAAATTTATCAACTTTTAAATTAAAGTTTGTATTTATAGTTTTTAATATAAGCTCTGGCCCCCCATATGCCATTGTATAATTTAAATTTTGTTTTCCACTACCATCAGGTAAATCTAAATACATATCTCTCATTAAAGAAAAAAGTTTAATCTTATTATTTTTTTTATCAATACCTAATATCATAGTAGAATCTGAAGCACCATATAAATTTCCGTATTTTTCGTTTTGACTAAAGTCTGTGCCTAATAAAGCAATTGTTATTATATTTTCATCTTCTTTTGCAGGTGTTTTACCAGTTTCAGTTACTATATTTCTATCAATGTCTACTCTTTCAACTTTAGATGAATAGTGGTTAATTGCAAAGGCTACACCTCCTATTATTAAAGCTAAAATTAAGCAAATACTTATTAAAATTTTTTTTGTTTTAGATGATTTTTTTTTCATAAGGTCCTCCTATAATCAAAGAAAAATGTAATTTCGAATAATATAATAATTTTAACATGAATAAATGTATTTTGACAAAAAGTATTAATATTTAATTTTTTAGAAAAGTATTATTTTAATAATTGAAGTTATTTTACGATATAGTTAATACTGAATATTAAGTTTATATAATTTAAAATAAATTAATTAGGAAACTTTATTAAATAATTTAAAAAAGTTATTTTATATTTGAAGAATATGTTATATAATAAAAGTGAGAGATTTAATAGTTGGTTGGGAGGAAATTAATTATGGCAGTATTAGTATCAGGTGGTATGGGTTATATTGGAAGTCATACAACTGTAGAACTTTTAAATGCAGGATATGATGTTGTAATTGCTGATGATTTAAGTAATAGTAAAGAAGTTGTTAAAGATAGAATTAAAGAGATAACAGGTAAGGACGTTAAATTTTATAATGTTAATTTAACAGATGTAAATGAAACAGAAAAGGTATTTGAAGAAAATAATATAGACTCAGTAATTCATTTTGCAGCTTTTAAAGCAGTAGGGGAATCAGTTGAAAAACCATTGGAATATTACTACAATAATCTAACAAGTGCATTAGTAGTGTTAAGGGCTATGAAGAAATATGGATGTAGAAGCTTTGTATTTAGTTCTTCTGCAACTGTTTATGGAGATGCAAAGATAGTTCCTATAACAGAGGATTCTCCATTATCAACAACTAATCCGTATGGAAGCACTAAGCTTATGATTGAAGATATGTTAAGAGATATTGCAAAGGCAGAGCCACAATTAAATATAGCAATATTAAGATATTTTAATCCAGTTGGAGCTCATAAAAGTGGATTAATAGGGGAAGATCCAAATGGAATTCCAAACAATTTAATGCCTTATATTACTAAAGTTGCTATTGGTGAATTAAAAGAACTTAGAGTGTTTGGAAATGATTATCCAACTCATGATGGAACAGGTGTAAGAGATTATATCCATGTTGTTGACTTAGCAGTTGGGCACGTTAAAGCATTAGAAAAGTTAGCAACTAATCCAGGATTAGTAACATATAATTTAGGAACTGGTAATGGGTATTCAGTATTAGATGTTGTTAAAGCATTTAGTGAAGCTTCAGGACGAGAAATTCCTTATGAAATAGCTCCTAGAAGAGCTGGTGATATTGCTACTTGTTATGCTGATCCTAAGAAGGCAAATGAAGAGTTAGGATGGAAGGCTGAAAGAGGAATCAAGGAAATGTGTGAGGATTCTTGGAGATGGCAAAGTAATAATCCTAAGGGATATAACTAATATTTAATTTAAAAATAAACATAATAAAAAAATAGAGGATTTTTAGATAATTACTAATATGTATAATTAATACTATCATATTAAATTTAAATCCTCTATTTTTATTATAATTATTTAAATGTTAGTTCATTTGAATAAGAAAATATAGTTGAATCAGTTGTGGAATCTTGACGAATTTGAATTTTATCACCTTTTTTGCAATAATTTAATGGAATAGATAAAGTATTATTATCTATAGATATTTTTTCAATATATTTCCCATTAATATATACATTACTATAATTATTAAAGTTTTCACCTTTAATTAAAATATTATTATCATCATAGATTTCGATACTATTAATTTTTACATTTTTAAAACCAATTTTATATTCACTTGAAGGAACAAGCTCTTCATAATCTGCAGTATAGTTTTTACCATAAATCATGTCATATTCTAATTGATTAAGATATTCAGTCTTTGTTTTTTCATCAAGACTACTATTATGAAGCATATTTAAGGTTGTACTAGGTAATGATAGCTTGTCTAAAATTAATGAAGTAAGTTCATATGCAGATATATCTTTATTTTCCCTAGCTAAATTCATATTATCCCAAATTAAATAAGGAGTTTTTTTCAGTGTTCTAATTGAAATATTAGATTCGGATAGACCAATTGCAGGGAAGTGATCTCCATAAAATACAATTATAGTAGGCTCATTTAATTCATTTACAGCTTCTATTAAGTTACCTATAAATTGATCCATTTCATAAATTTGATTTATATAGTATTCTAAGCTATTTTTATTATCTTTAGAATAATCATTAGTAATATAAACTTCTTTATCTTCTATATAATCACTAGGATATCCTCCATGACCTTGAATAGAAATACCAAATATTAGGTCAGAGTTATCTGTAGAAATTAAGATATTACAAATCTCATCTATTAAAACACTATCTTTCGCCCAACCTACAGGAGTTCTTTCAGGAGTAGACATACATTCTATAGGCGTAAAAGAATCAAAACCTAAATTTTGATATACTACATCTCGTGAATAAAACTTACCTTCATGGTTATGCAAAGAATTAGAACTATAGCCCAAATCTCTTAAAGTATAAGCGAGTGAAGGTATAGCTTTCTTTGAAGCTATAGTATTATAGGGAAACTCTCCAGAACCAAAAAATTCAGTTGACATTCCAGTAATAACCTCAAATTCTGTATTTGCTGTTCCACCACCAAGTACTGGAACAGATATTAATCCAGAAGTAAATTTATTAGATAATGATTCTAGATTGCTAACAGGATTTTTGTTTAATTTAATATCAGTTATCCAATTTGGATTTATAAAAGATTCTAATTGAATTAATATTATATTTGGTAATAATTTATTATCATTATCTTTAAAATCTTTTATATCTGTAAAATCGTAATTAACAATTGAAGAACTAACAGTAAGCTTCATATCATTTTCAGGTTCTAATAAAAGTAAACTATTTTTTATTGATGATATTGTATCGTTTGAATAATTTATTGGTTTATTTATTCCATTATTAATAGCACTATTAAAAAAGGAATAGATAAATCCATAAGTATTATATCCCCAATTGATATCCCAAAAATTTTTACTTATTATATTTGATTTTAATCCATAATTTAGAATTTGAGGAAAAGATATAATAAGTAGTGATATTAATAAGATATTAATAAAATAATTAATAGATTTTTTTTTACACTTTAAGAAAATAAATATTAATAATGATATTAGTAATAATGATGATAATATCATTATTATTATTAAATTCTTAGAAAGATATTGTTCAATTATTTCTAAACCATTTTCTATCATTCCTATATCATAAAACGTTAAAGGCATTCCTCTGAATTTTGTTACTAAATTATTGGCAAGAGCCAATATAAACCAAATTAAGCTTATTAATGAAAAATAAAATAACCTTATTTTAAACAAAAAACAAGGACTTAACGTAAGTACAATAATTAATACATTATATAAAAATATATTAAATGAATTGGTTAGAAAATTAAAAGCTTCATTAAAACTTGAACGTGAAATACAGTCTATAAAAAAGGTTAATAGTATTGAATAAACAATAAATATAAAGATATTTAAAATTTTTTTATTCATATAATTTTCTCCTAGTAGTAAATGTTGGTGTAAAGTTTTTTAAATTGCTTTTCTTTTAAATTCCTTATATGTCAAGGTTTTACAAGTTTTTTGCATAAAAAACAACACCCACTAATTTTATGTTAAAATTGAATATCAAACCAAACAAATTTAACCCTGAAAGGGTGTCGTTATTATGGATTCAATTATAACTTATTTAATCACGTATAATCAATATTTAATTAAAATTATTTATCAATTTATTATTTTTTTTCAACACACATATCACTAAAACAGATGGTATTTGATGACTCAAATAGATTGGTATATCAAAAATTCAAAGTAGATAAGTACCTACAATTCTTAAATTTGAAAAGGTAGATTATAAATTACTTTTAACTTATTACAAACACAAATATAACAATATCGTAAAATCCGTCCAAAGACGAACCGGTAAATTAAAAAGTTTAAGCCTCATATAATAGGATTATGTTTTAGTTATCACCTTAATTGTAAAATATCCACAAGATTAATTGAACATGTTTTAAAAGAAGTTCATGGAATAACAATATCACCTAGAACTATTGCTAATTATGCTCTAATAGCAACTGCTGTTATTAAGAGCTTTTTTAATATATAACTACAAACCATCTAAAATACTTTCTGCAGATGAAACTTATATAAAAGTTAAAGGAATTAAACATTATGTGTGGATTGCAATATTACCTATAGATAGTTATTATCCAGTTAATTAGAAATATCTAATTTAATAAAAAAATTATTCTGAAAAATATAAAAAACCACCTTTTTATAGTATAAAATTTGTTTGCAATAACAATTTACAAAAGAAAGGTGATTTTTATGATAAACTATCAAGAATATATTGCTACAAAATTGAAAAAAACGCTAGAAAAAATGATAAATTTATCTACTCTTTGCTTAAATAATTTAATTGCAATTATTATTGGAATTTATAATACAACAATAGATGATAGATTTGTAATACTTCAATTTTCATTGAAAGTAAGTAAAAGAGATATTCAACTTTGGTTTAAGTTGTTTAAATATAAATTCGTTGGGCAGAAGGGTTAGTAGTAAATTTTATTTTTATATCTATAAAAAAATTTAAAATGGTTTTATTATATGCTATAATTACTAACATTAGGTAAAGTTGAGTTTTGTATTTAAATATTTTAATAATATAATTATTTATTTTTTATTAGAATTAAGTAGTATTTTAGCATATTAATAGGTAGTAATTTATAATGAATAATAAGATTTAATGTAAAGATAATTTTATTGTAACTGTTTATTAGTTACTAAATTTGTTATACGATTTAGCATTTTCGGAAAAAATATTTTTAAAGTTTAATAATATTTAGAATATAAAACAAGTTATTAATAAAATAAGAGATATTACTTTAAAAGGAAAGAATGGAGTAAGGATGATGTGTAAAGTTGCGGCTATTATAGTTTCATATAATCCAGATAGCAATTTGTTTGATAGTATAAATTTATTATTGAATCAAGTTGAAAAAGTGATTATTGTAGATAATGGGTCTAAAGAAAAATATGTAAAATATATAAAGAGTATAAATGAAGATAAAATAGAAATTATTTTAAATAAAGAAAATTTAGGAGTTGCCACTGCATTAAATATTGGAGTTATAAAAGCATTAGAAAATGGATATGAATGGATATTAACAATGGATCAAGATAGCAAAGCTAGTCCGGATATGGTAAAAAAAATGTTTAATGTATATAATTCAATAAATAGAGAAGAGAGAAAAGATATATTAAGTATTTTTCCTAACTTTGTGGATGAAAGGATACAATCTATTGAAGAAAATTCAAATATGAATTCTTATGAATATGTTGATGCAGATATAACATCAGGAAATCTATTAAGGAAAGAAGTTTTTGAAAAGGTAGGTTTTTTTGATGATAGTTTATTTATAGATTTAGTAGATACTGATTTTTGTATGAGATTAAATGAAAAAGGTATTAAAATGATTAAAATTAGAGATGCAGTTCTTTATCATAGTCTTGGAGAAAGTAAGACCATCAAGGGGATTTTAGGAAGTTTTAATACTTCAAATCACTCTGCTTTAAGAAGATATTACATGACAAGAAATAGATTTTATATTTGGGAAAAGTATAAGGGTTTAAATAGTTTTACTTTAAATAGAGATAAGAAATTATTTAAAAAAGAATTTGTAAAAATTATTTTAGGTGAAAAAGATAAGGTAAATAAAATAAAGATGGTTCTTAGAGGATACAAAGATTATAAAAAAGGTATTAAAGGTAAATTAAAATAGAGTAATTAGAAGGAGAAGTATATGCTAGGAATAGTAATTGCTAACTGGAATGGTGAAAAACTAATTGATGAATGCCTTAAAAGTTTAGAAAATCAATCTTTTAAAGCTTTTAAACTATACATAATTGACAATAATTCCAAAGACAAATCTAAGGAAGTAATTAAAAGATATAATGAAAAACTAAATATAGATTTAACAGAAATGAATTATAATAGTGGGTTTGCACAAGCAAATAATATTGGAATAAAGAAGGCAATTAATGATGGATGTCAGTATATTTTAACATTAAATAATGATGTTGAGGTTTCTAAGGAGTCTTTAAAAAATGCTATGAACTATATAGAGAATAATAAAGAGTTTGATGTATTTCAATTATTTATGATAAACTATTTTAATAAAGAGATTTGTGATGCAGCTGGATTAAATTTTAAGAATGATTTGATTCCATTACAAGTAGGTTTCAAAGAAAGTGCTTCAGAAATATTAAGTAAAGAAAAGATTGAGATAGAAGGGGTTTGTGCTGGTGCAGCTATATATTCAGTAAAGGCATTAGAAGCTGTAAAGTTAGATAATGAAAACTATTTTGATAGTAATTTCTTTGCATACTTTGAAGATGTTGATTTATCATTAAGACTTAAATCATCAGGATTTAAAGCTAAATTATTAAAAGATAGTATTGTATATCATATGCATTCAGCAACAGGTGGTAAAACATCAGGGTTTAAAGAGTATTACTTAACTAGAAATTTATTTATGTATACAAAGAGAAATCAAAGTTTAGAAGAATACAACAAGCATAAAAAAGAATATTATATAAGATTTTTAAAAACTGTTATAAAAAATATAAATAATTTTAATGCGGTAAAATCTGCAATAAAGGGCTTGAATGATGGCTTAAAGGAAAGCAAGAAAATTGAATATTGGAAAGTCCAATAAGGAGGCATTATTGTGAAAAAAATAGTAAAAGCAATGAGAAAAGTTATTTATTTAAGGGATCAAAGTAACTTTAAAAGGTATATAAATAGTTTATTAGAGGAGGTAGACTTTACTCCAATTGTAAATGAAATACCTCAAAAAATAAAAAGTATAACATTTGTTATACCAGGAATGCCAGCCTTTAGTGGAGGTCATACATCTATTTTAAGATTAGGTACGGAGCTAAGTAAAAGAGGTTATGAAGTAGGATATGTATCTTTTGCACCTCAAAGCATTGATGATATGAAAAAAAATGCAGAAATTAATTTAGCTAATTATAAGGGAAAGATTCTTGGCGATGATATTACAAAAGTAAAAAGTGATGTAGTATTTGCAACATCATGGGAATCAGTTTATTACTCAAGAAAAATGAGTGGATATAAGATGTACTTTATTCAAGATTATGAACCATACTTCAATTTATATGGAGAAAGCTATATTATGGCTCAAAAATCTTATGAAGTTGGATATCATATGGTTAGCTTAGGAAAATGGAATAAACATATGATAGAAAAGGAATGCAACATAAATTCAAGGTTAGATTATATTACATTCCCATATGAAGGAAAAGAATACTTTGCCAAAGAAAGAAATTTTGATGAATATAAAACTAAAAAGGAATTTAATTTTGCTGTTTATATAAAGGATGTAGGTAAAAGAGCACCTTATTTAATTCAATATTTACTTACAAAATTAAAGAAAGATTTTAGTGAAGAAGGCATTACATTAAATATTAAATATTATGGTGAAGATAAAAACTTCAAATGTGAAGGTGGAGAAAATATAGGAAAGTTAAGTAAATCTGAATTATTAAACTTATATAATACTTCAGATTTTGGACTAGTTGCATCTTTAACTAATATTTCATTAGTACCATACGAAATGTTAGCTACAGGATTACCAGTAATAGAATTTAAAGAAGGAACATTTGAGTATTTCTTCCCAGAAGATACTGCAATTATTACCTCTTTTGATTACAATGATTTTTATAATCAAGTTAAAGAAGCTATAAATAATACTGATAAATTAAAAGAAATGAATAAAAATTCAATGAAATTCTTGAAAGAATTAAGTTGGGAAAAAACTACTGATGAATTTATTGAAATTTTAGATATGATAGGTTCAGAAAAGGGAGAATAGTATGGCTAGAAGTGTAAAAACAAATTATTTGTATAATTTGCTATATCAAATTACTGCGATTTTATTACCGTTAATAACTATGCCATATGTATCTAGAGTTTTAAGTCCGCAAGGCGTTGGAACAAATAGTTTAACCAATGCAAATACTCAATATTTCATGTTGTTAGGAACTTTAGGTATAACTATGTATGCAACAAAGAAGATTGCTACAGTTAGAGAGAATAAAAGAAAATTAAGACAAACATTTTGGGAGATATTTTCAATACAATTTATTGGTTGTATGATTTCATATGTTATTTTTGTTTTAGTTTTAGGATTAAATAGTTCTCTAGGAATGTATTATATGTTGCAAGGGTTCTTCATTTTATCAAGTGCTATAGATATATCTTGGTATTTTGTTGGAATTGAAGATTTTAAAAATGCATCAATAAGAAGCTTTTTTGTTAAGGTTACATCAGTAATTTTAATTTTTATTTTTGTAAAAGATAGTAATGATTTATGGAAATATATACTTATAAATAGTTTAACAATGTTTGTTGGACAATTTGTAATGTGGTTTTATGTGGACAAGAGTAATTTTTCATTTAAAAGTTTGGAAAAATTAAAGTTAAAGAAACACATGCTACCAGTTTTAGTGCTTTTCATACCACAAGTAGCATCACAAATTTATACTGTTTTAGATAAGACTATGTTAGGTATATATTCACCTACTGTAGATGTTGGATATTATGATCAATCTCAAAAAATAGTTAGAATATTACTTACAATAATTACTTCTTTAGGTATGGTAATGATGCCTAGGATAGCAAGCTTAACTAGTAAAAATCAACATGATTTAGTAAAAGACACACTAAAAAAATCTTTCACTGTAATAAGCTTTTTAGCAGTACCAATTGCTTTTGGAATTATGTCAGTAAGTGATAGATTTATTCCTTTATTCTTTGGATATGAATATATTAGTGTAATACCTTTACTTAAAATATCATCAGTTTTAATAATAATAATCGGATTAGGAAATGTTTTTGGAACACAGTATATGATAGCTGTTGGAAAAAATAAAGAATATACTATTTCAGTTTGTGTAGGTGCTGTTGTTAATTTTATTCTTAATTTAATATTAATACCTAAATACTCTGCTTTAGGAGCGGTAATTGCAACAGTATCTGCAGAACTATCAATTGCATTAATTCAACTTTGGTGTTCTAGAGAAATATTAGATTTTTCTTGGATTAAAGAAACATATAAGTATTGGGTTTCAGGAATTATTATGCTATTAGTAGTTAGACTATTAGATATAGGAACACACAGAAATGTTTTAATATTAATAAGACAAATAGCAGGCGGTATGACAGTTTACTTTGTTATGTTACTTATCTTAAGAGATAAGATGTTAAAGAATGCTTTTCAAACTGTAAAAAACAGGTTGAAAAAGAGCAGTTAAAAATTTACTTTATTAAAATATAAACTATAAAAAAAGTGGCTTAGCCGCTTTTTTTATGGTAATAATCTTAATTTTTAAATAGATTAAATATAATGCTTAATAAAAATAGATATTAAATATAATGTTTGATAAAATTATATTTATAATGATAATTTAATGTATATATTTTTAATAAAGTTAAATTAAATAAAAAGATGGAGGCCTAATTAAATGAATTTTATTAATGAAGGTGTAAATAAATTTGTTAAATTTGGATTAGTTGGAGTACTAAATACTTTAATAAATTGGATAATATTCGCTTTATTAAATTTTATAGGTGTGTATTATATAGTAGCTAATGTTATTGCTTATGTTATTGCAACTGCAAATAGTTATATTTGGAATTCTAAATGGGTATTTAAATATAATGGAAAAAATAAAAAAGAAACAACAGCTAAATTTGTAATATTAAATTTAATTGGATTGGGATTAAACACAGGAATATTATACTTATTAGTTGATATGGTAGGATTTAATAAATTAATAGCTTTAGTTATTACAACTGGTATTGTAATGATTATTAATTATATAGTAAATAAACTTTGGGTATTTAAAGAAAAATAATGTTTAATGAAAACAAGGAGAATATTATTTATGCAAAAGAAAATAGTATTATCCTCTTTAATAGTTATTATAATTATTAGCTTTAGTATTTATTTTTTCATAGAGAGAGATTTTGAAAAAGTTAAAGAGGTAAAGAATGTAGAGGAGAGTTATGATATAGAAGTGGAATATGATATTGAAGATATAATTTATTCTGATATTGATATCGTAATAAAAGGATGGTTATTTCAAATTGGAAGTAATAATAAATATATTAATAGAAGTATTTTATTAAAAGATGATGATGGTACTATTATTTCTATAAAAACTGAAGCAGAAAATCGTAGTGATCTAGCTGAGAAAAACACTTCAGAAACTATTTATAATAAATGTGGACTTATTGGCAGGGTAAAAAAAGATAAGTTAGATAAAGGTAAAAAATATCAAGTAGGATTTATGATAATTAACCAAGATGAAAAAGAAGAAGTAATTTTCACTAATGAGGTTATTGAGATAAGTTAGGATGGTATGAAATGAAAAAAATTTTAAAAAAGGTATTTAAAGCTGAGAATATTCCATATTTAATATTAGGATTAATGATGTTTTTGGTTTTTAGTAAAGTAAATATTACTTCGGGTGATGATGAGTGGTTTTCTACAATTCTTGATAAGTCATTCAATGGAAGTTTAATAGCATATCTAAAAGAAAGATATACTGGATGGACTGGTAGAATAGTTATAGAATCTATTATGGTGCCGATGTTTGCATGTAACATTTGGATATGGAGAGTTTTAAATACTATAATGAGTGTTATTTTAGCAATTGGAATATATAAATTAATTCCATATAGCTATATAAGAGAAATAACAGTAAGTAAAAGAATGTTAATTAAAAGTTTAATTTGCATTTTAATATTTTCTATACCAACAGAGGTATTTTCAGCATCAATATCATGGATAACTGGATCCTATAATTATTTATGGCCAGTATCATGTTTGCTTTTAACTATATTACCATTTAAAAATTCTATATTTAAGGAAGAGTTTAATAAAAAATGGTATTTTTTATTAATATTTACGGCTATTTTAGGTGCTAATATGGAGCAAGCATCATTAATAATGTTTGTCTTTGCATTTATAACTAATATATATATTGTAGTTAGAGATAAAAAAATAAGAATAGATTTAGTAATATTCAATATTTTTATTGCAATAAATACTGCTGTATTATTTTTAGCACCAGGAAATTATGAAAGATCAAATAAAGAAATAGTAAATTGGTTTGGGCAATGGGATATGATATCTTTACCAACTAAGTTAATGATGGGACTTAATTTGTTTTTAGAGCATATTTTCGAAAGTAATATTATAATGATATCTATATTAGTTATTTTAATTAATATAGTAATTTGGAAGAAATATAAGTCTATATTAATTAAGGTAATAGGGGCTATTCCTATAGTTGTAGTTATTATAAAGTTTATAGAAGGAAAATTAAATATTTTAAATGTTAATACTGATTTAATTATATTTAAAATGTTTAATGTTCAAAACTTAAATATTTTAAATTATGATAATATAAAGATATTTTTACCTACTTCTATTTTATTGTGTATAGTATTAATTATACCAGTATTATTCTTACTTATATTTGATAAGATTGAAGTCCAATATTTATCAATAATATTATATTTAGCAGCAATTTGTTCAGCATTATCAATAAGTATATCTCCAACTATATATGCATCAGGACCAAGAGTATTTTTTGTAACTGATATATTGATAGTTGTAGCAATAGGATTAATATTAAGTGAACTTTTAAGAAAATGGCGTATTAATATTTTTGTTATATTGGTTTCTATACTTATTTTTTGGAGTAGTTTTGTTTTATATTTGGAATATATTTTAAATAAGGGTTAAGGAGTGGATAAAGTTATGAAGAAGTTAATATCTATTATAATACCTATGTATAATGAAGAGGAATCTTTACCGTATCTTTATGATAGGTTAACTAAGTTAGCAGATAAGATAGAAAATTATAATATGGAATTTTTATTTGTTAATGATGGAAGCAAAGATAATTCTTTAAATATAGTTAAAGAATATAAAAAAAGTGATGAAAGAGTTTGTTATTTAAATTTATCAAGGAATTTTGGTAAAGAAGTTGCTATGGCAGCAGCACTTGATTATGTTAGGGGTGATGTAGTAGCAATAATAGATGCTGACTTACAAGATCCACCAGAATTAATAATTGATATGCTTAAATATTATGAAGAAGGATATGATGATGTTTATGCAAAGCGTAAAAGCAGAAAAGGTGAAACAGTTTTAAAGAAGTTTACATCACATACTTTCTATAGAGTTTTAAGAAGTGTTTCAAAAGTACCTATTCAAGAGGACACTGGAGACTTTAGACTTTTAAGTAGAAGAGCAGTTGAAGCATTAAAAGCATTTCCAGAAAGACAAAGATATACTAAAGGTATGTTTAGTTTAATAGGTTTTAAAAAGAAGGCAATAGAGTTTGATAGGGATCCTAGAGTAGCAGGAACGACAAAATGGAATTATTTCAAGTTATTTGATTTAGCTATTGAGGGAATAACATCATTTACAGTAGCCCCATTAAGAATTGCAACTATATTAGGAACAATAAGTGCTATTGGTGCATTGATATATATGGTATTTATTTTCTTTAAAACAATTATTAATGGAGTAGATGTTCCCGGATATGCAAGTTTAATTTGTATAATGTTATTATTAGGGGGAATTCAATTAATATCATTAGGGATAATAGGGGAATATTTAGGCAGAATATTTATAGAGGTTAAAAATAGACCTTTATACTTTGTAGATGAATATAGTGAAAGTAAGTATGAAGAATAAAAATCTTTCATTATATAATGAATATTTTATAAAAATTTAAAAATCAATAGTTTTATTTTAGTAAGGTAGAGTGATTTTAAATGAATAGAGGGAAGTTAAAAAGCGATGTTTTAGAGTTAAAGAGTGACATATTAGAATTTATGAAGTATTGCAAAGAAAATACATTAAGCATAATTTTAATAATACTATTTACACTTATGACATATGGAATGAAAATATTTAACTACAGTATATCAATAGATACAGAAAAATTAATAAATGAATATGATTGGCAATTAGATACATGGGCGACATTTGGAAGATTTGGTTTGGTATTTACTAAAAAGTTATTTGGACTTAAGCCCTTTAATGCATATATATCGTGCTTTATGATGGTTGTTGCTATAGTTATATTTGGAATAACATGGAGTTATGTAATGAGTTATTTTTCTTTTGAGAAAAATAAGAAATCATTAATAAACTGTGTTTTCCCAATAATATTTATTACAGCACCGTTATTTACAGAACAGTTTAATTTCATATTACAAAGTTTTGAAGTAGCATTTGCTATAATATTATGCTCAATAGCAGTATTTTTTATTTCAAAGTGGACTATAAAAAGTAATAATAATTTATATCTTATTATTTCAATAATATGCATGGTATGGGGATTTGGAACATATCAAGCAATAGTTGCTTTATATATATCTGGAGCATTAGCTTGTTACATATTAATTTATATTGCTAATAAAAAAGGAAATGTAGAAATAGACAAAAATTATTTTAAAATTTCAGTAATAAAATATTTAGTTACATTTATTATAGGTTACGTTGGATATTATATAGTTGATAAAATCGTTGCAGCTTTATATGGAGCATCAAAATATGTAGATGGAATGATTAAATGGGGAACAGAACCAGCTATAGAATCTATAAAAAATATTTTAAGATATGTAAGATATGGATTGTTTGGAGATGGACTGTTTTATAGTAAAGTATTTTTAGTATGCGTTTTAGTTTTAGGGGTATATGCTATAGTGAATATTTTCTCTAAGGGAAAAGATAAATTTTTATTCCTATGTGCAACAGGAGTATTTATTATATCACCATTTTTACTTTCAATATATATAGGAAATGGATTAATTCCTAGAATGCAGTTTAATTATCAATTTGTAATTGCAACTGTATTATACCTTATAATATGGATGTTAAAAGATAAAAAAGCTAAAGGAATAATCATGATTGTTGCTTTATGTATAGCTATGAATCAAAGCTATACGGTTGTAAGATTATTTACTAGTGAGCAATTAAAGTATGAGGATGATGTTAAATTAGCTCAAGAGATTTCAGAAAAAATTGAAAGCTTAGGTTTAGGGGAATACCCAGAATATCCAGTAGTACTAGTTGGAAGACATACTAGTTATATACCGGATAAAGTAGTGGGCGAGTTTATTGGTGTGTCTTGGTTTGAATTTGGTGGAAATAGTTCAAGAGCTATAGGCTTTATGAAGGCATTGGGATATAATTACATTGAAGCAACACAAGAGCAAATAAGCGAAGGCTATGAAATAGCAGAAAGTATGGAAGCTTGGCCTAGTACAAATAGTGTACAATTTAAAAATGGATTAATAATAGTTAAGCTTTCTTAAGCTTTTATAAAAAATATAATATAAAATAATTAATATTCAATTGTTTTATAATAAAAATATAGAAAGTGTAGAGTTATATGGAAAAGTTAGTTTCGGTAGCAATAGTTAATTGGAATGGGGAAAAATATTTATACAAATGTATAGACTCATTATTAAATCAAAATTATAAAAATATAGAGATTATAATTATAGATAATGATTCTACTGATAGTTCTGTGAAAATTATTGAAGATAACTTTAAAGAGAAAGTTGTATTATTTAAAAATAAAAATACTGGTTATGCAGGAGGAGCTAATAAAGGTATAGAACTATCAAATGGTGAGTACGTAATAATAGCAAATCCAGATATTGTATTTGGAGAAAATTATATTGAAAAGTGTATTAATAAATTTTCAGAAGATGAAGCAATAGGAGCAGTAACAGGAAAGCTTTTAAAGTATGATTTTGATACAGATGAAAAATTAAATGTTATAGATTCTGCTGGGATATCCTTTAATCACTATAGACAAGGTATAGATATCGGACAAAATGAAGTTGATGAAGGTAAGTATGAGGAAGATAAAAGAGTATTTGGAGTTTGTGGAGCAGCTGCAGTTTTTAAGAAAGATGCTTTAGAGAAGATTAAAGTAAGTGGAGAATATTTTGATAATGACTTCTTTGCTTATAAAGAGGATATAGATATTTGTTGGAGATTAAACCTTTATGGATTTAAATGCTATTATGTTCATGATGCAATTTCTTATCATGGAAGAGGGATGAATAGCAGTAAGGGTATAATAAATACTATAAAAAATAGAAGAAGCCAATCAGAGTTTTTAAAGGGAATATCATTTAGAAATCATTATTTAATGATTATAAAAAATGAAACAAATTATGCCTTTGAAAAAGATAAGAGTAAAATATATATTGGAGTAATGAAATATCTTGTGTTCTTTATGTTATTTGATAGAAAATGCTTAAAGTATGTTAAAGAAGTAAAAAGTAAAAGGTCTTTAATGGAAGCAAAGAGAAATCAAATATTAAAAAATATAAAGATATCTGATGAGGAAATATATAAATTGTTTGATTTATAATCATGGAGGGATAATATTGAACAGTGTTGCAGCAATTATTATTACATATAATGTAGAAAATGATTTTAGATTGCGTATTAATAAGCTTAAAGGAAAAGTTGATGAAATAATAGTAGTGGATAATGGATCTACTAATGAAACAATTAATATGTTAAAAGCTTTAGAAGATGAAATAACAGTTATATATTTAAATGAAAATAAAGGAATTGCATCAGCTTTAAATAAGGGGATAGATTATTCTATTAAAAAGGGATACCAATGGGTATTAACTTTAGATCATGATAGTATAGTAACTGAAGATATGATTAATAATATGTTAAATTGTTATAAAGGACTTAATAGCAATTTAAAAGAAGAAGTGGCAATGCTTGTGCCAATACATGTTGAAGAAAAAGAGTATAATAATAGTAGTAATATTAATGAAGGAATAAATTTAAATTCATACAATGAGGTATTAACAGAAATTACTTCAGGTGCATTAACTAAAGCTAAAGTATATAAAGATGTTGCCATGTATGATGAAAAATTATTTATTGATTTAGTAGACCATGATTTTTGCTTAAATTTAAATAAAAAAGGATATAAAATACTACAAGTTAACTCTGCTGTTTTAGTGCATAATTTAGGAGAGAGTGAAAAGAAAAAAGTATTAGGTGTTACTATGATACCAACTAACCATAGTGCATTAAGAAGATATTATATGAGTAGAAACAGACATTATATCTGGGATAAATATAAAGAAGATTTTCCTAAGTGGGTACTAACTGATAAAAGAAGATTTATTACAGAAAATTTAAAAATAATTTTATTTGAAGATAATAAAATAGAAAAATTTAAATATATTAAAATGGGGATAAGAGATTACAAAAATAATATATTTGGAAAATTTGAGAAATAATAAATATAATATAGAGTGGAGAAATGATAATGAGTGGTAAGAATGATACTATAAGAAGTATTTTTAATGTAGTTACTATTTTAATTTTTATTGAATTTGTATTGGGGGGATTAGGACACGTATTTGGGCTTCCTATTAGAAAGGGCTTATTTGTTGTTGGAATACTTTTTTCAATATATATGATTTTTAGAGAAAAAATTAAAATTGAAAAAGTTTTTTTGATACCAATTATTGTTGTATGTATATATTTAGCATATGGAAGTATTATAGGTTTAATTAATAGAAATAGCTTAGGTGATATATTCTCAGATGTTAATTCATTTTTAGGGATAATATATATATTACTTTTAATAGCCTATGTCAAAGGTAGAAATGAAAATATTGATAAAATAATAAATGTGTTTGTAAATTGTGCAGTTATAGTTGCTATCATGACTATTACATTATTCTTTGTAAGTAGAATTTACTTACCTAACAATTTAGAAATAATAGTTACTTATAATAATTTAAATAGTAAATTACAGTATGGATTTATTAGTGGATTAGTAATGTCTAATAATTATGCTAGAGTGTATTTATATAATGGTATTTTCATGCAACTTGCAGCAGCGATTATGTTTATTAAATTATTTAATAAAGATAAGAACGTTTTTGGGATTGTTAAGTTAGCAATACTTTTAGTTGGGATATATGTATCAAATACAAGAGGGTTTTGGCTTGGAACAATAGGGGCAGTAGTTATATCAATGATATATTATTTATGGAGATTTAAAAAGTTTAATTTAACATTAAGAAATATAGTAATTGCTTTAATTCCATTGATTCTAGTCTCAGTTATAATTCCAAAAACTATTGTAGCAGTATCACCAGAACAAAATTTACCTAATTCATCAGGTTCAATAAAAGATAGAATAGAATCTATTAGTGATTTTGAAAATGATGAATCTAATAAGGTAAGAGCAATTCAATTAAAATTTTTAGTAAATAGAATTAAAGAAAAGCCTATTTTAGGTTGGGGATTTGGAGCCCATATTGAAGAATATCCTCAATATATGATTGATAATAATTTACAACCAGTTAGCAGCACTAGTTTTGAATTATATTATATAGAGTTATTATTTAAAACTGGAATAATAGGAATTTTAATTTTCTTTGGATATTTAGTATTTAATTTTGTTAAATTAATTGTTCTTTTATTTAAGAAAAATTTAAGAATGAGAGATGAACAAGTTTTAGTTGGCTGGACTATAGGAACAATGTCTATTTTAGCATCATCTATTACTAATCCATATATAGCTGGATTATCAGTATTTTTTGTTTTAGTTATGGAAGTTTATTTAATTCAATTATATGATTTAAAATATTAAAATTTATTTAAGGTGCACTGATAATGCGCCTTTTATATTGACATTAATATTATTAAATAGTAAGATTTACTTTATGTATTACTATAATTAGAAATAAATCTAAATTTAAGATATTGTGTTAATAAGGTAAAAAAACGTGTAAAAAAATCAATTAAATGTAAAAAATATATGAATTTTTAGTCAATTGTTAAAATTTGAAGTATAATATAGTTTAGATAATTTTCATTAATAATTAAAATTATAGTAATTAGTGTGAAATTTGATAATAATACTTATGAGGGAATATTAATAGGAGATTCATATGGAGTGTGATAATATGACTGATTTTAGAGCTAATGATATAGGTGAAGTGACAAGGGGAACAACATTTTATCTAATAGTAAAAAGAACTATAGATATTTTAGGAGCATTAATTGGATTAGTATTATTAAGTCCTATTTTTCTTATTGTTGCTATAGCTATAAAATTAGACTCAAAGGGACCAATAATATTTGGGCATACTAGAAGGGGGTTACATGGAAAAGATATAAAAGTATATAAATTTAGAACTATGTATGAAAATTCTCAGGAAATATTTAATAATTTTACAAAAGAGCAAAAAGAAGAGTTTTATAAAAATTTTAAATTAGAAAATGATCCAAGGGTAACTAAAATTGGAGATTTTTTAAGAAGAACTAGTATTGATGAATTGCCACAATTAATTAATATTTTAAATGGAAGTATGAGTATAGTTGGTCCAAGACCTATAGTTCAGAAAGAAATAGACTTATATGGGGATTATGCGAATAAGCTATTTTCAGTAGTTCCAGGACTTACTGGATATTGGCAAGCTAATGGAAGAAGCGATACTACATATGAAGAAAGAATTAAAATGGATATGTATTATATAGATAATAGAGGATTTTGGTTAGACTTTAAGATAATTATTAAAACCTTTGGATCTGTTTTAAAGGGTGAAGGGGCTGTTTAACTTAGTTAAAGATGGAGGAAAAGTAATATGAAAATATCCATAATATGTCCTATTTATAATGCAGAAAATTATATTGAAGATTTATATTTTAATATAAATAGACAGAAGGATGTTTATATAGAAGAAATAAATTTTATTTTAACTGAATCAAAAGATAATACTGAAGATAAATTAAAAAAAATAGGATGTACATATGAGAAAATAAATAAGGAAAAATTTTCACATAGTTTAGTTAGAGAAAAGGCTGCATTTAATGCTAAGGGTGATATAATTGTTTTTATAACTCAAGATATAAAAATTGAAGATGAATATTGGTTATATTATTTAACTAAGGATATAAAAGAAAAAAGATGTGAGGCTGCATTTAGTAGGCAAATAGGGTATAAAGAGCATAAAGTTGAAAGGTATACAAGAGAAATTAATTATCCAGATAAAACAAGAATAGTTAGTAAAGATGATATTGAAAAGTTAGGACTTATGACATTTTTCTTTTCAGATGCCTCAAGTGCAATTTTAAAAGATGTTTTTATTAAGCTAAATGGATATGATAATAAAGATTTACCTACAAATGAAGATATGTATTTTGCATATAAGCTTATTATGAATGGTTATAGAATTGAATATGCATCAAAGTCAAAAATAATTCATTCACATGATTTATCTTTTAATGAAACAGTAAAAAGATATAGTGATATAGGAAAGTTTTTTGACCAAAATAAGTATTTTAATGAATATAGTGCAAATGAAAGAGGCCTTAAGGTACTTAAATATATAATAAAAAGAAGCATAGAAGATAAAAAACCATTAATAATTATGGATGCTATTATTAATTTTGGGGCAAGATTTATAGGAATGAAATTTGTTAAAAATAGGAAATGAGGTGTTTGATATGAAGGGAATAATTTTAGCTGGTGGGTCTGGAACAAGACTTTATCCAGTAACAAAGGCAATGTCAAAGCAAATGGTGCCAATATATGATAAACCAATGATTTATTATCCAATGTCAGTTTTAATGTTAGCAGGAATAAGAGATATACTTATAATATCTACACCAAGAGATATTGTTAACTTTAAAGAATTATTTAAGGATGGATCAGAATTTGGATTAAATATTGAATATGCAATTCAAGAACAACCAAATGGATTAGCAGAAGCATTTATAATTGGTGAAAAATTCATTGGTGATGACAATGTGGCTATGATATTAGGAGATAATATATTCTATGGACATAACTTTAGTTCGCATTTAAAAGAAGCTGCAGAATTAAAGAAAGGTGCAATGGTATTTGGATATTATGTTCAAGATCCAAGAGCTTTTGGAGTAGTTGGATTTGATAAAAATGGAAAAGTAACATCTTTAGAAGAAAAACCTGAAAAACCAAAATCAAGATATGCAGTACCAGGATTATATTTTTATGATAATTCAGTAGTAGAAAAAGCAAAGGCATTAAAGCCATCACCAAGAGGAGAACTTGAAATAACAGATTTAAATAAGGCTTACATGGATGAAGGAACCTTAAAAGTTGATTTATTAGGTAGGGGAATGGCATGGCTTGATACAGGTACACATGTATCAATGCTTAAAGCATCAAACTTTGTTGAAGCAGTACAAACTACACAAGGAACATTTATAGCTTGCTTAGAAGAAATTGCTTACAGACAAGGATGGATTTCTAAAGAAAAGGTTAGAGAATTAGCACAACCTTTAATGAAAACAGAGTATGGAAAATATTTAATAGATATAATTGAGGAGTAGAGAGAAATGGTTGAAGTAGGAAATTTTAAATTTATAGAAACTAAAATACCTGATTTATATATAGTTGAACCAAAGGTATTTGGAGATGCTAGAGGATATTTTATGGAAAGTTATAATAAACAACATTTTGATGAAGCTGGATTAACTATGACTTTCGTACAAGATAATGAATCAAGATCTAAAAAAGGTGTTTTAAGAGGATTACACTTCCAAACACAACATACACAAGGTAAGCTTGTAAGATGTACTGAAGGTGAAGTTTGGGATGTTGCTGTTGATTTAAGAAAAGGATCACCAACATACGGACAATGGGAAGGTGTATACTTAAGTGCAGAAAATAAGAGACAATTTTATGTGCCAGAAGGGTTTGCACATGGATTTGTAGTATTATCTGAAACTGCAACATTTAACTATAAATGTACAGATTTCTATTCACCAGAACATGATGGCGGAGTTTTATGGAATGATGAAGATATTGCTATAGAGTGGCCATTAGATGGAATTGAAGAGGTATTATTATCAGAAAAAGATAAAAAACAAAAGAAATTTAAAGAATTAGACCTACCATTTGTTTATAAATAATAATTAAAATCTTTTATTTTTTAATTATAAAAATTAAGTGTTAGGGTTTGCTGGCAAAAATTTGAAATTAACATAAGGGAGGTCTTCATATGAAAATTTTAATAACTGGTTCAAATGGACAATTAGGAAATGAACTTCAAAAAATAGTAGCTACAGGAACTGCAGAAATAGGAAGTGTTTCAGAAGAAATCAAAAATAGTGAAGTTTTTGCTATGGATGTAGATACATTAGATATAACAAACTTAGAGCAAGTAAAAAGAGTTTTAAATGAAATAAAGCCAAATGTAGTAATTAACTGTGCAGCTGCAACTAATGTTGATGGTTGTGAAGCAAATCAAGATTTAGCTTTTAAGATAAATTCATTAGGACCTAGAAATTTAGCAATGGTTTGTGAAGAAATAGGAGCAAAAATAGTTCAAGTTTCAACTGATTATGTATTTAGTGGGGTTGGAGAAACCCCATTAAAGGAATCAGATTTAGTAGCACCAGTAAGTGTTTATGGAAAAACTAAGCTTTTAGGTGAGGAGTTTGTAAGAGATTTTTCATCAAAATACTATATAGTTAGAACATCATGGCTTTATGGATATGTAGGACATAACTTTGTTTACACAATGATGAAGCTTGGAAAAGATAGAGATTCTTTAAGTGTTGTAAATGATCAACTTGGAAATCCAACTCATGCTAATGATTTAGCATATCACATATTAAAACTTATAGAAACAGAAGAATACGGTGTATATCATTGTACAGGTAAAGGAGAATGTAGTTGGTATGATTTTGCTTCTGAAATAATGAAGCTTTCAGGAAGAAATTGTACAGTAAATCCATGTACTTCTTCAGAATATAAGGCTATGTATCCTAATTCTGCTGATAGACCTGCTTATTCATCACTTGATAATATGATGCTTAGATGTACTGTTGGTGATGAAATGAGAGATTGGAAAGATGCAATAAAAACTTTTATGGACAATGTTGAAAAATAATTAGAGTTTAAGGAGAATTTAAATATGAAAACTTACTTAGTAACTGGTGGAGCTGGATTTATAGGCTCAAACTTCGTATTATATATGTTAAAAAAATATGAGGATATAAGAATAATAAATTTAGATAAGTTAACTTATGCAGGAAACTTAGAAAATTTAAAATCAATTCAAGATGATCCAAGACATATATTTGTACATGGAGACATTTGTGATAATGAATTAGTTAAGTCTTTATTTGAAAAATATGAAATAGATTATGTTGCTCATTTTGCAGCAGAATCTCATGTTGATAGAAGTATAAGAGAACCAGAGGTATTTGCTAAGACAAATGTTATGGGAACAGTAAACTTATTAAACTGTGCTAAGGATGCATGGGAAAATGAAGATGGAACATGGAAAGAAGGAGTTAAGTTCTTACATGTTTCAACAGATGAAGTTTATGGTTCATTAGGTGATACAGGATACTTTATGGAAACAACTCCACTTGATCCTCACAGCCCATATTCATCAAGTAAAGCTGGATCAGATTTAATGGTTAAGGCTTACCATGATACTTATAAAATGCCAATGAACATAACAAGATGCTCAAATAACTATGGGCCATTCCAATTCCCAGAAAAATTAATACCTTTATTAATTAATAATTGTTTAGCTCATAAGGATTTACCAGTTTACGGTGATGGAATGAACATAAGAGACTGGTTATTTGTTGAAGACCATGCTAAAGCTATTGATATGGTTATAAACAATGGTAGAATTGGTGAAGTTTATAATGTTGGTGGACATAATGAAAGAACTAATATAACAATAGTTAAGACAGTAATAGCTTACTTAAATGAAAATGTTGATAAAGCAGTTACTGAAAACTTAATTAAATATGTTGAAGATAGAAAGGGTCATGATAGAAGATATGGAATTGACCCAACTAAGATTAAGGAAGAATTAGGATGGTATCCTGAAACTACATTTGAAGTTGGAATTAAGAAAACTATTCAATGGTATTTAGATAACCAAGAATGGATGAAGAATGTTACTTCAGGAGCATATCAAAATTACTATAACGAAATGTATAAATAAAAAATAAAAAGCTGTAAAATAAATTACAGCTTTTTATTTTTTATCTCATTTATTGAGTAAAGTAAAATAATTATAAATAATGGTAACCACATAAGGGTAATTCTATGAATTATAAATAAATCTTTAGCTAACACTATTAATCCTGTTAATATTGTAAAGTATGCAGTAAATTTAAATAAATAAATCAGTTTACTATCCTTAATTTTTATTATGAAGTATATGAAGGCTAAACAACAAATTAAAGTTAAAATAGTTCCTACAATATTTCCTATTGAATATAAAATTAAATATATTAATCCAGAACCTAAAAAATTTAAATAAGGAGGATTATATATAATATGAAGAATTAATTGATAAAATAATTTAAATAGCATAGATATTCCAGTACCAAATTGCATCTTAAAAATTTCTTGTAAATAAGTTATTTGGAAAAATGAAAAAAAGGTATTTGAATGATTTAATTGAAAATTAAAATTAACAAAGAAATAAATTGTTCCAATTATAGCCATAAAATATATTAAATCATTAACTTTAAATATAGATTTTGAATTTTTAAAAGTAAATAATGATGTTGCAATAATAACTAATATTAAATAGGATCTAAATTCTAATAATAGTAGTGAAATTAATAATATAAGAATTATAGATTTATAATTAATTTTTCTTGAAAATATATAATAAAAAATTATAACTATCATTCCGATTATAATATTATCACGCATTAATAGTGAGTTACATAATATATATCCAGGCAATAAGCTAAATAAGCTTAAACTAATTAAAGAAAGCTTTTCGCTTAAATAAATTTTAGACAATTTATAAAAATATATTGAAGTAGGAATATATACTATCAATTTTATTAATATTAAATCTAATGTAGAATTTATTTTAATGGATTTTAAAATAGTTAATAAAATTACAAAAATATTATAATTTCCATAACTAGCATGACCAGAAAAATCAACAAATTCGTATATAGGTAATTCTTTGTTAATCCATTGAGTTATTTCACCACTTCTTAAATGATTTAGCAATATATCAGAATCTACATAATATTTATATTCATCACAAAAGTGGCTATTTAAAACATCACCAAATAAAATTCCGTGTTCGAATCCATTTGATAAATTATTATAATAAATAAGTATAGTAGTAATTATATAAATTATTAAAAAAATACTTGATAAATAAAAAAAGTTTTTTGAATATGAATTTTTTTTATATAAATAGTAATTTAGTAATAATATAAAGATAATTACTAATGGGGTAAAAACACTCATATTAATCTCCTTTAGTATAATTAATTAATATTAGTATATATTATTAAACAAAATATAACAATATTTCATATAACCTTAATATATAGTTTTAAGTTATTAAATCTCATCATTTTTAATTGTAAATAAAAAATATATATAATGATATTATTGACAAATTTATAATTTATTAAAAGTAAGTTTTAATTAATAACTTATATATTTTAATATTAAAACTTAATATTAGGCTATTTAACCTATAGGCTTACATAATTATAAAATTTATGATATTATTTATTTGACATAATATTTTATAATGTGGGAGGAAGATAATGTTTAAAACTAAATATGTATCAAGGGTATTATGTGTATTATTTATAGTAAATTTATTCATTGCGGATTTAAAACCTTTAGCTACATCGTATTCTAGTAGTTCCATTGGTAACATAGATATTATTTCTAATGTAGATGTATCAGTTGAATCAGTTGAAGCATGGGCAAAAAGTAAAAATGCAACTGAAACATTTATTAGTTTAGCATCTATATATAAGAAATATGGACAAGCTAGAGGTGGAGTTAATTGGGTATTAGCGTATGTACAAGCTGCAAAAGAGACAGGCTATGGAAGATTTGGAGGAGTTTTAGATGAATCATTTCATAATCCATGTGGATTAAAAGTTCCTTCAGGTGGTGATGATTATGACCCAAATGCACATAAAAGATTTGATAATTGGGAGCAAGGAATTATTGCACATTTAGACCACTTAGCATTATATGCAGGTGCTAAAGGATATCCTAAAACGGTATATGTTGAAAGTTGGAAAGCAGAAAGCTTATCAATAAATGAAACATATGATCCTAGACACATTGGATGGTTTGGGACAACTAGTGGGATATTAGGGAAAGCTACTAATGCTATAGATTTAGGAAATAAATGGGCACCATCATCATCATATGGTGTAGATTTATTTAGAATGTATTGTGATGCAGTTAAAGCTGATTATTTAGAAGGAAAAAGTAATCTAGAGTCACCAATTAATGGATTTGTAACTAATGATGGAAAATTAAATATAAAAGGTTGGGCATTACATGCATTTGGTGTAAAAGAAGTTAGAGTTTTAATAGATAATACTCAAATTGATACTATAAGTGTTAATGAAAGTAGAGCAGATGTAAACTCTATATATCCAGGTTATTATAATGGAGTTAATTCAGGATTTAATAAAATTATTGATATAAGCAGTTTAGGTTATGGAAATAAAGTATTAGAAATAAGAATAGTAGCTAATGATAATAGTACTCAAGTTTACAGAAGAAATATTGTATTTACAAATACTTTAGAATCAAGAAGTTATTTAGATGCTCCAAATGATAATGAAGTAGTAAAATCAACAACATTAAATGTTAGAGGATGGGCATTAGCAGGAAGTGGAGTAAAAGAAGTAAGAGTATATGTAGATGGAAAGGACTTAGGAACAGTTGCTTATGGAACAAAGAGAGCAGATGTAAATAAGGCATATCCAGGATATTCAAGTGGAGATAATGCAGGATTCGAAGGAAATATTAATATTTCAGGAATAAGTGAAGGAAATAGAAAGTTAACAGTAAAGATAACAGCGAATGATGGAAGTGTTCAAAATATTGAAAAAACAATAAAAGTAGAAAAAGCACAATCAAGAAGTTATTTAGATGCTCCAAATGATAATGAAGTGGTAAAATCAAAAACATTAAATGTTAGAGGATGGGCATTAGCAGGAAGTGGAGTAAAAGAAGTAAGAGTATATGTAGATGGAAAGGACTTAGGAACAGTTGCTTATGGAACAAAGAGAGCAGATGTAAATAAGGCATATCCAGGATATTCAAGTGGAGATAATGCAGGATTCGAAGGAAATGTTAATATTTCAGGAATAAGTGAAGGAAATAGAAAGTTAACAGTAAAGATAACAGCGAATGATGGAAGTGTTCAAAATATTGAAAGAAGTTTTAATATTGAAAATGATTTTAATTATAAAAAAGCTAAGTTAGTTATAGTAGATCCAGGTCATGAAAATTATGGTGGTGATCCTGGAACATCAGCTACTCATAATGGAATTAGCTATATAGAATCAAATTTAAATTTACAAATTGCTGTAAAATTAAAAGCTGAATTAGAATCTAGAGGTATGGATGTTTATATGACTAGATATGAAGGAAGTGGACTAATATCTCAAGATTCTACAGAAAGTTTAAAAAAAAGAGTTGCTTTAGCAAATGAAAAAAATGCAGATTTTTTTGTATCTATACATCATAATTCATTTACTAACACATCAGCAAATGGATTTGAAGTGTATTATAGTACAGGAACACCTACAAATCTTACATCTATAGCAAGAAGTGCTATTACTGAAGATGGTAGAGATTTAACTTTAGAAAGATCATTATATAGTACTAGAAATGTTACAGAAAAGGTTAAGGTAAGTAAGGCAGTTGCAACTGAAATTGCAAATGAAGCTTCAAGGAAGTTAAATATGTATAATAGAGGCGCTAAAGATAGTAATTTTTATGTTTGTAAAAATACAAATATGCCATCTATATTAGTGGAAAATGGATTTTTAACAAATCCAACAGAGGCTGTTAAAGCAAGTAGTAGTTCACATCAACAAAAATTAGCACAAATAATTGCAGATAAAGTAAATAATGCATTAAAGTAAATATTAAAAGAGTATTTCTAGTTTAAGTTTAGAAATACTCTTTTTTATTAAATTATTTATTTTCTTTTATAAAACATCCAATACCTAAAGCAATTACAGTAGGTAAAACCCATCCAAATCCAATGTTAGCTAATGGCATGAAGTTTAATGAAGAACCAAATAATTGGAATAACACACCAAATATTAATGATGCATAAACTGCAAATCTAACTGCAATTACATTAGTTAAGAATTTATTAAACATAGTAACTGCAATTAGAGTAATAGCTACAGGATATAATACATTTAATATTGGAACAGATAACTTAACAATTTTATCAACACCTTGGCAAGCAATTATATAACTCATTAAAGAAATTGCAATTGCATTAAACTTATAAGATAATTTACCATTAGTTACTTTTTCAAAGAAGGTAGAACCAGTTGTTAATAATCCTATAGAAGTTGTTAAACATGCTAATCCAATAGCAATACCTATTAATAATATACCTGATGTTCCTAAAATTTTCTTAGAAATAAATACTAATAATGCAGTATTTGAAATATTAGAATCAACTAAATTTACTGTATGTGCACCAATGAAAGTTAATCCACCATATACAAAAGCTAATCCAATAACAGCAATAAAACTTGACTTTAATAATACAGAATTGATTTCTTTTCCTTTATAACCCTTAGAAACAATAGAAGATGTAATAACACTTGAAAATAATAAACCTGCTAATGCATCCATTGTTTGATATCCTTCAAGTAATGAATAAGAAATTACATTAGTTGCTCCTGTAGAGGCAATATCTCCAATAGGATTTATAACACCTTTAACAATTATAATAATTAATATAATTATTAAAGCTGGTGTAAGAAATTTACCTATTGTATCAATAATAGATGAGCGCCTTAATACAAAGAATAAGTTAATTAAAAAGTAAATTGCCATCATAATAACTGGTGACCAGTTTGGGAAAAATGGTAATATTGAAATTTCAAAGGTAGTTGCAGCAGTTCTTGGAATTGCTAATAGCGGACCTATTGCAAAGAATAAAACTGTTGTAAGAATTAATGTAAATTTAGGACTTATTTTATTTGTTATACTTTCAAATGTACCATTTCCTTTTGAGCAAGCAAGAATTGCAAGTAATGGTAATCCAACACCTGTTAAAACAAATCCAATTATCCCTAATAAATATTTATCGCCTAATGTATTTCCTAATGAAGGTGGGAAAATTAAGTTACCAGCACCAAAAAACATAGAAAATAAGGCGAATCCTACTATTATAGAATCTTTTCTTTTGTTTTTCATACGTATTCCTCTTTCTGTTTTTATAATTTAATCTTAAGTTTAAATGTTAAATTATAAATTATAAATTCAACACTTATAATTTATATAATAACATTTATATAGTTAATTTTCAATTTTATATTTTATATAAAAATTTAAAAATGAGAATATTGTAAATTTAAAGAAGATTTATTAATCTTTTTTTAAGTAATTCATTGTGATATTATATAATTATGTATACTAAAATTTTACTTAAATAAGAGAGGGAAAGAAATGAAAGTAAGAAAGGCAATAATACCAGCAGCTGGACTTGGTACAAGATTTTTACCAGCAACAAAGGCTCAGCCAAAGGAAATGCTTCCAATAGTGGATAAGCCAACAATTCAATATATAATTGAGGAAGCAGTGGCATCAGGGATTGAAGAAATATTAATAATAACAGGAAGAAATAAAAAATCTATAGAAGACCATTTTGATAAATCTGTTGAATTAGAAATGGAACTTGAAAAAGCAGGAAAGCAAGAAATGCTTGATATGGTTAGAAGAATTTCAGATATGGTTGATATTCATTATATAAGACAAAAAGAACCTAGAGGATTGGGGCATGCAATTCATTGTGCAAAATCATTTGTTGGGAATGAACCATTTGCAGTAATGTTAGGTGATGATGTTGTTGATAGTGAGGTTCCTTGCTTAAAGCAATTAATTGATTGCTTTAATGAATATAAAACTACTATATTAGGTGTTCAAACAGTAGATCCAAAGAATGTAGATAAGTATGGTATTGTTGATGGACTTCATATAGAGGATAGAGTTTATAAAGTTAAAAGGTTAGTTGAAAAGCCATCTGTTGATGAAGCTCCAAGTAATGTGGCTATATTAGGAAGATACATTATTACTCCTCAAATATTTGAAATATTAGAAAATACCGCACCAGGTAAAGGGAATGAAATTCAATTAACAGATGCATTAGAAACATTAATTAAAAATGAAGCTATGTATGCATATGATTTTGAAGGAAGAAGATATGATGTTGGAGATAAGTTAGGCTTTTTACAAGCAACTGTTGAATTTGCTTTAAAGAGAGAGGAACTTAGAGAACCATTTATTCAATATTTAAATACTAAGCCTTGGGAAAATGAAACAAAATAAAAAATAGGGGATGTGGCATTAAAAATAAATACTACAATATATCGTGTTAATTTTTATTTTTTAAAACAATATATTGTGTATAAAAGTTTTAGTGCGACAGACCCTATTTTGATTTTATATCAAGTTTTAATTTAATAATATATTATGTTAAATATATTATTAGGATCTAGGAATAAGTCCTATTTTCTTTTGCATTTTTCTTAAATTTTTAATTGCAGCATAATTAGCTTTTTCAGCACCAAGTTTATAAATTTCTTCTAATGCCTTTTTATCTTTAAGAAGGATATTTACTTTTTCTTGAATTGGTGCTAATTCATCAATAATTGCATCTGCAACATCTTTCTTTAAATCAGCGTAACCCTTATCTTTATAAAGATCAACAACCTCATCCTTAGTATAACCCTTAATTGAAATAAGTATATCAAGTAGGTTTTTAACCCCTGGTTGTTCATCAGTATAATTAACAACACCAATACTATCAGTTACAGCTCTAGAAATTTTCTTTCTTATAACTTCAGGAGGATCCATAATTAAGATGTAGCTATTAGGATTATCATCAGACTTAGACATTTTCTTAGTAGGATCTTGAAGACTCATAACCTTAGCTCCAACTGGTGGAATATAAGGTTCTGGTATTTTAAACGTTGGACTATATGCATTATTAAATCTTGCACCTAAATCTCTAGCAAGTTCTAAGTGTTGCTTTTGGTCAATTCCAACAGGAACTAAATCTGTATTATATAATAGTATATCAGCTGCCATAAGAACAGGATAAGCAAATAATCCAGCAGGTATAGAATCACCATGCTTTTTAGCTTTATCCTTAAATTGAGTCATTCTTGAAAGTTCACCCATATAAGTATTACATGTTAATAACCAAGAGGCTTCAGAATGTGCTGGAACATGAGATTGAATAAATAACGTATTTTTATCAGGATCAATACCACAAGCAATATAAATTGCTAAAACCTCTAAAGTTCTTTTTCTTAAATCTGCAGGAATTTGTTTAACTGTAATTGCATGTAAATCAACTACACAGAAAAAACAATCATATTCATTTTGAAGCTTAACCCAGTTTTTTAATGCTCCTAAATAATTTCCCAATGTTAAATTTCCAGAAGGTTGTATTCCACTGAAAATAATTTTTTTATTTTCTGCTATATTTTCCAAAATAGCACCTCTTTTCATATATTTAAATCTTAATGTACCTATAATGACGAATATATTCTTAAAAGTAAATTTAAAGTCTAAAGGTATCTAATAGTTAATATTATAAAATTATCAAAATTTTATGTCAAATAAAAACAATAGATTTAGAAAATAAAAAGGAGCTACAATAGTAGCCCCGTAATTTAACTTTTAAATATTATCTTCTGTCTCTATTCATTTTTTGAGCTTTTCTAGCTTTTCTACATTCAGGACATCTTACAGGATCGTTTTCAAATCCTTTTTCTTTGTAGAATTCTTGTTCTCCTACAGTAAAGATGAATTCCTTTCCGCAGTCTTTACAAACGATTTTCTTATCTTCCATTTTTATTTACCTCCTTAAAATCCATAGGGTGAATCTTGATAAAACTACTAACTTAACCCGCTATGGAAAAAAGGGGTATTTAATGATATTATCATAGAATTTCCTAATGATTTTTATTACATTATTATTATAGCATAATTTACCAAAAATGCAACAAATATACTGTATGGGTAAATAAATTTATTTGTTTTTATAACGTATTTGGAAAGAAATAAAAGCTATAAGTGGAACAAATATAAATAATATTAAATTAATATATTGATAATATTTTAGTATTATAAATAATACATAATTATTTCTTGATATAAATGTTGAAAATATAAATATTACTAAAGTATAAATAGTTATAAAACATTTATCATTTTTTATGTATTTTTTATAAATTATATAAACTCCATAAGCTGAAAGTATATATTTTAAAAAGTATCCTACTACTGTTTGATATAGGAAAAAGAAATCTCCAAATTCTAAAATACCACCAATTTGAACTCTCTGGCTTTGAGTAAATTCAGGATAAAATAAATTAGCTGCTCTTATAGGACCAAAGCTTGATAAAATTCCAATTAAAACATAAATAAAAATTATTCCTAATATACTTAAGCAAATTATAGTATGCTTTTTTAGGTTTTTTCCGTTATTTAAATATTTTAAATAAGGAAGTGTAATAACAAAAGCTGATAATGAACCTAAAACAAGTAAAAGCGTAGAAATAAATTCATTTACTATATTTCCAGAAAGTAAAGGCATTATGTATTTAATATCTTTATATTTTTCAGTAATAATAGCTAAAATTGCAGTATTAACTCCAAGTGATGAAATTAATATTATTGAAAAAGTTAATAATGTACGTATTCCTTTTCCTATTAAAAAAATTGATGGCAAAATAAAAAATAATATTATATACCAAGTAGGAGTTTCTAGAAAAAAGCAAGATTTAACTACATTAGCTTCTACAGAAGCAGACTCTAATGAAGATAAAAATAATCCTAATGAAAATAAAAATAAAAATATATTTCCAAAAAATTTAGAAAGACCAAAGGTAAATATTTCATTTATATTGTAAACTTTTTTAGATTGCATAACAGAAATAAGATACATTACAAATGCAAAAAATATTAAATATATAATTAAAGAATAAAGCCAGGTATCTCTGCCCCCTTGTGCAATAAATAAAGAGGGATATGTTTTTAATGATATATATGTAACACCAAATATAAAAATTATAAAGTGTTTTACTGATATTTTATTCATGTTTATTCCTCCAAAATTTTAAATAAGATAAGTCTATTTTATTATTCTCAAAAAAATGAATATTAAACATATGCAGAGGAATAATATGTTTAGGTGATTAAAATGGATAAATTAAGTTATATTAAACAAAGATTTGAAGGGAATTTTGATGTAAAGTATAGGGAAGTAAAAACAATAATAGGAGATGGAACTTTAGTATTTATAGATGATTTATGTAATGGACAATGGATGATGGAATATTTAATATTACCATTAAGGGGATTTGGAGAATTAAAGGATTCATCTATAAAGACACCTAATGATTTATTAGAAAAGGTATTGGATATAAGTGCAGCTGGAATGGCAAAAGATTTAGATGATGCACTAATACATGTTTTATCAGGAGATGCTATATTAATTTTAAATGATTTTAATGAAATTATATTTTGTGAACTTAAGAATTTCCCAAGGCGAGGAATAGGAATACCTGAAACTGAAGCCGTATTAAAGGGACCAAGGGAAGGGTTTAATGAACTTATAGTAGACAATGTTGCATTGATTAGAAGACGTATAAAAAATCCTAACTTGAAATTTGAAGCTGTAGTTATTGGAGAAGAATCTCAAACTGCTGTTGCAATGGCATATATTAAAGGAATTGCACCAGATGATTTAGTAAATAAAATAAAGAATAAACTTAGTAAATTAGATATGAGGTTTGTACTTGATTCAAATTATATCGAGGCTAATTTAAAAGAACAAAATTCATTTTTTGATACTATTGGATATACAGAAAAGCCAGATGAAGTTGCAGCTAAGTTATTTGAAGGGCGTATAGCAATAATTGTAGATGGAACACCTTTTGTAATAACAGCACCTTATTTCTTTTTAGAAAATTTTCAAATGCCAGATGATTATTATATAAACAGATATTATACAAATTTTAATAGAATTTTAAGATGTATTGCGTTTTTTATGGCATCATTTTTACCTGGTATTTATGTAGCGATAATTACATATCATTTTTCAATGATTCCAAGCCTTTTTGTATTTAGGCTTGCAGTATCTAGAGCTGGGGTGCCATTGCCAACGTTTATTGAAGTAATTGTTATGATGTTAGCTTTTCAATTAATAAAAGAAGCAGGCTTAAGGCTTCCACATCCAATTGGTGGAGCAATGAGTATAGTATCAGCACTTATTTTAGGTGATGCAGCTGTAGGTGCAGGAATTGCATCAAGAATAACTATAATTGTAGTTGCAATAAGTACATTAAGTTATTTTTTAATTCCTAAAATTTATGGTGCAGTTTCTTTTTGGTCAATAGCAATAATGATTTCTTCAGCATTATTAGGGTTACCAGGATTTTTATGTGCAGCATTAATATATATAATTCAAATAGTTAAACTTGATTCTGTTGGATATCCATTCTTATTTCCTCTTGGAAGTATAAGTGAGTATAGGTTTAAGGATATATTTTTCAGAGGAAAATTAGATAGAATTTCTAAAAAAATAATAGAGGGAGGTAATAAAAAATATGAAAAATAAGAAAAACTTATTTCTTACAATATGTACAATAATTTTATTACCGTTACTTTTAACAGGATGTTTTAATTATCATGATATTAATAAGGTTACTTTCCCTACAAGTGTAATTTTTGATATTAATGATTTAGGAGAAGCAGTTATTTACTTAGATTGTATAAAACCATATAGAAGTACTAATGATAGTTCTGATAAAGGAAGGCGTATTATTTATAAGGGTGAAGGAAGAACAGCTATGGAAGCTTTAGAGGATATTAATAGAGCTTCTAGTTATAAACTTAATTATAGTCAAACTAGAGCATATATATTTACTGAAAAAGCTGCTAGAAATGGAATAAAGAAGTTTTTAGATTTAATTAATAATAATAGTGAATTTCAAGTTAAGCCAAGTGCTTTTATTTATTATGGTGATGTTGATGATTTATTGAGTACGGTATCTGCTGATGAGGAATATTTAGGTTTATTTTTAAATGATTTAGTTGGAAAAGAAAAATATAATTCAAAAGCAGTAAAATCTAATATTAATTATTATTTAAGCAATGTATTAATGGGAGGAAATACAGCCTTACTAACATCTATTGAATTAAAGGAAAATGCATTAGATAAAAAAATAGAAATAGATGGAGCATCAATTTTTAAAGATAATATATTAATTGAAAAAATAAACATAGAAAACTCTTTAATGTACAACATTTTAATGGGAACAGCTAAAACAGGAATTTTGGAAGCAACAAATCCAAATAGTAAATCTGATTTTATTAGTTTGGAAATAATAGATAGTAATGTAAAAGATAATTTAAGTTATGAAAATGGAGCAATTAAATTAATTAAGGATATTGAGGTTGATGTTTCTGTATCTGAAATACAAGGAAGTTTAATAGTGGATTCATCAGCTTTAGATTATATTAGATATAATGAAGAAGAATATATAAATGGATATGTTAAATATATTTTTAATAAATACAAAGAAAAAAAATTAGATATATTTGATGTTGAAAGATTAGCAGAAATGTATTTTTCTAAGGAAGATATAAAAGATCCGCTAAGTATAACAGAATTAGAAGTAAGAACAAAATTAAATATAAAAGGAACTGGAATTACTAGAAATAGTCTTTAAGTAAAGCTTAAAATTATATTATTAAAGAACAAGGAAAAAGATAGCTAGAAAGTTGTTTTCTTTGTTCTTTTTTTTATTACAATAAATATAATATATTATTATACGTTAATTATTATTTAAATTTTAAATTATTGTTTGGTAAATTACTGATGATAAACTTAACTAAAAATTTAATAATAGTAATTAGTCCCAGACAATTAGTAGATAAAAATAATAGATTAGGGGATATGGGGTACAGTAAAAGAAATATGTGGATTTATGATAAATTAATATCTTTAGATGAAGGAAAGCGGTTTATTAATTATGGAAATGTAATAGTTAGAATAAAGGAATCATTTAAGGGAAAAAGAAAGGTAAAATTAATTAATTTTGATTTATAGGATTGTTTTAAGGTTATCTTACCAATGAATATTGAATAATAAAATCTTTATAGCTAATAATAATTCATAAGAAGGATAGATATATTAAAATTTTTAGTTAAATATACATCTTTTATTATAAAAAAGATGTTATAAATAATTTTATAAAAAAGGAGTGGTTCCAATGATTCAAGTTTTTTGTGCAAGAAGGGGTTCTGGAAAGACAAAAAGGTTAATTGATTTAGCTAATACTCAAGTAGCAGAAGCTAAAGGGGATTCAGTATATATTGATGATGATTCAAGGCCAATGTTACAGCTATCTAGAGGAATAAGATTTGTAGATACAAATGAGTATTATGTTGGGGATTGCCAAAGTTTTTATGGAATGTTGTGTGGAATAATTTCATCTAATTATGATATTGAAAATATCTATATTGATGGGTTATCTAATATTGTTAAATGTACTATGAAGGATGCAAGTGAATTATTTAAAAAAATAGCTGGATTAACAGAGAGATTTGGTATAAATGTTTATATTAATGTTAATGTTGATGCTGCTGATGAAGTACCAGAATGTATAAAGGAATACGTAGCATAGGTTTGAAAATAATTAAATTTAGATAAATGTAAAAAGCTGCCTAAATAGGTAGCTTTTTTATATTATAAGCAATTACTATTTATAGATGGTTTAAAAAATTGTTTAATACATATTATAAAATTAAATTAAATATTAAAGTGAAATACAAAGGTAAGTTAATTAAAATTTCTTGATAAAAATTGTTAATAAATATATACTAAATATATGATTTTTTATAGGAGGTAGGAATATGGCTAATGTTTTAGATGAGTTATTAGACCGTGGATACATAAAGCAATTTACTCATGAAGAGGAAACAAGAGAATTGCTAGAACAGGAGAAAGTAACTTTTTATATAGGATTTGATCCAACAGCAGATAGTTTACATGTAGGTCATTTTATAGCAATGATGTTTATGGCTCATATGCAAAAGGCAGGACATAGACCAATAGCTTTACTTGGTGGAGGAACTGCAATGGTTGGGGATCCATCAGGAAAAACTGATATGAGATCTATGCTTACAAAAGAGCAAATAGAGCATAATGTTTCTTGTATAAAGAAACAAATGGAAAAGTTTATAGATTTCTCAGATGATAAGGCTATATTAGTAAACAATGCAGATTGGTTACTAAATTTAAATTATGTTGATTTCTTAAGAGAAGTAGGAGTTCATTTTTCTGTAAATAGAATGTTAACTGCAGAATGCTTTAAGCAAAGATTAGAAAAGGGATTATCATTCTTAGAATTTAACTATATGTTAATGCAGGGGTATGATTTTTATGTGTTAAATCAAAAGTACAATTGTAAGATGGAATTAGGTGGAGATGATCAGTGGTCAAATATGATTGCAGGGGTTGAGTTAGTTAGAAGAAAAGCTCAAGGTCAAGCAATGGCAATGACTTGTACATTATTAACTAATAGCCAAGGTCAAAAGATGGGTAAAACAGTAGGTGGAGCTTTATGGTTAGACCCAGAAAAAACATCACCATATGATTTCTATCAATATTGGAGAAATGTAGATGATGCAGATGTTGAAAAATGTTTAGCATTATTAACATTCTTACCTATGGATGAAGTTAGAAGATTAGGTACATTAGAAGGTGCTGAAATAAATAAGGCTAAGACAGTTCTTGCTTATGAAATAACTAAGCTTGTTCATGGAGAAGAAGAAGCTAATAAAGCTAAATCAGCTGCAGAGGCATTATTTGCAGGTGGAGTTGATATGAGTAATGTTCCTACAGTTACTATTTCTAAGGATAAATTAGGTGCTACAATTTTAGATATAATGGCTGAAAATAAGATTGTTCCATCAAAGGCAGAAGGTAGAAGATTAATTCAACAAGGTGGATTATCTTTAAATGGAGAAAAGGTTACAGATGTAACTAGAACTTTAAATGAAGAAGATATTCAAGATGGAGCTGCCTTAATAAAAAGAGGAAAGAAAAACTATAATAAAATAGTTGTTGAATAAGATGAAAAGATGAAGTATAAATTTACAATATAATTTTAATATTATTTGTAATTTATGCTTCATTTTTTTGTATTAATAAAATTATTTAAGGAGATATTTATAAAGTAGGATTATTGTTTTAAAATAATAGAGATTGTTTAAAGCATGGTAAGTAGTTATAATATATAAATGAAAGAATTTAAACAGTAGATAAGGGGGATGACTATGGCATTATATGCTATTTCTGATTTACATCTTGCATTAAGTACAGATAAACCTATGGATATATTTGGTGTACAGTGGATTAATCATGATGAAAAGATAAAGAAAAATTGGAAAGAGAAAATAACAGAAAAGGATACTGTATTAATTGCTGGAGATATCTCTTGGTCTATGAAGTATGAAGAAAGCAAGATAGATTTAGATTGGATAAATTCTCTGCCAGGTAATAAAATTATAAGTAAGGGAAATCATGATTATTGGTGGACTAGTATTTCAAAATTGAATTCAATGTATGATAATACAAAGTTCTTACAAAATAATTTTTATACATATAATGATTATGCTATTTGTGGAACTAGGGGATGGATTGATCCAAGTAGTGATAAATTTAATTCTAAGGATGCAAAGATATATGCAAGAGAGCAAATAAGAATAAGATTATCTTTAGATGCAGCTAAAAAATCAGGATTTAATAAGTTTATAGTTATGATTCATTATCCTCCATTTGGGGAAGAAAATAAGGAATCAGAATTAATGAAAATATTTCAAGAGTACAATGTTGAAAAAGTTATATATGGACATTTACATGGGCCATCTAATGTTAAGGCAATAGAAGGTTTAATAAATGGTGTTGAATATATAATGACATCATGTGATTTTATAAATTTTGACCCAATTAAAATATTAGAAGATTAAAAAATGAAATTAAATATTGTGGTAAATTTTGGGTTACAGTTTAAGGTGTTTTTGATATAATGTATTTGTATAAAGTTTAAGGGTGATGTATATGGCAATGCAAAATTGGAAGAGTTTTCTTATGCCCTATGAACAAGCAGTAGAAGAATTAAAGGTAAAGCTTAAGAGTATAAGAAAAGAATATAGAAAGAGAAATGAATATTCTCCAATTGAATTTGTAACTGGAAGAGTTAAGGAAGTTTCAAGCCTTTTAGAAAAAGCAAATAAGTTTGAAATTCCTTTAGATAGAGTGGGCGAAGAAATGGAGGACATCGCTGGTATAAGAATTATGTGCCAGTTTGTTGATGATATAGATACAGTTATAGAACTTATAAGAGCAAGAAGGGATATGCAAATACTTTACGAAAAGGATTATGTTAGGAATGTTAAACCAAGTGGATATAGAAGCTACCATATGATTATTAAGTACACTGTTTATATGGCTGAAGGACCTAAGCCGATATTAGCAGAATTTCAAATAAGAACACTAGCAATGAACTTTTGGGCAACTATAGAGCATTCTTTAAATTATAAGTATAAACAGCATATTCCAGAAGAAATACAACGAAAGCTAAAATCAGCAGCTGATTCAGCTTTTAATTTAGATGAGCAAATGTTAGAAATAAAGGATGAAATAAAGGATGCTCAGAAATTATTTGAAGTAAAATCTGATATTATTACAAATATAATGAGTAATATAATGACCTTAATGTCTTTAGGAAAAACTGGAGAAGCTAGTAGATATCAAATTATGTTAAATAAGCTAATAAAAGATGGGGAAGTTTTTGAATTAAATAATTTACTTCAATCTATAAAGCGTGATATTGATAGATATAAAGATGGTTAAAAGCAAAGTTGGCATATAGCTAACTTTGCTTTTTAATATAATTTTTATAGAAAAAATTGGTATTATTAAGCGGTTTGCTAGTTATATCCCTATATGTTATACTTAAAATAACGGGGGTGGCTTATGAAATCCAAAGGTAATATAAAAGACAATTGTTTTTTGATTGTTATATGTATTTTAATGATAAGCTTTACAGTTAATATTTATCAAGCTATAGAGAATAATAAATATTCTTATGAACTTGGAAAACAAAATTATAATAAAATTGAAGAAATAAGATATAGAAATGAGTCTATACTTTCAATACTAGAAAGTTGTGTTTCAGCAGGAAGTGTAAATAATTCTGATTTATTAACATTGCATAGAAATTATAGTAAGATTACAGAACTTGAATTAAGTTTATGGAGCAATTATCTTAATGATAATAAGCATATGTTTATAAGTAAAAAAAATAGGTCTAAAAATATTGTTGTAAGTACAACAAGTAAAAATGAATTATATTCAGAAATTGAAGAGTTAATATATTCATATATTCAAAATGATATGACTGAAAAGAAGGATGTAATAGAATTACAAGGAAAGGTAGCAGAGAATTTTGAAAATTTAAAATCAATGTCAATTGATTTAAATAATTATTTTAATGATTTTTATGCTAAAAATTGTGATTTATCTGATGAAATGAAAGAGAAGAAAATGATTAATCATGATTATTGGATTGATATACTTCAGGGAATGCAAGAGGTTAATAGTAAGTATTGGGATTATGAGTTTATTTATTAATAATATATAAAAAAGCTAAGCAATTTAATGCTTAGCTTTTACTGTATATTAGTGGTGACATCCACCACCACAAGAACCACAGCCACCTTCAACTTCGATAACTGGCTTTAATGATAATCCTCTACCACCATTTTCTTCTGATGAAAGTAATTTAAATCCACCAAATTCATCAACTAATTTTTCTTCTGCAATTAAAGTTATATCATGAATTTTTTCAGAAATATCTCCTTCTTTAACTTCATCAACAGTTATATTGAAAGCTGGTCCGCTACAACCAAATCCAGCTAAGTTTATTCTTATGCTGTAGTTTTCTACTTCATTTTCTTCTAAGAAAGCTTTGAATTCCTTGTATGCTTCTTCACTTACTAAAAATTTATTCATTATGTTCACCTCACGAAAATTTTCAAATTATGTTTATAGTATACCATATTACTCGGAAATAGCAATGTATTTTTAAGGGGTAAATGTAAAAAAACACTAAATAAAAAATTAGAACATTGAAGTTTCAATAATTTGTAAATATAATATAAAATATAGAGAGTATATTAATTAGTATAATAATTAATTATAAGAGATACAAATTTAATGTTTTTAATAGGTTTAGTAAGTTATACTAATGTTATAATAGTTTTAATATATTAGGATGAAATTAAGATAACTAATATGATAGTTAACATAACAATTAAACAAATGATAAGAAAAAGTAATATTGAAAAGAGAGGATGTTAGAATTGAAACCTTTTGATAAAGAATATGTTTTTGATAAAATTGAAGAATATAATAAAAAAATAAAAAGCAATAAGGTTGGAGATTATGAAATAAAATCAGTAGATGGTTTACAGGGGGTAATACAAGGATATCTACATTCAAAGGAAGACAATTATGATATAAATATATTGGAGTTACATGCACCAAATCATGTTTGGATGAGGTTAACTCCACTAGAGATACAAGGAGCTTATTTTGCAATAAAAATGGCTAAAGGAAAAGTTGGAGTTGTAGGGTTAGGATTAGGATATGTAGTAGAGGAAATGGCTAAAAAGCCAGAGGTAGAAGAAATTACTGTATATGAAATAAGTAAAGAAATAATAGAATTATATTATGAAAACTTTTCAAAGAATTCTAAGATAAATATAATTTGTTGTGATGCTTATAATGCAGAAAGCAAAGAGTTTGATTTCTTTTATGCCGATATATATGAATATAAATTAACTTCACAAATAGTTGATGATTATAAGAAGTTTAATGAACTGCATAATATTGAAGAATATAGTTTCTTTGGTATGGAGCATTTTTTATTAAGTTGCAGTTATACAGAAATAGTTTGGGTATATATTCCTGAAAATTGGATGGAATCAAGTAGGAAAGCATTTGAGGCAATTCAAGAATCAAATTTACTACCATATTATGAAAAGCTAGAGGAAAATATAGTTTCTCAAGTATTAGGAGAATTTAAAGAAGTGTTAAATGATATTTAATATAATAAAAAAGCTATGTATAAAATGAATTAAAATCATTTTATACATAGCTTTTTGCAATATTAGCAATATAACAAAATCATATACTTGAAATAATAAAAATACAATGAAACATAGCAAAAGTAAATTAAATATTAATAAATAGAATAAATAATATATAAATTTAATAGAGTGTATAAAGGAGGGGGCGTTATGAGATTAGAAAATAATAAAATATTAATTACAACAGTAAGTAGTATTATTGGATTAGGATTAATAATTTTTTTATTAATTAATTATAAACTTAATGAAAGTACAAATGATAAAATTTATGAAGAAGAGTTATCAGAAAATAAATATAAAAGTAATTTAATTATTGAAGATAATAATACAACAATGTTAGATGATGAATTAGAGGATGAGGGTGAAGAGAGAATTTTTCCAGTAGAGGATGATCAAGAGATAATTGTATTACCTAATCCTAATATAAATGAGCCAGTTATTTTAAAAAAATTATGAAATAAAAAGTTAAAAAGTTCTATTTTAAATATTATGCTTATAAATAAAATAGAACTTTTTTTATTTATATATGGTGTGTAAATTAATTTGATATAGTCCCTTATTTATCTTATATTACTTTACAACTATGTTTACAAGTCTTCCTTTAATAACAATAACTTTAACTATAGTTTTTCCTTCAGTGGCAGCTAAAACAGCTTCATCAGCTAAAGCAGCAGATTTAATTCCTTCTTCGTTTAAGTCAGAAGCAACATTAATTCTTGCTTTAATTTTACCATTAATTTGAATTGCTATTTCAACTTCATCTTTAACAAGAGCTTTAGCATCAAATTCAGGCCAAGCTTCAGTAAATACTGAATACTTATTAGTTAATAATGACCATTGTTCTTCAGCAAAGTGAGGAGCAAATGGAGCTAAAATTTTAATAAAGCTTTCACATACAGTATTTAAGAAATCTAAGTTCTTAGTTTCTTCTTTCATGTACTTAGATAAAGCATTAATGAATTCCATCATTCTTGCAATTGCAGTGTTGAATTGCATTTTTTCAGCATCTTCAGTAACACCTTTAATAGCATTATTTAACCAGAAGTTTAATTCTTTTTCTGCTTTATCCATAGTAGTTTTATTATTAGTACCAGCATTAATAGCTTCTCTACACATTGTTAAATATCTTTCAATTCTATCTACAAATCTAGCAACAGACTTAATACCATCATCACTCCAAGCACCACCTTCAGTGTAAGCAAATCCAAACATTAAGTACATTCTAAATACGTCAGCACCATATTCTTTGATGTAATCATCTGGAGAAATAGTATTTCCTTTAGATTTAGACATTTTTAATCCATCTGGACCTAAGATTAATCCTTGGTGAGTTAAGCTCTTGAATGGTTCATCAAAGCTTAAATATCCCATATCTCTTAAGGCTTTAGTTATAAATCTTGCATATAATAAGTGCATACAAGCATGCTCAGGCCCACCAACATATTTATCAACTGGAAGCATCTTATCTACTTTTTCTTTATCAAATGCAATTTTATCATTTTTATTATCTACATATCTCATTTGGTACCAAGAAGAGCAAACAAATGTATCTAAAGTATCACACTCTCTCTTAGCTGGTTTACCACAACAAGGGCAAGTAGTGTTAACAAATTCTTCGCATTTAGCAAGTGGTGATTTACCATCTGGGGCAAATTCAACATTGTATGGCAATTCAACAGGAAGAGCTTTTTCTGGAACTGGAACAGCACCACAATCTTCACAGTAGATTATTGGAATTGGAGCACCCCAATATCTTTGTCTTGAGACTAACCAGTCTCTTAATCTGTAATTAACTTTTGCAGAACCTAAATTTTCTTTAGCTAGTTTTTCAACAATAGTCTCTTTAGCTTCTTCAGTAGTTAATCCATCAAATTCACCAGAATTAACTAATACACCATATTCACAGTATGGTAATTCAACTTCTTCACCTTTTTTGCTAGTTATAACTTGTTTTATTGGTAAGTTAAATTTAGTAGCAAATGCAAAGTCTCTTTCATCATGAGCTGGAACAGCCATAACAGCACCAGTACCATAAGTTGCGAGAACGTAATCACCAACCCAAACTGGAACTTCCTTACCATTTATAGGGTTTATAGCATATGAACCAGTAAATACACCAGTTTTTTCTCTTGTAAGAGATTGTCTTTCTATATCTGATTGCTTTTTAGCAGCTTCTTTATATTCTTCAACAGCAGCTTTATTTTCATCAGTTGTTATTTCATCAACTAATGGATTTTCAGGAGCTAAAACAACATAAGTTACACCATTTAAAGTATCAACTCTTGTTGTAAATACATTAAAGTTAATATTTGAATCTTTAACTTTGAAGTTAACTTCAGCACCTGTAGACTTACCAATCCAGTGTTTTTGCATAGCAACTGTCTTTTCAGGCCAATCTAAAGTATCTAGTTTTTCTAATAATTCATCAGCATATTGTGTTATTTTAAAGAACCATTGAGTTAAATCCTTTTTAGTGACTTCAGTTCCACATCTTTCACAAGTACCTTCAACAACTTGTTCATTAGCTAAAACTGTATTACAAGATGGACACCAATTTACAGGAGCTTTTTTTCTATAAGCTAAATCATTTTTTAATAATTGTAAGAATATCCATTGAGTCCATTTGTAATATTCAGGAGTACAAGTTATAACTTCATTTTCCCAATTAAACATAGCACCCATTGCTTTTAATTGTTCTTCCATAGTTTTGATATTTTTTTCCGTAGAATCCCATGGATGAATCCCAGTTTTAATTGCGAAGTTTTCAGCAGGTAAACCAAAGGCATCAAATCCCATTGGTTGGAATACATTATATCCTTGCATTTTCTTTAATCTTGCCCATGAATCAACAGGTCCATAGTTAAACCAGTGACCAGCATGTAATTGACTTCCAGATGGATAAGAGAACATTTCTAAAACATAAAGTTTTTCACCCTCTGCATCTGGATTAAATTTGTAAAGTTCAGTTTCTTCCCATTTCTTTTGCCATTTTTTATCAATGGCAGTTCCGTAGTTACTCATAGTTTTAATCCTCCTTTAGATAGTGACAAGTAGCAGGTGACAAGTTAGAGAAAATCTCTAAATTTTGACTAAACTTATTGTTTAGATTATCACTTTAAATTTATCACTTGAAACTTGTTACTTGAAATTTGCTAAGTTTTATATAAAAAAAGCCCTTCATCTCAATTAAGAGACGAAAAGCTATATTTCGCGGTACCACTCTTATTAGAATTTAGCAGTTTAAGTTTAGTAAACATAATAACTTGTCATTTGTCACTTAAAACTTATCACTGACTAATTTCTCGCTTAAATCTGTAACGGGGATTCCGTACTTGCTTTTAAACAAGTAAGCTCCAAGGCAAGTTCCCATAAATGCATCACTGTTTTACAGCAACCAACAGCTCTCTAAAGACTACAATTTTATAGTACTACTCCTTTTCAATGCAATAAATATTAAATTTATTAAATGATTTTAATATTAATTAATTATATATTAATTAACTATAATAAGTCAATAAGAGGAATAACCTTATTTTACATAGTAAATAGATCAAGAAAAGATTAAGTTTATATTTATTTTAAAAGAAAATTACTTAAGAGAATTTTAAAGTGAATAAAAATATAAACTATTTAAAATTCATAAAGTATGGTATAATATTGTAAATATGATATAAATAAAACAATATAATATACTTAAAAATATAGAATTTATATGAATTTAATGATAAATTAATAATTTAATAAACAATTTTTTTATTTTTAAAGAATATAAGTATATATTTTAGATAAAACTAAATTAAGAAAAAGATTAACAAAAGGTGGTATTTTATGGCGATATTAAATTGTATTATAGGTATAATTTTCGTATTTTTAGTAGCATTTTTAATTTCGAATAATAAGAAAAAAATAAATTGGAAAACAGTAATTATTGGATTTTTAATTCAATTTATATTTGCATTTGCTGCATTAAAGTGGAGTGTTGGAAAATATATATTGAGTAGAATTTCATTAGGTGTACAATCTGTAATTGATTATGCAAAAGAAGGAATTTCTTTTATATTTGGTTCATTATCTAATGATGGTAGCATATTTGCAGTTAATGTTTTAGGAGTAATTATATTCATTTCAGCATTAGTATCAGTGTTGTATTACTTAGGAGTTATGCAGTTTGTTATAAAGCTTATAGGGGGTGGATTATCAAAGCTTTTAGGCACTTCTAAGCTTGAAACTATATCATCAGCTGCAAATATATTTTTAGGGCAAACTGAAGCACCATTATTAATTAAGCCATATGTTGAAAAGTTAACAGAATCAGAATTATTTACAGTTATGGTTGGGGGACTTGCTTCAGTTTCAGGATCAATATTAGTTGGGTATTCATTATTAGGAATTCCTATTGAGTATTTAGTATCAGCTAGTTTTATGTCAGCTCCAGCAGGACTTATAATTTCTAAAATAATAATTCCAGAAATAAGGGAAGCAAAAGTTAATGAAGAAATTGAAATGGTAAAAGATGATTCATCTAATATTGTTGATGCAGCTTCCAAAGGTGCTATTGATGGTTTAGGATTAGTTCTTAATATAGCTGCAATATTATTAGCATTTGTAGCATTAATTGCACTTGTAAATGGAATTATTGGATTAATTGGTGGATTATTTGGAATAGATAACTTAAGTTTACAATCAATTTTAGGATATATTTTTGCACCAATTGCAACTATTATAGGAGTGCCTATGAAAGAATCTGTAATTGCAGGATCATTAATAGGGCAAAAAATAATATTAAATGAGTTTGTAGCATTTACAAGCCTTTCTGAAATAATATCTACATTATCTCCAAAAACAATAGCTGTAGTTACATTTTCTTTATGTGGATTTGCTAATATTTCGTCTATAGCAATATTAATAGGTGGCATAGGTGGAATGGCACCTAGTAGGAAACATGATATAGCACGTTTAGGTTGGAAGGCTGTATTAGGAGGAACATTAGCTAATCTTTTAAGTGCCACAATAGCAGGATTTTTATTAACAATTTAATACATAAATAGTGAAAGTGTCTTTAAGAAAATATATAAATATTTTTAAAGACACTTAAATTTTATAACTTAATAAATTTGTAATAAATATGATAGGTTTTTTTAAAAGTTTTTTGTTACTATATAAATATAAAATAATAATTATTATATAGTTAAGTTTGTTATAGGGGAGTGGGGTAACTTATGAAAAAAAATAATGTTTTAGTAGTAGATGATGACAAGGAGATAGTAGATGCTATTGAGATATATTTAAAAAATGAAGGAATCAATGTTATTAAGGCATATGATGGACTAGAAGCATTAGAAGTATTAATGGAAAATAATGTACAACTTATATTAATGGATATAATGATGCCTAACATGGATGGACTTAGAACAACAATGAAAATAAGGCAAGAAAAAAATATTCCGATTATATTAATTTCTGCAAAATCAGAAGATACAGATAAAATATTAGGACTTAATATGGGAGCTGATGATTATATAACAAAACCATTTAATACATTAGAACTTATAGCAAGGGTTAAATCTCAACTAAGAAGATATACTGTATTAGGGAATTATAGTGGTAAAAATGAAGAAAACAATTCAATAATAAGAAGTGGAGGACTTTCATTAAACCAAGATACAAAAGAAGTTATAGTAGATGGAGAAGTAATTAAGTTAACAGCAACTGAACTTGGAATATTAAAATTATTGCTAAAAAATCAAGGAAAAGTTTTTTCAATAGATGAGATATATGAAAATGTATGGAATGAACCTAGTTACAATGCGGAAAATACAGTAGCAGTGCATATAAGAAGGATTAGAGAAAAGATAGAAATTAATCCTAAAGAACCTAAGTATTTAAAGGTGGTGTGGGGTATTGGATACAAAATCGAAAAATATTAATGAAGAAAGTATTTTTCAAGAAGAAATAAAAAAATCAAATAAGAGAAAAAGTAGAAGTGGAAATATTTTTAAAAAATATATAGTTGTATTATTAACTTTTATATCAATAGCATGTGCTATTTTATCATTAAGAGAAATTAAAGCCAATATAAGATATATAATTCCAGGCGGGATATATTTAAATGGTGATTTATCAAATAATATATCTGATTATATAAATTTGGTAAAAGATTATTCGATTTATTATAAATCATTAGAATATGCTAGTGATAATAATAATATAACCCAAAATGATATTGATATTTGTAAAGCTGAATTAGTTGATAAAGTTAATAAGGAATATGAAAATTATAGAAATGATAAATATAATGATGAGAGTTTTAGTAAATTAACTTATGAAGAACAACAAAAGATATTGAGTGAAGAAAAAGAAAAAATTACTGAAAAATATACATTAAATGATGAAGAAATGAAAGAGTATATTTTAAATAGAAAAGTCAATAGTGCTAGTGATTTAAATAATAAAATAAAATCTTATGTTAATTTAAACTTTAGAGCTTATGATAAATTAAAGGATATTTGGATTGGTGGAGAAAAAATTGATTCTAATAACATTATAAAAAATAGTAAATATTTTAAAGAAATAAATATTGATTATAATGGTAATGTTATAGAAAAAATATATGTTGATGGCAAGGAAATAAATAATAATATTATAAGCAAATTAATTTACTATAATAAATATAGTTATCATACTTATTATGATAGGTATGAACCAAATAATATATATGCTTATGATTATAATGAAAAGCAAAGTATATCAATATATATATGGATGCCACAAGAAATTAAAAAAGGTGATGTGGTTTATGAAAACCTTAAAAGAGTAGAAATCAATATTAATAGATTTTACTTGAGCTGTGGTAGTTTTATAATGTTTATAATTTTAGCAATTTTATGTTTAGTATCTTTAAGTAAAAATAAATCAAAGATAAATATAATAGAAGATATAGTGAATAAGATTAAGGTATGGCCTATTGAAGCTAAGGTTGGAATAGGAATTTTAGGGTGGATAAGTTGGAACACTACATATATTTACTATAATGCAAATAACTATATTAGAAGATTAAATTTAATATCAGTCATATGGACATCATTAGCTTTACTAATATATTATGTGTTAATTAGAGTTATAATTATAAATTATAATGAAAGAACTTTATTTAAAAATAATATTACAATTAAATGTTGGAATTACTTAAGTGAAATAATGACTCGCTCTTCTTTAATAAAAACATTTTTAATAATGAGTGGTTTATATGTAATTAGTGGATTATTATTATTCGTTGTTTCAGGTATCTTAAGTATATTTCCAATTGGGATATTAATAGGAATAATATTAACAATTATATATATAGTAATATTTATTAAAGAGTTAATTTATTTAGATAAAATAATTATTGGCTCAAAGGCTGCAACTGAAGGGAAATTAAATTGCAATATAGAAGAAAAGGGAAGAGGCCACTTAAGAGAATTAGCTCATGATATTAATAATATTAGAGATGGATTAAGGAAATCTATTGAAAGTGAAATGAAAAGTGAAAATATGAAAACCGAGCTTATTACTAATGTGTCTCATGATTTAAAAACACCTTTAACTTCAATAATTAATTATATTGATTTATTAAAGAGAGAAAATATAGAGTCAGAAACAGCTAAAGATTATATAAATATATTAGATAAAAAATCTCAAAGGCTTAAAGTTTTAATAGATGATTTATTTGAAGCATCTAAGGCTACTAGTGGAGCAATGGAACTTAATATAACTAAAATAGATATTGTACAGTTATTAAAGCAATCATTAGGTGAAAATGATGAAAGATTTAAAAATAGTAATTTAAGTGTTAAATTAGATATCCCAGATACAAAAATATTTATAAATGGGGATGGACAAAGATTATATAGAGTATTTGAAAATCTTATTTCTAATATAGTTAAATATTCTTTAAGTAATACTAGAGTATATATTCAGATGTATGTAGATGATGAAAATAAGGTTGTAATAATTATGAGAAATATATCAGCTTATGAATTAGATTTTTGTGCTAATGAAATAACTAATAGATTTAAACGTGGTGATTCATCAAGAAGTACAGAGGGATCTGGATTAGGGCTTGCTATAGCAAAAAGTATAGTTGAACTTCATGGAGGTAAATTTAATATTGAAGTTGATGGTGACTTATTTAAATCGATAATAAGATTAAATCAATAATATTTTTAAGGATAAATTTAAATAACCTTAATGGTATATTATTAAGTAAAAAGATTTTTGAACAATGTTTAAAAATATAATGTAATATTTAAAGAGGTAAATAAAAAGTTGTTATTAAATAGCAACTTTTTATTTTCAAAAAACGTTATCAATTGATAATCAATATCTTATCGTTGGGTGATAAGGCTAGTAATAATGCTAAATGATAGGTATTATCAATTAGAAAAAAATTAAAAAATTTTTTAAAAAAATACTTGCAATTAATAATAATTATTATATAATAATATATGAAGAGTGATTCAAAAAGAATTGCAAACAAAAAATAAGTAAATTAAGAAATTAAATATAGAATAAATATTAAAAGTTTTAGGAGGAATAAATTTATGAAAAAGTTTATTTGTACAGTATGTGGATATGTTCATGAAGGAGAAACTGCGCCAGAAGTATGTCCAGTATGTGGCGTTGGAGCAGATAAGTTCGTAGAACAATCAGGAGAATTAGTATATGCTGATGAACACAGAATCGGAGTAGCTCAAGGTGTAGATGAAAGAGTAATAGAAGGATTAAGAGCTAACTTTGTTGGAGAATGTACAGAAGTAGGAATGTACTTAGCTATGTCAAGACAAGCAGATAGAGAAGGGTTCCCAGAAGTTGCTGAAGCTTATAAGAGAATAGCAATTGAAGAAGCAGAACATGCTGCAAAATTTGCTGAATTATTAGGAGAAGTAGTAGTAGCTGATACAAAAGCTAACTTAGAAGCTAGAGTAGCTGCAGAACACGGAGCAACTCAAGGTAAGAAAGATTTAGCTACATTAGCTAAACAATTAAATTTAGATGCAATCCATGACACAGTTCATGAAATGTGTAAAGATGAAGCTAGACACGGAAAAGCTTTTGAAGGATTATTAAAGAGATATTTTGCATAAGATTTAATAAAGAGCCATGCTAAATTGCATGGTTTTTTTGTTTTAGGAAAAATTGTAAAAATATTAAATTTTACTATATTTTTAGGCTTAAAAAGTAAAAATAATAAAAAGATAATAAAAAATATTTTTTTATAAATTAATTTTTGTTATTTCTATATATTGTAAGGGATATAAATAATAATATTAAAAAAATTATACAATTATTAGTAAAATAATAAAGAAATTAACTGAATAGGGTATAATAAAAAATAAATAGTTAAATTAAGGGAAGGTTTATTTTATGGCATATATATTATTAATAATTATGTTTTTTTTGATTAATTTAATATCTGCATTATCATTAATATTTATAGAGAGAAAAGAACCTACAACTACATGGGCTTGGCTTGTAATTTTAATAGCACTTCCAGGGCTAGGATTAATTTTATATTTACTATTAGGGCAAAATTTAAGTAGACAAAAAATATTTAGAGAAAAAAAACTTGCTGATAAAATAAAGAGATATAAATTAAGGAGAGGTAATGAATTATCAAATTTTGGTGATGATAATGAAATAAATGAGAATTATGAAGATTTGATATTAATGAATTACAATCATTCTGGTGCTATTTATACTATTGGAAATGAAGTAAAGACTTATACTAATGGAGGGGATAAATTTAAAGATTTATTTGAAGATATAAAAAATGCAAAATGCTTTATACATATTGAGTATTATATTTTTAGATATGATAATCTTGGAAAAGCATTAATAAATGAATTAAGAAAAAAAGTAGATGATGGATTAGAAGTAAGGTTACTTATAGATGGTATGGGTTCAAAAGCAATTACAAAAAAAATCATTAAGGAAATTCAATCTTATGGAATAAAGATGTCTGTATTTTTTCCAGGAATTTTACCACATATCAATACTCGCGTAAATTATAGAAATCATAGAAAAATAGTTGTAATTGATGGGAAAATAGGATATGTAGGTGGATTTAATGTTGGAGATGAATATATAAATAAAGGAAAGCAATTTAAGTTTTGGAGGGATACCCATATTAGAGTAAGAGGAGAAGTCGTTAATGAACTTAATAAAAGATTTATATTAGATTGGGATTATGCTGCTAATGAAAATATGGGAAATATGTTTATGTATTTTCCAAAACCTGAAAAGGTAGGTAATATAGGAATACAGATAGTTTCATCAGGTCCTGACCATATGGAAGAATATATTAAGAATTCTTATATGAAAATTATTAATAGTGCTAAAAATTATGTTTATATTCAAACACCATATTTAGTTCCAGATAGTCCTATGTTAGAAGCTTTAAAAATATCAGTATTATCAGGGGTTGATGTAAGAATAATTGTTCCGGGAAAACCAGATCACTTTTTTATGGAATGGATACTTAGTGCTAATATAGGTTTGTTAATTGAATATGGAGTAAAAATATATAGATATGGAAATGGTTTTATTCATTCAAAAACAATAGTTGCAGATGGTCAAGTATGTAGTATAGGAACAGCTAATTTAGATATTAGAAGTTTCAAATTGAATTTTGAAGTTAATGCATTTATTTATAATGAAAATGTAGCAAAGGAACAAGAAGCCATATTTTTAAATGACCAAGAAAAATCTAAATTAGTAATAAAAGAAGAATATGATAAGCGATCTAAAAGCTTAAAAATAAAAGAATCATTAATAAGGTTATTAGCACCTATATTATAAAAAATAAGAATTTATTTATTGTTGTAAAATATTGACAAAGTAGTTGAGGTTGAGTTAATATAAAGAAAAGTAATTTAATTATTAGAATATTTTGAATGAGGTATATTATTATGAAAGGATTAGAAAAGAATTTAATAGCAAAATTTAATAGATTTTTTTATTTTATATTCTGGGGCTTTTATTTTAGCGCTGGCTATTTCTTTTGCAAAAATAAATATAAATCTTTTCTAATGAGTATTTAGTGAACCTTTTTATATAGTTTATTAATTAAAATATGTATTTAAAGAATAGTTTATAAAAGAGAACTCATTAAGGGTTCTCTTTTTTAGTTATTAGTTAGGGATTATTAGTTAGTACTTAAGAGTTAGTAGTTAGGAGTTAAGGAAAAAATTCAGCTTGGCTGAATTTTTAAAAATATAAATTTAAGGGGATGTCCTATTAAGAATAAATACTACAATATATTATGTTGATTTTTATTTTTTAAAACAATATATTGTGTATAAAAGTTTTAGTGCGACAGCCCCATCAATAACTTGTGACTTGAAACTTGAAACTTGTAATTAAAAAAATAGGGGGGCAATTTTAATGGTAGTAATTTTAAATCCAAAAACAAGTAAAGAAGAAATAAAAAAATTAACAGGGGAACTAGAAGCATTAGGGGTTACAGTTAATCCTGTTATAGGAACAGAAATGAGCATTTTAGGATTAGTTGGAGATACAACTAAAATAGAGCAATCATACATTGAAGCAAATCCTTATGTTGAAAGAGTAATGAAGGTTCAAGAACCTTTCAAAAAGGCAAATAGATTATTTCATCCAGAAAATACAGTAATTGATGTTAATGGTCATACAATTGGTGGAAATAAAATTGCCATTATAGCAGGACCTTGTTCTGTTGAAAGTAAGGAACAAATATCTTTAGTTGCAAATGAAGTAAAAAAATATGGTGCAAGTTTTTTAAGAGGTGGTGCATTTAAGCCAAGAACTTCTCCATATAGTTTTCAGGGATTAAAGTATGAAGGATTAAATTTGTTAAATGAAGCAAAGGCAGAAACTGGTTTACCAATAGTTACAGAATTAATGTCACCATATGATATAGACACATTTATTGAAAAGGCAGATATAATTCAAGTTGGAGCAAGAAATATGCAAAATTTTGATTTATTAAAGGAGTTAGGTAAAATAGATAAACCTATATTATTAAAAAGGGGATTATCTGCAACAATAGAAGAACTTTTAATGAGTGCTGAATACATTATGGCTGGAGGAAATGAAAAAGTTATTCTTTGTGAAAGGGGAATAAGAACTTTTGAAACATATACAAGAAATACCTTAGATTTAAGTGTAGTACCAGCTATTAAAAAGTTAAGCCATTTACCAGTAGTTATTGATCCAAGTCATTCAGCAGGTAAGTGGTGGATGGTTGAACCATTAGCTAAAGCAGCAGTAGCAGTAGGGGCAGATGGACTTATAATAGAAGTACATAATGACCCACAAAAGGCATTATGTGATGGGCAACAATCAATTAAGCCAGAGGTATTTGCAAAACTTATGGAAGAGTTAAAGCTTATTGCAGCAGCTATTGGACGTGAAATATAGTAATTGAGGTTGTTAAGAGAGGGAAAATGGAAATATTAATTTTTATATAATTTAAAAAATTTTCATTTTTCCTTCAAATATATCAAATTTATTATTTTATATAAAATTATGAAATATTAATTTTTAAATAGTATAATTAGAGGAAAATATAAAATACTAGCTGTATAAAAATTTTAAATTTGAAATACAGTAATAATTAATATTAGAAAGGTCATGCAATGGAATTAGTAATTGATTTAAAGGAAAAAAGTTATCCTATAATAATTGAAAAGGGAATTATTAATAGAGTTGGAGAAGAGGTTAGTAAGGTTTACAAAGGAAAAAGAATATTTATAATTACTGACCATAATGTAAGTAAATATTATGGAGATAAGGTTTTATTTTCATTAAAAAACAAAAACTTTGAAGTTAAATTGTTATCTTTAGAACCAGGAGAAAAAACAAAAGGTTTTAATACATTACCTGATATTTATAATGAATTTTTAAATTTTAATCTAACTAGAAGTGATTTAATAATTGCATTAGGTGGAGGAGTTATAGGAGATTTAGCTGGATTTGCTGCTTCTACATATTTAAGAGGAATAGACTTTATACAAATACCAACATCACTTTTAGCACAAGTGGATAGTAGTGTTGGAGGTAAAGTTGCTGTAGATTTAGAAAGAGGAAAAAATTTAGTTGGAAGCTTTTATCATCCAAAATGTGTATTAATAGATCCGCAAGTACTAAGTACATTAAATGATAAATTCTTTGCTGATGGAATGGGTGAAGTAATAAAATATGGATGTATAAAAGATAGTAACTTTTTTGAATTTTTATATAAAATGAAAGATAATGAACAGTTAATGAGTAATATGGAAGAAGTAATTTATAAATGTTGTGATATTAAAAGACAAGTTGTGGAAAGAGATGAAAAAGATAAAGGCGAAAGAATGCTTTTAAATTTTGGGCATACATTAGGACATTCAATAGAACAATATTATAATTATGAAAAATATACTCATGGTGAAGCTGTTGCAATTGGAATGTATATGATAACTAAAATAAGTGAAGAAAAGGGATTAACTAAAAAGGAAACAGCTGAAAAAATAAAAGATATATTGATTAAATATAATCTTTCTTATGAGGTAAATGTTAATTTAAAAGAATTATTAGAAGCAATTAATTTAGATAAAAAGAAAATGGGAAATGACTTAAATATTATTGTATTAAAAGAAATAGGAAATTCAGAAATATATAAAACAACAATAAGCTTTTTTAGTTAAGAGTTAGATAGTTTTAAGTGGCAAGTGGCAAGTGACAAGTAGCAAGTGACAAGTGGCAAGTGGCAAGTGGCAAGTTAAGGATGAAACTCCTAAGGAGTTTCTGAAATATATTTTTTAAATTCAGCATAAGCTGAATTTATACCTTAACTTGTCACTCTAAACTTATCACTTGAAACTAACTAAAGCAAGGGGAGATATAGTTATGGCAAATTTAATGATAACTCCATCAAAATTAAGTGGAGAAGTTAAAATACCACCATCTAAAAGTATGGCACATAGGGCAATTATTTGTGCAGCTTTAAGTGATGGATTAAGTATAATAGAAAATATAGATTATTCAGATGATATAATAGCAACTATTGAAGGAATGAAAGCCTTGGGTGCATCAATAGTAAAGTATGATGATTACTTAGAGATAGTTGGAATATATAAAAGTAATAAAGAAAATAATGAGTTTAGAATTATAAATTGCAATGAATCGGGATCAACTTTAAGATTTTTAGTTCCTATATCAATGTTGTTTAGTGGTAAAAGTAAGTTTGTAGGAAAAGGAAACTTAGGTAAGAGACCATTAACAACTTATTATAACATTTTTGAAAATCAAGGAATTGAATATTCTTGTGAAGAGGGAAATCTTAATTTGATTATAAATGGAAAACTAAAGCCAGGTAATTTTGAAGTTGAAGGAAATGTAAGCTCACAATTTATAACAGGATTATTATTTACATTGCCATTATTAAATTCAGATTCTAAAATTACTATTACAACAAAAATTGAATCAAAGGGATATATTGATTTAACATTAAAAGCTATTAGTGATTTTGGAATTGAAGTAATAAATAATGATTATAGAGAATTTGTTATAAAGGGAAATCAAAGATACAATGCAAGAAATTACAGAGTTGAAGGAGATTATTCACAAGCTGCATTTTTCTTATGTGCAGATGCACTAGGCAATAATGTATTATGTAAAGACTTAGATTTAAAGTCCCTTCAAGGAGATAAAGAAGTAATAGATATTTTAAAAAGAATGAATGTTGAATTTACTACAAGTGATAAAGGTGTAAAAGCAATATTAAAAGAGAAATTAGTTAACACAATAATTGATGGTAGTCAATGCCCAGATATTATACCAGTATTAACAGCAGTAGCAGCTTTATCAGAAGGAACTACTGAAATAATAAATGCAGGAAGATTAAGAATAAAGGAATGTGATAGGCTTGCTGCAGTTACAATGGAATTAAATAAATTAGGTGCAAAGATAATTGAAAAAGAAGATGGATTAGTAGTAACAGGAGTAAGTGAATTACAAGGTGGAGTAGAAGTATGGAGTCATAATGATCATAGGATAGCAATGACTTTAGCAATTGCTTCTACAAAGTGTAATGAGCCTATAATAATAAAGGATTATAAATGTATAGTCAAATCTTATCCAAATTTCTTTGAAGATTTTAAAACTTTAGGAGGAAATATTCATGAGTGGAATGTGGGGAAGTAAAATAAAATTATCTATTTTTGGAGAATCTCATGGAAATGCAATTGGAATAACTATTGATGGGCTTCCTGCAGGATTTTCTATTGATATGGATAAGATAATGATGGAGATGGCAAGAAGAGCACCAGGGAAAAGTTCGTTATCAACACCAAGAAAAGAATCAGATATTCCAGAGATATTAAGTGGATACTTTGAAGGAAAAACTACAGGAACACCATTATGTGCAATAATAAGAAATTCAAATACAAAGTCTAAGGATTATTCAAAACTTAAAGATGTGATGAGACCAGGTCATGCAGATTATACAGGAGCTGTAAGATACAAAGGTTTTAATGATTATAGGGGTGGAGGACATTTTTCAGGAAGAATAACTGCTCCATTAGTTTTTGCAGGAGCTATTTGTAAGCAAATATTAGAAGTAAAAGGAATAATAGTTTCAGCACATATTAATTCAATAGGAAAAATAAAAGATTGTAGTTTTTTAGAAAGTGATATAAGTGATGAATTATTAAATTCATTTAAAGAAAAGGAACTGCCATTAATTAATACTAAATTAGAAGATGAAATGAGACAAGAAATTTTAAGCGCAAGAAGTAGTGGAGATTCTATTGGAGGAACTATAGAATGTGCTATTTTAGGGGTAAGTCCAGGTATTGGAGATCCATTTTTTGATTCAGTAGAATCAACATTAGCTCATTTAATGTTTTCGGTACCAGCAGTTAAAGGAATTGAGTTTGGAAAAGGATTTGATATTTCTAAAATGAGGGGATCAGAAGCAAATGATGAATATTACTTAGAAAATGGAAATATTAAAACAAAAACTAATAATAATGGTGGTATTTTGGGTGGAATTACTAATGGAATGCCAATAATATTTAATGTAGCAATAAAGCCAACAGCTTCAATATTTAAGGAGCAAAAAGCTGTTAATATAATAACTATGGAAGAAACAACTTTATGCATAGAAGGAAGGCATGATCCTTGCATAGTACAAAGGGCACTTCCAGTTATAGAAGCAGTAGCAGCAATTGGAATAACAGAACTGATGAATAGTTAGTTTAAAGTGACAAATTTTTAAGTGGCAAGTTTCAAGTGACAAGTAGCAAGTTTCAAGTGGCAAGTTGCAAGTTAAGGATGAAACTCCTTGGGGAGTTTCTTAGAATATATTTTATTAAATTCAGCATAAGCTGAATTTATACCTAAACTTATCACTTATCACTTGAAACTAATTATGAATAAGAGGGGAGAACGTTGCTTTGGATCTTTTAGAGTGTAGAAGAGAAATTGATAATATAGATGAAGAGTTAGTTAAGTTATTTGAAAAAAGAATGAATATAGCAATTAATGTAGCAAAGTATAAAATTGAAAATAATATGCCAATATTTAATGAAGCAAGAGAAATTGAAGTTATAAAGAAAAATGTTGCTAGATTAAGCAATAAGGAATATTCAAAGCTTACAGAAAGTTTTTTTAATAATTTAATGACATTAAGCAGAAGTCTTCAAGAAGAAGTTTTTGAAGAAAACAATTATGATATAATAAATAAAATAAATGATAACATTTCAGTTAATACTAATAAAAAGAATTTAAGTAATATTAAAATTGGTTATCAAGGTGTAAAGGGTTCTTTTAGTGAAGAAGCTATGATTAAATACTTTGGAGAAAATCATAAAAATACTAATTATGAAGAATTTGAAGAGGTATTTATAGCATTAAAAAGTAATGAAATAGATTATGGAATATTACCTATAGAAAATTCATATACAGGGGCAATTACAAATGTGTATGATTTATTAGTTAAGTATGGATTTTATATAGTTGGGGAAGAGTGCATAAAAATAAATCAAAATTTAATTGGGATAAAAGGAACTAAAATTAGTGATATAAAGGAAATTTACTCACATCCTCAAGGATTTGAACAAAGTAGAGAGTTTTTAAGTAATAATAATAAATTAAAACTTATTCCATTTCACAATACAGCAATTAGTGCTAAGTATATATCAGAATTAAATGATAAATCTAAGGCAGCAATTGCAAGCTTAAGAGCAGCTGAAATATATAATTTAGATGTAATTCAAGAGGAAATAAATGATAAAGATGATAATCAAACAAAATTTATTATTATAGGTAAAGAATTAGAATCATCAAAAGAATGCAATAAAATTACAGTTGTATTTTCATTAGATGATAAATCTGGTACTTTATATAACTTATTAAGGCACTTTGCAGAAAATAATATTAATATGCTAAAAATAGAATCTAGACCAAGTAAAAGTGAACTTTGGCAATACCTATTATATGTAGATTTTGAAGGTAATATAGAAAATGAAGATGTTAAAAAAGCAATTAAATTAATTGAAGAAAATAGTGAATACTTTAAATTACTAGGAAGCTATAAATTAGTTAGTAGTTAGAAGAAGAGCAAGTTTCAAGTGATAAGTGGCAAGTGACAAGTTTAAATATTAAACGTAAAATCAGTGATAAGTGATAGGCTAATGAAGAAACTAATAAGGCTTCTTAGATATATTTTTTAATTCAACGTAAGTTGAATTTATACCTAAACTTGTCACTTGAAACTTGAAACTTGTAACTATTAAAGGGGGTGTCCTTAAATGGAATTTTATGGATTATTAGGTGAAAGGTTGGAACATAGCTTATCACCAAGGATTAATAAAATAATATTAGAAAAAAACAATACTGAAGGTGCATATAAATTATTTGAAATTCCAAATGATAAATTAGGTGATTTTGTTAATGCTATAAAATTACTTAAGATAAAAGGCTTTAATGTTACAATTCCATATAAAGAAAGTATAATTAAGTATTTAGATAATATTTCAGATGAAGCAGCTAGAATAGGGGCTGTAAATACTGTAATGCTTAAGGATAACAAATTATATGGATATAATACTGATTATTTTGGAATTCATATTATGCTTAAAAGCAAAAATATAAGTATAAAAAATAAAACTGCAGTTGTGTTAGGAGCTGGGGGAGCATGTAAGGCTGTTATTACTTATTTACTTGATAATGATGTAGAAAAAATATATATAGTAAGTAGAAATCCTAAAAATATTAATTTAAATAAAGATAATAAAAAAATAAGTATTATAAACTATAATGACTTAATTAATATAAAAGGTTATTTAATTATTAATACGACTCCTGTTGGAATGTTTCCTAAAATTTATGATTTTGCAGTAAATAAGGAAGTAATTAAAAATTTTGAAGTAGTTGTAGACCTAGTATACAATCCAATGAAAACTAAATTTCTTCAATTTGCAAAAGAGGAAGGAAAAGTAGCTATAGGTGGATTGCTTATGTTAGTAGGTCAAGCAGTAAAAAGTCAGTCTATATTTAATGATAAAGAAATAAGTAATGAATTGATAAATTATATATATGATGATTTATCTAAAGAGTTTAAATAGTGGAAGTGGAGGGATGAAGGATATGGAGAAAAGTATTACACTAATAGGGTTACCTGGGTGTGGAAAGACTACAGTAGGAAATTTACTTTCAGATAAATTGAAGTATGAATTTGTAGATATGGATTTTTATATTGAAAATAAGCAACAAAAGAGTATAATAGAATTATTTAGAAATGGTGAAGATTATTTCAGAAATATAGAAACAGAAACTTGTAAGGTACTTGGTGAAAAAAGTAAAACAATTATTTCTTCTGGTGGAGGAGTTATAAAAAAATCTATAAATATAGAATATTTAAAGAAAAATTCAATAGTTGTTTTTATTGATAGGCCAGTAGAAAATATATTAGGTGATATACAAGTAGAAAAAAGACCACTATTAGCAAATGGTAAGGAAGTTTTATATAAATTATATGATGAAAGATATGATTTATATAAAAAATATTGTGATTATAGAGTTGAAAACACAGGAAGCTTGGACGAAATAGTAGATAAAATAGCAAAACTTAGAAATAGTTAGTAATTAGGAGTTAATAGTTAGTAGTTAAGAAAAAAATTCAGCTTTTGCTGAATTTTAAAAAATAAGATTTAAGAAATTCCATAAGGAATTTCAACATCAAACTACTAACTACAAACTAAATGAAGTATGGAGGTACGGTAGAAATGGTAATAGTAATGAATCCTAAGTGTAGTCAAAATGAAGTGATGGCTGTAAAAAATGAATTAATTAATCATGGATTAGGAGTTAATCTTTCTCAAGGAGCAACTTTTTGTATTATAGGTGTGGTTGGAGAAACTAGAGCTGTTGATCCTGATAAAATATTATCTTTTAATGGTGTTGATAAAATCTTAAAGGTTGAAGAACCATTTAAGAAAGCAAATAGATTATTTAAGCCAAATGACACAATAGTTAATGTTGATGGAACGTTAGTTGGAGGAAATCATTTAGGAATAATGGCAGGGCCTTGTTCTGTTGAAAGTGAAGAACAAATAATTGAAATTGCTAAATCAATAAAGAAATCAGGAGCAAACTTTTTAAGGGGAGGGGCATTTAAACCAAGAACATCACCTTATAGCTTCCAAGGATTAGAACTTGAAGGATTAGAGTTATTAAAGATAGCAAAAAGAGAAACAGGGTTACCAATAGTTACAGAAATAATGTCTCCTAAATATATAGATGAATTTGTAAATAATGTTGATGTAATTCAAGTTGGTACTAGAAATATGCAAAACTTTGATTTATTAAAGGAGTTAGGTAAAACAAATAAGCCAATTTTATTAAAGAGAGGATTATCTGCTACTATTGAAGAATGGCTTATGAGTGCTGAATATATAATGGCTGGTGGAAATGAAAATATTATTCTTTGTGAAAGAGGAATAAGAACTTATGAAACATACACTAGAAATACTTTAGATTTAAGTGCTATACCAGTAATTAAAAAATTATCGCATTTACCAGTAATAGTTGATCCAAGTCATGCATCAGGATATTGGTATTTAGTAGAACCATTAGCTAAAGCAGCAATAGCTGTAGGAGCAGATGGGCTTATGATAGAAGTTCACAATAATCCACAATGTGCATTAAGTGATGGTCAACAATCACTTAAGCCAGAATTATTTGATAAAGTAATGAAAAAAGTAAAAACTTTAGCTGAAATAGAAGGAAAAGTTTTATAAATTAGTTTTTAATTAGGAGCAAGTTAGTAGTTAGGAGTGAGTAGTTAGTAGTTAAGGATGAAACTCCTTGGGGAGTTTCTGAAAATATAAATTAAAGAAATTCAACTTAAGCTGAATTTCACAAATAACTATAAACTACAAACTACTAACTACAAATGGGGGTGAAATTATGAAAATAGTTATTGTAGGTCTTGGTGTTATTGGAGGGGGGTATGCAATGGCACTTAAGGACGCTGGATATACTGATGTTTATGGTGTAGATAAAGATGTAGAAACATTAAAAAAGGCGAAAGCACTAGGAATTATTAAAGAGGGTTATAAAAATGAAAATGAAATAATCAAAAGTGCTGATTTAATTGTTTTAGCCATTTATCCTAATTTAGTAAAGAATTTTATTATAAATAATAAAGAAAATTTTAAAAGTGGAGTAATAATTACAGATGTAACAGGCATTAAGCAGTTATTTATAAATGAAATAGCTAAAATATTGCCAAAAGAAGTTGATTTTATTTTTGCACATCCAATGGCAGGAAGAGAAAAAAAAGGTATAGATTATGCAACTAATAAAGTTTTTAAAGGTGCAAATTTTTTAATTACTGTTACAGATAAAAATAAAGATGAAAACTTAAATTTAATTGAAGAATTAGCATATAAGATGGGGTTTAAGCATATTAAGAAAATATCTCCAAAGTATCATGATGAAATAATATCATTCACTAGTCAATTACCTCATGTATTAGCAGTAGCACTTATAAATAGTGATATTGATGGAAGAAATACAGGTGAATTTATAGGTGATAGTTATAGAGATTTAACTAGGATTGCTAATATTAATGAATCCTTATGGAGTCAATTATTTTTAGGAAATAAGGAGAATTTACTTAAAGCAATTTATAATTTTGAAGTTGAATTAGATAAAATTAAGAATTGTTTAGAAACCGGTGATAGTGAAACATTACAAGAATTGTTTATTAAGTCTTCTTTAAGAAGAGAAAAATTATGATATTTATTTTGAAAAAAGGTGGTTATTTAATTAGAAATAATAAGCTTTTTTAAAGTCTAGAAAAATATAAAATTTTGAAGATATAAGTTTAGCAATATGAATATATTTTAAAATTTAAAGTTACGAAATTGATGTTATAAAATGAGCTTAAAGTTACTCATTTTTTATATAAAAATAAGGATTTAGTGATAAAATATAACATAGAAATATAATTTAATAAGGAGAAATATATATGAAAGTAGCTGTATTATTAGCAGAAGGATTTGAAACTATAGAAGCATTAACAACAGTGGATATATTAAGAAGAGCAGGTATAGAATGTCATACATTTGCTACAAAAAATCAAG